>OGZI01003292.1_pt1 | contig 11609 bp, 11 predicted proteins | sample 1576711 | NCBI WGS metagenome assembly OGZI01 (sample SAMEA3541482, study PRJEB24748) | human gut metagenome | biome: human gut; feature: human-associated habitat; material: faeces | place: China | collected 2012
CAAGAAGGCAAGCCGCGTTGCTGCCGAGGGTATGGTCTACGCTGACTACTGCCCCGCTTGCAAGGTCGGTGTTGTCATCGAGGTCAACGCTGAGACCGACTTCGTTGCCAAGAACGACAAGTTCGTCGACTTCGTCAAGGAGGCCACCAAGGTCATCATGAAGCAGAACCCCGCTGATGTCGAGGCTCTGATGGCTTGCAAGACCGAGGCTGGCGAGACTGTTGACGAGGCTCTGAAGAACCTGATCCTGGTCATCAAGGAGAACATCAAGGTTCGCCGCTTCACCCGTTACGAGGGCGTCTGCTCTGCATACGTCCACGGCGGCGGCACCCACGGCATTCTGGTCAACTTCGAGACCACCAACGGCATCGATGCAAAGGACGAGTTCGTTGCTTACGGCAAGGACATCGCTATGCAGGTCGCTGCTGCTAACCCCGGCTACGTTGACGAGGCTTCTGTCCCCGCCGAGGTCGTGGCTAAGGAGAAGGAGATCATGCTGGCTCAGATGGCTCAGGATCCCAAGACCGCTAACAAGCCTGAGGCTGTGAAGGCGAAGATGATTGAGGGCAAGATCAAGAAGTTCTTCAAGGAGAACTGCCTGGTCGATCAGGAGTTCGTCAAGGACGGCGATCTGTCTGTTGCTCAGTACACCGCTAAGGTCGCTAAGGATCTGGGCGGCGAGATCAAGATCGTCAAGTTCGCCCGCTTTGTCAAGGGTGAGGGTCTGGAGAAGCGTGCTGACGACTTCGCATCTGAAGTTGCAAGCATGGTGAAGTAATTTAAACTTCCAAAGACAAAAGGGGAGCCGCAGTACCTGTAACAGGGTGCTGCGGCTCCTTTTTTATGTTTATGAAAATGCAAATACCGGGCAGCCCGCAGCCTGCCCGGTATTACTGTATAAATCTTCTTACGCTTCGTCCAAAACCTCTTCGGGATCCTCAATAGCATCCTCGATGGTTTCCTCCACCTCCATCGTTTCTTCAGCGTCCGGGGCGGCAAGCAACTCCTGAATCTGATCCCGCAGCCAGAGCAGACGGTTGTCCAGTGCCTTGTCCCGTGCCAGCAGCGGCGCAATGATCTCAGGCTTATCAGTGATCAGGTCATCCACACCCAGCTGCAACAGCTTTTCCGCATCCTGCTGGCGGTTGATGGTCCATGCAGAGATGGTCTTACCCCGCAGATGGATCTGCTGCACCATACCGGCGGTGATAAAGGTGGATTCTACGCTGAAAAAGTCTGCGGCAGGCAGGTCGTAGTAGGTGCCCACGCCCAGCGCCAAAATATACCCTGTGGTAATGTCCGGGTCCAGTTCCTTCACCTTGCACAGGGTCTCGTAGCTCTGGGAGGTGACCACGCAGTCCGCGCCGTAGTCGTATGCGTGGATCAGCCGCACCGTTTCTGCCTCCAACGTTGGCGTAAAGGTGCTAGGCTTGATCTCAATGTTCAGCTCAGCCTTGCCCTTGCACAGCGCCAGAACTTCTTCCAGCGTGGGAATATAAGAGCCTGTGAACTGCCGATGGAACCAGCGCCCGGCATCCAGCTGCTGCACCTGTGCATAGGTCAGGTCGTAGATGTTGGCGTTGTAGCTGGTGCACCGGCGCAGGCTGGTGTCGTGGGTCACCACAGCCACGCCGTCAGCGGTCATCTGCACGTCCAGCTCAATGCGGGGACTGCCATCTTCCAGCGCGGCCTCGAAGGCGGCCATGGTGTTCTCCGGCGCACGGGAAGAATAGCCCCGGTGGTAGGTGATCACCGGGTCAGAAAGACCCAGCACGCTTTGCAGCGGCTGCGTTTGCGGGAACAGCAGATACACCGCTGCTACGCCGCAGGTGACCAGTGCGGCGCAGGCCATCATCCCGGCCAACACCGTCTGCTCACGGGGCAGGGTGGGGAGCTCTCCGGAAATGGTCGGCTGCGCTGCATCGGACTGCCGGGTCACTTCATACAGTGCCTCTGTAAGGGTGCTTTGCGCCGCCGTCATGGCGCAGTCCATGAGCAGACAAAGGAACGGCAGTTCGATCAGCAGGGCAGCAGTGCTGGCAAAGCCGACACCAAGAATGACACAATAGAACAGCAAAGCCCCGCACAGCAGCATCAGTCCGGTGCGCACGGCAGCGGTCAGCATCCAGCGCAGTGCCAGCGCAAACAGCTGCCCGGCGCGGCTGCACAAAACCCGCAGACTCTCCTCAAATGCACAGCCAAAGCTTTTACGTTCCAGCAGGAATTTTGGCAGCACTACAAGTCCGTCCAGCAGCAGCGCCAGCACACAAAGCACTGCCAGAGCAAATAGAAAACGATTGGCAGCGCGCGCTTTCAGCAGCCCCCAGAGATATTCCGGCACGGCAAACTGGGTCAGATGGTTTGCTGCCAGAAAAAAGTTCGTCAACGGGATCAGGGCAACGCCATACAGCAGCAGTGGAAGATTCTGCGGCAGAAACACCCGCACAAGGCTGCAAAAGGCATCCCGGAACACCGCACCCACCCGCAGCGGCTCACCGTGTCGCATCCGCGTCAATAGTTGCAGCATCGCGGCGATTTCATACAGGCTCCAGAAAGCTACCAGTACCGCCAGCACAGCAATGCACACGATGATGGCAGGGGAGGCAAAGATGCGGGATGCAGTTTTGTTGTTGAGGTAGCGGATGGGCGCAAACCGCAGTGTCAGCGCCCAGATCAGCTGCAGCGCCGGTACGAACAAGAAGTTTGTCAGCACCTTATAAAACAACAGAAAAAGCAGAAACACCCGCCCCTTTGACGAAAGCAGGGAACGAGCGGCAGCGTGCAGAGAGCGGTAGATCTGCTCCTGCTGCTGGAACTTTACGGAAATTCGCTTCAAGATAGCTTCAACCTCTTTTGCATATTTGGTGGGCTTTTCGTGTGCGCTGTATAGGTACAGTTTGGCAGATTGCCCGGAAATATATGATTTTTTAATATAGTGTAACATAAACACAACGGAAAGAAAACGCAGCAGACGGGTGCAGTTTTGCCAAAAAAACCGGGAAAATTTCTACATCCACAAAATGGGCGTGTGATAGCATTTGTCCAGATAAAACGTGCAAAACGATGAATCGTTAAAAATTTGAGTATCTATAAGTGACGGATGTTGAATCGCATGGAATTTTATAGAATCCCTTGCATTTTTTTGCCAGCTTCTGTATAATAAATATAATTTTGAAAGCTCACACAGACAACCAGGAGGTCTAATTATGGCTTCAAAGATCAACAAGGGAGAAATCCTCGCCAAGTTCTTCGATGACGGGGAGTACACTGCACTGTTTGCTGATGGTGCAGTGAGCGCTGCCTGCGGCTATGCTGCAGGTCAGCAGGCTTACGCTGTTTATCAGAACGGCGAGGCTGTCACCGTAAAAGATGTTGAAAAGAACATCAAGGTTCTGGAAATGGCTGCACAGACCGGCTGCCCGGTGGTCACCTTCTATAACTCGGTTGGCGCAAAGCTGGCCGAGGGTCTGGACGTGCTGACCGCCAGCGCAAAGCTGAATGCACAGATCGCAAAGGTCTCCGGTGTTGTTCCGCAGGTGGCCGTTGTTCTGGGTGTCTGCGGTGGCACCAGTGCTCTGAGCGCTGCCAACGCAGACGTCTGCATCATGGCCGAGGGCACAGAGCTGTTCTTCACCGCTCCGTTTACCTCCGCTGCCAAGGGCGATAAGGTCGCCGACGCAGGCAGCGCTGCCGCTGCCGCCAAGGCAGGTGTAGCTTCCATCGTGGCTACCGATGCCGCAGAGGCTGCTGAAAAGGCCGCTCACATCGTGGGTCTGCTGCCCGCCAACAACCTGACTGGCCCGGCAATTTTCGAGTTCGAGCAGCCCACCGCTGTTCTGGCTGCCGGTGCCGAGCCTGCAAAGGCCGCTGCCGCTGTGATCGATAAGGACAGCGCTGTGGAGCTGTACGCAGGCTTTGGTAAGTCTGTTTACACCGCATTTGCAACCATCGGCGGCAACGCCGTGGGCGTTGTGGCAACCGGCAAGCAGCTGTGCCACAACTGCGTAGCCAAGGCTTCCCGCTTTGTGCGCCTGTGCGATGCCTTCAGCGTGCCTGTGGTCACCATCGTGGATACCGAGGGCTTTGTGCCCAGCGTTACCGATGACGTGGCTGGCGGCATCCGCGAGGCTGCCCGTCTGGCCGCTACCTACGCCGATGCTACCACCGCAAAGGTGGCAGTGCTGGCCGGCAAGGCTGTTGGCCCTGTTTACACCACTCTGGCTGCTGCCGATCTGCGCATTGCAGTGACCGGCTGCACCGTCAGCGCACTGGAGCCCAGCGCCGCTGTCAGCGTGCTGTACAAGGACGAGATCGATGCTTCCGACAACATCATTGCCGCCACCAAGGCTAAGACTGCTGCCTACACCGCTGAGGTGTGCAGCGCTGCCAGCGCAGTGGCCGCCGGTGCTGCCGATATGAGCTGTGATGCCGCTAATGTGCGCGCCAGCGTTGTGGCTGCACTGGAGCTGCTGAGCACCAAGCGCGCTGCCCGCCTGCCCAAGAAGCATGGCAACATGGCCCTGTAAGCGTCCGAATGTAAGTTAATTGAGTTCGATTTTGAATTGGAGGATCCTTCCATGAAGTACTACAATATTACTGTCAATGGTGTTGCTTACAGCGTTTCCGTTGAGGAAACTGCCGCAGGCGCTGCTCCTGTTGCCGCTGCTTCCGCAGCACCCGCCGCACCCAAGGCCGCTCCCGCTCCCGCAGCTGCTCCTAAGGCAGCCGCCGGTGCAGCCGGTGCTGTTGCCGTCAAGGCTCCCATGCCCGGCAACATTCTGGACGTCAAGGTCAGCGCAGGTGCTTCCGTCAAGGCCGGCGATGTGCTGGTGATCCTGGAGTCGATGAAAATGGAGATCCCGCTGCTGGCGCCATGCGATGGCAGGGTTCAGCAAGTCAATGTGCAGCCAGGCAGCGCGGTGCGTGCCGGGCAACGGGTGGCAGTGATTATTGAGGAGAAGGCATGATGCAGCAGACGTTTGATTTACGCCTGGCGACCCTGGCGGCGAACTATCGTAACGGCAACACCACCCCGCGGGCGCTGTTGGCGGCGATCCGCCAGCGGGCGGAAACGCTGAATCCCGAATTTAATCTGTTTATCCATCTCCTGAGCGAAGCGGAGCAGGCGCCGTTTCTCGCGGCGCTGGAAGGCCATTCGCCAGACACGCTTCCGCTGTACGGCGTGCCGTTCGCGATCAAAGACAATATTGACCTTGCGGAGATCGTCACGACCGCTGCCTGCCCGGCGTTTGCATACCGGCCGACGCAAAGCGCGACCATTGTCGCGCAGCTGATTGCGCTGGGAGCCGTGCCGGTGGGCAAAACCAATCTCGACCAGTTTGCCACCGGCCTGAACGGAACCCGTTCGCCGTACGGACGTTGCCGCAACGCGTACCACCCGGCTTACCCCTCCGGTGGCTCCAGCGCCGGCTCCGCGCTGGCGGTAGCCCTGGGTGTCGCCAGCTTCGCGCTGGGGACCGACACCGCCGGCAGCGGTCGCGTTCCGGCCGGGCTGAATAACCTGGTGGGGCTGAAAGCGACGAAAGGGTTGATCTCCACCGCCGGGGTCGTCCCTGCCTGTCGCACGCTGGACTGTGTGACCTTTTTCAGCGCTACCGCCGACGAGGCCAGCCAACTGCTGGCGCTGGTTGCCCGGACCGATCCGCAGGATAGCTACAGCCGCCGCAATCCCCAGTGGAACAGCAGGCAGGCCTTTGGCAGGCCGTCCGCCGGGTTTCGCTTTGGCGTTCCGCAGACGCTGAACTTCCTCGGTTGCCGCGCCAGCGAAGCGCTGTTCGCCCAGGCCGTGCAGCGGCTGACGGCGCTCGGCGGCGTGCCGGTAGCGATCGATTTCGCGCCATTTCTGGCCGCCGCCCGCCTGCTGTATGACGGACCGTGGGTTGCTGAACGCTATGCGGTGGCCGGACCGCTGATTGAGCAGCAGCCGGATGCCGTGCTGTCGGTGATTCGCGACGTGCTGGCGAAAGCGCCTGCTATCGACGCGACGGCGACCTTTAAGGCGATGTATCAGTTGCAGGGGTATAAAGCGCAGTGCGATGCCATCCTTGATACGCTGGACTGCGTGCTGACGCCAACCTTTCCGCGCCCGGTGACGCTCGACGAGCTGGCGGCGGAGCCGATCGCCAGCAACGCCGATCTGGGCTACTACACCAACTTTATGAACCTGCTGGACTATGCGGCGGTGAGTGTGCCGTGCGGGTTTATGCCTGACGGATTGCCCTCCGGCGTCACGCTGTTTGGCCGGGCGTTTACCGATCAGTATTTGCTGAGCCTGGCCGACGCCTTCCAGCGCGCGGAGCGGCTACCGCTGGCAGGCGGCGGGCGGCTGGAAAGCCCGGCGCCTGCGCATTCCGCAGGCCATGACCGGATGGCACTGGCGGTATGCGGTGCGCATCTGGCCGGTCTGCCCTTAAACGGTCAATTGCTGGCGCGGGGCGGTCGGTTGCTGCAGGCGACCCACAGCGCGCCACGCTATCGTTTGTACGCTCTCGCGGATGGCAAGCGCCCGGCGATGGTGCGTGACGAGCGCGACGGCGCGGCGATAGCGGTGGAAGTCTGGGAGATACCCAGCGCCGAGGTGGGGTCGCTGCTGGCCGCTATTCCCGCGCCGCTGGGGCTGGGACAGGTTGAGCTGGCCGACGGCCGATGGGTGACGGGCTTTATTTGCGAAGCCGCCGGGCTGGGGGATGCCACGGAGATCACCGCCTGGGGCGGCTGGCGTCAGTGGCTGGCCAGGTAAACGGAACATCCTCTGCGGTAGCGCCGCAGAGGGAACCCTCGCTTATAACGGGCTGTTCTCATCGAGCAGGGTGACGCTCCAGACGCGGGCGTGCGTGTCATCGATGCGATAGTAGCTTTTCACGCTTGCCGTGCCGCCGATGGCGTAGCCCACCAGAGCGACAATGTTGAGCTGATGCCCTTGCTTATCGGTAAACGCATAATACTCATCCAGCACATAACCGCTGGCGCTGGCCGCTGATTCCAGACGATCGTCCCTGGCTTTCAGGTCCGGGGTATAGTCGGCGATGGTTTTCCCCACATAGTTTTTGGCGACGTCCTGCTTTTCGTCATCGCTGACGATAAACGCCGCGCTGGCAGGAAAGTGCTGAACCACCTCAGCCAGGGTTGGTTTCGGCGCGGCAGAGGGGAATAACGTATGATCGATGGTGTAGGCCTGTAGCCAGCAGGAGAATAACGCCGCTTCCGCCGCACGGCCATCCGGGTCGGAAAGTCCGGGCAGCGCGTCGACGGTCTCTCCCGCTTTACGCAGCGCAATGAAATCGGCACAGGAAGAGACCCGTGCCTGATTCTGATCGCTCAACACCAGCGTCAGGGGAGACTGGTTAATCTCAAGCTCGCCCGCCGCCAGCACCGGCGTGCTCAACAATAACGTCACCGCCATACCGATAAAATATTTCATCACATAGCCTCCATGAATATCGTCGTATCCTGATCCGAGGTGACAGGGAAAGCAAGCGATGGATGACGTTTCTTCCGCACGTCCGGGCGATGGCTCCCGGACGCCAGGCGACGGCCGGGGAAGGTTACTGATGGTGTGGGACGGGATAAAACGCTTCCGCTGTCCATTGCGCGGATGGCTGGCGGTATTGCTGCCAGAACAGATCGGCAATCTCCCGGGCTTCGGCGGAACCCGGCGTGACGTAGGCCCCCACCGTCACGATGGAAAGATGAATATTTTGCGCTTTTAAGACCGGAAAAAGGCCATGCGTCAGGTTAAGCAGCCCGGCTTTGCCGACGCTCAACGCCAGACACTCCGGGTGGGGCTGAGGGGCAAACATCCCGCCAGTCAGCAGGATCGCGCCTTCTCCACGCGCGGCCATCCGCGGAGAGACCGCTTTGATGGCGGCATATACCGCGCCAATATTAGTGGTGAGATCCTGAATGAAGCCTGCCACCGACTGGGTCTCCAGATTACCGTCATGCATAGCTGCGGCGTTGAAATGCAGCACATCCACACCGCCGGTTTCCACCTCTACCTCGCGAATGAGTTCCGCGATACTGGTGATATCGCTGGCGTCCGCCACGCGGCCTTCCGCGGCAAATCCAGCCGCTCTCAACTGGTCGGCCTGCGCCGCCACATTGCTTTTATTGCGAGAGGACAGTATTACCCCGAATCCCTCACCGGCAAATCGTGAGGCCGTCGCCATTCCCATCCAAGGACCGGACCCAATACTCAAAAACGTTTTCATAGGCTGCTCTCACTGTAGGTTGAAGAGCCGCTATGTTAATAGACCAACAGATCGCTGATAATCAGCCTTATTTGCAAATGATTAATGTGCAGGGTGCAGGAATCATGTTCGATGATTTTGATGAGCTGATGGCGTTTGTCTGTGTGGCTGAGGCAGAGAGTTTTATCGGGGCCAGCCTCAGGCTGGAGCGGGATGCGTCGGTGATTTCCCGCCGGGTCAGCCACCTTGAGAAAAAACTGGGTGTCCGGTTGCTGGTGCGTACCACCCGTAGCGTAACGCTGACTGAAGCCGGGACCTGGTTTTTGCAGCGCGCCCGCACGGCGCTGGATGAGCTCAGCGCCGCCAGCCGGGAAGTAGGCGACTTTGCTGCCACCCCACAGGGAACGTTGCGGGTCTCACTGCCGGTGACCTTTGGCCGGGAGCTGATTGCCCCGATGTTTCCTGATTTCCTGCAGGCGTATCCGGATATTCGCCTTGATGCCCATTTTCTCGATCGACGAGTCGATATTGTCGCGGAGGGGTTTGATGCGGTGATCCGCCTGGGAAACCTGCGGGACAGTACCTTAACCGGGCGCGAGCTGGGGGCATTTCGCAGCCAGTTGATTGCTTCGCCGGCCTATCTGCAACGCTACGGTGAACCGACTCATCCTGAGCAACTGGCAGCCCATCGGTGCCTCGGCTTTACCCACCATCCGGACTGGCCCTACTGGATCCTCGAGAATGGTCGGGAGCATATCCAGGTGACGCCAGCTGGCCCCCTCACCACCAATATCAGTGAAGCGCTGCTGACGGCGGTCATTCGCGCAACCGGGATCGCACTGCTGCCGGGATGGATGGTTAATCAGGCGGTGCAGCGCGGGGAACTGGTCCGCGTGCTGCCCGACTGGCGCAGCGCGGCGCGGGTTAGCGTTTATGCCCTGATGCCGCCCGGCACGCTGGTTCCCGCCAAGACCCGGGTATTTATCGACGCGGTATGCCAGCAGCTGGCGTCATCCCCGCTGTGGCAGGACGAGTTGAAGCGATAAACGGGGGGTGCCGATAGAGCAAGCCACGGATGGCGGTTATACCGCGGTACTGGCCCGGACTTTGAGTACTGACGGAATTTCAATAAACTTTTCACAAGGTTTATCGTTGAGCAGGTCGAGAAGCGCTTTCCCGGCCTTCACCCCAATGTCATGCCAGTGAAATTCAACGGTTGTCAGGGCAGGGGAACAGACTGTCGATAATACCCCGCCGCCTAAACTCGCAATGGCTACGGTATTGGGCACTTTGATCCCGGCGCTGTGGCAGGCCATCATGCATCCACACGCCATTTCATCCGATGTGCAAATTAGCGCATCCAGATCGCCCCAGGTGATCATCATATCCTTGAAAATATTCACCCCTGTGGCAATGGTGGAAGGCAAATGAGTGGTCACTACCCGATGCGGAGAACGGTTAAGGGCCAGCATCGCCGTATTCCAGCCGCTCAGGAGCTGGCGAAACATTGTATTGTTGGCCGGGGTACACAGTAACGCGATATTTTTTAATGAGGCGTCCGCCAGGTGGGTCACGATCTGTTTCACAGCCTTACCGTAATCCACACCGATGCACATGCCAACAGACTGCGTATTTAACGCGCCAATTTCCAGGATAGGCACATCTACGTTGGCCAGCAGCTGGGTACAGCTCTCAATGGTGTCGATATTAAACTGAATAATCGCTGCCGGGTTATAGGCGAGCATTTTTTCAAACGTTTTTTGTTCGCTTTGGCCGTCATGACCGGATTCCATAAACATCATGGTATAGCCGCGTTCAGTCAGGATCTTTTGTAACGCCTCCGACACCGGCAAAAAACCTGGCGAAGAGAAGGTGGGGACGACGGCCAGAATGAGATCGGAATGGACCGACGCCAGATTACGCGCCTGGAGATTGGGGACATAGCCGAGTTGGCTTACTGCCGCATCAATACGGTCGCGAAGGTCAGGGTTGACTTTTTCAGGCATTCTCAGCGCACGCGAGACGGTCATGGCGCTCACGCCGACAAACTCAGCCACTTCGGTCAGGGTTATCTTCCCAGTTCCTTTACGACGTTTTTCTTTCGGGCTATTGTCTGCGTCTAGACTCTTCACCAGGATCACCAACCGTTTGAAAAATAAAAAGTAACAAAAGTAAATCGTTGATACACATTATAACTTACCACAGCGAGGGGGAAAGCACATTATAACCAGTGTTAGCGGTAACTCATTTTTTAACATTTTTGCTTGTTAGCGCTAACTTTGGGAGGTGTATCACAGTTGCATTTTATTTAGCTGTTTATAGTTCAGCACATGGGACCCCTCGGGAGTGCATATGATTAGAGACTGGTTAACCCCGGATAAAATTAATGTCATTAACTCAATAGATAACTGGAAAAATGCTGTTCGACTCTCAGCAGAACCTTTGCTGGAGCAGGGGTATATGGCCGAGCACTATATTGAGGCGATTTTGAAAAGCCATGAAGAACTGGGGCCTTATTATCTATTAGCCCCGGGATTAGCGATGCCCCATGCCCGCCCTGAACAAGGTGCATTGAGGAATGGATTATCGCTCCTTCATATTAAAGAGGGCATATCATTTGGCTCGACGGAGAACGATCCGGTATACGTGGTTATTATGCTATGCGCTCGTTCCGGGAATGAACATATCACGATGATCGGTGAACTGGCGGAACTCTTTAGCGATCAGCAAAAGCTAGAACGATTGTTAAAAGCCGATGATATTAAGGCAATTCAGGCTGTTATTGACTGAAGGAAAAGAGAATGAAAAAAGTACTCATCGTCTGCGGCAATGGTTTAGGCAGCAGCTTCATCGTTGAAATGAATGTCAAAAAAATTCTTGCCGAAATGAATAAAGAGGCTGAAGTCGCGCATACCGACCTGACGTCAGCGAAAAGCGAAACGGCGGACCTTATTCTGAGCGCCAACGATATTGCCGAACATTTAGTTGGTCATTCCGCAAAGGTTGTTGGATTAAGTAATTTACTCGACAACAATAAAATCAAAGAGATTTTAGCAGAACACATTTAAGCAACGGCTTTCTGAACCGTGGAGTTTAATATGCTTCATTTCCTTATTTATGATGTGTTAGGGACACCGGCAATTCTGGTTGGATTGTTTTCTCTGATCGGTCTGCTGTTGCAAAAAAAGGAATTTCAGATGTTATTTCAGGAACACTGAAAACCATCATGGGCTTTGTTATTTTAACGGCAGGCGCCGGTATCATTGCCTATACATTAACCATTTTTAGCCAGCTGTTTGAACATTCATTTCATATTCAGGGGGTGGTCCCTAACACCGACGCGATGGCCGCGCTGGCGCAGAAGAATTATGGCACGGAAACCGCCACAATCATGGTGTT
>OGZI01003293.1_pt1 | contig 11597 bp, 9 predicted proteins | sample 1576711 | NCBI WGS metagenome assembly OGZI01 (sample SAMEA3541482, study PRJEB24748) | human gut metagenome | biome: human gut; feature: human-associated habitat; material: faeces | place: China | collected 2012
CTTAAGTTTTTCATAATGGCGCTGCTGGACTGACTTTCGATGTCCTTTACCAGCGACAAACGTTGTTTCATCCAACTGCCAGATTTCTACGTATTTCGATGCGGCTTCCTTTAAGTATTCTGGCGAGTATTCCGTATTAATACTGAACTTTATCCCCGTGTATTGAAGCTCAAGATTAATTTCCTGAAACAGGGAAGTGATCTTCTCAAACAGGCGGTATCTGGATTTTTCAGTCGCTTTCTTCCATACCCAGGAATACTTGTTTGTGTTGGCTTCAAACTTAGAACCGTCAATATATAAATGTTGCAGGTCCGTATGTTCTTTCTCAAAAATTTTTTGATTGATATCACAGAATAGTTTCTCAATAGAATCGCTGAGTATCTCATTGATAAAATATCCAAAAGTCCGATAGGATGGGACTTCATGATCCATCAGATACATGAACCTTAGATTCACTTTGCAGCTGTCTTCCAGCTCACGAAGAGAGACATATCCATTTGTCATAAATCCGAACAGGATTGTTTTCAGCATACTGACCGGGTTATACCGAAGTCTTCCCACCTCATGTTTCGGGATTTCCTTCAGGTATTTCTCCAAATCGATTTCTCCCATAAATCGATCAAATGTCAGCACCGGATCACAAATGTCCAGATAATCTTGAATAAATAGTGGCAAAACTGCCTGTTTTGGATTAGAATAAGTATTAGTTAGATTTTTCATCGCAAGTTAATTCTAACACAAAAAGAGGACCTTGGGGTTTTTTATGAACCCTTGGTCCTTCTTTTTTATAGGCTATGTTTTTTCACAGCCCCTGTTTTTGCTTACTATGAAATATATTTATTCCCTCCGGCATCTTTTGGAGCCTGTTCAGTTCACGTTTGCGCTCCCCAACAAGGCTTTTGCGGTAGCGGACAAGTTCCCGCAGCTCGCGCTGGTCTTTGTCTGGGGGTATAACTGGCCTGGAGCAGACCGTGTGTAAGGAGATTGGCAGTCCATTCCATTTCGCATCATTTATACTATTGAAGGCGTTTGACTTGTCGATGTGCTGGTTTTATCAAAACCTATTTTTTATATAGGATTCCCATATATTAGTTGCTATTTAGCAGTGGAGAAGATAAAATAAAAGTATTATTTTAGGGCAGAATGAGACTGATGGGGGGAGAGATGTAATGAAACAGTACTATCAGGGATTGTCATTGAAAGTAAAACTATTTGTGATTTTTCTGTTGGTCATAATCGCCAATTTTGTCGCTAATCTGTTCTATCGTCATGAGGTAAAAAATCTGATTGAATTTTATAATGTCAGTCAGACAGAGCATTACCGTGTTAACAAGATTTCCGTATCTTTAAAAAATGCAAAGTTGAGGCTGGATGAGTATTATTCCATTGGGGAGGAAGATGCTGCAGACGCATATGAGGCAGAAAAAGGAGAAGTATTGGCTTTTATTAGCCAATTGACTAATGAGCGGAACAATCCGGCGGAATGGTATATGATTCATGCTATCACTAATTCAGCGGAGGTCTTTTTTCAGAAAAGTGATATTACAGTCCGCAAAAAACGTGGCAGTGAGGATTTTATTTATATAGAATATTATCAGGCATCGAAAATCCAGGAATATTTAAATGGATACCTGAATGAATATCTGAATATCCTTCTGGAAAAAGATGGGGAAGAATATGCACGGCTGGAGAGGAAGGCCGCCAATATAGAGGCTATGACCAGGGTATTTTTGGTCGGAAGTGTTCTCATCAGTCTTTTGGCAGCGCTTAATCTGTCAGAGACGGTGACAAGTCCGATATGCAAATTGGCAGAATATACCCGGAAAATTTCAAAGGGTAACTTTGAACTGGAAGACATTCAGGTGGCAAGCCGGGATGAGGTGGGGGAACTGGCTGTGGCGTTTAATAGAATGAAGGATGACATCCGCCGCCTGATTGAAGAACTGAATCAAAAATCCCAGGTGGAAGCCAGGCTCCATCAGCAGGAACTGAAAAATATCCGCATGGATGAACTTTTGAAGGAGTCGCAACTTTTAGCCCTTCAGTCCCAGATTAATCCTCATTTCCTGTTTAATACTTTAAACTCCATCTCACGTTCGGCTCAGTACGAGACACCGGATGTGACAACGGCATTGATTCGTAATCTGGCAGACTTGTTCCGGTACAATCTGGATCATTTTAATCGTCTTTCCACAGTGGAAGAAGAACTGGAGATTGTGGCCAAATATATCTATATTCAGCAGCATCGTTTTGGGGAGCGGATACAATATGCTGTGCGGGTCGAAGAAACGGACAGTGATTACCTGATTCCCAGCATGACTCTGCAGCCTTTAGTAGAAAACGCAATCATTCATGGGATTGAAAACTTAGAATTCGGCGGTACGATTCTGGTGGATGTTTCCTGTCGCGGCGGTTTTCTGCGCATTAGGATTTGCGATAATGGTTGTGGGATTGAGCGGGAACGTCTCAGAGAAATATGGCTTGGAAATGACGAAAAGCGGAGAGGCCATACGACGGGGATTGGTCTGTCCAACATAGCGGCTCGAATCGGCCTGTATCCGGGAGGAGTCTGCAGGCTGTATTCCAGTCCAAGGTACGGGACGATTGTGGAGATTTTATTCCCACAGATGACGGAGGAGAAGAATGAATTATAAAATATTGATAGTCGACGATGAACAGTTGGAGCGCAGGGCACTGGAGAGCATCATAGTGTTGCAACTGGGTACCCGGGTGGAAATTATGCAGGCGGTAAATGGTAGGGATGCCGTGCAGATGGCACGGGAATTTAGGCCGGATATAGCGTTTCTTGACATAAAAATGCCGATTATGAATGGAATTGAGGCGGGCAAAGAGATCCTGGAATTTTTGCCGGATTGCTACATCATTATGCTGACTGGATTTACTTATTTTACCTATGCGAAGGAAAGCGTTAATATCGGGGCTGCAGATTTCCTTGTGAAACCGGCAGCCGACGAGGATGTGGTGAAGGCGTTGGAAAAAGCGACACGGGAAGTAGAGTCACGGATCAGAAAGCGGATAGACGATGAGGAAAACAGAAAGAAAGTCCGGCGTGCAGAACAATACATGGAAGGTGAACTAGTTTCAGCCATTGCCTGTAACAATGCAGACGAGGAATTGATCCAGGCGCAGATGGAGGAACTGGGTATCCAGTTCCACTATGGAGTGGGAGTTGTGGTCAGGGCACAGGCCAGGGGGCCAGAAAATCCACATTCAACTGCAAAATTGTGCAAAAGGTGTATCAGTCGCCTGGAACTGGATGGTAGAATTTGCTATTGCGAACACTATCATAACTTTTATTTGTTGCTCCTGACAGATGAGAGTAGAAGTCGAGATTGGTATAAGGAGCTGTTTAAACGGTTTAGTGTCATAGCGGAAGAGTCTGGTATCCAGGTGAAAGTTGCCGTAGGAATCCAAGTTTCCAAGTTGAAAAATATCTATCTGTCGTTCCAGGAAGCAAAAAGGAATATTAACAGTGATAAACGAATCCATATCCACCGGCATCAAATAGGGAACGGGGAGTCAAAACTGACTCAAAGGGAGCAGGAGCGCAAACTGATCGCTTATTTGAAGACAGGTAATTACGACGAGGCCATGCTTTATCTAGAACAGTTGATGGAACAGTTTTTTGAAGAAGACATGGAGCCTATGATGAAGATCTATGAGTTGCTTGTGGTGATTAACCGGAGTTTGCCGCAGAATCTGGAAATTATGCCGGTCTTTACCCTTTTTGAGCAGATGAGCGGGGAGTCCGGACGAGAACAGATTATGAGTTTGGCTTCCCAGTATGTGGAGCATGTGGTGGATGCACTGATTGCAGAGGAAAGTATGATGGATACTGCTTGGGCGTCTCGTGCAGAGGATTACATCCAGGCAAACTACAGCAGGAATATTACATTGGAAGACATGGCGGGTCATACGGGATTTTCCATTTACTATTTCAGCAAGTTGTTTAAGCAGCAGTTTCAGATGAATTTTGTGGATTATCTGACAAAAGTCCGTATTGAAAAGGCCAAGATGATGCTGCATGACGAACAAGCCAGTGTGAAAGAGGTGGGCCGTAGCGTAGGTTACAGTGAGGCAGGATATTTTAGCAGGGTTTTCAAAAAAGAGACAGGGGTTCCGCCATCGGTATACCAAAAAAGTGCAAAAAGGACAAAAATGTGTTAAGGCTTTGTAAAGACAAAAAATGGATAAAATATACAGCAAAAACCTGATAGTAGACGACAAGTGTGTGCATTTTGTTTGCACTCATTGTCGTCTATAATTAATTTATCAATAAAATAACCAATAGGGGGAATAAAATGAAAAAAAGAATGTCATTTATTTTGGCAGCAGTATTGACTGCAGTATCTCTGACAGGTTGTGGTGCTGGTTCTAAGCCTGCGCAGACCACCACATCGACAGCAGCCGCAAAAGAAGAGGAGACAACTGAAAAGGCGACAGAAACTGCCTCAAAAGAAACCATTGTACTTCGTCTGGCTGAGACTCAGACTGAGACTTATCCAGCTACCATGGGAGCCATCGAATTTGCCCGTTTAGTAGAAGAACGGACAGATGGACGGATAAAAATTGAGGTATTCACCGGAGGGCAGTTGGGTGGAGACGAGCAGGCAATTCTGGAGCAGGTACAATTTGGAGCAATTGATTTTACACGTGCAAACTTTGCCCCGATGACAGAATTTGCTCCGATTCTTAATCTGCTTCAGATGCCATATTTATTTACCGATGCGGATCATATGCATAAGGTGATAGACAGCGAAATTGGTACTGAATTGTTGAGTAGTGTGGAGGCAGGAAATTTTGTCGGACTGGCTCTGTATGATGCAGGAACAAGGAACTTCTACAACTCAGTACGTCCGATTAAGACTGTGGAAGATATGAAAGGATTAAAGATTAGAACCACACAGAGTCAGTTAATCGTGGACATGGTTGAGGCTTTGGGTGCCTCCGCTACTCCGATGGCATTCGGTGAGGTTTATAGTTCTCTGCAGACTGGAGTGATTGACGGTGCGGAGAATAACTGGGTGTCCTATGATCAGAACAGCCATTACGAGGTGGCAAAGTATATCTCTTTAGATGGACATACGGCTCCGCCGGAAATCCTGGTATGTAGTAAGATGGTATTTGATAAACTGTCCCCGGAAGATCAGCAGATTCTACGTGAATGTGCTAAGGAGTCAGAACTGTGGGAGAGAGAAAAATACGACGAGATTGAGAACAAATCGATGGAGCACGTAATCGCTGAAGGTTCTGAAGTGACTGAACTGGAAGACAGAGAAGGTTTTGTGAAGGCAGTAGAGCCCTTGTACGAAAAATATGCAGGTGACTATATGGATACTCTGCAGGCTATTATCGATATGCAGTAGTTGCTTCTAATGATGGGGGAATAATCATGAAATATATTGATGCTTTTTTTAACAGACTGTTGGATTTGTGTATGATTCTTGCAAAAATCCTGCTGGTAGTCATGACAATTATCATCTGTATTCATGTGTTCTACCGTTATGTGTTAAACCGCAGTATTCGCTGGTCTGAGGAGATCACCATGATGATGATGGTGTACATGGGGTTTTTTAGTATCGCCTATGGTGTAAAACATCGGCTTCATTTGAGTGTGACTGTGTTTTTTGATATTTTACCGGAACCAGTAAAAAGAGCGGTACTGAAATTTACAGATGCAGTGCTGATGGTTATGGGAATCGTTCTCCTGTATTTTGGAATCGGCCTGATCAAAAGCACTATGAATAATCTCATGATTGCGACCCACCTGCCGTCAGCCATGCTGTACGGCGGGGTACCAATCTCAGGAATTCTGATTGCTTATTTTTCTTTTGTAAATTTGACTGGATTGCGGTTTGAACAGAAAAAAACGGAGAAGGGAAGTACAGAACATGGTTGATTATCTTGGCATTACAATCCTTTTGGGGTCTTTTATCCTGTTGCTCATCCTGCGCACGCCCATATCGTTTGCGCTTCTGACATCAGCAATCTTGACTTCTTTTTACCTGAAGGTACCGTTGATGAGCGTGGCGGTTCAGATGGTCAAAGGAATCCATTCTTTTTCCCTGTTAGCCATCCCATTTTTTATCCTGGCAGGAGAGATAATGGGAGCAGGAGGTATTTCAAGAAGGATTATTGAATTTACCAATGTACTGGTAGGCCGAGTGAGGGGCGGTCTGGCGCAGGTAAATATCTTAGCAAGCATGTTCTTTGGCGGTATTTCCGGTTCTGCGATTGCAGATGTGTCTTCTATCGGAGCCTTGTTAATTCCTATGATGAAGGATAGTGGTTATGATACTGACTACGCGGTGGATGTGACTATAACCAGCGCCTGCCAGGGACTGATTATTCCTCCCAGCCATAACATGATTATTTTTGCAGTGTCAGCTGGAGGCGTGTCAGTGGGACAGTTGTTTTTAGGCGGCATGCTTCCCGGCGTTTTGCTTGGGATGGCGTTAATGATTATCAGTTATGTTATTGCTGTCAAGCGAGGATATCCTAAGGGAGCAAAGATTTCTTTTAAGGAAGCAATCAAAATTGCCAGCAGTGCAATCCTGGGATTGCTCACTGCAGTGATTATTATCGGCGGTGTAATCGGTGGGATATTTACAGCAACAGAGTCTGCTGCGGTGGCCTGCCTGTATGCGTTTATTGTAACATTCTTTATTTACAGAGAGATTCCTCTTAGCAAGATGGATGAGATTTTGCTTAATGCACTGAGGACTTTGGCGACGGTTCTGGCACTCTTGGCATGCTGCAATGCATTCGGATGGTTTTTAGCCTATCTGAAAATTCCTGCCTTGATTACAGGTGCATTATTGGGTGTGAGCAACAATAAGATTGTAGTACTGCTTTTAATCAACTTGCTTTTGCTGGCACTGGGAACGATTATGGATATGGCACCGTTGATTATGATTACTACTCCAATCCTGATGCCGGTCATTCAGAGTATTGGAATGAATCCTATTCAGTTTGGTGTCATGATGGTGTTAAACCTGGCAATCGGACTTTGTACGCCTCCGGTGGGCGCGGTGCTGTTCGTGGGCTGTACCATCGGCAAAATATCCATGGAAAAGTTAACAAAATCACTGTTTCCGTTTTATGCAGCGATGCTGGCAGTGCTGATGCTGGTAACTTTTGTACCAGAGGTGGTTTTGTTTATACCGAATTTGCTTTTAAAATAAGAAGGAGATGGAATTATGATAGATAAAAAAGTATTGTTTATTACAGGCGCTGCAATTGGAATCGGTCACGCGGCATGTCTCAAATTTGCTTCTGAAGGGTATGCTATCGCTTTCAATGATTATAACGTAGAAAATGGGAATAAAGCATTGGAAGAACTTAAAGATAAGGGATATGAAGCAATTTTTCTTCCGGGTGATGCTACGAAGGAAGAGGAAGTCAAAGCCATGGTGGCGAAGACCGTAGATACATATGGCAGGATTGACACTCTAATTAACAACGCGGGGGGCCTGGGAGGCAGATCTTCTTTTGAAGGTATGGAAACTGAGTTTTGGAATCGGGTGATGGATTTGAACCTGAACGGAGCATTTTTTGCTGCTAGAGAGTGTATCCCCTATCTGAAAACTGTAAAGGGAACTATGATTAATATTACCACGATTGCGGCTTATAATGGTGGAGGACCCGGAGCAGGTGTATATGCGGCAGCAAAGGGAGCGGTTCTGACTATGACGAGAGCACTGGCAAAGGAACTGATTCCGGCAGGCGTCCGCGTGAATGCCGTTTCCCCGGGAACAATCAATACAGCTTTCCACGCTGCCAGTAGTAAAGAACTTTTGGAAAGTTTTGTAAAGGCAATTCCTGCAGGACGCATGGGACGGCCTGAAGAGGTTGCGGATGTGATGTATTATCTGGCCTCAGATCAGTCTTCTTATCTGGTAGGCGAGGTGGTTCAAATCAATGGTGGACAGATGATGCTTTGATTGATATGTCAATGCATTGATAAGGAGAAGAACGACATGGTAGTAAAGTATGAAACTGTGGTGGGACAGGACATCGGAGGAGGAATTACAAGAAGGATTTTGGCTCATAACGGTAATATGATGATTGTTGAAGCTGTTTTTAAGAAGGGCGCAGTAGGGACTGCCCATCGGCATCCTCATGAACAGGTAAGTTACATTTTATCTGGCTCTTTTCAATATACGATGGAGGAAGAAGTTTATGAACTGAAAAGGGGGGATACCTATTATGTACCTCCTGGAGTTCTTCATGGTGCGACAGCGCTGGAAGACGCGGTGATATTGGATATTTTTACACCGCAAAGGGAAGATTTTTTGGAATAAAGCAGATAATCCCTGACCATGCAGATTATGAACTGTGGTCAGGGATTTTTGCTTTATTAGGAAATGTTATGTCCTATTATTTTCCGATGGAATTGAACTTATCGCAGATTTCCTTGGAAGGTGCTGCAGTGGCCAGGGAAACGATGATGATTGCCGCACAGGCCACCAGGAATGCCGGGAGCAGTTCGTAGATTCCCCAGATACCGCCCATAGGCTTGATGCCATATTTCCAGACAAATACCATGACGCCTCCGGCTACCATGCCTGCGATGGCACCTGGAAGGTTGCTGCGCTTCCAGAACAGGGCAAACAGCATTACAGGTCCAAAGGATGCGCCGAAACCGGCCCAGGCAAAGGAAACGATGGTAAATACGGAACTGTCAGGGTTCCATGCCAGGACAACAGCCACCAATGCAATGCCGATAACGGTAAGTCTGGCGGCCCGCATGGAGGTCTTGGTGTCCATCTTAATCTTTAAGAAGTCCTGAAGCAGGTTCTGGGAGATGCCGGAAGCCGCTGTAAGCAGCTGGGAATCTGCCGTGGACATGGTGGAAGCCAAAATGCCTGCCAGGACGATTCCAGCGATGATGGAAAGCAGGAAACCATTCTGTCCTAAAAGTCCGGACAACTGAATGATAATGGTCTCAGACTGGGAACTGGTGGACAGCATTGGCACGGAAGCGCTGTAACCGATGATACCGATCAAGATGGCCACAAACATGGAAATCACTACCCAGACAGAAGCGATGCGCCGGGAAAGAGTCAGTTTGTTCTCATCCTCAATAGCCATAAACCGCAGCAGGATGTGAGGCATGCCAAAATATCCAAGGCCCCAGGCTAAAGTGGAGCAGATAGTCAGCAGGCTGTATGGAGAGGATGTGTGATCTGCCATATTGTGCATGCTGGTCATGCTTAAGTACCCTGCCAGGGACTGGGCGTTGGAAATCACGGCATCCCAGCCTCCAGCTACATGGATGCCGAAGAAGACGATGATAATAAGTGCAATGCTCATAACTACGCTCTGAATCAGGTCTGTGGTGGAAACAGCCAGGAAACCGCCTAAGACAGTGTATCCGATGATGATGGCAGCGCCTGCAATCATGGAGACATGATAGTCAAAGCCAAACAGACTGTTAAACAAGGTGCCTACGGCCTTAAATCCTGAAGCCGTATAAGGGATAAAGAAAATCAGGATGATCCCTACAAAGCCTGAAAACAAAGCGTTTGTAGGGAGTTTCTTGTGTTATGCTCTTTTGCCCAGTTCCATTTCTTTGAAGAATCTTTTGAAGTCTTCCTGCTTCGCGTAAGCATAGTAGAAGTTTGTTCCAAACGTTTCTTGTATTCGGCGATAATCCAAGGCTACTTGATCCTCGCTGCTGAATTTCAGGCTTGGCACCAGTTTCCCACTTTTCCGATCCGGGATTTCCTCGTACCGGATCTTTCCACCAACATCCAGCAGGCGGACATAACCGCCTCTTTCCAACAGGCAGTTTGCGCTTCGCAGCGCTTCCGCAATCCTGTCCACCGACAATCTTTCAATCCCCATTCTGTTTTGTATCAGACGCAGGATCACAAGCGCCACGAAACAGATCAGAAAGTGTGCCCGGATATGCTCCCGCTTGTTCAGATAAATCGGTCTTGCATCGAAATCGCTCTTCATGGTCTGGAAAGATTCCTCAATACGCCACAAACCATGGTATACTTCCCGTATCTTTGCAGCATCATAATCCATCTCACTGGTTATGATTGCAAAATATCCGTCATAAAGGGCATCTTTTTCCGCCTTCTCCCGGTCCACTGCGGATACTTTGGCTGTCTGCCTTTCATCCAGAACTTCACCGGTCTCTTTCAGGATGGTTTCTTCTTTTATATACCGGTCTTTTCCATGGACGATCCCATAGGCATTGTTCTTTGTACTCTTTTCTGCTTTCTTCAGCTTTTCTTCTCTTTTCTTTGCTGCCATTTCTGCATCTGCTCTTGACCAGTAAAGAAGAACCTTCCGCTGCCGCCTTACCGCTTTCTTTTTCTCTGTTTTCTGTCCGTCCTGCATTTCAAATGAGATATCATACCCCTGGTATTCTTCCGTGAGCAGTTTCCATTTGTAGGAACCGTCTTCCGCTTCCTGCCAGCCTTCCTGGGCAAACAGGGCTTCCTGGTAACGTTTCCCTTTTGTTCCTTTTAATATCTGGGAAAATACATAACCATCGCCCTGACTGCACAGAAGATCAATATTGCGAGAACAGTTCATCCCTTTATCTGCCACGACAACTGTCCGTTCCATGCCGTATTCCTTCTTGAATCCGTCCAGATTTTCTTTCAGTGTATCGGAATCACTCATGTTCCCCCGGAATACATCCATGCATATGGGAACCCCGTTTCCATCCATGAAGAGTCCCATCTGTATGATAGGCGTCAGCTGGTGCTCCTTGGAAACGCCTTTCTGCCCCAGGGCAGGGCCGCTTACCAGCTTTCCCGACCGGTCACGGTATTCTTCATCCGGGTCTGCAAAATCTTTTTCCGTATAGTAGTTTGTTACATCATAGAAACTGTACTGCAGGTCCCGACCAAACCGCTCTCCCACCTGTTCACTGATAAAACGCTGGAGGTCATAAAAGATGATGTTGAACTGGTCTAATGCGCGGTAAATATCCGGAAGGTCAAATTCGCTGTTCAGGCCGTAATAATTCAGAAGGCGTGAAGCTACTTCCCGTTTCGAGGCCGGATAGAGGATTCTGTCCATCACAAGGTAACGGAAGATTTCATTCAGCGAGTATTTTCCGCGGAATCCGGATGACCGTTGGTATTGTTCAAAGAAGGTGTCGATTCCAAGAAGATGGTAAACGGATTCCGGAAACTTGTAGCCATAGTTAAGCAGCCTGTTGTTTTCGGAATACATCATTTCGGAAACGGGGATTTCAATACGCAGATCCCGCTTATGCTTGAGGCTGTCATTGCAGGCATTTACTTCTTTCCAAAATGCTTCCAGGTCAGTCTGATCTTCCAAATAGCCGAAGCTTTTTACGGTACGCTGTTTAGGGGAAGCGTTTGGATAACGTAAATAGAAATCATCAAAAAATCCCAGAATAATTGAATTTCCTGGGATTTTAGTATCTGCCACAATAATTTTCCAGCTAAAACTGTAAAAGTCAGGGTACAGGAACTTGCGATTTCCTTAAGACCATGAAAAATATCGAAAAAAGAAAGGAGATGTGTTATAACTTAAGTTTTTCATAATGGCGCTGCTGGACTGACTTTCGATGTCCTTTACCAGCG
>OGZI01003294.1_pt1 | contig 11593 bp, 6 predicted proteins | sample 1576711 | NCBI WGS metagenome assembly OGZI01 (sample SAMEA3541482, study PRJEB24748) | human gut metagenome | biome: human gut; feature: human-associated habitat; material: faeces | place: China | collected 2012
GGGGTGCTTTGCCGCAAAGTTATTCCAGAAATTCATAGCCTGCTTCCTTTCAGCTGTTTTTCAAGCGCTCTTCCATGCGGCTGTTCAGCACGAGGTTCTTCACGGCCTCAAAAATCACCCGCACAAGGCCGATGATCCAGAAGCCCTGCAGCTCCATCACGATGCCGTCCACCATGCCCATGCTGATGGCGCCGTTGGTCATTTTGGCCAGCGCCCGCAGAGGCATATTGTACTGGAACAGGATGTTCAGGTCGGGCTTGCCCTTTTTGATGCTGCGGCGCAGCAGGGTGCCCAATACCGCCGCCGCCAGCCAGCCGATGGGGCTGCGTCCGTGCCCCATCTCGCCCAGCGTCATGTTGCGGTCGATGTGCACCTTGTTCTCCGGGATGGCATGCCCCAGCAGCGCCTCAAACTCCGCGTCCGGCACGTTCTGCACCTGTGCGGTGCGGTAATGCTCCAGATTTTTGCCCGCGTAGGGGTCGGGTGCGCCGGTGCCCGCCACCGTGACGGCGGCAGTCAAGCGGATATCGACGCTGGAAGCGCCCACCAGCAGCTGATAGCTGCCGCCCTCCACCTCCCAGCGGTCGGTGGCAACGTTCCAGTAGCGGAACGCCTTATCGTCCAGCGGGATGGTGACGGTCTTGCTCTCTCCGGCTTCCAGCTGCACCTTGGCAAAGCCCTTCAGCTCCTTGGCAGGGCGGAAAACTTTTGCATCCGGCTTTGCCACATACAGCTGCACCACCTCGGCACCGGCACAGCTGCCGGTGTTGGTGACAGTCAGGGTCACGCCGGTTTCGTCTGCTTTCAGGTCACTGTACGCAAAGCTGGTGTAGCTCAGGCCGTAGCCGAAGGGGAAGGCGGTGGGCACACCGGCGGTGTCGTAGTAGCGGTAGCCTACATACAGACCCTCGCGGTACTCCACGGTGGGGCCGTCACCGCCGAAATGCGCTTTTGCGGGGGTGTCGGCGTAGCTGCGCGCCCAAGTCTCAGCCAGCTTACCGCAGGGGTTCTGCGCGCCGGTGAGCACCTCGACCAGTGCGCCCGCACCGGCCTGACCGCCCAGACAGCCGTAGACCAGCGCCTTGCAGTCCTTGACCCAATCGCTTTCCAGCGAGGAGCCTGCACTCAACAGCAGCACCACGTTGGGGTTTGCCGCCGCCACAGCCGCCAGCAGTTCCAGCTGGTTTTCTGCCAGCTTCATGTCGGCGCGGTCGATGCCCTCGCTCTCCTTGATCTCGTCCAGACCCATGCACAGCAGCACCACATCGGCGTTCTTTGCCAGCAGCACCGCCTCGGCCTTCAGTGCCTCGTCGGGCTTGCCCTGCCGGTCAAAGCCCTTGGCGTAGCCGACGCTGTTCAGGCCGCTCTCGGCAAGGCAGTCCAAGAAGGAATCCACCTTGATGGAGTTGACGGCGCTGGAGCCTGCACCCTGATAGCGGGGCGTCTGGGCAAAGTCGCCGATGACCGCCACCTTCTCCCCCTTTGCAAGGGGCAGCAGGCTGTTTTCGTTCTTCAGCAGCACGATGCTCTGGGCAGCAGCCCGGCGTGCCAGTGCGTGGTGGGCGTCGGCATCGAACTTGCCGGGTGCGGCGTCCACCGCCGCCTTGGTGGTAAACACCAGTTCCAGCAGCTCCTCCAGCCGGGCGTCCACGTCTGCTTCGGTGATCTTGCCGGTCTGCACCGCCTTCATCAGCTCCCGGATGGCATCCCCGCCGGGGGCGGGCATTTCCAGCGTAGAGCCGTTCTTTACGCCGAGGGCGTGGTCGTTGCTGCCGCCCCAGTCGGTGACCACTGCGCCGTCAAAGCCCCAGTCCCTGCGCAGGATCTCCATGAGCAGGTGGGCGTTCTCGTTGGCGTAGGTGCCGTTGACAAGGTTATAGGCGGACATGATGGTCTTGGGCTGCGCCTCCTTGACCACCATCTCGAAGCCGGTCAGGTAAATTTCCCGCAGGGTGCGCTCGTCCACGATGGAATCCGAGGCCATGCGGCGCAGCTCCTGACTGTTCACGGCAAAGTGCTTGGGGCAGGCGGCAATGCCGTTTTTCTGGATGCCGCGGACGTAGGCCGCCGCCATCTTACCGGCAAGGTAGGGATCCTCCGAGAAATACTCGAAGTTGCGGCCGCACAGGGGGCTGCGCTTAATGTTCAGGCCGGGGCCCAGCAACACCGACACGCCCTGTGCCGCTGCTTCTTCGCCCATAGCTGCGCCCACAGCCTCGCCAAGCTCCGGGTCCCAGCTGTTGGCCACGGTGGCCGAGGTGGGGAAGCAGGTGGCGGGCACACTGGGGTTCAGGCCCAGATGGTCAGCCGCACCCGCCTGCTTACGCACGCCGTTGGGGCCGTCCGACAGGGTAATGGCCGGGATGCCCTTGCCCGGCAGCGCCCGGGTGGTGAACACCGTGCCGCCGCTCAGCAGGGCGCATTTCTGTTCCAGAGACAAGCTCTTGATGATATCTGTGTGTTTCATGGGTCTCTCCTGACAATCAAAAAAAGGGGGCGGGCGTTTGCCCGCCGCCCCTTCTGTTCCTATGTGTTGATCAGACGGTTTTTACGTCCTCTTTCTTTTTGCGGAAGCGGAGGATCGTCAGAACGGCCAGAACCGCGATCAGACCGCCGCAGACACCATCCACTGCGTAGATGACCTTCTGGTAAGGCTCGACCTTTGCCAGATAACGGCTGCCCGGCATACCGCCGTTCATTGCCTTGGAGTTTGCAATGGTGTACAGGATGTTATGGATTGCTTCACGACCGTAGTGGTAATCTGCAACGTCATCCTTGTTAAAGGTGTACCGTGCGCCGGTGGGCAGGTTCGTCAGCTTGCCGTCTGCACCGGCCTGGATCATCTGGCCAGCGTCCATAAAGACACCGGTGTTTGCGTTGTCGGTGATGATAAAGCCGTGGAAGCCCCACTCGTTGCGCAGCAGGCCGGTGATCATGTTGTAGTTGCCGCCGGCCCAGGTATAGCCAACGCGATTGAAGGAGGTCATGATGCCGGTGACGGACGGGATCTCGGTGGTGGCATTGCTGTAAGTGCCGTCGCCGTTGTCCTTTGCATAGTTCATCTCGACCTTATCAGACTTGACGCACATCTCAAAGGGCTTGAGGTAGATCTCGCGGGCCGCCTGCTCGTTCAGGAAGGTCGCAATGCTGTACTGGCCTTCACGGTCGCCGCGGTGGTCCTCCTGATCGTTGATGGCGTAATGCTTGACAAAGACATACATACCGCGGGAGGCGACACCCTCACACTCGAGGGAAGCAATGTGACCGCCGATGAACGGATCCTCGGAGTAATACTCGCTGTTGCGGCCGGAGAATGCAGTGCGGTGCATGTTGACTGCCGGTGCATACCAGCCATCGACATCCAGATAGTAGGACTCGTCGCCAATGTTCTCGCCGTAGTGAGTGGCCAGATCATCGTTGTAGGTCTGTGCCAGAACGATCACGCCGCAGTGCGTGATGTTGCCCTTGAAGTAGAGGTTGCCGCTTGCATCGAAACCGAAGTTGATCAGGCCGGTGGCAGTATCTCGGTCGGTCGCGGAGGGCTTATCCACCGACTTGATGGCTGCCGTACCATAGCCGGACTGGGTGATCAGGGTCTGGTAATCGCTGGGGGTCAGCTGGTCGAGCAGGTCGTTCCACTTGGGGTCGTTGTAATCCAGACCACGCATATCGATCAGGCCGAGGCCGTTGTCCTTGCCGTAGACAAGCTCATCGGTCAGGGTAGAGGGATCGGTGGGGTTCAGGGAATCGAAGGAATCCAGCTTTGCCAGATCCTCGCTGCTGATGGTCTTATAGTAAGTATAGGAAGCGGGGTTGCCGTTTGCATCGGTGCCGTTGATGGGGTTGCCCCAAGTGCTGATCTGGTCGCTGACCTCGCCGTCAACGGTCGGCCAGGTGCCGGTCCAGTCACTGCGGGAGAGATACTGCAGCCCGCCGTTTGCATGATCCAGCTGGTTGGTGACCTCCACGCCGGTGGTGGTGTCGTTCTTATAGGTCGTGGTATCCACGGTGCCGTTGGCCGGGGTGTAGGTTGCAACAAAAGCAGTGTCGCCGTCGGCGGTCATGCCGTCTGCCACGGTCTTGCCCTTGGCAGAGAGGATGTTGTTGACCGCTTCGTGTGCGTTTTTAGCCGCAGTGATATAGTAATCACCTGCATCCAGAATGTAGGTCTTGGCATTGACGTAGTCGTAAGACTTCAGCTGCTCCTGATCAAAGGTGATTTTCACCGTTTCGCTTGCACCGGGAGCCAGCTCCGAGGTCTTGGCGTAACCGACCAGTTCAACGGCAGCCTTTTCCACCTTGTTGGCCTTGTCATAATCGGTGTAAGGGCTCTGTGCGTAGACTTCCACAACGTCCTTGCCTGCAACAGAACCGGTGTTGGTGACCTTGACCGTCACGGTGCAGGTATCGCCATCCCAGCTGGTGTTGTAATCCGACCAGTCAAAGGTGGTGTAGGACAGGCCGTAGCCGAAGGGGTACATCACAGCATCGTCGTAGTTGTAATCGCCCGCATTGCCCTGACCGAGGACTTTATCCTCGTAACGGGTCTCGTAGTAGCGGTAGCCAACATAGATGCCCTCTTTGTAGCTGACGTAGTTGTACTTGGTGAGGTTGCCATTCTCATCGTAGTAGGCAAAGTCGCCGAAGTTCTGCGCCGCCGGGCTGTTCATGGCATCCACTTCATAGGTATCCACGGTGCGGCCGGAAGGATTGACCTTGCCGGAGAAGATCTCAGCCAGAGAGCACAGGCCGTAGTCGCCCATGGCAGGAGCCGAGATGACCGTGTGGATGCTGGGATAATCCTCCACCCAGCTCAGATCGACCGCTGCACTGGAGTTGAGCAGCAGCACCACATCGTCAAAGTTGTCGTTCAGATACTGCAGGATCTCCAGTTCCGTAGAATCCGGCTCCAGATAAGTCTTGGTCTTGTCCTCTTCCACATCGGTGTGGTTGTACATGGAGCGGGGCATATCACGGCCTTCGCCCGCCACACGGCTGAACACAAAAACAGGAACCGTATTCTTCATGGAATCGGTCAGACCCGGCTCTGCTTTCATAACAGACAAGGGGCATTCGTTGATGGAAAAGTCCTCGTCATCACCGTAGGAAACGGAACCAACGCCCAGACCGTAATCCTTGCCGTTGCCTTCGGAATAGAATTTCCAGAGGTCCTCGTTGACACCGAACCCGGCATCTTCAAAGGCCGTTTTCATATCGACTTTGTTGCCGCCGATGTAGCTGACTGCCGAATGGCTGACAAAACTGAAGGTGGTATCCGTGCTGTACGGCATTCTGCCTTCATCGTTCTTCAGCAGGACGATGCCCTCTGCTGCGATCTGCTTGTTCAGGGCGATCTCATCCTCAACCAGCGCATCCTCTGTGTCAAAGCCGGGCTTGCCGTACTCCATGTTGATGCCTTCGGTCTTGGCCTTGCTGTTGTCGATGCCGCCGCTCTTCAGGCCCAAAATGCTCTGCACGCTGCTGGCGTTGGGCGGGATCAGCACATTGGCCGCAACTATACCGCCCGCCAATGCGACACACAACACACCCGAAACGGCAGTTTTGATGATCTTGCCCATCATCCTACTGTCCTTCTTTTTCTGTGCCATAACTGTTAACTCCTTCTCTTTTGGGTACACGACCCGGTTCATAGCTGTTCTCCGGAGTGCGTCCGCTCCTTTGCTTGATGTCATTTTATCATATAAACCGCAAAACGAACCGTTCTTCGCACAATCTGTCGTTTTGGATGCATGATTTGCAAAAATTACAATTCGTTTTCAAATTTTATTGTGCTTGTGCACAAACAAAGCCCCTGCTTCTTTGTGCACCCTGCCAGACAACAAAAAAACGGCAGGGGATACCTGCCGTAAAAATATTATTGCTTTTGGGGCAGCGGAAATAAGATCCGCAGGGTGCACCAGTTGTTTTCCCAGTGCATCGTCATGCTGCCGCCGTGCTGCCCGACGGTGGTGCGGACGCTTTTCAGGTCCGACCCCTGCTGTGGCAGACCGTCCGCATCCAGTGCGGGGGCGGCTTCTGTATAATGCTCGAACCGCAGCATGGCAAAGCCGCCCTGACTGTACACCGCCACCTTGATGAGCCGCTTTTCGGGGTCCGGCTCGGCGCGGACGGCGGCAATAGCGTTGTCCAGCGCCACACCCACAATGGTGCACAGCTCCCGGATGGTGAGAAAGCCCAGCATCCTGCCGTCTGCTACGCTGGTGATGGTGATATTCTCCTGCTGGCATTCCATGGTCTTGGCGGTGAGCAGGGTATCCAGCACCGGGTTGCCGGTCTTGTTCTCGGCCTCGTACTGGCGGATGTTCTGCTCCATGGCAGCAATGGCGGCGTTCTGCTTGGTCTGGTCCTGCTCCTCCCGGATGCGGGCAAGCTGGACTTTCAGTTCATGGTACCGCCGGTTGATGAGGTTGATGCCCTCCTTGCTGCGCTTGTACTGCTCGTACTGGCGGTGCAACACCTCGTCCATGGCGGCAAGCTCGCTGTGCAAAGCGTTCTCCTGCAGCTGCTCGTGCTGCACAGATAAGATCAGCACGCCGGAAAAATCCACCAGTGTGCGGATGGAAAAAATGCTCATGTTGATCTCGCTGCCGGGCAGAAAGCCCAGATTGCTCACCGCAAAGGCAGTCAGCGCCAACATGACCGCCGTCAGGGCGGCGCTGCCGCCGATCTGTAAGTGCCCAGCGGGCTGGGGACGGCGGTGCTGCAGATAGCACATGATGCCGAACAGCGTCCCATACACCAGCGCCAGCAGCAGCAAAGACAGCGGCTCCCATGGGCCGCGGGCGGGCCAGAGGGCGCAGTGCAGCTGCCACTCCACGCTGGCGGCAAGCTCTGCCAGAATAAACGCCCGGGCGCAGTGATACCCGGCTTCCAGCAGGGTGATGCTCCACACACCCCATAAATATAAGTAGGAAAGCCCGATGGCCGTTACCATGCAGGGGATCCAGAGCCCGCCGGGCACGTTGCCCGTCAGCCCCAGAAAGGCCGACAGCACCGCCGCCCACAACAGGGTGACGCCCGCAGTGACCGTCTTAGAAAAGCGGGGCACCAGTGCCGGTGTGATCAGCAGCACCGCCAGACACTCGGCAAGGGCGGTGTACAGCCGGGGGATATCCGGCAGCGCGGTCATGAACCCTCACCTCCGATGTAGTCGGTCAGTGCGGCAAGAAAAGCCTTACGCTTGGGGCGGCTGACCTGCAGCTCGCAGGGGCCCACCTGCACGGTGCTCTGCCGCAGCTCCCGCACCTGTGCCAGATTGACAAGGTAGCCGCTGTTGCAGCGGGCAAAGGGGCAGTCTGCCAGCTTTTCCTCAAAGGCCTTGAGGGCGCCGGGGGCGGAAAAATCGCCCTCGTCGGTGTAAAAGTGCACCCGGTGACCCTCGCTTTCCAGATAATAGATGCTTGCGGTGTCCAGCCGGCGCAGCCCGCCCTCCACCGGCACGGTCAGGTAGTGCTTTGCCCGCTTTTCCAGCCGGGCAACCGCCTTGAGCAGCTGCTGCGAAAAGGCAAAGTAGGGCACCGGCTTCAGCACATAGTCCAGCGCTCCCACCGAGTAGCCCCGGATGGCGTACTGCGCCATATTGGTAATGAAGATCAGGATGACGTCTGCATCCATCTGCCGGATGCGCTCTGCCGTGGTCATGCCATCCAGATGCTTCATCTCCACATCCAGAAAAATAATATCGTAGACCGCGCGGTAATCCTCCAGAATATCCACGCCGTCCGCAAAGACCGTCACTTCAAACTCTGTCCCGTACTGCCGGGTATACCGCCGGACATACTCCTGCAATACCCCCTGTACCTCCGCGTCGTCCTCTACGATCGCCACCCGGATCATGACCACACCTCCCTTACCACACCTTTGTGGAACTGTTACGGCTCTATTATAGCGCAATCCCGCCGGGTTTGCCAAGGGGGCACTCCGCAACAAAGGGCAGCAGCAGACGCTCCAGCGTACCATAGATGAACGGAGCCAGAATGGGAGAAGTCTCGGAAGAGTTGGCGATCCAGATGCCGAAGTTATTGATGCCCCAAAAGGCACAAAAGAATGCCCGCCCACCTGTGGAAAACCACGGTGAGCGGGCATTTTGCGTTTTATTGTTTGTGCCGCTGTAAAAGCGTTCAGAGGGCGGTGGTCTGGGGTACCAGCCGGAAGAGCATTACGGGCAGCTCGCTGTTTGCAAAATCCAGCGTATAGATGAGCTTTCCGCGCTCCGTTTCAAACGGCATCTCCGTCTGTGTGCCGTCCGGGGCAATGCGCACAAGCTTTTTGCCTTCCAGCAATCCGGCGGGCAGCGCGAGCCTTACCCGGCCGGTGGGCTGCGTCAGGCTGCCTGCGGTTTCAAAGGCCACGCTCAGGTATTCCCCATTCGTCCGTGCGGTCACATCCTCCGCAAAAAGACTGCCGCTGTTAGCCCACGCCGTTGCGGCTTCGATCATTTCCAGCTGCGCAGCGTTTTCTGCCTGCCCGCACACGGGGCAGAAGGTCAGGGTTTCGCCTTCCGCAGTGCGGAAAGTAAACTTCCGGCAATCCGTGCTGCCAGTGTGCGCACAGCCATCTCGCAGACAATCGGCGCTCTGAGAGCCGGTTCCGTTCGGGGACCATGCACCAAACTTGTGTCCCAGCTGATCGGTCGGGTCTGCGGTGTAGCTGTCTTTGCAGCGGGAGCAGGTAAAAACAGTATAGCCGTCTGTTTCACAGGTAGGCTCTACGGTAACAGCCTGATAATCATGGTTCAGCGCGGGCAGTTCCGCATAGGTGGTATAGTTGCAGCGGGAACAGGTTTCGTAGGCGCTCCAGCCCTTTTCTGTACAGGTGGGGGCTTGCGCTGCGTGCTGCACCAAATCATGGTTCAGTGCGGCTTTTTCCTGATAAGTGGTATAGTTGCAGCCCAAGCGGGAACAGGTGTCGTAGGCGTCCCAGCCAATTTCCGTGCAGGTGGCGGCTTGCGCATCGTGCTGCACCAGATCGTGGTTCAGCGCGGGCAGCTCCTGATAGGTGTTATAGTCGCAGTTTTTGCAGGTGCTGTAAGCGTTCCAGCCGGGTTCCGTACAGGTGGGAGCTTGCGCATCGTGCTGCACCAGAGCATGATTCAGTGCGGGCAGCTCCGCATAGGTGGTATGGTCGCAGCGGGAGCAGGTTTCGTAAGCATCCCAGCCGGGTTCCGTACAGGTGGGAGCTTGCGCATCGTGCTGCACCAGATCATGATTCAGCGCAGGCAGCTCCGCGTAGGTGGTATAGTTGCAGCGGGAGCAGGTGTTATAAGCGTTCCAGCCCTTTTCCGTGCAGGTGGGGGCTTTTGCATCGTGATTCACCAGAGCATGGTTCAGTGCGGGCAGCTCCGCATAGGTGGTATAGTCGCAGCGGGAGCAGGTGTCGTAAGCGTTCCAGCCCTTTTCCGTGCAGGTTGCGGCTTTTGCTGCGTGCTGCTCCAAATTGTGGTTCAGTGCGGACAGCTCTTTGCGGGTGGTATAGTCGCAGCGGGAGCAGGTTTCGTAAGCATCCCAGCCGGGTTCCGTACAGGTAGGGGCTTTTGCTTCGTGATGCACCAGAGCATGGTTCAGTGCGGACAGCTCCACATAGGTGGTATAGTCGCAGCGGGAGCAGGTTTCGTAGGCGTTCCAGCCGATTTCCGTACAGGTGGGGGATTTTGCTTCGTGATGCACCAAGTCATGTTGTGCGGGCAGCTCCACATAGGTGTTATAGTCGCAGTTTTTGCAGGTGTCGTAAGCGTTCCAGCCCTTTTCCGTACAGGTAGGAGCTTGCGCATCGTGATGCACAAAATCATGGTTCAGCGCGGGTATCTCTTTGCGGGTGGTATAATCGCAGCGGGAGCAGGTGTCGTAAGCATCCCAGCCCTTTTCCGTGCAGGTGGGGGCTTTTGCTTCGTGGTGCTCTAAATCATGTTTTAGCGCGGGGATTGCTCGAAAAGTGGTATAGTAGCAGCGGGGACAGGTGTCGAAAGCGTCCCAGCCGGGTTTCGTACAGGTGGGGGCTTGCGCATCATAATGCACCAGAGCATGATTATTTAGGTTTCTTTTGCCGTATTTCCCACCACACGCCTCACAGACCGCTTTGGTGGTGCAGGTTGCTGTGCCACCGGTACAGCTTGCGGTACCATTTAAGCCGCAGCGCACGCAAATGATGCGGTGCGTGCCGTTGCCAAGGGAGGCGTTCGCCGGAGTTTTCCATTTGTGACCGAGAATGCCGTATTCCGCGCCGCATTTTTCACAGGTTTTGCCTGTGGTGCAGGTGGGCGTTTCGGTGCCGCCGGTATGGTCCGAAAGATTTCCATAAATAATGCTGTTCTCCCTGCCGCAGACTGAGCATTTTATATGGATCCTATGCTTGGTTGAATCAAATTTTATATATTCGAGGATCTCATAGTTTCTTTGTTGCATACAGACGAAGCAGTACGTATAGATAGAATCTGCCGCTTTAACGTTTAACACGATCCCCGGTATCAGGCACACCATTGCCAGCACCGTCAAACACCGGATCAGCCATTTTTTCATGTTACTCCCTCCTTGTCATCAAACCTTGTTATCCTTTCAGATCAAACTGCACGGACAGCGATGCAAGCACGGCATCTACCACCTTCCGCGCCTGGGCAAGCATATCGATCTCCGCCACAAAAGCGATGACCTGCTCGCGCTCCTGCGCGGGGACCTGCAGCGCACTCAGGCTCATGCTCAGGAACCGCCGTATTTTGCGCTCCAGCGTAAAGTAGGGGTCGCACCGCCGTGCCATGTAGCCGCGCATCATGCCAGCCGTGCCCAGCTCCATCTCGTAGAAATCGCACTCGGCGCACCCGGGCAGATACGCGCTGAACGCCGCCTGCAGCTCGGCCGTGGTGCTGCGGTGGATGATCTCCGCCGTGGCGGGGAAGGTGTACGCTTCCACATAGATATCCCGCAGATTCTCGCTCAGCTCGGTCATCGCCAGCTGCAAAGCCGTCTCCACCGCGTAGAGGTACACCGGCGAGGGGGCGTTTGCCGCCAGCGGCCTTACCGCGCCGAACTGCCTGCTGAACATCATGCCGATCAGCTCGGTCAGCACACCGTCCTTGGTGCGGAAAATATTCTGGAACGACCCGGCGGAAACATCTGCTTCCTTTAAAATTTCTGCAACCTTGGTGTTCGTGTAGCCTTTTTCCAGAAAAAGCCGGACACAGGCGGTCAGGATCCGCCGTTTTGCTTCCTTGCTGTCGTATCTGCGCGCCATTGGAAATCATCCTTTTCTATGATTGGTTTCTGACCCAATTATATATTGATTTGAGAATTGCGTCAAGTAAACTTTTAAGGGCGTATTTTGGGCAGTTTGACGAGGGAGAGCCGGACTGGCTGCTCTACAATAAGCCCTTGGAGTACGCTCAGCTTGTGCTGGGTGGAAGGATGGAGCGTTATCTGTCGCTTGGCTGCGACCACGGCAGACCGGAAGATTAAGCCCTTATAAAGAACACGATGCCCACCGACCTATGGTTTTCGACATAAGCTGGTGGACATCTGTTGTTCTGGCTTATAATTCACTGATGGTTGCAGTAATGGGCTGCATGAGGATTCGCCTGACCGGG
>OGZI01003301.1_pt1 | contig 11583 bp, 10 predicted proteins | sample 1576711 | NCBI WGS metagenome assembly OGZI01 (sample SAMEA3541482, study PRJEB24748) | human gut metagenome | biome: human gut; feature: human-associated habitat; material: faeces | place: China | collected 2012
ACTCGGAATAGCACCGATATACGGTCCGAAGAAAGGAATGACATTGGTCACACCAACGATTACACTGATCAAAAGTATGTACGGCATCTTCAGGAGCGTAAGTCCAAAGAAGCAAAGCACTCCGATAATCATAGAATCAATGATCTTTCCAATAATAAATCCACCGAAAATCTCATTGCTTTTCTTTGTCAGATGCAGGATCATATTGGCATGATCTGTACGGAGCACTGCATAGACGATCTTTTTACTCTGTGCGGAAAATGTTTCCTTACTGAACAGAATATAGACTGATACAATAAGACCAATCAGAAAATTCAGGATCTCACTGACAAAATTGATGATCCCAACCGTCAGGTTTGACATCACTTCATTAACCTTGGTTAAAAGATCCTGTTTGATCCAGTTCTGTAATGCATCCGATCCCTTTTCTAACAGATTACGTGCCATGACTCCGGCAGGACTGGTATCTTTCTGGATACTTATGATCTTCGTAACCATATCACTGATCTGTCCCGGCAGAGTCTGAACCATGTCACGGATACTTTTATAAAGTTCCGGAATCAGCATATTGCACAGTGCCAGGATCAAAGCAAGCAGCATAACCAGCGCTGCAAAAACACCGACACTACGCGAAACCTTCTTTGCCTTTTCCTGAGACATTTTCTTTTTTAATTGTGGAATCAGCCACCGGTCAATCTGCTTTACGATCGGATTCAGCAAATATGCGATCACCATTCCGTATAGGATCGGCTTTAACACATCAATTACTTTACTGACACCTACTGATATATCCTCTATTCGGAGTAACAGAAAATAAAAAATCACACAAGCCGCAATAACAAGGAAAAAGGTAATCCCCTTCCTGAAATGCAGCAAAATCTTTGACGGCCCTCTGTTACCAAATTCCGGACGCTTTTCATAATACGCTGCCGATTTCTTCTCTTCCGGCTTCCCCGAAACCCCTTTCTCTACATTGTCTTTTTTTTCCATTTAATTTCCCTGTCTTTCTTCAAAAGTCCGATTTTTATTATACCTTCTTTCTAACACCCCCGTCAACCTCCCCAACCATCCTTTTCGCACCTTTTCTCTCATTCCTTGCACACAAACAAACAGGTGCAGGAGAAACTCTCCCACACCCATCACTTTCATCTACGCACATCCACAACTGAAAGTTGCACATTCCGTCTCATCACAGCTGCATGCCTTGCTGCCCTCCACACTGATCTTTCCTGCATGGCACTGGCATTCCTTATTGTACTGGCACTCCGTGGCCTTGCAGTCGATCTTGCTTGTCGGACCCGCCTCACCAGTCACATTGCTGTAGGTGCCGCTTTTTCTTTCTTCAAAGCTGTCACAGCTTGTCTCTGCAGCTTTCCGTGCAGATTTTCCTCCCACCGTAATTGCGTTCAGATCACAATAAAAATCTTTGTTGTGCATACATGTCTGTACTGTACATTTTAATTCAGGCATAATGTTACCTCCTTTTTGAAAATCAGTATCATTATGCCCGAAAGTTTTATTTCTTATTCAGATTTTATTTAAAACTCTATTTATCGTCTTCTTTTTTTACTTCCCTTGCTGTTTTGGCCTGGATCTCCATCTTGATTGCTGCAAGGAAGTCCGTCAGTGACTTCTGTCCTTCATCCCCTTCAAAACGGCTTCTTACAGATACCAGTCCGTCCTCTTCTTCTTTTGCTCCGACAACCAGCATATACGGGATCTTCTTCATCTGTGCTTCACGTATCTTGTATCCGATCTTCTCTGCACGTGTATCAATTTCTGCACGAACACCTGAATTGTTCAGTTCATCCAGAACCTTCTGTGCATAATCCATATATTTGTCTGAAATCGGAAGCACCTTAACCTGTACCGGTGCAAGCCATGTCGGGAATGCCCCTGCAAAATGCTCGATCAGGATACCGATAAATCTTTCGATCGATCCGAAGATTACACGATGGATCATGATCGGACGATGTTTCTCACCATCTGCTCCTGTGTATTCAAGGTTAAATCTGAGCGGAAGCTGGAAATCAAGCTGGATGGTTCCACACTGCCATGTTCTTCCGATAGAATCTTCCAGATGGAAGTCGATCTTCGGTCCGTAGAACGCTCCATCTCCTTCATTTACTACATATGGAAGTCCCAGATCGTCCAATGCGCCACGAAGGGCTTCAGTAGCCATATCCCAATCTTCATCACTTCCCATGCTGTCCTCCGGTCTTGTAGAAAGCTCCACATGGTATTTAAATCCAAACAGGCTGTAAACTTCATTGATCAATTTTACAACGCCTTTGATCTCATCACGTACCTGCTCTGGTGTCATGAAGATATGTGCATCATCCTGTGTAAAGCATCTTACACGCATCAGTCCATGAAGCTGTCCTGATTTTTCATGACGGTGGACCAGTCCGAGTTCTCCCATACGAAGCGGAAGGTCACGGTATGAACGTGGTTCAGATTCATATACAAGAATTCCTCCCGGGCAGTTCATTGGTTTGATAGCGAAATCTTCATCATCGATCACAGTTGTATACATATTGTCTTTGTAGTGATCCCAATGTCCTGATGTTTCCCAGAGATGGCGGCTCAACATAATCGGTGTTGAAATTTCAACATAGCCGGCTTTTTTGTGAATCTCTCTCCAGTAATCAAGCAGCTGGTTCTTCAGTTCCATTCCTTTTGGAAGGAAGAATGGAAATCCCGGTCCTTCTTCTCTCATCATGAAAAGTCCAAGTTCTTTTCCAAGTTTTCTATGATCACGCTTCTTTGCTTCTTCCATCATATGCAGATATTCTTCAAGCTCTGCTTTCTTCGGATAGGAAGTACCATAAACTCTCTGAAGCATCTTATTCTTTTCACTTCCGCGCCAGTAAGCTCCTGCAAGGCTTGTAAGTTTGAATGCTTTTACCGGTTTTGTGCTCATCAGGTGAGGTCCTGCACAAAGATCTGTAAATTCTCCCTGTGAATAGAAGCTGATTACGGAATCTTCCGGAAGGTCTTCGATCAGTTCCACTTTATATGGTTCATCTTTTTCTTTAAAATATGCGATTGCTTCCGCTCTTGGCATTGTATACTGTTTAATTGGAAGATCTTCTTTAACGATTTTCTTCATCTCAGCTTCGATCTTTTCCAGGTCTTCTGCTACAAGCGGAGTCTCACGGTCAATATCATAATAGAATCCGTCTTCAATTGAAGGTCCGATCGCAAGTTTTGTATCCGGATACAGTCTCTTGATCGCCTGTGCCATAATGTGAGATGTTGTGTGACGGAATGCACCTTTTCCTTTTTCATCATTGAATGTAAGAATGTTCAGCTCACAGTCTTTGTCGATCACAGTTCTTAAATCAACAACTTCTCCGTCAACTTCTCCTGCTGTTGCAACCCTTGCAAGTCCTTCACTGATATCTTTTGCAATATCAATTACTGACATGCTCTGTGCATATTCTTTGCTTGATCCGTCTTTTAATGTGATTTTCATAGTCTTTTTGTTCCTCTCTTTATTTTATAATTTCTGATTATACAACATTTTTCTGTGCAAGCTCCGGATCCGGATGTTCTCCTGACCATCCTGCCTGTGGCATAGTTGCCAGTCTCGATACATCCTCTTCGCTGATCTCAAAATGGAACAGATCCATATTCTGTTTCATCCGCTCCATCGAAGATGATTTCGGAAGCGGAATGATATCATTCTGAAGCAGGAATCTCAGACATAGCTGCGCCGGTGAAACCTGATACTTTCCGGCAAGTTCAAGGATCAGTCCATCTTCCAGAATCCGCCGTCTTCCGATCGGGCTCCATGCCTGCATCTGAATACCATGCTCTTTACAATACTGCACAGCAGCCTGCTGCATATAACCCGGATGCAGTTCCAGCTGGTTGACAACTGGTTTTACTGTTCCATTCTCCAGAATGTTCTTAATATGGTGCGGAAGAAAATTGCTGAGTCCAAGTCCCCGGATTTTTCCTTCTTTCTGAAGTTCTTCCATCGCCCTCCAGGTCTCAAGATCCAGTTCTTTCCAGTTCTCACAGTCAGCCGACGGTCTTGGCCAGTGGATCAGATAGATGTCCAGATAATCGGTACCAAGTCTTTTCAGACTCTTTTCTAATGCATCCTTTGTCTGCTGATATCCCATTTCATCTTTCCACATCTTGGATACAAGGAAAAAATCCTCTCTTGGAAGATTGCTTTCACGGATCGCCTGCCCTAAAAAATCTTCGGTCTGATAAAAGGATGCAGTATCAAAATAGCGATATCCTGCTTCTATGGCAGTCTTTAAAACCTCTACGTTATTCCCTTCTGCCGCTTTGTAAGTTCCAAAACCAACGCATGGGATTTTCATACCATTGTTCAGCTTGAAACAATCGTAAATACTTTCCATTAGATCATCCTTTCTGTAAAAGCTACTGTCTGTAATTCAAGACCGCATATTGCACAAAAGAATTTCATCCAATTCCATTGCGCAAGGGCATTCCGATGAACCTCTTAGAACGAAAATCGTGTTCAGCAATGGCTTCCACGATTTTTGAGTTTCATCTCCATTGCGCAAAAAGTGAATTGGCTGAATTTCTTTTGTGCAATATGCTCCTTCAAATTTTCTAGTACATCTTTTCCAGACAACTTAACTTTTAAAATAAAAAACCTCTGCAACAGATTATCTGCTGCAGAGGACGAGTCACTTTGTATACCCGCGGTTCCACCCCGCTTGTCCCGATTTCCAGGACCTCTTTGTGGATGATAACGGTATCCAGCCGGACTGTTTTACAGCCGCTCGGAGGTGGTCTTCAAACGCTTCTGTAATAAGAGGCTCTCAGCCTAAGACCTCTCTCTCTGGGATTTTTCTGCGTTCTACTCTTCTCTTCATCGCATTTGCTAACATTATACCATGGGATTTTCATTTGTCAACACGTTCAAAAAAATGTATTGAAAATTTCTATCAGAACTTATTTGTTCTTACCACAGCATTTTTTATATTTTTTACCGCTTCCGCACGGACATGGATCGTTTGGATAAACTTTCTTTTCTACGTGGATTGTACGTGCGTTTTTCTGTTCTTTGTAAAGAACTTTTTTCTTTTCTTCTGTAAAAATCTTATCCCACTGTGGCAGTTCATACAGCCAGTCAGCTTTTGCATCTACCATGTTCTTGTAAAGCAGTTCTTTATCAAAAGCAAGACTTACCTCAGTGTCCTCATCCATTGTTTCAATTGGATTAGCCACTTTCAGGCTGTCATTGATTCCATCAAGGAATCCTGTCATTGTAAATACATTAATGCCATATTTTTCAGCAAGTTCCTTTACAGTTCCTTTTACTTCTTCGTCCGGATTCTCAAGCAGCTTTTCATAGATCTCTTTTTCAGTCTGGAAATAGGTTCCCCAGAACTTCTGCAGAGAAGCTTTATCCATCTCTTTCGAGTAAGCGGTATCTCTCCACTGTTCTAATAATGTACTCATACTGTAAATTCTCCTTTTTGTTCTTTATCACTTCATATATCATACAGCATTTTTCGACTGTTTGCAAAACATTTTCTTGTAGAAATTGTTTTTTATCTATATAATAGAGATAAAGTACAGTACGAAGGTGGTTGTTATGAAAAAAATCAAGCGTTTTGCGGCTCTTATCTGTGCAATTCTTCTGTTCCTGATGTACGTCAGCACTCTGGTATTTGCATTTATCGACAAATCCAGATCATTAGGACTTCTGAAAGCATCTGTTGCCTGCACGATTCTTGTGCCGGTTATGAGTTACGCCTACATCCTGGTTTATCGTCTGATCCACAGGAATGATGACGACTTTCACAGTGAATATTAACATCTCATACATAAAGCTCTGCCATCATCCAGGCAGGGCTTTTCTCTTCGCCGAATCTGCCACCGAATCGTTTTTTCTCCTGTTCTCTGATCTTCTGTCTCTTATTTAAATATTCTTCCATGGAAATGACTTCCTGTGTGCTGATATTCTTCTCTTTCTGCATATCTTGTTACCTCCTGTCTACAGTTTTTTCGTCTGTCTGCCTTCTGGTATAAGCCTCATCCGGCATTTCCCCGACATCTTTAATATATGTTCTTATTTTCTGATTTATGACTTTTTCTTTTTTATGATGAATGTTTTATTTTAAGAGTATAGCCGTGTTCTGTGACCTTACTATGGAGATTCTCTAAAAAAATCATAAGTTGTTTCTTAAGAAAATATGATTGACAACACCACGTCAATTCACTAAACTAGACATAGTGAGTAGTAAGAAAGGAAGAACATCATGAACAATTTGCAGATACCGGAGAATTACCATTCTCCACTTACGATCCGCGAGACTGAAGTGGCAATCAAAGAAGTAAAAGACCACTTTGAACGCGCACTTGCCAAATCTCTGCATCTGACGCGTGTATCCGCTCCTCTTTTCGTCCGCCCGGAATCCGGACTGAACGATAACCTGAACGGAGTAGAACGCCCGGTTGCATTTGGCATCAAAGAACAGGAAGACCGCGAAGTTGAGATCGTCCACTCTCTTGCAAAATGGAAACGTTACGCCTTAAAGCGCTACGGCTTTCATTCAGGAGAAGGACTTTATACTGATATGAGCGCTATCCGCCGAGATGAAGATACTGACAACATCCATTCCATCTATGTTGACCAGTGGGACTGGGAAAAAGTAATTTCCAAAGAAGAACGCAACATGGAGACACTGGAATACACTGTAGGAAAAGTATACAGTGCACTCAAAGAAACCGAAGCCTACATGGCACGCCGTTACAATTATATTGAAGAATTCCTTCCGGATGAAATCAGCTTCATCACATCCCAGGAACTGGAAACCATGTATCCGGACAAGACACCAAAGGAACGTGAATACCACTTTGCCAAAGCCAAAGGTGCCGTATTCATCAAACAGATCGGTAAGACCCTTGCCTCCGGACAGCGTCATGACGGACGTGCACCGGACTACGATGACTGGGAACTGAACGGTGATATCATCGTCTACTATCCGGTACTCGATATCGCACTGGAGCTTTCTTCCATGGGTATCCGTGTCGATGAAGATGCACTCCGCCGTCAGTTAAAGGAAGCCGGCTGCGAAGAACGCGCCGAGATGGATTTCCAGAAAGCATTACTGAACGGAAAACTTCCGTACACAGTCGGAGGCGGAATCGGACAGTCACGAATCTGTATGTTCTATCTCCGCAAAGCCCACATCGGAGAAGTCCAGTCCTCCATCTGGCCGGACGACGTCCTCGAAGAAGCCGCATCCCGCGGAGTGTACTTACTGTAATACATAACCAACCATTATCACAATTTGATAATTTACCATAAAAATGAGGCAGGACTTAAAAAAGCCCTGCCCCTTTTTTATATTCCTATTTATTTCTGAAGATGATATCATGTCTTCCCGGTCCATTAGAAACCATTGTGATCGGATATCCGATTTCTTTTTCGATAAACTCAATGTAGTTTCTGCAGTTCTCCGGAAGATCTTCGTATTTCTTGATTCCTCTGATGTCGCATTTCCATCCCGGAAGTGTCTTGAATACTGGTTTTGCTTTCTCAAGAAGATGTGTTGTCGGGAATTCTGTTGTAACTTCTCCGTCAATCTCGTATCCTACACATACCGGAATTTCATCCAGGTATCCAAGTACATCAACAACAGTAAATGCTACATCTGTAGCTCCCTGCATACGGCATCCATATTTGGATGCTACACAGTCAAACCATCCCATACGTCTCGGGCGACCGGTTGTTGCGCCGAATTCCCCGCCGTCTCCACCGCGTCTTCTGAGTTCATCTGCTTCTTCGCCAAAAATCTCACTTACAAAGGCACCTGCTCCTACTGCACTTGAGTATGCTTTACATACTGTAACGATCTGTTTGATCTCATACGGCGGGATTCCAGCACCGATGGAGGGGAAAAGGCCAGCATACATTTGCCGCTGGCGCTGCAATGGCACAGGGTCACCGCTCCCACCGGAGGGGCTACAGTGAGAACATTGTGGGGGTTCATGATCTTGCCGATGAGCAGCTGCCGGGGCAGGGAATCTTCACTGCCCAAGGGGTAGGGCGCGGTGATATGGATGCATTCGTTGTATTGTTCCACCAGTTCCTGGGCGATGGGCTTGACCAGCTCCACCATGGCGGTGTTCTGGCTGACCCGGCTGCCCAAAAGAAACAGCCGCAGCCCCAGGCCGTAGTGGCTGGTGGAGGGGTTCTGATACACATAACCCAGGCCCTTCAGGGTGGTCAGCAACCGGTGGACGGTGCTTTTATAAAGGCCCAATCCCTGGGCGATGGCCGAAAGGGAACATTCGGCATTTTGTTCATAGAGATAATCCAGGATCTGTGAAGCCCGTTCCACGGCCCCCACAGTGGTTTCGCGTTTTGCCATGATGGATGGTTTCCTTTGCGTCTGTGGCTTTTGCCAGGGTCTTTTTTCTATTTTATCACGGCGAAGGCCGTTTGCAAAGGAGAAAAGGGGCAGAAAGGAGGATGGGTTATCCACTTTTTTCCGAAGGAAACCGCCCCAGCCCTTGACAGAAGGGGCGGGAAGGAATATCCTAAAAATATAAAAATCAGAACAATGTTCCGTAGAACAGAACACGAGGTGAGCATATGCACATTCTGGTCATCAATCCCGGGGCCACCTCCACCAAGCTGGCCGTATTCCAGGAAAAGCAGGAGGAATGGAGAAGCACGCTGCTGCACAGCCAGGAGGATCTGGCTCCGTTCCATCATGTGAATGAGCAGACCGGCTACCGTCTGGAGCTGATCTTGCAGGAAGTGGAGAAGGCCGGCTACCGTATGGCGGATTTTGCCGCTGTGGTGGGAAGAGGAGGCCTTTTGCGCCACATCCCTTCGGGCACCTATAAGGTCAATCAGCGGGCGGTGGACGATATGAACGATCCTCCCATGGGAGAGCACGCCGCCAATCTGGGGGTGCTCATCTGTGATGAGCTCACCCGGCGCTATGGGATGCCGTCTTATTTTGTCGACCCGGTGTCGGTGGACGAGCTGGAGCCGGTGGCCCGCATTTCCGGCCATGCCGCCTTTGAACGCCAGAGCTTTTTCCATGCCCTCAACCAAAAGAGCGTGGCCCGGCGGGCGGCGGAAAAGCTGAGGAAACCCTATGAGGACTGCAATTTTATCGTGGTGCACATGGGTGGCGGTGTGTCGGTGGCGGCTCACCGAAAAGGCAAAGTGGTGGATGTATACAATGTGAAAGACGAAGGGGCCTTTTCCATGGACCGGGGCGGATCGCTGCCGGTGACAAGGGTGATCGATTACTGCTTCTCCGGAAAGAGCTATCAGGAGGTCAAGCGGGAACTGGGTACTCAGGCGGGAATGGTCTCTTATCTGGGTACCAAGGATCTGCGGGAAGTGGAAGCCCGCATGGACGCAGGGGATGAGAAAGCGGCCCTGCTCTTTGACGCCTTGAGCTATCAGCTGTGCAAGGACATCGGCGCCATGGCGGCGGTGCTCTGTGGACAGATCGACGCCATTGCCTTTACCGGCGGCATGGCTCATTCCCAGCGGCTCTGCCGTTCCATGGAGGAGCGGGTGGGCTTTCTGGCTCCGGTGATGCTCTTCCCTGGAGAAGAGGAGATGACTGCTTTGGCCATGGGGGCCTGGCGGGTGCTTACTGGTGAGCAGCAGGCTCTGGATTATTGAGAAAGGGGAGAAACAGGCTATGATCGGAACATTTGATGCCCTTTTGCAGGCGGCCCGGGGCGGTACGCCCGGCCGTCTGGCCGTGGCAGCGGCTCACGATGAGGATGTGCTGCGGGCGGTTTGCCAGGGGGCAAAGGACGGATTGTGCCAGCCCATGCTGGTGGGAGACGGGGAAAAGATCCGGGCGATTTTGAACAAGCTGGGAGAGACGGCAGAGTTTCCTCTGGTGGAGGAAAAAGACCCGGTGCTTTGTGCCCGGAAAGCCGTGGAACTGGTGCGCCAGGGGAAAGCCGACTTTTTGATGAAGGGCATTCTGGGTACCGCCGATCTGATGCGTGCGGTGGTGGACAAGGAGCAGGGCCTGCGGAAGGGAAGCCATCTCAGCCATGTGATGGTCTATGAAGTGCCCGGATTTTCCCGCCTGCTGTATCTGACCGACGGTGGAATGAACACCTATCCCGATCTGGAGCAAAAGGCCCAGATCCTGGAGAATGCCGCTCAGGTCTGCCATGCCATGGGCATGGAGAAGATCAATGCCGCCTGCGTCTGTGGGGCTGAGGTGGTCAATCCCAAGATCCAGGCCACGGTGGACGCCGATGCCCTGGCTCAGGACACCGGCCGGTTTGCTCCCCTGGGACTTCATGTGGAAGGGCCGGTGGGGCTGGATCTGGCCATCAGCGAGGAAGCCTGCCGCCACAAGGGCTACAAAGGGCAGGCAGGAGGCCAGGCCGATATTCTGCTGGTGCCCACCTATGAAGTGGGAAATGGCATCGGCAAGACGCTGACTTATTTTGCAAAAGCCCGCTCGGCGGGGATCGTGGTGGGGGCCACCGTGCCCATCGTCCTGGTCTCCCGGGCGGATACCGCAGAGAGCAAGCTCTATTCCATCGCCCTGGGATGCATCATCGCCCGGGCAAACGAAGGAGGAAACTGAGATGAAAAAGCTGATGACGGGCAACGAAGCGGTGGCCCGGGGCGCCTATGAAGGAGGAGCCACCTTTGGCTCGGCCTATCCCGGCACACCCAGCACCGAGATCTTCGAAAATTTGCCCCAGTACAAAGAGGACATTTACAGCGAATGGGCGCCCAATGAAAAGGTGGCTCTGGAAGCGGCCTATGGTGCGGCCATCGCCGGAGAGCGGAGCCTGTGTGCCATGAAGCATGTGGGGCTGAATGTGGCCGCCGATCCCATGTTTACCGCTGCCTATCTGGGGGTCAACGGCGGATTTGTCATCATCACTGCCGACGACCCAGATCTGCACTCCTCTCAGAACGAGCAGGACAACCGGTATTATGCCAAATTTGCCAAGCTGGCCATGGTGGAGCCTTCCGACAGCCAGGACTGCATCGACTTTATGAAGGAAGCCTATGAGATCAGCGAGAAATTTGATATTCCGGTGCTTTTCCGTATGACCACCCGGGTCTGCCATTCCAAGAGTGTGGTGGAGACCGGAGAACGGGTGCAGGTTGCTCACAAGGAATATGTGAAAAACCCGGATAAATTCGCCGCCACTCCCGCCCGGGCCAAGGCCCATCACAAGCGCCTGGAAAACCGGCTGAAGCAGATGGAGGCCTACGCCTGTGCATCGCCCCTGAACAAAGTGGAGATGGGAGACGGCAAAGTGGGCGTCATTTCCGCCGGTGTGGCCTATCAGTATGCCCGGGAGGTCTTTGGGGACAATGCTTCCTATCTGAAACTGGGTATCACCAATCCTCTGCCCATGGAGCTGATCGCCTCCTTTGCCTCCCAGGTGGAAAAACTCTATGTGGTGGAAGAGCTGGAGCCCTTCATGGAAGAGCAGATCAAGGCGGCCGGCATTGCCTGTGAAGGTAAATCCATCATTCCCCGGATGTATGAGCTGAACCCGGGCATCGTGCGGGAAGGGCTCACCGGCCAGAAGGCCGAGGCCAAGAAAGTAGATTGCACTCCG
>OGZI01003302.1_pt1 | contig 11577 bp, 8 predicted proteins | sample 1576711 | NCBI WGS metagenome assembly OGZI01 (sample SAMEA3541482, study PRJEB24748) | human gut metagenome | biome: human gut; feature: human-associated habitat; material: faeces | place: China | collected 2012
TCTCGGACTTCTCGGCGTAAGTATCGTTTACATGGTAACAGGCGATACAAATATTCTTTTCGGTTTCAGTCTCGGAGCTTCATCTGTTGCTCTTTTCTCACGTGTAGGCGGAGGTATTTATACAAAGGCTGCCGACGTAGGAGCTGACCTTGTAGGTAAGGTAGAAGCGGGAATACCCGAGGACGACCCTCGTAACCCGGCTGTTATAGCCGACAACGTAGGCGATAATGTAGGCGACGTTGCAGGTATGGGCGCAGACCTTTTTGAATCTTATGTAGGTGCTATCGTTTCAGCCGTAACTCTCGGCGTTGTGGCATTCGGAACAGAAGGAGCCGTATTCCCTCTTGTTCTTTCAGGCGTAGGTATTATCGCAGCTATCATCGGATGTTTCTTTGTAAGAGGCGATGAAAAATCAAATCCTCATAAAGCGCTTAAGACAGGTACTTATGTAGCCAGCGCTATAGTGGTTATTTTATCAATAGTTTTAAGTAATTATTTCTTTAAGAGCTTTAGCCTTGCGATTTCCATAATTGCAGGTCTTATCGTAGGTGTTATTATCGGTATAATAACAGAGAGATATACGTCAAGCGATTTCAGATCCGTTAAGAAGATTGCGGATCAGTCCGAAACAGGAGCCGCTACAACAATCATCAGCGGTCTTGCCGTAGGTATGGAATCAACAGCCGCTCCTATAATACTTATAGCCGTAGGTATTCTTGTAGCTTACGGTTTCGGCGGACTTTACGGAATTGCTCTTGCAGCCGTAGGTATGCTTTCAACAACAGGTATCACAGTAGCTGTCGACGCATACGGTCCTATTGCGGATAATGCCGGCGGTATTGCCGAAATGAGCGAGCTTGACGAAAGCGTACGTGAAATCACAGATAAACTTGACGCAGTAGGAAACACAACGGCAGCTATGGGTAAAGGATTTGCTATCGGATCGGCAGCCCTTACGGCTCTTGCGCTGTTTGTATCATATGCACAGGCAGTTAACCTTGAAGGAATTGATATTCTTGACACACAGGTTATCGTCGGTCTTTTCATCGGCGGTATGCTTCCTTTCCTTTTCTCTGCATTCACAATGCAGTCTGTAGGTAAGGCAGCTTTCCAGATGATTGAAGAAGTTAGACGTCAGTTCAAAGCATATCCCGGAATTATGGCAGGAACAGACAAGCCTGACTACAAGAGCTGCGTAGCTATATCTACAAAAGCGGCTCTTAAAGAAATGCTTGTTCCCGGCGTTATGGCTGTAGCGGCGCCTATTATTGTCGGAGTTATTCTCGGAACAAGAGCGCTCGGCGGACTTATTGCAGGTTCACTTGTTACAGGTGTTCTTATGGCTATATTCATGTCAAACTCAGGCGGCGCATGGGATAATGCCAAGAAATATATTGAAGAAGGAAACCACGGCGGAAAGGGAAGTGAAGCCCATAAAGCAGCCGTTGTAGGCGATACTGTAGGCGATCCTTTCAAGGATACTTCGGGTCCTTCAATCAATATTCTTATTAAGCTTATGACTGTTGTTTCACTTGTATTCGCACCTTTATTTGCGCTTATAAACAACGGAAACGGATTTTTAGTTTAATTTTATTAATTAAAGGCAGCCGAAACGGCTGCCTTTTTAGGTGGTTTGTATGGAAAAATATTTTGACGGATTTCCAAAGGAGTATATTGATTTTCTTTGGGAACTTAGGATGAACAATAATACGGAGTGGTTTTCGGAAAACAGAGACAGATATAATAACCTGCTTAAAGCTCCGATGAAGCTTTTTGCCGAAGAGGCAGCCGATATGCTGAATAGTATGGGTATGGGCGAGACATTCTTTCCGTCTGTATCCAGAGCCAACAGGGACATAAGGTTTTCAAAGGATAAATCTCCCTATAAGGACAGAATGTGGACTGTCTTTAACTACGGAGAGGGAAGATGGCAGGAAAAATGCTGCTTCTATTTTGAGATTGCACCCGAAGGTTGGTGTGCAGGCATGGGATTTTATGATGCAAAGTCGGAATACATGGCGCGATACAGAAAAAAGCTGACTGCCGATACGGCAGGACTTGCAAGGCTTAACAAAAAAATGAAAGGGCAAAAGATTTTTCATCCGGATGTAAAGATGTATAAAAAGAAATTTGCGCCGGAAGGAACGCCTGAAGAACTTAAAGAATGGTATCAATATAGGAATTTAGCGTTTTCATCATATTATAAAATAGATGAGAGTTTATTTGAACGCTCGTTGCTTGATGAAGTACGAAAAGGATTTGAATTTTTGAAGCCGTTTTTTATGTATTTTAAAGATATTTAAACCAAAAACCGCGGAAGATTATTTCTCCGCGGTTTTTGACATAATAATTACATGAAGTTTTCGGCGAGTATTTCAACGGCGTTTTCCGAAATGATTGTTTCACCGTGTTCCATCAAATGGTATTTTACAAGAATATTTGAATTTTCTCTCTCGCCGTATTCGCTGAGGATGAATGAGAGACTTTCATTATCACTGCTGTCTGTCTGTAGTACAAGATAATATTTACCGTTATTTTTATAAAGAGAACTTCCGACGAATTTCAGAGTAGATAATCTAAGGCATACGTCTATGGCATTATCAAGATTTTCAAAAGAATATATGGTCGTATCGGAATTATCCGAGCCTTCCGAATTATGTACTGTAATGGAGTTTCTCTTGTATCGATGAAGATCTTTAGATATAATGGGGGCAGACGATGAATCCTTGGACTGCATGTCTTCGGTATTAAGCTTTGTAACGATTATCATAATGCTGTCAAGCGCTACAGGTAAAGCCTCTACCATTAAAGGCGCGTCATCGATATCAAAGCCGCATTCGTCAAGAGCTTTGGAAAGTATATCCTGAAACAACTCCTTGGTCTTATCATTAGAGACTGCAAGATCTTCCAGTTTGATGTTTTTATCGGTCAAATCATCTTGGGTGAGTATAAACTTTACTTGGGTATCGCTGATCTTTTCTATTTTCATAGATTTCCCTCCCCGTAACTGAATTTTGTAACTGTCGATATACAGATGCATATTCGGCCGGTGAGACTTTATATACATTTGCAAACGGAAAGTACCTATAGTATAAGTAATAAATATCTATATGTAAATAGGATATTACTGTAAAGCTTTGAAATTGTCAATAAATTATTATTTACATTGACATCACGTTTTTATTAAGGAGGAATTGAATGAAAAAATATTTTTCTTTTTTCGCAACAATCATTGTTTGGGCGATAGGATATTATGCCTATCTTCCGCCGATAAACATAAAGGCGGAGGAGTTTTGGGGCTTTCTTGTTTTTATGGTTGTAACGGGTCTTGCTATAAACGCATATAAGATTATAAGCCAGATAGACCTGCGTAATTTACGGGGAAGTATTTCACAAGGCACAAAAGGAGTAAAGATACTGGCGAAAGCAGCGTTGGTATTTGCGGCTGTTTATCTTATAGGAAATGCGATTTCTATGCCAATATTCAGAGCAGGGGACTACAGCAGCCTTATGAAAGTGAATACGGGAAATTTTGAAGAAGATGTTGAAGAGGCCGACTTTAATAAGATACCGATACTTGACAGCAATTCGGCTTCGCTTATAGCCGAAAGAAAAATGGGAACGATGACGGATATGGTTTCACAGTTTGAGGTAAGCGAGTATTCTTCACAAATCAACTATAACGGCAGACCGTATAGGGTAATACCGCTGAAATATGCCAGTAAAATAAAGTGGGTAACAAACAGAGGCGGAGGAATACCTGCGTATATACTTATAGACATGTCTACCCAGAATGCGGAACTTGTAAAGATGAATGACGGAATAAAAATTTCTCCTTCGGAATATTTCGGCAGAGACTTGATGAGATATATACGTTTCAGATACCCTACGGCTATGTTTAGGGGAACATATTTTGAAATAGACGATAACGGAACGCCGTATTGGATTTGCCCTGTTATGGACCATACAATAGGTCTTTTCGGAGGTACTGATATAAAAGGCGCGGTTGTGCTTAACGCCGTTACGGGAGAGCATGTCTATTATGAGGTTAAGAATATTCCTCAGTGGATAGACAGAGTGTATGACGCTAATCTTCTTATGCAGCAGTATGACTATTACGGAACTCTGTCAAACGGATTTATAAACAGCCTTTTTGCCCAGAAGAACTGTCTCAGAACGACCGAAGGATATAACTATATAGCGTTGCATGACGACGTATGGGTATATACGGGCGTTACTTCCGTCAGCGGAGACCAGTCGAACGTCGGATTTGTTTTGATGAATCAGCGCACAAAGGAAACAAATTATTATGAGATTGCGGGAGCAGAGGAATTTTCGGCTATGTCATCGGCAGAAGGACAGGTACAGCATCTCGGATATACGGCTACATTCCCACTGCTGTTAAACGTAGGAGGAGAACCGACATATTTTATTGCGCTTAAAGACGGAGCAGGTCTTGTGAAAAAGTATGCCATGGTAAATATACAGAAGTATCAAATAGTAGCAATAGGAGATACTGTTAACGAATGTGTAAAATCCTATGAAAACCTTATGAAAGACAGCGGAGTTAATATAACCGAAAGCGGTGAAAAATTATCGATGGAAGGTAAAATAACCCTCCTTAAAGATATTGTTGTCGACGGAAACACATATATTTATATTATGCTTGAGGGCGACGACGGATTATATTCTGTTAAAGCCGGAGATCATGTTGATATATTGAGAAAGAATGTAGGAGATAATATAAAGATTGAATACGTTAGGGAAGAATCCGAAAATGAATACGTTGTTACGGATATTCGGTAATTAAAAATACCCTGTATCGTTTTATATAACGATACAGGGTATTTTGATCAGAAAATTACGGACAACAGCATTTTAAAACGCTCCTGTCCGTATACGGCATGGGGAATTCCGGCAGGCATTATTATGCTTTCACCGACATTAAGAATATACGGCTTACCGTCTATAGTTATTTTTCCGATGCCGTCCAGTACGGTTACCATTGCGTCTCCGCCGGACTCGTGCGTGCTTATTTCTTCATCTTTTTCAAAAGCGAAGAGCGTAAGGCTGACATGCTCGTTCTGCGCCAGCGTTTTACTGGCAACCTGACCGTCCTGATACGCTATCTCATCTTTCAGACATAAAATTTCGGACTTTTTTATGTTTTTCATTTTGCCTTCCATATATATTCCTCCTTTTTAAATAAAGTATAACCTAAACTGTATAAAAAGTATGTTGTAAATACAACAAGCCTTAGATTATTTTTATTGTTTCCATACTCTTATCCGAAAAACCGTGAATATGACGTCCATCCTTTATCGCTTCCGATATGAATTCATAGATTTCTTCGGTTATGAATTCACCAGGGTATATTACGGGTATTCCCGGAGGATACGGAGCTATCATTTCCGCGCTTACTTTTCCAACTGAATCTTTAAAGTTAGTACGAGTAGATTTTGCAAAAAATGCCTTTCTTGGCGTCATAGCCATTGGCGGCATGGGAGGAAGTGAGAACTCCTTAATTTTTCCTGTATTTACTGTAGCGGCTGTTTCCTTTACCGCGTTTATTAAACGGTCTGCGTCTTCATAAGAATCCGAACTGCCTATTATAGAGACTACGTTATAATTGTCAGCCATTTCACAGCATATATTGTACTTTTCAAAAAGAATTTCCGACAGATAAAAACCACTCATTCCTTTGACTGAAAATACAATTCTGGTCTTATCGAATGAAAAAACTTCGTTTCCGTCAACATTTTCGGGACAGCTTACACCGTCAATTGATGACAGAGCAGAACGGATGTATGAGGCGATATCGAGCATACCGCATACCGCTGTTCTTCCGTTCAGCGCCGCATTTTGTCTTGCCGCATCCAAAGAAGCCATAAGTATATAGGACGGACTTGTGGACTGTACTATTTTTAAAGCGGCGTCAACCTTTGAAATATCGACAAGAGAACCTTTTACATGAAGCATGGAACTCTGCGTCATGGAGTTAAGGGTCTTATGTGTACTTTGCGAAACCATGTCCGCTCCGCAGGAAAGAGCTGTTTTCGGCAGTTTATCGGAAAAAGCAAAGTGGGAGCCGTGCGCCTCGTCAACCAGAAGCAAAGCTCCGTGGGAGTGGCAGATATCGACTATTTTTTGTAAGTCGCTTCCGATTCCGTAGTATGTGGGGCTTGTAAGTATGAATGCCTTTATATCGGGGTGATTTTTAAAAGCTAGTTCGACTTTTTCGGGAGATATACTGCCAAATGTGGAGAAAACACCGCTTATTTCTGGTTCTATGTAAACGGGAGACGCTCCGCTTATTATCAGACCCATGAGAACGGATTTATGACAGTTTCTGGCTACAAGTATTTTTTCGCCTTCGCATACGGATGATATTATCATTGCTTCATTGGCGCATGTTGTACCGTTTACAAGGAAAAAAGTACGGTCGGAACCGAAAAGCTCGGAAGCAAGGATTTCGGCTTCTTTTATTGCGCCGTCGGCTTCGTGCAAATCGTCTGTAAGAGGCGTTTCCGTCAAATCATACTTCAGAACGGTTTTGCCGAAAACTTCCGTAAAAGACGATGAGGCTCCCTTACCTCTGTGATGGGACGGTATACAGAAGTAGGCGGGAGATATTTTATCAAAATTTTTTAATGCGTTTATCAGAGGGGTTTTTGTTTGGTCAGTACCCATAAATTTCACTTCCTAAAACTAAATTATTACTCAGTCTATCATATAAATGAGATAAATTAAATGATTTTTTAATTTGTTTATGTTATAATGCTATGATAGGTTAATTATGTAATCCAACTGGATTTTTATGAGGTGATATAATGGCACAGAAAAAGACGGCGGCCAAGAAAACAACAAAAAAAGCCAATGTCAAATCGGCCGGTAAAAAACGGACGAATACGAAAAACGGAGGACGAAAGACGACTTCGTCAAAGAATACAAAAAAGAATACACGAAAAACAACGTCGAACGCATACGATAACAGCGGCGTGTTTGACGAGGTAATAAGTCTTATTGTAATAGCCGTATCAATAGTAGCTATCATAAGTTTGTTTACAGATAAAATAGGCATAGTCGGAGACTTTATAGGAAGCCTGCTTAAAGGCACTTTCGGTCTGGGTGGTTTTTTCCTGCCGTTTATAGTAATCGTTCTATGCGTATGGTCGCTTTTCAGTGAGGAAAGGTACGGAATAAAGTTTAAAATAGGAGCTTCGGCTCTTTTTGTAGTATGTATGGCTTCGTTTGCCCACGCCATAACGCTTGGGGATCAGGTTGTAAAGGCGGCTAATCTGTTTGCGAACGGAAGCGCCGGCAACGGAGGTCTTGTCGGAGGTATTATCGGAGGAACTATGGTAAAATACTTCGATAAACTGGGAACATATATAATACTTGCAGTTCTTATTATAGTTTCGGTTGTAATGGGAACCGGACTTTCGTTTTTTGACGGAGTTGAGAGTGCGGCGCGCTATGTAGGCGACAGCGGCAAACGAAGAGAAGAACGAGCCGAGAAACTGAAAGTAAAAGAAACAGAGAGGGAGATAAAACAGGCGGAAAGAGCCGAAAGAGTAAAAAAACGCAAGGAAGTATTCAACATACTTATGGATAAAGACGGCTTTGACGCAGGGGAAAAAGGCGGATTTGCAGGAGGCAACGACTCAATAGTCATCGGCGGAGAAAAAGAGGAAGAACTGTATCCAGATGGACAGATGCCATCGGATTACCTTGTAAGAAACATAGCAAGGCATACCGGTACGGCAAAGCCCGAAATGGATATAAAAAATGACGATAACGGAGCCGTAATACAGTTTAATAAAGACAGAGGGATACAATGCGTCATAAGCAACGGTGATTTCGATGAGGATTCTGCGGAAGATGAGAACGAAATAGAATTTGAAATAAACGGAATACCCGAGGACGCTGTTTTGGAAGAGGTTTCCGAAGATGAAATTATTACAAAGGGCGCTTCCAAAGAAGGGTATATGCCTCATAAACTCGGAGAAAACAGTATTGACAGCGGTATAATCGGCGGAGACATATATACGCCCGACGAAATGAAAACGGTAATGGGGGTGGACGGAGATAAGGCGGAGCCTGAAAAACCTGTGAAAACAGATTATAAATTTCCGCCCATAAGCATTTTAGGGAAAGACCCCCAGGCAGGAACGACTCAGTCGAAAGCACAGATGTTGGCAACGGCACAGAAACTGGAAGATACTCTTAAAAGTTTCGGTGTAGACGCAAAGGTAATGCAGATAAATCAAGGCCCTACGGTTACAAGATATGAGGTTTCTCCGAGCCACGGAGTAAAGGTAAGCAAAATAGTCAACCTTGCCGACGATATAGCGCTTAACCTTGCGGCAAGCGGAATAAGAATAGAGGCTCCTATACCCGGAAAGGCCGCCGTAGGAATAGAGGTCCCTAACAAAGAACAGCAGTCCGTATATCTCAGAACCGTTTTGGAGTCGGAACAGTTTAAAAAATTCCCTTCAAAATTGGCGTTTGCTCTGGGACAGGATATAGCCGGAAATGCGGTCGTAACCGATATAGCGAAAATGCCGCATTTGCTCATCGCAGGCGCTACCGGCTCCGGAAAGAGCGTATGTATAAATACTCTTATTACAAGTATTATTTATAAGGCAAAACCCGATGAGGTAAAGCTTATTCTTGTAGACCCTAAGGTAGTTGAACTCAGCGTATATAACGGTATACCGCATCTTATGATACCAGTCGTTACAGACCCTAAAAAAGCGGCGGGCGCTCTTAACTGGGCGGTAAGGGAGATGCTTGCCAGATACAACTCCTTTGCGGAACATTCCGTAAGGGACATAAAAGGCTTTAATGCCATGAAAGCCGAAAAGGGCGAGTCGGATTTTATGCCGCAGATAGTTATAATAATAGACGAGCTTGCCGACCTTATGATGGCTTCTCCGAAGGAAGTAGAGGACAGTATCTGCCGTCTGGCACAGATGGCAAGAGCTGCGGGAATACACCTTATTATAGCTACACAAAGACCTTCGGTTGACGTCATTACAGGAGTAATAAAGGCTAATATACCGTCAAGACTTGCCTTTGCGGTATCGTCGGGAATAGACTCGAGGACAATACTTGATATGAACGGTGCGGAAAAACTTCTCGGAAAGGGAGACATGCTGTTTTATCCGACAGGCATGAGTAAGCCCGTAAGAATACAGGGAGCTTTTGTAACTGACAAAGAAGTTGAAAATATTGTGGATTTTCTGAAAAAAGAAAGCAGCGGTACAGATTATAACGAAACGGTTATGGAAGAAATTTCTTCCGCCGTTAAAACGGGAGGCGGCGCAGGAGAGCATGATGAATATTTTGACAACGCCGCAGACCTTGTAGTAAATAAAGAGAAAGCGTCGGTTTCCATGCTCCAGAGGCAGTTCAGAATAGGTTATAACAGAGCCGCAAGGCTTATGGAAGAACTGGAGGATGCGGGAATAGTCGGTCCTGAAGACGGAAGTAAGCCGAGAAAGGTGCTTTTGAATAAAGCGCAGTTGGAGACATACAGAAACGGCGAATAAATTTGTTTTATATTGCTGAAATACTAAAACAAAATGTTTTATATATTCGCTACAAACGGAAAACATTTTAACATTGGGAGTGATATTGTTTGAAAGCAAACATAGCATTTATTTCACTTGGGTGCGACAAGAACAGAGTGGACAGCGAGGTAATGCTTGGCATATTAAAGGAAAGGGGATATAATCCGGTTTCCGACGAAAGCGACGCAGACATTATAGTTATAAACACATGCTGTTTTATTAAAGACGCCCTTGAAGAAAGCATAGAAACGATAATCGAAACGGCTCAATACAAAGAAGAGGGAAAATGCCGAGGAATTATCGTTGCAGGTTGCCTTGCACAGAGATATGAAAAAGAGATTTTTGAAGAAATGCCGGAGGTAGACGCCGTAATAGGAACTGCCGCATACGAATCGGTTGCGGATGTTGCGGACAGAATACTCGGCGGTGAAAAGAGAATAAAAGTAATAGAGGATATAGATACGCATATGAATGAGGAAAATGCGGGAAAACGCATTATTTCCACATCGGGACATTACGCTTATCTGAAAATATCCGACGGCTGTGATAACCATTGCACATATTGTATTATACCGAAACTGAGAGGTAAACACCGTTCAAGGACTATGGAAAGCCTTGTGGAAGAAACAAAACAGCTTGTGGAGGCAGGCGTAAAAGAGCTTCTTGTGGTTGCGCAGGATACTTCAATATACGGCAGAGATATTTACGGAAAACCTATGCTGCACGAACTGCTTAAAAAGCTTTGCGCCGTAGAGGGAATAGAGTGGATAAAACTGTTGTACTGCTATGCCGAAACTCTTACGGACGAAACTATACAGGCAATGGCGGAAGAGGATAAAATTTGCAAATATATAGATATTCCCATCCAGCACGGAAGCGATACGGTTCTGAAAAGAATGGGAAGAAGATCGTCAAGAAAGCTGATAACGGATAAAATAGCGGCGCTCAGAAAGGCTATGCCCGATATATGCATAAGAACGACGATAATTACGGGATTCCCAGGGGAGACTGAGGAAGAATTTGAGGAGCTTGCGGATTTTGTCAAAGAACTTAGATTTGATAAGTTGGGAGTATTTACATATTCACCCGAAGAAGGAACACCGGCTGCCGAGATGAAAGACCAGATAGATGAAAGCATAAAAGAAGAACGTAAGGACTACATTATGGAACTTCAAAAAACTATATCTGCCGAAAAGTGTTCCGATATGAACGGAAAGACAATAAGAGTGATTGTTGACGGAAAAATTCCCGAAGAGGGCATATATTGCGGCAGAAGTTATAAAGACGCACCCGACATAGACGGACTTGTGTTCTTTAAAAGCGATTATGAAATAATGTCGGGAGACTTCGCAGACGTTAAAATCAACGAAGCCAGCGATTACGATCTTATAGGGGAGGCTGTTTACTGATGTCTATGAATTTACCTAATAAACTTACTATATTTCGAGTTATATTGATACCCGTATTTATTATAGCGTTGATGTCGGGCATAATTCCCGAACCTGTTAACAGATATGTCGGCGTAGTGATATTCTGCGTCGCTTCATTTACGGATTATCTTGACGGACATATAGCGAGAAAATATAATCTCGTTACTAATTTCGGAAAATTTATGGACCCGTTGGCTGACAAACTGCTCGTATCTTCGGCGCTTATTTGTATGATAGAGCTGGGATCCCTTCCTGCTTGGATTGTAATTATAATCATAAGCCGAGAATTTATTATAACGGGATTCAGACTTATTGCCGCGGAAGGCGGACTTGTAATAGCGGCAAGCTGGTGGGGAAAAATAAAAACGGTTACGCAGATGCTTATGATAATATTAGTACTGCTTGGAGTAGGTGGAATTATAGGAAATATTCTTATAATACTCGCAACTGTATTTACGGTAATTTCGGGCGTTGATTATATAGTGAAGAACATCGGCGTACTTAAAAACTGATTCGGAGGCCTTAGCATGAATGCGGAAATACTTGCAGTCGGAACGGAAATTCTTCTCGGA
>OGZI01003306.1_pt1 | contig 11573 bp, 7 predicted proteins | sample 1576711 | NCBI WGS metagenome assembly OGZI01 (sample SAMEA3541482, study PRJEB24748) | human gut metagenome | biome: human gut; feature: human-associated habitat; material: faeces | place: China | collected 2012
GTAGCTTGCTGTCCGTAAACTCATGGTTGGTATAAGCCCGAACGTAATAATCCACTCGGTACTCAAAGCGGGCGATGTAGGTATGTGGCACAGTTAGATCGACATCGGCAGGGAGTGTGTAGCTGGGGTCACGGCTTACGCGCACCTCGACCTGGGACCCATCGGCGGCCTGCTTGTTTTCATACCAACCCAGGAAGCGGTAGCCGTCGGGCAGCGCACCGTCCTCAGATAAAGGTTTGTTGTCCACGTCGCACACCTGCACCGTGTACACACCGGTGCCATCCTCGGCAGTCTCAACCTTAACGACAGTTTTGCCCACGCCCGCGCGCTGGGTCTTATCGTCAAGCTCATCCCGCTCATTGCCCTCAAACACCGTCATGATGTTCGACACATAGTCGGTGTACACCGGATAAAAATCGGTAGGGCCAAGCACAGTGATCTCAGCGCCGGCAGGATAGAACGCACCGGCGTTTTTTAGCTCGGCAAGCTCAGGCGAGGTAATGGCCGCATAGCCGCCATGCATCTCGGCCTCACCGCTCGGCTGCGTCGTCCAACCAATAAAGGTGGCGCTGGCAGATAGAGCGCCGCGGTCCGCAGGGGCAACCGGCGTTAAACCGACACCATAGCGGTACCAATCCGTCGACTTGTCGTGCGCCTCGCCGCTCTGCCACGAGAGCATCTCACCCTTGACGTTATAGAACAGCACCTGCGCCTCGTACGAAGCGATAAACAGGTCATTGCCCTTAAAACCGTCGACCCCCTTGGCATTATCGGCGGTATAGGTCGACGTATGCTCGTGTGCCTCGCTCTTCTGGACCTGCTTGCCAGCAGCCACAGCATCGGCATCGGTCTTGCCGTCAAACCAGCTGTTGTCTTGTTCAATTCGATTCACACGCACATCGGACTCGCGGAACCAGCCCATGAAGCGATAACCGCCGTTGGCATCGGTCAAGCCCTTGGGCTTTGCGGAGGTATCCTGCCCAAACGTCACCGATGTATCGCCCTGGGCCAAGCCCTGAGCCGTTCCCGCCAGCACGGCGCTCACGGCAAAGGCGTACGGATCCGAGGTCTTCTGTTCAATACCAAGTTTGGTTGCCTCGATGGTCGCGGTACCCGCACCGGGAAAATCGATCGTCGCCTTAACGCTTTGGCCATGCACAGGAATATTCAGCTTGTAATCCATCGCCCACTCATTGAAGTGCGAGCCACCCAAGGCCCCGTTGTTAGCAGTCGAGCGCTTGGTGCCGGCACAAAAGTCGTAGTCGTGCTCTTCCCACAGCTCGCGCGTGGTGTAGCGCTCGTCATCCCATGGACCATAGCCATCACCCTTGGTGGTGCCATCGCCGCCAAACGAGGGGATTTTCTTTTTGGCAGGGTTGCCCTGGCTGTTGCCAGAAAGGCTCACGCTCGGCTTAAAGTAGCACTCGGTGACCGTGGCATCATCCTTGTTGGCACGCGCGGCAATGCCGCCCAGGTTCACATCGTTTTGAATGATGGGGATCACGGCGATGGGATTGTACTGACGCGAGCTCAAGTCACCCGCAAAATGGCTTCGAACGAGCTCGTTGCCCTTTTCGGTTAGAATACGACCCGCCAAGCCACCCGTCCACGCGCGCGTCACGGCGACGACGCCCACGTACGACGCGGCATAGCTGTAGCACTGCGCCGTCGAGAAGCAGTCGATAATCTTGGCCTCGCCCGCCATGCAGCCCACAAAACCCGAGGCGTACACGTTGTTGCCGCCCAGGGCGCCAATGGCCACGTCGTACTTATTGGTGACGTCGGTCATGCCCTTCTCGGCAATCGAGCCGTCGTCCTTACGCGTCGGCGTCACGCGACAGTACTCGATAGTCGAGTTCTTAACGTAGCCGGCAAACGCCGCCATATACAGACCCTCACCGCCGAGCGCCTGCACGCCCGAGGTCGTATTGTTGACGGCACGGCCGCCACGGACCTCGCAGTTGTAGAGGGTGCAGCCGTCGAGCTCGCCGGCGATGAGACCGCCCTCAAAGCCTGCGTTGGTAATGAGGTTGAGAGCATTGTTGGCGCAGGTCACGTGCAGCGTGCTCTCCATGACCATAACGTTTTCGAAGCGCGTATTGACGGCCTTGCCCACGATAATGCCACCGCGGAAGTCCGCCCACACGTTGGCGTCCTTGACCAGGAAGTTTTTGATGGTGGCACCGTTGGTCTCGGCAAAAAATCCCGTATCGCGCTCGGGGTCAAAAGCGTCTTTATCGTAGTTCAGGCCCTCAACGGTGTGGTTTTGACCATCGAACACGCCCTTAAACGGATGCTCCTTGTTGCCAAACGACAGATGCTTAACGGTGTTTGCAACGATGGCTTTCATGTCGTCGCTGTCGAGCTCAATGTCGTTATCGAGATAAACGTACCAGCCGGACGTATCGCGCTCGCGCGACAGCGCCACAAACGACAAAAAGTCAGCCTCGTTTTTGATGTGGAATTCGTTTTTGTTCTCGGGCACGTCCTCGGCATGCACCACCGTTGGCAGCGCCATAACGCAGCAAAGGGCAATCGCTGCGACGGCAACCAGCCTGCTAAGCATGCCCCGGTTTATGTTCTTGATCTTCATAGGCTAGTTCGCCTCCGGCCAACCCTCGACGTCAAGTACGTCGAGGGCGGTGTCGCTTGCCTGCTGGTTTTTGGCCTGCACGGCCTGAACATCGATATCGAGCTTGAATGAGCCGCCGCGCGCGGCATCGTGGTAGTCGCCCACAAAGCGCAGCGAGTCCATGAGGCTTTCCGTCATGGCGCCGGGGTCGAGCGTGCCGCCACGCCCGGCCAATCCGCGGTAGTAGTACCACCCATCGCCGCCATCGATCCACGGGGACCCCTCGCCCGCGTTCACATGAAACGCAACGCTGCCCGAAGCATCCGCGCTCGAACCGTCGGGCGCCACCGACGTCATGTGCAGACGCGCGCGAACGTACTCAGGCTGCGTGCCGACGTTCTCCACGCGCACAATGCGGCTGATGTCAGAACCCCCGGCCTTGGTGTCGGGATAGTCCCCGTGCTCGTTGGGCTCAAACGGAATCTCCTCGCCCTGCTCGTTGAGGGTGTATTCGCAGACTCGTACCTTCACGCTGCCAAACGATAGAACGTTGTTCGCCGGAACCATATCAACGGTAAAAGCCAGCGTGCCGCACAGGCACGCCAGGGCCAACAGCGCCATCGCGGCAAGCGCCAAGGTGCGTTTCTGATTGTCGGAAAGATTGTTGAGCATTACGTTCGCCAATCGTCGATTAAAGGGGAGCCGAGATCCCGGCCCGAAAATGGGGATGGGGAGCGGGCCGGGATCTCGGTGGGGAGGGATTAAGCCTGAGCCTGAGTCTTAGCCCATTCCTTGGCCTGCTCAAGGGCGTTGGTGGCCGCATCGGCCTTGTCGCCCTTCTGATCAGCGCCGAAGATGTAGCAGGAGACTGTCATAGCGGGCTTTTTATCTTTAACGACATCCGCGTTGTTCATGCCAGCCGGGATATGCACGGTGCTGAACAGCTCACCGGTGTAAGCAGCCTTGCCATCAGCGGGAGTAAGCTCTGCAGGAGTGCTGGTGCCATCAGCGGTATACATGAACAGACCGCTCACGTACTGGCCTTCGCTACCGTTGGTCTTCACCTGGTCAGTAGCAACCGGTTTCCAGTTGGAATTAAGGGTGAAGTACGGGGTCTTGGCAAGGGCGTTTTCGGCGTCTGTCTTCACAATTGCGTTCTTCACATAGATGAACACATAGGAGCTATCGGAATCCTTGCCGATGCCGACGTTGGGGTTCTTATTGATGGTGGTGCCGGGAATCATCTTGGATTTATCGGTCCATTTGGTCTCGAACAGATAACCATCCACTGAGGGGTCCGTGGGCTTGTCGCCGGGCTTGTTCGGCTGGTCAGGGTCGGGCTTCACTTCAGGCTTGTCGATGCTGCCAACCGTGAACTCATTCACCTTGGTTTGGGTCGCCGTCAGCCATGCATAGGTGCCAACGCCGGCGGCCAGCACCAACAGCAGCAGGGCGGCAATGATGCCGTAGCGCTTTTTCTTCTTGTTTTCCATCGTTCTCTTCCTTTCGAGAATCGTTTTCCCCGGCAACGGCCCCTACCGCCGCCGACGCTTTTCCCTGCCGCTATGAACGCCGCTCCCTCGCATGCACGCGGGTATGCTTGCCCGCAGGCTCGTCGGGAACCATCCGATCGAGAACAATCGACGCCGCGGCCAGCAGCGCCAGAACGGCCACCACAACAAGCAAACCGGGCATCGTCGTGCAATATGCGTTAACGAAGCCCAGGTAAGGGACACAAAAAGAAACAGTGCCGATAACACTCGAAAAAGGCGTCTGCTCGGCATCGTGCATGATGCTTCCGTCTGCATTTTTGTTCGCAATTCCCTGCGTGCCGATCATCTGCGCGGCAGGGTCGATCTCGTACACCTGGTGCGTCACCACGGCGCCGTCCGATCGGTAAAAGGTTGCATTGTCGCCCACGGTAATATCCGTTGGCTCAACCTGGCGGACAAACACCATGGAGCCAACGGGAAGATCGGGTTCCATAGAGCCCGAGAGCACAGCAAAGGGCATGTATCCAAATGCACGAGGAACAAAAGAAACAACGGCAAGGGCTATGACAAGCGCGAACGCCAAGCTACTCAAAAGTGCAATAAATCGTTTGAGTCTACGCGCCGTCAAAGTGATAATTCATCCCCCTTGAGGACCTATTCGACCCATCCAAAGGTCAGCAAGTTTCAACAGGAACCGCAAGGCGCTTGAAAAGTGAGTCTGAAATAAGCCAATTTGGAATCTTTTCGTAATAAAAACATAGCGATGTGCTACACATTTTTCAATGTTTTGTCGCTAAATGCTACTAATTTTGGCGTAAGTGGTCATTTATCCCCAAATGGGGGTCTGCTTTATCCAATATCTGTGACTAACCCCCTACGCAACTTCCCCATAGAGGGATTATTTTTTTGCGAAACTAAAATAATGGTACCCCCCCCCACATTAAAACAAATTGCTGGAAGTGCCCTTTATTTCCGACCCCTTTTACTGGAGTTTTATGACAGCCCCATCTAGTTCGCAGCCCATAACCCTCTGAAAACCGTGTCCCAGAATTCCCGTCCGGAGTGGGATGCGGCTTCCGCTTGTGGCCCCGTTGGGAAGCCGTATCCCGCTTCGATCACAAATTCCGGGTCGCACTTTCCGCCAAGACCCTCAACCGGAAACTACATCCCATTTCTCGGCCGAAAACTGGGATGCGGTTTCCACAGAGCCCCTCAACGGGAAACCGCATCCCATTCCAAAGGCAAATTCCGGGACGCAGCTTCCGCAACCCCACCCATCCGGAAATCCCATCCCACTCCGCACACATCCGGGCATAGAACAATCAGCTTATTAGGCCTTCCATCAATAAAGGGGCGCCCTCGTGTCACGAAAAAAGCCTCGAGAACTTCGAGGCTTTCACATTTGTATTGTTTTGCACGAAGGACCACGAACGGCGAAGCTACTCTCCCAGCACGGCCTTCTTGGCGGCTGCAGCCATGTTGTCCAGGTCTTCCTTGGTGGGATGGTCCTTCGCGGCAACCCAGTTGTCGAGCAGCATCTTAAATCGGGCGTTTTCGGGATCTTGCTCGAGCATGGCCTCGTAGCGCTGCTTGACCGCGGGGCCCATCTTGCCCTGGCACATCGCCCAGCCCGCAAGCTCGGCATCCCCAGCCAAATTGGAAGTTACGCGATCAATAATCTGCTGGTAATAGCTCTGGTCGGCCCCAAAGCCGCAGGTGCCAAACAGGAAGACGCGCTTGCCGTGCAAGGCGGAGAGCAACGCCGCGACCGACGGCGTGCACGCGCCCTTGTCGCACCAAAAACCGACGAGCACCGTGTCGGCCGCGCAGGCGCCCTGCGCCTCGAGCGCAACCTGATCTGCGTCCGCATCGTCGCTCAACGCCGCGGCGTGGACAAACTCAACGCCCGCAGTCTGCAGAGTGCGCTTGATCGCACCCGAAACCATCCTGGTATTACCGCTCTTGCTGTTAACCACCAAAGAGCACGTCATAGTCACGTTGCCTCGTTTCCCCCAAAACTAAAGCCACTAATGCAATTTATTAGATGAATATCTTAGTACTAACGTGACAGATGTAAACCACCGTCTGTCGATTGGCGACGCAGACGACATCTTTGGACAGATTTCGAACAGTATGTACTTCGGATTGAAACCGCCGCAGAACGTTTCACGAATGGCCGAAAAACTGTTTCACAAAACGCCGTCAAATTGTGTCACGGAGTATCGTCAAAATGTTTCACGCGCTGGTAGAACGCTATATAACAAGATCGCTCTATGGGACAAACAAACCTGATTAATTTGCCCCACGGGCTTGCTCACTGGGCGAACTGGCTGCGGTAGAGTTCGGCGTAGAAGCCACCTGCCGCTAGCAGCTCGTCGTGCGTGCCGCGCTCGATAATCTCGCCGTCGCGCATCACCAGAATGCAGTCGGCGTTGCGGATGGTGCTCAGGCGGTGCGCCACCACAAAGCTTGTGCGGCCAGCCATGAGCTCGTCGAATGCTGCCTGCACCTGCAGCTCGGTGCGGGTATCGATGCTCGACGTTGCCTCGTCCAGCAGCAAGATCGCCGGGTCGGTAAGCATGACGCGCGCGATGCACAGCAGCTGTTTTTGACCCTGGCTAAACGTGCCGCCGTCCTCGCCAATCACCGTGTCGTAGCCGCCTGGCAGCTGCACGATAAACTTGTGCGCATGCGCGCGCTTGGCCGCCTCGATAACCTGTTCGCGTGTGGCATCGGGACAACCGTAGGCGATGTTGTCCGCCACGGTGCCCTCGAACAGCCACGTATCCTGCAGCACCATGCCAAAGGCACGGCGCAGGCTTGCGCGCGTGTAGTCACGCGAGGAACGGCCATCGACCGCGATGCGACCGGCGTCGATATCGTAGAACCGCAGCAGCAAATTGATGAGCGTTGTCTTGCCACAGCCCGTGGGACCGACCAGGGCAAAGCGCATGCCGGGCTTGGCATCGATGCAGATATCCTGCAGCAGTTTGCGGTCGGGCACATAGCTAAAGTCCACATGCTCAAACGAAACCTCGCCCTGCGGGGCGGCAAGCTCTACGGCGTCCGACGCGTCGGGCTCCTGCTCGCGCGCATCGAGCAGCGCAAACATGCGGCGCGCCGAGGCGTACGCGGTCTGGATCTGCGTGATGACGTTGGTGACCTCGTTGAACGGCTTGGTGTACTGGTTGGCATAGGACAGGAAAATCTGCACGCCGCCCACCGTAAGCGCCGCAGGCACGCCCGTGACCACGCCCACGCAGCCGATCACAGCGACCACGGCATAGATGATGTTGTTGATAAAACGCGTGCCGGGGTTGGAGAGCGAACCCATAAACTGCGCGCGTTCACCTGCCGTATAGAGCTCGGCGTTGAGGACATCAAAGCGCTGTTGAGCGTGCGGACCGTAGGCGAAGGCGTCCACGAGCTTTTGCTCGCCCACATACTCCTCGATATGACCGCCCAGTTGACCCTGAATGCGCTGCTGGGCCGTAAAGCTCTTGTTGGAAAGCCTGGCGATGGCGCCGGCCGCAAAGATGGAGAGCGGCGTGACGAGCACCACCACGAGCGTCATGGTCAGGTTAATGGAGAGCATAAACGCGAGCGTGCCCACGATGGTGATGACGCCGGTAAAGAGCTGGGTAAAGCCCTGCAGCAGACCGTCGCCGACCTGGTCGACGTCGTTGACCACGCGGCTCATAAGGTCGCCGTGGGCATGGCTGTCGACAAAGCTGAGCGGCATGCGGCTGAGCTTGTCGCTCGCCTCCACGCGCATGTCGCGCACCGTTTCGTAGGACAGGCGGTTGACGCAGTAGCCCTGCAGCCACTGGAAGGCCGCAGCACCCATCACGACAATCGCGAGTTTGGTAACGAGCGGCAGCAGCGCATCGAAGTCCACCTGCCCGGTGGCAACGATGAGGTCGATGCCCTCACCAATGAGGATGGGCGTGTAGAGCTGCAGAATCACCGAGATGGCGGCGCTCACAAACGACGCCGTAAACGAAATACGGTGCGGGCGAACATAGCCCAGCAGGCGGCGCGTCACCGCGCCCACGGGATAGCGCTCGGGATCACCGGGTTGGCGCGGGCCGTCGCCCAGGTCGTTGAGGTTATCGTTGCCGGACACATTAGCGGTCATCGTGGCGACCGAACCGGAAGAAGTATACGGGTTCATCTAGCAACCCTCCTTTGAGCAAGTAGGCGCAGGGGCAGTCGGGGCGGACGCGGGCACCGTGCTCCCCTGCTGGCCCTCGAGCTCCTCGCGGCGCAGCTGCGACTGGCAAATCTCGCGATAGAGCTGGCAGCTTGCATACAGCTCGTCGTGCGTACCCAAGCCCGCGACCGAACCGTGGTCGAGCACGCAGATCATGTCGGCGTCGCGCACGGTCGATACGCGCTGGCTCACGATCACCGTGGTCAGCGGCAGCCCGCCCTTGGCGGCACCGCGACCGCTGCGCTCGCGAATGGCATGGCGAAGCGCCGCGTCGGTCTTAAAGTCGAGCGCCGAGGCGGAATCGTCCATGATCAAAATCTGCGGTGAGCCCACCAGGGCGCGCGCGATGGTCAGGCGCTGACGCTGGCCACCGCTATAGTTCTTGCCGCCTGCCTCGACCGGGGCATCCAGACCCTGGGGCTTGTTGCGCACAAATTCGCTGGCCTGCGCCATATCGAGCGCCGCCCAGAGCTCCTCGTCGGTCGCCGTCTCGTCGCGCCAGGCCAGGTTGCTGCGGATCGTACCGCTCACCAGCGACGCACGTTGCGGGACGGTCGCGACCACATGGCGCAGTTGGTCGAGCGGCCAAGTGCGCACGTCGGCGCCCATCACGTTCACGCTGCCGGTACCTGCATCGTACAAGCGCGGGATAAGCGAAACGAGCGTGGACTTGCCGCTACCCGTGCCGCCGATAATACCGAGCGTTTTGCCCAGCGGCAGCTCCAGAGTCACATCGTCGACGGCATTTGCCGCGCCCGCGCCAAACGAGAAGCTCGCGTGGTCAAAGCTCAGCGCGGAAACCGGAGTGGTATCGCTTGCGAGTGCGTTCGGCTCGGGCAGCGCAACCGGCTGGTTGCCCCCGTCGGTGATGCTCGGCTCGCAATTGAGCACCTCGTTGATACGCGACGCGCTGGCGCTCGCCTTGGTAAAGACCACGACCAGGTTGGCGACGTACACGATGGAAGTGAGCGTCTGCGTCATGTAGTTGACGAACGCCATAACCTGGCCCTGCGTGAGTTCGCCCACGTTGACCTGGACGCCGCCCACCCACAGGATGGCGCACACGCCCAGGTTCATCACCAAAAACGTGACGGGGTTAAGGATTGACGAGAACTTGCCTACCGCGATGGCAACATGGGCCTGGTCATCGGCGGCCTGGGCAAAGCGCTCGCGCTCGTGATCTTCGCGTACAAAGGCGCGAACCACGCGAGCGCCCGAAAGCCCCTCGCGGCAAATGAGCGCAATGCGGTCGAGCTTTGCCTGCAGCTGCTTGTAATAGGGGATGCAGCGCGCCATAACAAACCAAAACACCAGGCCGATGGCAGGCGTGCAGATCAAAAAGATGATGCCGAGCTTAAGGTCGATGGCAAGGGCCGCGCACATAGAGCCCACGGCCAGGAAGGGCCAACGGATGAGCATGCGCACGCCCAGCGCCACAGCAAGCTGCACCTGGTTGACGTCGTTGGTGATGCGTGTGATGAGCGACGGCGTGCCAAAGCGGTCAAGCTCGGCGTAGCTTAACTTGTTGATGTGCTGGTAGAGCGCGCCGCGGATGTCGGTACCCATGCCCTGGGAGGTCAGCGCCGCCATCTTTTGGCAGACGAGCGTAAACGAGATGCCGATCACAGCCATGGCGGCAAGCACCATGCCGCAGTGGACAACGGCGTCCACGTCGTGCGCACCGATGCCGCGGTCGATCATCTGCGCGATGACCAGCGGCGTAAGCAGGTCAAAGATCACTTCGATCAACTTACACGCTGGGCCGATCACCATATATCGGCGAAACTTACCACCAAAACGCCTGAGCAACTCAATCATGTATAGGCGCTCCCTATCATCATTCACACTCAATTCGAATCATGATAGTACTGTCGCCCCAAAGAAGCGTAAACAACTCGTCATTTCTAATGGGGTTCGGTTTCCAAAGAAGCGGAGAGGTGCGCATGCCCAGCCAGTGTCGGGTCGACCGCTTGGTATACTTACATTAGTGCTACCAAGTTAGTCGCCGACCCTTGAAATGAGGTGCCGAGATGAACGACATTCTCGCAAGAAGAGCAAGACGAGCAACCGTGGGCATCGCCCTTTCCGCGGCACTTGTCGCGGGAATCGCCCCCGCAACGGCGATAGCGGCAGAAACCAGTTCCCCCACCGGTGCAGTTGCCTTGCAGACGGAAGATGCGGCCGCCGCAAAAGAAAAAGCGTATGCAGCCATGCAGGAAGCGCTCAAAACCCTCGAGGCCGCAAAAGACGCCGCAAGTCCCGAGAAACTTGCGGAAATCGATGATGACATTGCCGCTTTTCAAGAGATCTACGACATGGTGGTGGCGGAAGCCGCCAAACGGAGGGAGCCCCTTCCCGCTATGCAAGCGGACGTCGATGCAGCCCAAGCCAAATACGATGAGGCCCACAACCGGACAAGCGGCCTTCAGGCAGAATTAAATAAGGCAATCGACGACGGAGCTTCTAACGAAACTATTAAGCAGTTGCGAGGTGAGATCATGTCGGCAGAAAGGCGAGAAAAATCTTGTGAAGATGATCTTCACCGCTGCCAACGCCGGCTCGAAAGCCAGGAAAAACGGGTTCAGTATTTCGAAAGTGAGGCAGAGGAAGCCAAAGCCCACATCGATGAGGACGTAGCCAAGCGAGATGCGCTCCTCGGCGATTTGGAAAAGGCGCAAGCGGCCCATGACGACGCCTGCAAGGCATACGAAGAGGCAAAGGCCGCGGCAGACAAGGCCGCCTCGCCCGAGATAGCGAAACCCGCCGAGACGACAAAACCCTCCAGCTCAGCGCAGCCGGCCGAAACGGCACAGCCCGCCAGCTCGCCCGCGACCGGCAAATACGCTCCATCGAGCTCCACCAAGCAAGCAAATGCAGACGGCAAGCTTGCAAATACGGGCGACACGACGCCTAGTGCAATCGTACTCGCAGGAATCGCCGCCGCAGGGTTCGGAATAACCGCCACAGCTACACGCCGCATCAAGAACTCAAAATAGCCGACAGAGCATTCTGCCTTCACCAATCCACAAGCCCAGCGACAAAAGGAGGCCCGTTTCCCCAACCCAGGGAAACGGGCCTCTTTACTTGTAAAAACAAATGGTAATGCCACTGTCTCTTGAAGCACATCGCCACCGCGCTCCAAACAATGCCAACGAGCAGCATTCCTTAAGGGATAGATTTAATGGCTGTTAATCAAGGGGTATACGCGCACGCCCGATCAATGGCGGGCAAACCGCCTGATATACTTACATTAGTGCTACCAAGTTAGTCGCCGACCCTTGAAATGAGGTGCCGA
>OGZI01003309.1_pt1 | contig 11568 bp, 8 predicted proteins | sample 1576711 | NCBI WGS metagenome assembly OGZI01 (sample SAMEA3541482, study PRJEB24748) | human gut metagenome | biome: human gut; feature: human-associated habitat; material: faeces | place: China | collected 2012
CATAAACACTGGCTTTTTTAAGCAACTCGATTTATTCAAACTCAATCGTTCCAGGCGGTTTAGAAGTCAGATCGTAAAATACTCTGTTAACTCCCTTAACCTCATTAATAATTCTGCTCATCACCTTATTCAGTACATCATAAGGAATTTCAGCAGCCTCAGCTGTCATGAAATCTACAGTTGTTACTGCTCTTAAAGCAACAGCATAATCGTATGTTCTCTCATCCCCCATAACTCCGACACTTCTCATGTTTGTCAGTGCTGCGAAATACTGGTTAATATTCTTGTCAAGTCCTGCGTTTGCAATCTCTTCTCTGTAGATGGCATCTGCATCCTGAACAATCTTAACTTTTTCTTCTGTTACTTCACCAATGATACGTATTCCAAGTCCAGGTCCAGGGAATGGCTGACGGAATACCAGTCTCTCCGGAATTCCAAGCTCCAATCCTGCCTTACGTACTTCGTCTTTGAACAGATCACGAAGAGGCTCAATGATGTCTTTAAAATCTACATGCTCCGGAAGTCCACCTACATTGTGGTGAGATTTAATCACTCCGGATTCTCCACCGAGTCCGCTTTCTACAACGTCCGGATAAATGGTTCCCTGTGCGAGGAAGTCTACAGCACCGATCTTCTTGGCTTCTTCTTCGAAGATACGGATGAATTCTTCACCGATGATCTTACGTTTTGCTTCCGGTTCTGTTACTCCGGCTAGTTTATCGTAATATCTCTGCTGCGCATTTACACGGATAAAGTTCAGGTCGAACTGTCCATTTGGTCCGAATACACCTTCTACTTCATCACCTTCATCTTTACGGAGAAGACCATGATCGACAAATACACATGTCAACTGCTTTCCGATAGCTCTGGATAACAATCCTGCTGCCACTGAAGAATCTACTCCGCCTGACAGTGCAAGAAGTACTCTTCCGTCGCCGACTTTTTCGCGGATCTCCTGGATTGTATTCTCTACGAATGCATCCATCTTCCAGTCGCCTGCACATCCGCAGACACCTAATACGAAGTTCGATAACATCTTAGTTCCTTCTGCTGTGTGAAGTACTTCCGGATGATACTGGATTGCATATAATCCTGCTTCTGTATTCTCAGCTGCTGCAACCGGGCAGTCCGCTGTATGTGCTGTGATCTCGAATCCAGGTGCAATCTGTGAGATGTAATCAAAATGACTCATCCAGCAGATTGTCTTCTCTGATACACCTTCAAAAATCTTGGAATCTTTCTTATCTATCAGCACTTCTGTCTTACCATACTCACGTACCGGAGCCGATTCTACTTTTCCTCCAAGTACATGCGTCATAAGCTGCGCACCATAACATAATCCAAGAACCGGAATACCTAGTTCGAACAATTCTTTTTTATATGTCGGGGAATCTGCTTCATAACAGCTGTTTGGTCCGCCTGTCAGGATGATTCCCTTAGGATTCATAGCTTTGATCTTCTCAATATCTGTTTTGTATGAGTAGATCTCGCAATATACATTGCATTCTCTGACACGTCTTGCTACCAGCTGATTGTACTGTCCACCAAAATCAATGACAATTACTAATTCTTTTTTCACAAGAATTTCCTCCTATTTGTTTTCTATATGGCTAACCTTTATTATAAAATAGAAGTCCCGTTTTTACAAGGGACTTCTATCTTTTCTCCGATAAACCAGACTTTTTCTATCATAACTAGCAACTATCTGCTGACAAACGTTTTCTATCCTATACAATCGCATTTTTCTTCCAACTTCCTTTGAAATACCGGATCACAAAACACATTGCCCGGAATACCCAGTCGATCACCATCGCAACCCAGATACCGAATACACCCATTCCCATATATTTTCCAAGCACGTAACTGAATCCGATTCGGAAGATCCACATGGATATGCTCGAAATGTACATACATGCCTTCGCATCACCCGCTGCACGGAACGTCGCAGGCAGGCTGAACGCAACCGGCCAGATAAATATCGCACCGATTCCGTGGAAATGTATGATATCCGCCGTCGTCTTTGCTGTAAGATCGGACAGGTTATATGCATTTAATATAAATGGCAGTAAGGAGAATATAAATAATACCATCGCAGTCATACTGACATAAGTAATGAGCATTAATTTCTTATTATAATACTTCGCCTGTTCATAATCGCCCGCACCCACACATCTGGAAATAACCGGTGTGATTGCCAGCGTAATTGCCATTCCCGGAAGGATCTGGAACAATGCGATTGCATTTGACACCGCATTTGCCGCAATCGCATAGGTTCCGAATGTCGATACCAGGCTGAGCACGATAATCTTTCCAAGCTGGAACATGCTGTTCTCCAGGCCGTTCGGCACACCGATACTTAGAATCTTCTTAACCATTTCCCAGTTAATTCGGTAACGCCAGGTCCGTTCTATGTGAAGCGTCCGTTTCTCATCACACAATAGCGCAATTATAATAATCGCCGCCGTCATCCTTGACACCAGTGTCGGAATCGCAACCCCTTCCGTTCCACGGTGAAAACCATAGATCAGGATCGCATTTCCTCCTATATTAATAACGTTCATGATGATCGATATTTGCATTGTTACCTTCGAATTGCCCATTGTACGGAAGATCGCCGCTCCTCCGTTATACAGTGCCATGAATGGAATCGATGCCGCCACGATCAGCAGGTAAATGTCTGCATGATGCATCACATCCTGATCAATCTTGCCGAATACCGTATGCAAGATAAATGATTTCCCTAAATATACAAGTACCGTAATACCGATTGCACATATAGTAATAAACCATACCATCTGAGTTGCCGATTTACAGGCCTCCTCTTTTCTATCCTGTCCCAAAAACTGTCCTGCGACTACTGCACCTCCGGTCGCCAGTGCGGCAAATGCATTAATCAAAAGTACCATTATCTGATCCACCAACGATACTCCCGACACCGCCGCCTCGCCGACGCTTGCGATCATAATGGAATCTGCCATTCCTACCAGGACCGCCAGGAGCTGCTCAACCACCAGTGGCAGGATCAGCGCCAGCAGAGCTTTGTTATCAAAGAAATATGCCTGCTGTTTCTCTTTTTTACTCTTTCCCATTTTCCTCTCCTGTAATGTTTATATGCCGAAAAAATTCCCCAACGTATATTCTTATTATACGCTGAGGATTCTTCTCATACAATATCCAGTTACTGCAGAAGTAAACTTATGCAGCTACAAATTTATCCAGTTCTTTCCAAAGATTTTCGCATTCTTCTTCATATACTTTCAGTTCTATTTTATGGTCAAATCCAAGATTCATAAGACCTAACAGGGACTTTGCATCTACAATATATCTGCCCCGTTTCATATCCATGTCAAAAGGATATTTTTCAACAATCTTTACAAAATCTATTACATCATCTGGATTCGAAAAAATAACACTTTTCGTACTCATTATTGGTCCCTCCTTTTTTCTTATTGGAAATATCTTAACATTCTCCCGTATTTCTACAAGGGGGAAATATTTAAAAAAGGATGACTTTTTTTGACTGAATTTGTGTTTTTTTAACGTTTTTTAATCTAACTGTTCTTTTTTCGGTATTCGAGAGGCAGCATTCCAGTCTCTTCTTTGAATACACGGCTCATATATTTAGGGTCTGTATAACCCACCATTTCAGCAATCTTCGTCAGTTTCCAGTTTGTAACCGTCAAAAGCTTTTTTACGTGTTCAAGCCTGTACCCTCGGATCGTCTCGGTAAATGTCCGTCCTGTTTCTTTTCGGAACTGAGTACTTAAGTACTCCTCTGTCACATGCAGTTTTTCTGCAATTTCTTCCAACGTGATTCCCTGATCATAATACTCCCGGATATTCTCCAGTGCCTTTTGCACCAGAAGACTTATATTATTATGGCATTCTTCTTTGCTTGTCAGATATTCGAAGAATTCATCTGCTTTTTCTTCTACGTCCGTCCATCCATTGGCTCTCGATATTCCCTGAAGAAAAGCCTGTCCTTTTCTCTGCGCCTGTAGTGCCCCTGCTTCTGCCGCCATCTGGATCAGGACCAATGCGATATGTGTACATCCTTCCTTTGCCTCCTGTGGTGTACATGGAAGTTCCCTGCAATATGCCTGATACCTGGAAAATATCTCTTTAAAACGCTTCAACTCCTTATTCATCAGTGCTTCTTTGGCTTCTATTTCAAGGTGCAGTGGATACTTATATGAATGCAGCTTAATTTCCTGTATCTTTTCCTTACAGATTAATGTTCCCTTCTTCAGAATCAGATTCCATTCTGCCGCATGATCTAGTTCTCTGACCGCTTCATGCATATTTTCAAATCCATCACTGACCGCCCAGGTACATATCACCCTTCCACGTGCAGTATTACAGATCATCGGAACAATTGTCTGTTCCAGATACCGATACGTCTCCTGTTCATTTCCCATATGATAAAAAAGGACCACAAAGCTCTGACGTCCACGCATCTCTATTGCATACGCACAGAAATCCTGTTTCTGATTAAAAATCTCCAGTTCTTTCAGAATCTGCTTCACCTGTTCTTTATATTTCTCATAATTTGAGCCCATGCCGATTCCCAGAACGCCAATCCTTTCGTCCGGTGCGATTCCATAACCTTCTTTTATGAGTTCTTTTATCTGCAGATCATCTTTCAGCTTTCCTGCCATCGCATTCGGGAAAATGTAATCCAGATTCAGTATGTGTTTCCACTTCTTCTCGCTTTCCAGCTCTCTTTTCAATCTTCTTAGTACATTGCGGACTTCATAAGTTTTCAATGGTTTGACCAGAAAGTCAACGGCACCAAGCTCCATTGCACGTTTTGCATACAGAAATTCTGGACAGGAACTTGTAATCACAATTTTGCAGGATATCTTTCTTTTCTGCAGGGCTTCGATCATCTCGAATCCATCCATCTCCGGCATTCGGATGTCTGTAAATATCACGTCCGGACCAGCTTTTTCCCGGACCAGCTTTTCCACCAGTACAAGCCCTCTGGCTCCATTGGCTGCACTTCCTATAATCTCTATATCTGATTCTTCCTGCTCCAGACATTGTAACAGTTCATCTCTATACAATTCATTGTCTTCTACGACAACTATTCTCACTAGGAATACCTCCTTCCAGATTATATCTTACTCTATCCCAGATGATACGCATCCAGTGTCTTCGCCAGATATCTGACTGTCTTATCCACCGCCTCGTCTACCGTCGGCTTGTCCCTGTCACTTCGCATGATTGCAAGCATTCCCCGATAGATCAGCACACTCATTTCATTCAGTTCTTTGATCTCCTGCTCAGATATCTCATAATTTCTTTCTCTGATCACATCTCTTAGCAGATCTTCGTTGCGTTTGAAGAAATCTCCTTCTTTCAAAAATCCTTCGTAATCTTCTGTCTTTTCTTCCTTTTCATTTGGATAAATCTCATAATATCTCCGGAAAACCTCATTCAGGTTCTGTGTCCCTTCCGGACTGAAGAATAAGAAGTTATAGATTCTCGGTCTCTGGAACGAATGTCTGCAAAAGCAGCGCCACTGTCCCAGATACCACTCCTGAAAATCCTTTCCCTCGGCCTTGTGTATCAACGTTTCCTGCATATATTCATCCAGACATTTTACACTTGCAAATAATTCCAGTTCATCCAAATTAGAGAAATAATGATACAGCGTTGCACTGTTGTATTTTGCCTGTTCTGCAACCTTCCTGATCGTCAGATTCTCAATTCCTTCTTTTTCCATTAATTCAATTGTCGCATTGATGAAATACGACATAATCCTTTTTCTCTTTTCCTGTCTGTTTCCTCCAACTGTTGCCACAGTCTGCTGTCCTCCTTCTTTCTCTTCCTTAATTTTAACTTTTTGCAATTTTTAACAACATTTCATACATCCGATTTATTTATCTCTTCTATTAATATATCCATTTTTATATTAGCATTTCAATAAAATTTTTTCAATTCATAATAATTATGCATAATTTATTTTTATTATACACTATAATTTTATCTTATATGCACAATTTGTAAACAATGATTGACTTCCATTTAATTATATAGTATCTTATTACTATGCGTTTTATATAAGCTGGGAAACTTGGATAAAATACGTGTATAAAATATTGGAGGTTTTTTATGGGAAACAAAAGAACAAAAAAATCCATCAGTCTTGAAGGATTCGTCTTTCTGGCAATCTTTTTAGGAATTTTCGGTGGTATGGGTATGAAAATGGGCGGTGTCAATATGCTGAACACATTGATGAACACCGGCTACCAGCTGCTTCTTGAGACAGTCTTCTATATTATGGCAATCGCGGTTCTTGCCGGAGCCATTTCAGGACTGTTCTCAGAATTCGGTGTCATTTCGATGGTGAATAAATTACTGTCACCGCTGATGAAGCCACTTTATAATCTGCCGGGTGCCGCAGCACTCGGTGTAATCACTACTTATCTGTCCGACAATCCGGCAATCCTGGGACTTGCTGAAGATAAGAATTTCCGTAAATATTTCAAGAAATTCCAATTTCCGGCTTTAACGAACCTTGGAACATCTTTCGGAATGGGACTGATTGTAAGTACATTCATGATCGGTCTGAAGTTAAAAGGTGGACACGCCGGAACTGCTGTACTGGTCGGTAACTTTTCCGCTATAATCGGCAGTATCATCAGTGTCCGCATCATGCTTCATTTCACCAAGAAAGAATATGGAACCGAAGAATACTGCGTACAGTTCGAAGAACATGAAGACATGGATGCCATCATGAATACCCGCGAGATCCGTGACGGAGGCATCGGCGGACGTGCCATCGAGGCACTTCTTGAGGGTGGTAAAAACGGTGTGGATGTCGGCCTTGCCATCATCCCGGGCGTTATCACCATCTGTACACTGGTCATGATGCTGACCAACGGCGCATCTGCAGACGGAACTTACACCGGTGCCGCTTATGAAGGAATCGCTTTCCTTCCATGGCTTGGAAAGAAGCTTGAATTCATCTTATCACCGCTTTTTGGATTCACAGATGCATCCGGAATCTCCGTTCCGATCACGGCACTCGGTGCTGCCGGTGCCGCAATCGGACTAGTACCGCACATGGCAGAAGCCGGAACCGTCCTCGCCAATGACGTAGCCGTATTCACTGCAATGTGCATGTGCTGGAGCGGATACCTCAGCACACATGTGGCTATGATGTCTTCACTTAAAGTGAACAAGCTGACCGGAAAGGCAATTTTAAGCCACACGATCGGTGGACTCTGCGCCGGGGTCGCCGCCAACTGGATCTTTAAACTGGTGATGTTGTTCTTATGATTATGAAGGCTGTGTTTTTACAATTCGAGACATCATAATTCTTGGAAATAATTAGTTGTATAAAAACTCCGCAAGGATATTCGAATGAATCGTCTATATATGATGCTTCTCCAGAATATCTGTGCGGAGTTTTTTGTTCTGTTGTTATCTTTTATCCCATGAAATCGACTCGTTGATGTCCGAAATTATAAGAGCTTTTTGTTCTGTTACTCTCTTTATCCTGCGTGCCGATGCTGGTGAAGATATTTCTCCCGAGTGGCAAGTCCGCCACGAATGTGGCGTTCCTGCTTGTTCACATCAAGAACTTTGCGGACGCTCTGCGCCAGGGTCGGGTTGATCTGCTCCAGGCGGTCGGTGCAGTCTTTATGTTTGGTCGTTACAATTTAGAACGGTCTCATTTTCTTCGATTAATACAGACTCATCTAAGCCAAGATCTCCAAGCAAGCGTAAATAAATATCTACATTTCCATCCTTATCTACTTCTATCTTCTGAATCAATCGCTTTAACTGCTGATTGGTCATCTGGTGTACATCAGTAATATCTTCAATTTCTTTAAATGTATTATTTAAAATATTCTCTAACTGTTCCCCTTTGGTTAAATGATAAGATACCATCTTGAGTTCATTTTCTATTCGTTCCATTTCCTGGCGAGAACCACCAATCTTCTCATTCAACTCTTCACGAGAAATCAAATCATCCGTATACATATCCATATATTTTTGTCTGGTCTTTTGCAATTTAGCAAGTTCTGCATTTAATTCTTTTTCGTACTCTACATTTTCATCTTTAGCTTTATATACACGCTGAAACTCATTTACCACATGAGCAATCACTTTTTTCTTTTGTTTCAATACATTTGTAAAATATTCCTGCAGAACTTCAATGAGTTCTTCCTCATCCACAACCGTTTTATTAGGGCAGCTATCTACGCCCCGGCCATTTCGCCCCGAGCATACCCACCGTACATACGTGTTCTTATAAGTACGAACCGTTCTACGGAAGGACCAGCCACATTCTTTACATTTGATCAATGTCGAAAACAGATGCTTATTACTCTGCCGTTCGTGACTAAGATTAAATGCATCATGTCTGCCTCTTAAAATCTCCTGTGCTTTTTCAAATGTCTCATCTTCTATGATTCGAAGTTCCGGCCGCTCCACAACCATCCATTCAGTCTCGTCCTTATCTCTTCTCTGACCTGTCAGAAAATCACTGACTTCTTGCTTGCCATTGATGATTTTTCCGGTATATATTTCATTTGTTAAAATACGGCACGTTGCATTCTGACTCCATTTGCAATTTCGTTTTGTCTTATAACCTTTTTCATTTAACATATTTGCAATCTTGGCCGCACCGTAACCTTCTTCTGTATACCACTTGTAAATCTGCTGTACAACTTTAGATTCTTCTTTATTGATTGCAAGATTAAAATAATCTCCGATTGTTTTATCGTATCCATATACAATATTAGGAACTCGTCCTTTTTCTGCGTTCATCTTCTTGCCGAACTTTACACGCTTGGAAGTATTTGCACTTTCTTCCTGTGCCAGAGCTCCAAAAATGGTGAGAACAAACTCGCTGTTTCCCATACTGGTCATATTCGCTGTTAAGAATTGTGTCTCAATTCCCAATGATTTCAGCTTACGGACATTCTGTAAAAGATCTACAGTATTTCTTGCAAAACGAGAGATGTCTTTTACAACAACCATGTCAAATAATCCATGCTCTGCATCAAACATCATGCGAAGAAATTCTTTACGATTTTTAATTTTAGTTCCGGAAATACCTTCATCTGCATATAATCTTACTAAAGTGTCCCCTGTGCGTTTTGTGTATTCTGAGAAGAATTCCTTTTGGGCTTCCAGACTGTTGAGCTGATCGGTTTTGTCGGTGGAGACTCGACAATAGGCTGCGATGTTCATGGTTGTTACCTCTCTGTTATAGTTGTATAGTTCTGTTACATCTTTATTATATCATAAAGATGAGGGGTGTAAACACAAAAAGAGGATTGTTGAAATTCACTTCAACAATCCCCTATAAACTAATTGCAATCACCTCATCAGTAACAAACAAAATTTACGCTTAATCAATGCAATGTTTTCTTTAACCGATATGTGTTATACATATCATGTATATATGTCGTTCCAATAATTTCTTGATTTTCATGACCTTGTATCAATTTGCTGAAAAGGTATTCAAAAAAATTCTGGTAGATTCTCCCCTCAAATATTTGACTCATAATATCTACAATATACTGTACCTCTTCAATTCTAGTTAAATCATATTGTTTTAAGGCACAATCAACATACGTTTTATAATCCCACTCTCCTTCATTATCATATTTATCCATACTTTGTTGGAAGTAGAAAACATGAAGCATATCATATTTTGTTTCGTCTATCAATTTTTGAAAACTTATTGATATTTTTTCTTCAGTCTCATAATATTGATATTTTTTCCACTCTTCAACAATACTTTCACTTTCATATGGTCTAGATAGATTAAAAATCCAATATCCAGAAACTTTAATATCTATCCACTTTACATCGTCAATCCTTTGTTGTGTTCGTATTAAGGTTGGAGAGCCACCGTAAAATAATTTCATAAGAAATTCTATATTCGCGCCAGACGGAAAAATGCTCAACTTATCGAACGCTTTATCATAAAAAGCTATATGTGTAATCATAATACTATTAAACAACGAGTTCATAAACTCTTTCGTAAGATCTTTTTTATCAAATAAATCCGCAGTTATAATAAAAGCCTCCAGTAAATTGCCATAAAGACGCAAATTGCTAAATTGTCCTTCAAACAATATATTGTCTATATTATATTTAATATTTTCATTCAAGAAACCTTTTATTATTTTCTGTTTTTCATCATCTAATAATACTTTATTCTTAATGCACTTATCTATTACAGATATTCTGACTTCCGGTAAAACAATTTTTCTATACTCAATACAATTCAATTTACTTCTCAAGATATCATAAATAAATTTTTCTCCCAAAACTTCCGAATTGCATATAATAACTACTTTCATTTCATATTTCTCTACAATATCATTAATGAGACCTATCGCGATATTATATTTATCAATATCTGTTCTCTCCAAATTGTAGCTAAAGAAGTTTTCTATTTTTTGAAAGGACTCTCCTACATGCTCGAATTCTTTTACAATTTCTTTAAATTCCGATATAGAATTTCTTCCATGCGTAGCATTCGAAAGCAAAAAAGATGTTTTTTTATATAAATGCGGAGATTTTTCTTTAATTATTGCCCTAGATGTAATTCTTTCAAAATCATCAAAAATAAAAATCGAACCATTTTTTATCGAATCATATCCATATGCTTTCTTAAAAAATTTAACCATTGCCCCTCCGATAATAGGTACAAATTGCATTGCTTTTATCAACAGCGCATAAAAAGACTTATCATTTTGTTCGATAGTATTACTGATTTCTTTTACTAATTCCTTCCGCGAATCAAGTCCAAAGCAAGAAATTCTATATACTTTGGTTTTTGAATGACGAAAATACTTATCAAAAAACTTATCTACCTCGTATGTTTTTCCCGTCCCCCATTCACCCGTAACTAAAAAACAACGTGGAATACTAGAATCCTGCAAATACCTAAGAAGACTTGTTTCAAAACGATTACTACCTTTCTGTTTTTTCAACCATCGCTCCCATACTAATTCTAGTAACCAATTTAGAAATTGAATCACTAAAAATGCAGCAATAATTATTCTAAATAGTTTTTCTACACACAAATATATATTTTTAATAGTTACTAAATCAATGTCTACATACCATGTAATAAAATATATACAAATATTTTTGCACACTTTACGTAAAATATCTATCCGATAAATTAAAATACCAAAAATACTAATAATCGCCCAAAAATCTATATTCATCTTTAATTTTAAAAATATTTTCTCTATCGTCTTTTGCATTTTCTTCTCTCTTGTCCCCGTAAATCATTTGAAAATATTCACTCTTGCAAAAATGTCTTTTGCATTTTTTCCGGCAAATACTTCGCCAGTTCCTCCACCAGCTCATAAACCTTCGTTCCCGGTGCTATCTCTGCTGGTGTCTTTCCTTCTCCGTTTTGTATAATCCGCTTCGCATATCGAATTGCCAGCTTCGGACTTCCGCCGTTCATCAATGTTTCAAATATGTCATCCATGTTTTTCTCATATTTTCCAATTCCCAGTTCCTGAAATTTTTCATTCAAAAACTTCTTATACTCGGATCTATGATTATTGGACGTATAAT
>OGZI01003311.1_pt1 | contig 11566 bp, 9 predicted proteins | sample 1576711 | NCBI WGS metagenome assembly OGZI01 (sample SAMEA3541482, study PRJEB24748) | human gut metagenome | biome: human gut; feature: human-associated habitat; material: faeces | place: China | collected 2012
ATCGGAACCGTTGCCTGTTCACCAGTTCGGCCGGGATCGTCGGGTTGCTGGAAGCGCGGTGACGGATGCTTCGGGAAAAAGAATAAAAACGGCGGAGAATCCGAGGATTCTCCGCCGTTTTGTACGAGATTCGTACGAACCGTCGATTAATAATTGTTCTTTTTCGGTTCGAAGTAGGCTTGCGGGTGAGCGCAGGAAGGGCAGCTTGCGGGCGCTTTCTTGCCTTTGTGGATGTAACCGCAGTTGCGGCACTGCCATTCGATCTCTTCGTCGCGTTCGAAAACCTTGTCGGCTTCGACGCGGGCCAACAGCGCGCGGTAGCGTTTTTCGTGCTCGGCTTCGACGGTGGCGATTGAGCGGAAAACGGCGGCGATCACCGGGAATCCTTCTTGATCGGCCCCATCGGCGAACGTCGGGTAGAGATCCGTCCACTCTTCGTTTTCTCCGGCTGCCGCGGCTGCGAGATTCTCTTTAGTTGTTCCTATTACGCCGGCCGGATAACTCGCCGTAATCTCGACCATGCCTCCTTCCAGGAATTTGAAGAATCGCTTGGCGTGTTCCTTTTCCTGCAGGGCGGTTTCCTGGAAGATGTCGCGGACCAGGACGTAGCCATCGCTTTTGGCTTTGGCAGCAAAGAAGTCGTAACGGTTGCGGGCCTGAGATTCACCGGCGAAAGCGGTCAGGATGTTTTTCTCGGTCTGGGTACCTTTCAAAGATTTCATATGCTGTCTCCCGAGCCGTGGCTCTGTTGGTGTGCTTGTTGTTGAGGAGGTCTTGTTCCGTTCCCCGTTGAGTTATTGATAATAAATCTCATTAACAAAAGCAAGCACTTTTTCCACTTTCCCGAAAAAAATTATCGGGCTGCCTGTGACCTGCATAGCGCAAAATCCATAAAAAAACAAGCATATTTATACTAATATTTTGAAATCATTCATATATTTTTTACAATATCGTGTTTGCAGCCCCGCAACAGCTGTGGCAAGCTTGCGGCATGCAGCCCCTCTTCGCTCCTTCTTCCGTCCAGCTTCTCGATGACGAACGCTCCGTCCTGTTCATTCTGGCGAACGGCAGCCGTCATGTGGCACGCCTCATACCCTCCGCCCGGGCCCGGAACCTGCGCCTGCGCCTGAGCCCGGACAGGGGCCTGCTCCTGACCGTGCCTGCCGCCATGCCCGCCACGGCCTTGCCCGCCCTGCTGTTTTCCTTCCTGCCCTGGCTGGAACGTCACCTTCCCGCCTGTCCCGCGCCCGCACCGCTCGTCGTGCCCCAAAGCATTTTCCTGCCCCTGCGCGGTACGGCCCTGAGGGTCATTTCCGCCGGGCCGCTGGCCGAGGGCCGCCGCCAGACGCCTTCCTGCACGGAGCCTCCCCTGCTGTTGCGCTCCGGCAGCAAGCGCCTGCTGGCCCTGGTCCGGCATGAGGAACTCCGGCTCTATGCCGTTGCCGCGCCGGAAGACGCCGCCCTGCTGCTGCGCCACTGGTGCCGCCGGCAGGCGGAAAAGCTGCTGCCGCCCTACCTGCAACAGCTCGCCCGACGGGGAGGCCTCACCGTCGGGCGGGTCACCGTCAGGGACCAGCGCCGTCGCTGGGGCAGCTGCAGCGCCCGTGACGGCGGCAGCATCAGCCTCAACTGGCGTGCCGTCCTGCTCCCCCTTTCCCTGCTGGACCACCTGTGCTGGCACGAGCTGTGCCACCTGCGTCATATGGATCATTCCCCGGCCTACCGGCAGACACTGGCCCAGGTCTCCCCTGACTGGAAACTCCAGGAACGCCGCCTGACCGCCTTCTGGCGCGATCTGCCGGTCTGGGCACGCCCCTGCCCCGTGCCCGCCCCGGAAAAAGCCGCCGGACGGACAGCTTTACAAGCCCACAACAGCCCCGTATAGCCATCTTTATGGACTGGATATCATTCTTCATTTGCTTCACGGGCTGGACCCTGGGCGGTATCGTCAACGGCATCAGCGGACTGGGCGCGGGCATCTTCGCCTTGCCCATCGTCCTGCTGGTCACGGACATCAAGACGGCCTCCCTCATCACCTGCATCATCTGCATCCCGCTGCCTGCCATCCTTGGCTGGCAGTTCCGCCATTATTACCGCATGGCCGATCTGCGGCTGCTGCTCCTGGGCACCATCCCCGGAGCCCTGCTGGGCGTGGCCCTGCTGCCGCTCATCCCCGCGCGCGTCCTGCAGATCGGTCTGGGGCTCATGCTCATGGCCCACATGATCTGGCATCTGCTCGCCCACCGGCCGGGCCCTTTGCGCTCCCCCCTGCTCTGGGGATCCGTCAGCGGAGCCGTGGCCGGATTCATCCAGGCCGTGAGCGGCCTCGGCGGCCCGGCCATCGGCATGTATGCCCAGCTGGCCCACTGGGACAAGGACCGCACACGCGGCAACATCAGCCTGTACTTCCTGGGGCTCTCCCTGCCTCTGGTCCTCATGCAATATCTGGCGGGCTATTACACCGGGCCCGTGATCCAGGGCCTGATCCCCTGTCTGCTGGGCTGCGGCGCGGGCCTGGTCATCAGTTATCCCCTGGCCCGCAAAATCGGCGAAGCCAGCTTCCAGCGCCTGCTGGCCGTCGTCATCGGCCTGTCGGGCTTCTCCATCCTGACACGGGCCCTGCTGGACAGCTGAACGAAAAAAGGACGCCATCACGGCGTCCTTTTTTATTGGTCAACAGCAGCAAGGCAGGCTACGGCTCCAGCTTGCGCACGGCATCGGCCCTGCCGGCCACCACCAGCGTATCGCCCTTGTGCAGCACGGTGAGTGCCGGCGGGACGAACTGGAAGGCGCGCTCGCCTGCCGGACGGATGCCCATGACCATGACCCCGAAAGACTGGATCAGGTTCAGGTCCACCAGCGTGCGCCCGTGCCAGTTGTCGACGCGCAGTTCCTGGATGGCGATGCCGCCGTATTTGGGGATCAGGTCCAGCATGCCCGGATGGCACAGCTGGTGCGCGGCCATGACGGCGGCTTCCATCTCGGGCACGATGGCCCTGTCCACATGCAGGCGCTGCAGGATCTTTTTGTGCTCCTCGTTGGAGGCCTTGACCCAGATCTTGGGGCCGCCCAGCTCCTGGACGTTGAGCGTGATGCTCAGGGACTGTTCCACCCCCTCGCCCACACTGATGACCACCCAGTCCAGATCCTGCACGTGCAGGGAGCGCAGGACGCTCAGGCTGGTGGCGTCGGCCTTGTAGACCGTGTCCAGCAGCTCTTCGGCCAGCTGCACACGGGCATCGGACATGTCGATGCCGATGACCGTATGGCCCATGGAAGCCAGAGTCGTGGCCATGCGCAGGCCGAATTTTCCCAGACCGATGATGCCGATTTCCAAAGTTTTCTCTGCCATGCAGGCTCCTTGTCACGATGGCGCCGATGCCCGCCCGCAGGGCGGCGTCGGGAACAGCCGCGGACACGGTCTTTGCCGTGCCCCTTCAAAACGATATTTCTCCGGTTTAGCCCACAGGCAGCTGGCTTTCCGCGTAGGCGTAGGCCTTTTTGGGCTGCAGGCTGCGCAGGGCCAGCAGCAGGGAGAGCAGCCCCACCCGACCGGCGAACATGTTGAATATCAGGATGCACTTGCCTTCACTGGTCAGCTCGGGGGTCAGGTTGACGCTCAGCCCCACGGTGCCCTGCGCCGAGACCACCTCGAACAGCAGGTTGACGAAGGCCATGCTCTGTCCCTCGACCCGGTGCAGGATGCCGTTTTCCGTGATGGTCAGCAAAAAGACGGAAAAGAAGATGCTCAGCGTGTACAGCAAAAAGAGCGTCAGGGCCCGCGTCAGGTTCTCCGGCGGTACGCCCCGCTTGTGGAAGACGATCTGGCGATCCCCGCGCACCTGGGCGACCACATAGCCCACCAGCAGACGGAAGGTCACGATCTTGATGCCGCCGGCACACGACCCCGGCCCGCCGCCGATGAACATCAGGACCATCAGGACCATCAGGCTCGCGTGGCTCCAGTTGGCCATGTCCACCATATTGAACCCGGCGGTACGGGCGGAGATGGAATGGAAGAGCGAGATCAGGAACAGGTGGAGGCCGTCACCCACCAGGTCTTCGTTGCCGGCACGGCGCCATTCCACCACGAAGATCAGCAGCGCCCCGGCCAGGATGAGGAAAAGGCTGGTATTGATGACCAGACGGCTCAGGCGGCTCAGGCTCGTCACCGGCGCCAGACGTCCCCGGCTCAGGATGCCCAGGCATTCCCGCAGCACGCCGAAACCGATGCCCCCCAGGACGATACAGGTACAGATGACCGTGCAGACCAGGCCGTCTTCCCGAAAGGCGACCATATTGTCCGGCGCCAGAGCAAAACCGGCGTTGCAGAAGGCTGAGATCGCATGGAACAGGGCGCTGAACGGATAAAAGAACACCGGATCGTGCAGGAAGAGCACCAGCGCAGCCAGCAGTTCCACCCCCAGGACGATGCACACCACCTGCAGGAGGAACTGGCTCATATTGAAATCCCCGCCCAGCAGGGCCTGGCTCACGGCCTCGCGGCTGGTGAAAGGCACCTGCTTGCGCCACAGGAGGAAGATCAGGCTGGTGTAGGTCATGACGCCCAGACCGCCCACCTGGATGAGCACGAGCAGCACGCCCTGCCCCACAGGGCTCAGCACCCGGCTGATGTCCACCGGGGACAGACCGGTCACACAGACGGCGGAAGTGGACAGGAACGCAGCATCCACCACGGAAAGGGAAGCGCCCTCGCCATGACAGACGGGCAGGCACAGAGCCAGTGTCCCCAGCAGGATCATGGCCGCAAAGGAGATGGCCGGCCATGTCAGGGGGGTAAGATAACGTTTGCGCTGCATGCTCTCCTCTGGGCTCAGGAGGCATCATCTCATTGCCGCCTTCGGCATCCAATAACGGGCCCCAAGCCCGCCCGCTTGCCTCCTGAGCAAAGATCGCTCCCGGCACGCATCCTGAAAGGACGTCCGTATCAGAGGGCGATGACGCCTGACCCTAGTCCAGCTGCCCGGCTATTGCAAGCCGCCCCCTCTGGGCCTCACTTTACAGCCGGGGCAAAGCCCGCTACAGTGCCCGCCAGCTAGGGGAGCCGTGAACGGCAGTTGCACGGCTGAGAGTGGGATAGTCCCAGACCCTGTGAACCTGACGCAGTTCGCACTGCCGTAGGGAAGCTGAGCCGCACCCGCGAAAAACAGGTTGTGGCTTTTTTTGCGCCCTGCGTCCAAACCCAAGGATGCAACCCATGTCTTCCATCCTCTCCCGTAACGCCGCCCTGCGCGGCCTTCTGGACCAGCATCTGGCCGCCCTTTCCCAGGAAGAGGGCCTTGCCCCTGAAACCATCACCAGCGCCATCGAAGCCGGCAGCATGGTCCTGCTGGGCAATCCCGCCCATGCCGGCCTGGCGCCCATCGTCGTGGGCCAGCCCTCGCGCATCAAGGTCAACGCCAATATCGGCACCTCGCCGCTGTGCAACTGTCTGCACACCGAAAAACGCAAGCTGGCCGTGGCCCTGGAAGCCGGAGCCGATACGGTCATGGATCTTTCCATCGCCGGGGATCTGGATGCCATCCGTACGGGCATGCTGGCCGCTTGCCCCCGCCCGCTGGGCACCGTGCCCATGTATTCCGTGGGCCAGCAGATCCTGGACAATGACCGGGACATCGCCAGCATGCAGCCTGACGACCTGTTCGCCGAGATCGAAAAGCAGGCCCGCCAGGGCGTGGACTTCATGACCGTGCACTGCGGCCTGACCAAGCGCGGCGCGGAAATGGCCGTCAAACAGGATCGCGTCATGGGCGTCGTCTCCCGTGGCGGTTCCATGCTGGCCCGCTGGATGCTGGAAAACGGCAAGGAAAATCCCCTGCTGGAATATTTCGACCGTCTCATCGACGTGTGCCGCCAGTTCAACGTCACCCTGTCCCTGGGCGATGGTCTGCGCCCCGGCGCGGGCGTGGATGCCGGTGACGCCGCCCAGTGGGAAGAAGTCATCACCCTGGGCCGTCTGGCCAAGTATGCTCTGGAACAGGGCGTGCAGTGCATGATCGAAGGCCCCGGCCATGTACCCATGAACCAGGTCCGCACCCAGATCCAGGGCATCAAGCGCCTGACCAACAACGCCCCCCTCTATGTCCTCGGCCCCTTGTGCTGCGACAGCGCCCCGGGCTACGACCACATCGCCGGTGCCATCGGCGGTGCCCTGGGCGTGGAAGCCGGTGTGGACTTCCTCTGCTACCTGACCCCGGCCGAGCATCTGACCCTGCCCAATGAAGAAGACGTGCGCGCCGGTGTCATGGCTTCGCGCGTGGCTGCTCATGTGGGCGAAGTGGCCCTGGGCCGCAAACGTGCCGTGCGCCGCGAAGCCACCATGAACGCAGGCCGCAAGGCCCTGGACTGGGACATGATGCGCGAAGCCACGCTGGATCCCCAGCAGCTGGACAAGCGTCGTGAAGACCACAAGCACGAAGATGTCTGCGCCATGTGCGGCAAGTTCTGCGCCGTGAAGATGCTCAAGGACCAGAAAAAGGACTAGAAAAACCTTTTGAGGGGGAGGGAACCCCTTTTCCTGGCGGAAAAAAGGGGTTCCCTCCCCCTCGCCCCCTCCTTCCCCCAAAACCGCTCTCAGGACTGCCTGCATCGCAAGCAGTCTTTTTTTGTAGCTGTCGCAACTGGGGCAGGATGTCCCATTCAGGGATAAATGCGTCTGCGCCCATCTAATGAAAAGAAACCCTTAAAACTCTGGCAGCCATCAGAAAGCGGCATCGCCAGTTTTCTGCTGCCAGGCTGAGATCCCTAAAACAGCATGCCACGGCTCCACCTGCTTTTTTCCCGTTGTCGCCGAGTCCGTCATTCAAACACGGCGATTTGCGGGTACTGACACGCAATGTTTGCTTCTGCGAGCTACACTACCGTTGCTCTTCGCGTGGTTCACACGCAGACTTACCATCCCGGCACAGGCTCACCGGCAAAAGTTTTTGGAAGGGGGGCACGGGGAGGGAGAACCTTTTTCCAAAAAGGTTTCCCTTCCCCCCTGCAAACAACCAGCCCCCGCCTATACCTTGAAAAACCGCAGTCGCAGCGCGTTGCTGACCACGGAGAAGGAGGACATGGCCATGGCGGTACCCGCGATCATGGGCGAGAGCATGGGCCCGCCGAAGACATGCAGCAGACCGGCGGCCACGGGCAGGCCCAGCAGGTTGTAGCCGAAGGCCCAGCCCAGGTTCTGCCGGATGTTGCGCATGGTGGCGCGGGAAAGGGCCAGCGCGGTGAGCACGGCCTCCATGCCGCCGCGCATGAGCACGATGTCCCCGGCTTCGGCGCTCACGTCCACACCGCTGCCCACGGCCATGCCCACGTCGGCCACGGCCAGGGCCGGGGCGTCGTTGATGCCGTCGCCCACCATGGCCACCAGCAGACCTTCGGCCTGGAGCCGGCGGATGCGCTCGGCCTTTTCGGCGGGCAGCAGTCCTGCGGCCACGTCGGCGTCATCCAGACCGGCCTGCCGGGCCACGGCCCGGGCGGTACGCTCGTTGTCACCGGTGAGCATGACCACCCGGATGCCCATCTCGTGCAGACGGGCCACCACCGCGGCGGATTCGGGACGCAGGGCGTCGGCCAGCGAAAGGATGCCCGCAATCCGGAGATCGTCCCACTGCCAACGGGAGCCGTCGTCATCACCGGCATCGGCAAGGGCGGCACGGGCCGGAGCCAGCGCCAGCAGCAGCGGCGTCTGCCCGGCCTCGGCCAGTATGGCCAACCGTTCCAGCACAGCGGCATCGGGCGCGATGCGGTTCTGCTCCATGAAGGCGGCATTGCCCAGCGCCACGCGCCAGGACGTGCCTTCCAGCGTCACCACACCGGCGATGCCCAGACCGGGAGCCACATCCACGGCATCCACCGGGCAGGCGGGACAACCGCGTTCCTTGCCCGCGGCCACCAGGGCCAGGGCCAGCGGATGTTCGGAGCGGGCCTCCAGCGCGGCGGCCAGAGTGACGAGGGCCTGCTCGTCATGGGCGGCGAGGGGGATGACCCCGGTCAGCACGGGCTTGCCGGTGGTCAGGGTCCCGGTCTTGTCCACGGCGATGGCCCGGACATGACCGGCCTGCTCCAGGGCAGCGCCATTCTTGATGAGCACGCCCAGCTGGGCGCCGCGCCCTGTGCCCACCATGATGGACATGGGCGTGGCCAGGCCCATGGCGCAGGGGCAGGCCATGACCAGCACGGCCACGAAGACCGTGACGGCCACGGTGGCGGGCTCGTCACTGAAGACCAGCCAGGCCAGCCCGGCCAGCGTGGCGATGCCCATGACCGCGGGCACGAAATAGAAGCTCACGCGGTCGGCCAGGCGGGCGATGGGGGCCTTGCTGCCCTGGGCCTCGCGTACCAGCCGGATGATGCGGGCCAGACGGGTGTCCTGCCCCACATGTTCGGCGGTCATGGTCAGGGCGCCTTCCCCGTTGACGCTCCCGGCCACGAGGCTGTCGCCGGGGCCCACGGCCACGGGGATGGATTCCCCGGTCAGCAGGGAAAGGTCCACGGCGCTCTTGCCGCCGGCCACGCTGCCGTCCACGGGGATGCGGGCGCCGGGCCGGATGACCAGGGTATCACCGGGCATGACCTCGGACAGCGGGATCTCGCGGCTCTGGCCGTCGTCTTCCAGACGCAGGGCCGTTTCCGGCGTCAGGCGCAGCAGCGCGCCCATGGCGTCCCCGGCCTTGCGCTTGGCCGTGGCCTCCAGGAACTGGCCCAGCTCGATCATGGTCAGCAGCACGGCCACGGACTCATAGTAAAGGTTCATGGCCCGCAGCTGGGGCTCGCTGCCCGCAAGGCCCAGCAGGGTCGTCCACAGGCTGTAGAGCAGGGCCGAGCCCGTGCCCACGGCCACCAGACTGTCCATGGTGGGGGCCTTGTGTGCCAGGGCCAGCAGGCCTTCACGGTAAAAATGGCGGCCCAGCCAGACCACGGGCAGGGTCAGGGCCAGCTGCGCCAGCATGAAGGTACGGGGCGCGTGATGCGGATCGAGCCAGACGGGCAGGGGCATGCCCAGCATATGCCCCATGGAGAGGATGAGCAGGGGCACGGCAAAGACCAGCATGGGGCCCAGCCGCCCCAGACGCACACGCCGGTCTTTTTCGTCCTGCTGCCGTTTTTTCTCGTACTGGACGGCCACGTCCTCTTCCTGTGACGGCACGGCGCTGAACCCCATGCCCGCCACGCGCTCCATGATCAGGGGCACCGTCGCGCTTTCCGTGCCCGGCTTGAGCCAGATCTGGGCCTTGGCCGTGGCCAGGTTGACCGCGATGCGCTCCACGTTCTCCATACGCCCCACCACGCGCTCGATGCGCGAGGAGCAGGCGGCGCAATGCATGCCGCCGATATCAAAACGCAAGGGACCTGCCTTTCGCGTTTCCATAAAACCTCCTGCCTGCCGGTGGTCTTGACGCTCCGTTCCGGCAGTATTATTCCTGATGGTGCTCCCATTGAAAATGAAAATCAATATGTGGGAACACAGCAAGGAGTGTCGCATGAAGATCCTCAAAGTCAACGGCATGCGTTGCGGCCATTGCAAAGCCGCTGTGGAAGAAGCCGCCGCCAAGATCCCCGGCGTGAGCAACCCCGTGGTGGACCTGGACGCCAAGGAACTGCGCTACGAAGAAAGCGCTCCGGTCGATGAGGCCGCCCTGCGCCAGGCCATCTTCGACATCGGCTTCGATCCCCAATAGCCCCACGACCGACACATCTTTTTCAGGCCGCGCATGCGGCCTTTTTTTTGTCCCCTGCGGCGGAACTCCTGTTGTCAGAAAATGTCTTATAAAATATTTCCTAATTTATCCTAATGATTCTACACGTATAGAACAACAAGCGTTCCCTACTTGCCGTGATGGCACAAAAGCCGTAATAACGAAGAGTTTTATTGTCCGCAGATCGTCAGGAGAGAACATGCGACACACCATCACTGTGGCCGGTGGCGGCAGCTGGGGCACGGCCCTGGCGCATCTGCTGGCAGTCCGCGGGCACAGGACGCGCCTGTGGCTGCGCGATGCCGCCGTGGCCGAGGCCATCAACACCCGACACGAGAACCCGCGCTACCTGCCGGGGCTCGCGCTGCATCCCGACCTTGAGGCCGGGACGGGGCCGGAGCTTTTGGGCACGGAGCTCCTCCTGCTGGCCATCCCCTGCCAGCAGCTGCGCGGCTGGCTCCACGCCATGCGGGAGCATCTGCACGCCGAGCCCGTGCTCATCAATGCCGCCAAGGGGCTGGAGCTGGGCACGCTCTCTCCGTGCAGCCGCATCGTGGCGGAAGAGCTGGCGGGCAGGCCGTTCCACTACGCCATGCTTTCCGGGCCGTCCTTCGCGGCCGAGGTGGTGCGCGACCAGCCCACGGCCGTGGTGCTGGCCACGGCGGAAGAAGCCCTGGGCTGCCGTCTGCGTGAACTTTTTTCCTGCGCCACCTTCCGCTGCTACTCCAGCACCGACGTGCTGGGCGTGGAGCTGGGCGGCGCGCTGAAGAACGTCATGGCCATCGCGGCCGGCGTCTGCGACGGGCTGGGGCTGGGCCACAACAGCCGGGCCGCCCTGCTGACGCGCGGCCTGGCCGAGATGAGCCGTATCGGCGAGGCCTGCGGGGCGCAGGCGGCCACCTTCATGGGGCTTTCCGGCCTGGGCGACCTGGCGCTGACCTGCACGGGCGACCTTTCCCGCAACCGGCAGGTGGGCCTGCGTCTGGGGCAGGGGGAGAGCCTGGAGCACATCACCTCCAGCCTGGGCATGGTGGCCGAGGGGGTCAAGACCACCGCGGCGGTCTACGACCTGGCCCGGCGGCTGGGTGTGGAGACGCCGGTGACCGATACCGTCCAGGGCCTGCTGCACGGGGGCGAATCCCCCCGCGAAGCGGTCATGCGTCTGATGACGAGGACTTTGCGCCAGGAATGACAAGCAAGCCAAAAAGAGGCTTGCACCAGTCAGGAATGTCGCGTATCTTTTGGCTAATCGTGAAAAAAATTTTTTTCACGAGGATATCCCGCCGGAAGGGCAAACACGGGCAGATGACGCGCATCCACGTCCTCTGCAATAATTTTGTACTTTTTACCCGGCAGACAATGGGGCGCGTATGACAATACCATCCTACACGGCAAGCGGTTCCTTCATCCTTTTCATTCCGGGCCTGCTGTTCCTGCTGTACGGCGCATGGCAGGCGATCCGCCAGCGGCAGAACGCCCGCCGGCTCATCCTGTGGGGGGCCGTGCATGACGCGGGCCTCATCTGCATGGCGCTGGGTGCGGCCAATGCTGCCGCCGGTACCGGCGTCTGGCTGTTCGTTGCCTTCCAGCTGCTGGCCCGCGGCCTGAGCTGGAGCGCCCTCAATTCCCTGGCCGCGCCGTCGGCGACCTTCGCGGCCCTGCGCGGGGCCGTCAAACTCCAGCCCGTCAATGGTGCCCTGTTCGCCCTCGGCCTCATGGCCAGCGTGGGCGGTTCGCCCTTCCTGATTCCGGAAGGGCGTCTTTTTATCACCCAGGGCATACTGGCCTCTTCCCTGCCTTTGCACTGCGGCCTGTTCTGCACCGTGCTGGCGGCCGTCACGGCCACGGTCCTC
>OGZI01003313.1_pt1 | contig 11564 bp, 9 predicted proteins | sample 1576711 | NCBI WGS metagenome assembly OGZI01 (sample SAMEA3541482, study PRJEB24748) | human gut metagenome | biome: human gut; feature: human-associated habitat; material: faeces | place: China | collected 2012
ATGCGGGCATTTTTATCCTGCTCAAGCCGGTTGTATATCTCTATCTTCGGCGGCTCGTGTTCATTTTGAAAAATACGGAGTGGGACGCCGATCAGATATGCTACCTTTGACACAAGCTCATAGGTGCTGTCTTTATAAGCAATCTGCTCTCCGGCATATTCGATGCCATTCAACATGACTGAATTGCCCATGATCTACTCCTTTCTCCTAGGGGAGTTAAGCGGTCATTACATTGTCCGTCCACATCTCACACTGGCTCATGACAGTCTGGACAGCATCATCCATACCCTCTGGCGGATATTTGTGTTTTTTCAGCAACCTTTTGACCAGACGACGCATTCCAGCTCTTGCGCTCTCTTTCTTTTGCCAGTCTATTGTCTGGTTTTTGCGAAGCAAATCTGTCAGTTCCTTCGTGATAGCAATAAGCTCGTCATGCTCGTAAAAGTCCTTGATTGCTTGCGGCTTCGTGAGAGCATCATAGAAAGCAAGCTCGTCCGCTGTCAATCCGAGTTTTTCACCCTCGGCGGCAGCAGCGGCAATGTCTTTCGCCAGCTTGAGTAATTCTTGAATGACTTCCTCGTTGGTCAGCATTCCGTTCAAATAGCGGTTCATTGCGCTCTGAATGATTTCGGAGAACTTCTCAGACTTGACGATATTTGTTCGGCGGTAAACAGAGACCTGTTCGGAAATCAGCTTTTTCAGGAGTTCGACTGCAAGATTCTTCTCCTTCATGTTTGCCACTTCTTCAAGGAACTTCGGATCGAACAACGAAAACTCAGTCTGGACATCAGAGAAAAGGTTGATAACGCCTTCGCTTTTGATACTGTGCTTCAAAAGCTCGTTAATGCGCTCATTTACTTCCGGAAGCGTAAACTTCTTTCCGGTACCGCCTGAAACCAAGCGCACGGTCATTGTTCTTACGGACTCGAAGAAAGCTGCCTCCATGCGAGTTTGCTCGTCTACCAAGCTGCTGCACAGCGAAAGTGCCTGCTTGAGAAGCAGGGCTTCTTTGATAAACACATTCTGTGTCTTCTCATGGTCGGGAAGCTCGTACTCTGCAACACTCTTGCCGAGTATGAAGTTCACTCCGCCGCTGATGAGCTTCGCCCTGTCAAGGTCGCTTCCGGTCATGAATTTCTCATAACTGAATCCGTGGAACAAATCTCTGCAAATAGAGAGCTTTTCAAGGAACTTCGGATATGCAGCCTTGCTTACATCTGTATCACCATAGTTCTTCTTGTCTCTGGCAGTATAGTCGTTCATTGCCTGTTTCAGTGCAGCCGCAATACCGACGTAATCGACAACCAAACCGCCTTCTTTATCTTTGAAGACACGATTGACGCGGGCGATAGCTTGCATCAGGTTGTGTCCAGCCATCGGCTTATAGACATACATCGTAGCAAGGGAGGGAACATCAAAGCCGGTCAGCCACATATCCACGACGATGGCGATTTTCAGCGGAGAGTTGTTGTCTTTGAATTTCCGCGCCATATCGTCCTTATGAGCTTTGTTGCCGATAATCTCACGCCATTCTTCGGGATCGTTATTGCCTTGCGTCATGACCACTGCAATCTTTTCCGTCCACGCTGGGCGTAGCTCAAGAATGCGCTTATAAATCTTCATTGCTATGGGACGCGAATAAGCAACGATCATCGCCTTGCCGGTCAGGATATTCTCACGGTAATTCTCGTAATGATCAAGAATGTCATTTACCAAGGAATTGATAGTCTGGTCGGCACCGAGGATTGCTTCCATCTGACCGAGTTCCTTTTTGCTCTTTTCAATGACATATGGATCGGCGTTGTCAGCCATAATGTCATACTCATTATCGATCAGATGGAGGGTGTTCTCGTCGAGTTTCAGGTGAATAACGCGGCTTTCGTAATAGACGGGTCTTGTAGCTCCGTCTTCAACTGCCTGTGTCATATCATAGATGTCGATGTAATCACCGAAGACTTCTCGTGTGCTGCGATCTTTTGTGGAGATCGGTGTTCCGGTGAAGCCAATATAGGTTGCATTAGGAAGCGTGTCTCTTATGATGCGGGCAGTGCCGATAACGGTTTTCGCCTCGACTTCGCCGTTGTCCTTCTGCTTGACCACAACCTTCTCATTGAGACCATATTGCCCACGATGTGCTTCGTCAGCCATCACGATAATGTTCCGGCGTTCCGAAAGAGCTTCGTTACTTTCCTCAAACTTCTGCATGGTCGTGAAGATTATGCCGTTTGCCTGTCTGTTTGCAAGCAGCTCTTTCAGATTTTTACGGCTTTCGGCGTGCTGCGGCGTTTGACGGAGAAAGTCTTTGCAGCGGGCGAATTGTCCGTAAAGCTGGTCATCCAGATCGTTACGGTCGGTAATGACGACGATAGTGGGGCTTTCTAACGCTTCTTGCAGATAATGAGCATAGAAGACCATAGACAACGATTTTCCGCTGCCCTGTGTATGCCAGAAGACGCCACCCTTACCGTCCGTCACGGTTGCGTGTTTTGTAGACTCAATCGCCTTTTTGACTGCGAAATACTGATGATACCCGGCGAGTATCTTGAATGTATTCTGTCCATCCACATTAAAGCAGATGAAGTTTTTCACGATGTCAAGGAAGCGGGTCTTCTCAAACAGTCCTACAAAGAATGTGTCAAATGATGCGTGTTGCGTATTCTCATAGCTGCCGTCTGTTGTTTTCCACTCCATAAAGCGGTCTTCACCGGAAGTAATTGTGCCAGCCTTTGAAGTGGTCAAGTCGCTCATGACACATACCGCATTATAAATGAACATAGAGGGGATCTCATACATATAGTTCCGGAGCTGGCGGTATGCTGCGGAAGCGTCGGTTTCTTCGCGGGATGGAGACTTCAACTCCACAATGACGAGCGGGAGACCATTGACAAAGAGAATCACATCTGGTCTTTTTTCGGAGTTCTCAATGAAAGTCCATTGATTCGCAACTGTGAACTCGTTACTGGCAGGATTTTTGAAGTCTACAAGGTAAACAAGGGTAGAGCGTTCTTCACCCTTGTCATAGTATTTTACCGGGACTCCGTTTTGGAGGTAGTCCATAAAGACCATATTCTTCTGCAAGAGCGTTCCAGTTTCAAAGTTCTTGAGCTTATAGATTGCCTCCGTCAGAGCGTCCATAGGCAGGCTCTTGTTGATCCGCTGCAAGGAAGGTAGCAGAACATCCTCATAAAGCGGCGAGTGATAATCGCGCTCCACGTCCGGTCCATAGATATAGTTATAGCCCAGTTCTTCATTGAGAAGCTGCAAAACAGCGTTCTCATAGTTTGATTCTGTAAAATATCCTGCCATAGTTTTGTCACTCCCTTTTACGCCAGACTCGCCCCAAACTGATCCAGCGTGTTTTCTGCATCTTTGTCAGTGACGGGCTTATTCATCGCTTTTTCAATTAGGTTTAGAAGGCTTTTTGCTCTGTCGATGAAATAGCCATTGAAGTCATCTGCCTTCAATTCTGCATAGTTGATAAAGTGCGATTCCACCCGTGCTTGCAACTCATTCTCAGTCAGTCCATCAACCTTTTTTAGAATTGCCCCCAGATACTCACTCGGCGCATTTCCGCCAATCGAGCGGTTGGTGGCTGGAAGAATCGGGGTCTTGTTAATGATGGAATTATACCGTTCGCGCTTGATGCCCATTTTCTCACAATATGCTTCGGGGAATATATGGTGAATATCCGGAGACTCAAGCATACTGTTTACAATGTCAATCGTCGTGTTGTTCATAAAGTCACGACACTTCTCCTTGTAAAGAAGAGCCATTATACCTTTATATGCCGCGCTCAAGCGAGTTTGAAGGGTTAGCAGCCGCGTAGAAGAAAAGACTGCGCTGTTAATCGTGTGCATTGCATTCGGACGTCCATTGACCTCTTCAACCATGTCCTCAATATCATAGGCATACCGAGTTTCATTAGCGCCACCATACATCTCACCCAAAATCCCGCACCAATACCACCGAGAAAGAGTTTTGATTGTGTTTGGCTCATTGCATTTGGATTTTCCGAGAACAGCACAGATTGCAGCAAGTGGAATCAACTGCGTTGTATAGGGCAAGTCTCTCTGCCGGAAGACGCACTGATCCCGAAGAAGGAACTCCTTTGCGATTTTGAACCCGACTAACACTGCATCGCGGTTCGCTATATATGATTCATAAGGCAGACCCAGAACATCTTTCTTTTTGCAGGAGATAGTGTTCGTTTTTCCAGACTGCTTGTTCAAATAGCTTGTATAGAGACAAACCGTTGTCAGGAAGGTAGTCTCATCAATCCCATCGAACAGGTCTGTTCTCAGCGTGTCACCGAAACCGCAAATTGTATTTCGACACTGCACCCAGTCTTTTCTCAGGTCAAAGTCTCTTGTGGCATAAGTTGCGGTAACAAGCTCAAACACCGTGAGAGGAACACCGCCAGTATTGACGTTCTCAAACACCTTGCACACTGCCTCTCGCGGCGTGGACTTGTCCAGTGTAATCACAGGCAGCTTATACCCGGAAATTGTATTCAGCACATCCGCCTGAAAACGCTTGAATTCGTCCATTGCTTCCGGCTTCATTCCATAGTGCGTCATGTAGCCCATGAACCAGTCCATAACGGCGTTGCTATCGAACACAATATTGACCGGAAACAACTTATTCTCGTATTCATATTCTCTGGTTGAGAGGTCGAGCTTCACATCACGGTCAAAGTTTTCTTTGATCTTGCGGTCTTCCGGAATAGACAAGACTGCATCAAAACGATCCTCATCATCGTCGAGGCACTTCTCCATTGAGAGATAGTAATAACGCTTAATAGCCTTGCCTTTTTCTGTTTTGGTCGAGACCGGCTCTTTAGAGGATGTTGCCTGATAAATTGAAGTAAGCCGCTGCTGACCATCGAGAATCAAATGCTCCGGCTTCACAGAAACGCCTTTTACACCCGTAATTGTACGGTATTTGAATTGGATGTCCGGATTGCCGTATTGCAGCCGCATGATGGCACCCATAGGATAACCCTGTGATAAGCTGGCGATGATGCCTCTAATCCGGTTATCATCCCATGTCCAGTCACGCTGAAACTCCGGCAACTGCATTGAGCCGGACTTAACCTCCGCTAAAAGCTGACTGAGGTTTGTATCAAGAGATTGCGGGGAAATAATCACGTCTGCGCCTCCTTCATTGACTTTTATTGATCGGACGAACTCATTCTGCTCTCCAAATCCGAAATATCGCTGCGGATGGAAGAGATGTCTGACTCAATATCGTCAATCCGCTCGGATAAAGACTCCTGCTGACTCTGAATGTACTCTATATGTGAGTATAAACCGCGCACTGCCAGAATCAGTTCTACCATCAGCCCTTTGTCATCAAGGGAGAGAAGGCGATCTTTTTCAGCCTGTATCTTTTCCGCCTCATGTTGAAGACGCTCTTTCTCGCGAACTGCTTCTGCTGCGGCTTTCTCAAGGCGAAGCCGTTCCTTTTCAAGCCGCTTTTTCTGACGCTCATCTTTGCTTCTTTTCAAGCTCTCCTGAACTTTATCAAACATGGTATATCCTCCATATCAGGTAAACGATAATTTAGCAGCTTAGAGCTGGACGGCAGAGACGTCGATCTCGCCGGACATGAGCTTTGGTAGAAGCGTGTCTCGCAGTGCTGTAAAGGTTTTACACTCATCCTCGTTGGCACGAAATAAAGAGAACAATGGCTCAACCAGATCGTTATACTCTCTGAGATTATGTTCAGGAGGAATAACCACTTGAACAGAGCGCAAGTTCGCTTGGCTGATTTTTGGCTGAACAGCACCGGTAACAATAGATTTTACCGGAGTCTGCTTGAAGAGCATATATAGGCTCTCAACATCATAACCAAGCCTTCCAGTGAGAATGTGAGCATGGTTATTTACCCAGAATTGTCCCCACACATATTGCAGAATTGGGTAGCCAGCATCGTCAACAACGGTACCATCTTCTCCAAGAAGAAGATATTTACCGTCGAAGATGTAGTTATCCACCAAATCCATGAGAGAGGCTGCACCATAATAAGGATAAATCTTCTTCTCCATCTTCGATCTATCTGCACCAGAGAGAGGGATACGCTTCGAGTCGTGGATTTCGATGATCTCACCAACTGTACCTATGCGCCAGCCATCTGGAAGATCATCTTGTACGCCATACGGGAAGAACTGTTTGTAAAGCGTTTGTGCTTGAGCAAGTAAATTATCGTTTACCTGTTTGTTATTCTTGATCTTCTCGTCTATCGGTTCGAGTACCGAAACAAGGTAATCCTGCTGTTTCCTTTCTGGCAGAGGGATTTCCATGTTCCCAAATGTCTGTGCATTTATATTTCCTCGTGTACTTCCAGTGTTGAAGGATTGAACCCAGTCATTGTATTGTTTCGACCTGCAATAATACTTCACATACTTAGGGTTCACTTTCTCGGGATCTATACTGAACTTAATTAAGAATCCAGCATATACAAACACCCCGTCACTTCCGTCGTAAAAGTAGTTGCGCCCTGTACTTCCTCCGGTTCGTGCAAAAACAATGTCATTGGGTTTAAGGATGTACTTGTCTGAATTAGGAGCATCGACGCTCTTTAGCTCACTTAGGTTTAATGTTCCATCGTCAAAAATATCTGTAATTCTAAGGTAAGTAGGAAGGTCTGCCTTTCGCTCGACAGCGGAGGCAGCTATTCCATACGATCCTTTTCCTCCTATGGAGAGGTCATTTAGTTTGGCAAATAACATAATGCCCACCATCCTATCCGATGTATTTTCTGTGTGCCAGCTTCACGTTCTGTTGCTTCACCATCGCATAGTGCATGGTGGTGTCGATTTTCTGATGCCCTAAGAGCTGCTGGACTTGCTCTATGGGCATTCCTTTGTCTATGGCAGTAGTAGCCAGTGTACGCCTGAACTTGTGAGGGTGAACCTTCGGGATATTCAGACGCTTTCCCAGTTCCCGAAGGCGTGTCTCCACTCCACCGATCATCAATCGGTTAAAGGGAGCTTTCAGGGAAACAAACAATGCCGGGTTTTCATCCGTTCTGCCCTCAAGGTAGTTTTGAAGGTGGATCTTCGTCCTTGCGTCGAAGTAGACCAATCGTTCTTTATTACCCTTGCCGATAACAACGCATTCGCGCTCGTTGAAGTTGATGTCTTCGCAGTTTAGCGTGACCAGCTCACCAACGCGCATTCCAGAGGAAGCCAAAAGATCAATCATCGCCAAGTCTCGTGCCGTTGTGCAGTTGTCACGCATCAGTTCTAATACTTCATCGGTGTAGGTGTCCTTGACCACCTTTGCAGTCTTGACTTTGTGAATCCGGCGTACCGGACTTTTCACAATGAAATCCTCATCTTCAAGCCATGAGAAGAAGCTGGACAGGATCCGGCGGATGTTGTCTATGGTCACTTTGCTCGACCTACGCTGAATTTGATAGCTTGTCAGATAGCGGCGCAAATCATCTGTGGTGATCTGTTGTACAGCCTTTCCGACTCCGGCAATCAGAGCCTCAATCGTCTTCCGGTAGTAGCTCAGGGTTTTCTCTGAGCAGCCTTCGATCCGTTTTGCCGTGATAAATGCTTCGACTGCATCTGTTCCTTCTGCTGGAATTGAGCCACTATCATAGGTGATCGTTGCCCCTTCCAATGTCTCAGCCATTGCATCCCGAAGGTGCATGAGCTGTTCGTTGTTAAGATACGGCAGCATTTTTCGCTGTATCTCCGTGATGAGTTGTTCTATCATTGTCGTGTCTCCTTTCGAGGTAAGAGAACGACATTCAGTGGCAGTCCCTTTTGTAAAACTCTCGCCACTGGTGAGAGTTATTCAGACGGTAAACGATAATTTAGCTGATCTCCTGCAAACGATATATCAAGAGCGGTTCGTCAATGACATTTTGGCAGTAAATCAGGGAGTCCTCTCGGATATTTGCTCATATTCAAGAGACAAAGTAGCTGTCTCTGAGTTGAACATCAGAACCTACTTCTCAACGGAAAATATGCTGTCGGGAAAAGCTGGTTCAACCGAGGCGACAAGCCTACCAACTACATCACAGACAACCGCTTGCCATAAAGGTGATACGTTGATTTCCAACATTCGTCCTTACTTTAAGAAGATTGTCTACTGTGAGGACAACTGTGGCTGCTCAACCGATGTTCTTTGCTTTACGCCAAGTCAGCCGCGTTACTCGGCGTACCTATTCAGCACCCTACATGCCGACAAGTTCTTCGCATTTATGGTTGCTGGATCGAAAGGAACGAAAATGCCCCGTGGAGATAAGCAGCAGATTATGACATACCCTGTTGTTCTACCATCGGAAGAAGAGTTAGCCGGGTTTAATACCATTGCTTCACCACTTCTTGAGCAGATTTATTCTAATAGAGCGGAAAATAAACGGCTGTCCATACTAAGAGATACCCTTCTTCCAAAGTTGATGTCCGGCGAGATAGATGTTTCTGCCGTCCAACTCTAAGCCGCTAAATTATCGTTTATCTCCGTGTTAGCTTGAATTTTACTGTCTATTGCAGTCAGCACAGAAATAATAGACTGCTGCTTTTCAAGTGATGGATATGAAACCATCATTCGCTTGAAGTCCTTTAGAATAATACGCGGAATCGCTGATCCGGAACCATAGTTGTCTTTGACGTCCTGCCTAAATGATGGTGTACGCAAGACATAGTAAAGGAAGTCAGGCAGTATCTTTGATTTATCGCACCGTAGAATAGCGATAGATGAGAGCAATGCTGGCTTTTCCTTTTGGCGATAGATTATTATATCTTCAAAGAAACGCGCCCCATCTTTTCCTATCAGAATGTCATCCATTTGGGGGACGCAACCGTTTCTCTTGAGTGTTTCATAATCATCATTGCTAATCATCCGACATGATGCGAAATCAAAACCATAGTCCGTGAAATCCTTGACGGAAACCATATACTTCCCGTCATTCACACTTTTAGGGCTTGAATGAGAACCGTCTGTGACAAGAACGCACACATCGTTAATCGTTGAATGATTCCACTCAGATGTCATATCCAATCGCCCCCAGTCGTTCTTTGATCTGAGCTTCAAGCTCATGAGACTTAGTAAAAAGCTCGGACAGTTCAGAAGTCAGACGTCCCATTTTCTCTTCGAACGGCTCACCGTCATCTTTCTGTTCCTCAATGCCAACATAGCGTCCCGGTGTGAGAATGTAATCCTGCTTTGCAATGTCCTGCGTTGTAACAACAGCACAGAAGCCCTTTTCATCTTCAAGCGTTCCTTCAACGAATGCGTTATAGGTGTCGGCAATTTTCTTGATGTCTTCATCCGTCAGTTCGCGCAGCTTCCGCGTAACCATAGTGCCGAGTTTCCGTGCGTCGATGAATAGTGTCTTGCCTTTCTGCTTCTTGCTCTTTGCAAGGAACCAGAGCGATACCGGAATCTGCGTCGTGTAGAATAACTGCGTCGGCATTGCGACGATACAGTCCACAAGGTCGGCATTGATAATGTTCTTGCGGATTTCACCTTCACCACCGGACTGTGAGGAAAGCGAACCATTTGCAAGCACCATGCCGATACGTCCATTCGGAGCGAGATGCCAGATCATGTGCTGCAACCACGCGAAGTTTGCGTTGCCAGCAGGAGGCGTACCATACTGCCAACGGACATCATCAACAAGTTTATCTGCACCCCAGCCGGAAAGATTGAAGGGAGGATTCGCCATAATGAAGTCTGCTTTGAGTTGCGGGTGACAATCGTTAAAGAATGTGTCCGCATTAAACTTGCCGAGGTCGGCTTCAATACCGCGAATGGCAAGATTCATCTGCGCCATCTTCCATGTGGTCGGGTTGGAGTCCTGACCAAAAACGGAAATCTTGTTGATGTTGCCGCCGTGATTTTCGATGAACTTTGCGGACTGAACGAACATACCGCCAGAGCCGCAACACGGGTCATAAACACGTCCATTAAACGGCTGCAACACCTCAACAAGGGTACGCACAACACAAGAGGGAGTATAGAACTCGCCAGCAAGTTTGCCTTCTTGCTCGGCAAACTTGGAGAGGCAATATTCGTATGTGCGACCAAGAATGTCCTTGCTGTTTCCATGCTCGATCATCTGAATATTGGTGAAGAGATCAACCACTTCACCAAGACGCCGCTTGTCCAGCTCTGGACGGGCGAAGTTCTTAGGAAGAATATCTTTGAGACGCTTGTTTTCTTTCTCAATGCTGCGCATTGCATCATCAATCACCGTGCCAATTTCCGGCGTGTGAGCGGCAGCAGCAATCGCACTCCATCGTGCATTCTCAGGGACAAAGAATATGTTTTCGGCAGTGTATTCGTCCTGATCCTCTTCAAATCCATCGCCTTCTTCAACCAGTTCCTTGTACTTTTCCTCAAAGCGATCCGAAATGTATTTCAGGAAAATCAGTCCGAGAACGACCGACTTATATTCGGATGCGTCGATGTTCCCGCGTAAGACGCAAGCCGCGTCCCAGATTTGTTTTTCGAAGCCGATATTGCTTGTATTATTCTCAGCCATTTCAGCAACCTCCAAAGTTATAGTTTCACACTTACTATTCTACAAAAAGGGCTGTACGAAAAACCGGACTCACTGGTTGTCCGTTCGCACAGCCTCACAAATATCTCCGATGTCACAATTCAAGTAACCGCAAATGCGCAGCAAAATAGAGAGGGACACTTCTTCCCCCTTGTTCAGTTTTGTCCAAGTCCCGGATGAAAGGTTAAGCTCCTTCCGAAATGAGGACTTCTTGATGTCACGGTCAATTAGTAACACCCAAAGTTTTTTATAGCTTATTCCCATAGTCTATACCCCTTTACTCGTTCGCTAATTACGACCTCTACTATATTATACACGAAACCCTCTTCTTTTGCAATCAGCCTATTTGTAAATCAGAAGGAATGCTGCAAGTTCTTGATGTTTTTGCTACTCAAAAAGCGAGACGGTTATCAACGACAACCGCCTCGCTTCATTCAATTATTCCCGCTGCGAACTACGCTGATAGTCATGTTCCTGCTCTGTACTCGGCTTGAGGAAATCGTCCACGTTTGCCTTCATGGTGTCGATCATCCGAGCTTCCTTTTTGAGCTTCGCACGTTCCTTATAGAGCCGCTGCTGCGCTTCAAGAAGTCGCTGCTGCTCTGCTTGAAGCGTCTTCAAGCTCGGCAGTTTTTCATCGCCCTGCATGGCAAGCAGCGTACTCCGCGCCGCCTCAAAGATCACAAGCTCGGCTTCGTGCTTTGCCTTGAAGCTCGGCTTATCCTTTGCCTTCTGGAAGGCGTCATACACGGGCTTGAGCCGCTGATAGTTGGAGATATTCTTGATAAGCGGCTGGACTTCACGCAGACGTGCCTCAACGACTTTCAGTTCCTTGCCGGTACGGTCATAGGAGCCGTGAACGTCCTCAACTTTTTTCTCAAGGTCGGCGTATTGTAGAAGATTATTTTCCGTGAGATAGTTGAGTGTCCGCGCCGCTTCCTTGAGGATTGTGAGCTTGGCTTTATACTCATAACCCTTGCTGTCGATGAGCCTGATCCGCTCCTGAATATCTCCGATGAGAGAGATGCCCTTCGGCGTGGTCT
>OGZI01003317.1_pt1 | contig 11556 bp, 9 predicted proteins | sample 1576711 | NCBI WGS metagenome assembly OGZI01 (sample SAMEA3541482, study PRJEB24748) | human gut metagenome | biome: human gut; feature: human-associated habitat; material: faeces | place: China | collected 2012
ATGGGGAACTGGCCCAGAGCCAGGATACATGCCCAAGAACCTCTAATGGATTGTTTCTGTTCATTATAAATAATACTATCTCCATTGATAAAAAGATCATATAAAGAAATGATAATTTTTATTTCCTGCACCTTGCTTCATTTGAGATAAAAACATATGAATACGACGCTGCCATTGAGCAGAAAAAATACAGGAATTAATGTTATGAGTTAACCATAATACCTGTGTCATGAATATCTGACATAAACAAGAACGATTCATATCTTCTGTATTCAGCAGAATAATAAAAGTTCATCCGCCATTCTCAAACTTATCCTTCGGAATACGTTGTTTCATGAAAGAAGGAACCGGAATAAAAGCTGGTCACCGTAATGCTAATATTAATGCAGACTACCGCCTTCTGGAATTAACAGTCATCAACCAGCACAAACCATTAACAATCAAACAAATTTTGATTAACAAAATTTTAGCTAATACAATTACTGCATTAACCACTCTGCAGTTTGCCTTCTCAATAAGTTACAGATGCCAAACAATACTCTTTTATATGCTATAACATAACATAAACAATAAATAAAGAACAGACGGCACTCCATTTCCACCGCGGCAAACAAGGCCATCTTTTGTCTGGTCAGACAGCAGATGGAGAGTCGAATGATGCTGTCTGACGACACCGGGAACAAATATGCCATGCCTTCGCACAATGAACCCGGGCATCATCGTTTTATCTTTATAATCGAGACAGGTATGAGGGAAAGTCGGATGATAAGCAGATAGTGAGTGAGGCGCTGGAACATGGCGCTCTGGCAAGAGAAGTGTCACAGGTTACCTGATGATATGGGGCAACCTGATATCTACTTACTTTTTTGCCAACTCTCTTACTTCATGCCAGCAGCGAGGGTATCGACATTGTGTTTGAACGCTGCCGTGTAGGTAGCAGCGAGGCCGCTACTGTCGGTAAGTGCTTCCGGATAAAGCTCTCCTCCCGCTTGTGCACCACTGGCATTGGCGATTTGTTTCACCAAACGGGGATCGGTCTGGTTTTCGATAAAGTACAATTTTACGTGCTCTCTCTTAATTTGATTAATCAGTTTCGCCACATTTTTACTGCTAGCTTCCGACTCAGTGGAGTACCCCACTGGCGACAGAAAGCGAACCCCGTAGGCGGCAGCGAAATACCCAAACGCATCATGACTGGTCAGTACTTTACGTTTTTCTCTTGGAATGGCAGCAAACGTCTGCGTGGCGTAATTATCCAGTTGCTGCAACTGCTGGATATAGCTGTCACCCTGTTTTCGATAATCGCTGGCGTGCTCCGGGTCTGCTTTGCTCAGGCCATTGACAATGTTGTGAGCATAGACAATACCGTTTTTCATGCTGTTCCAGGCGTGCGGATCAGTGATGGTGGTCCCATCCTCTTTCATTTTCAGTGTATCTATTCCGTTAGACGCGGTAATTACCTCACCTCTGTAGCCAGAGGCTTTCATCAGACGGTCCAGCCATCCCTCCAGTCCCAATCCATTGACAAAGACAACATCCGCCTGTGCCAGCGTTTTGCTGTCTTTCGGCGACGGTTCAAATTCATGTGGATCACCATCCGGTTGCACCAGATCAGTGACATGAACGTATGGGCCGCCAATCTGGCTGACCATATCGCCCAGTACCGAGAAACTTGCCACCACATTCAACTCTTTTGCAATCACCAGTGGGCTTACTAGTAGGCTGGACAGTGCCACAACCAAAATGGACCGTTTCATCTTTCCTCCTTCATCTCGTTGCTATGTGTAAAAACACTTCTTGTCAGCGACATCTGCATAACATGCCGCCATTAGAGCCAAACAGAACTGAAAAGCAGAAAAACAGAGTGCTCGTGAGGATGACCGCAGGGCCTGCAGGCAAATCAGCGTAATAAGACCAGGTCAGTCCAACCAGACTGGCGCAGGTACCAATACCCACTGCCGCTAACAACATGATGGACAGACGTTGACTCCAGAAACGCGCGCTGGCAGCCGGTAACATCATAATACCGACTGTCATCAGGGTGCCAAGTAGCTGGAAACCAGCCACCAGATTGAGTACCACCATTGACAAAAACAGGCAGTGGATCAGCGCCCGCGACCGACGTGACAGAACTTTCAGGAAAGTGACATCAAACGACTCAATCACCAGCACCCGGTAGATCAACGCCAGTACCAGAACTGAACCGGAACTAATTATGCCGATAGTGATCAGAGCATTGGCGTCAATAGCCAGAATGGAACCGAACAGCACATGCAGCAGGTCGACACTGGAGCCACGCAAAGAGACCAGGGTGACGCCAAGTGCCAGCGAGCCGAGGTAAAACCCAGCGAAACTGGCGTCTTCTCTCAATCCAGTGCGGCGGCTGACCACACCAGACAACATCGCCACAGACAGCCCGGCAATGAAGCCACCGACTCCCATCGCAACCAGCGACATGCCCGATACCAGGTAGCCAATTGCTACTCCCGGCAACACCGCATGGGACAGTGCATCACCGATCAGGCTCATACGGCGCAGTAGCAAAAAACAGCCAAGTGGCGCGGCACTCAGGGTCAGCGCCAGACATCCGACCAGTGCCCGACGCATAAAACCGAAATCGCCAAATGGCTCACACAACAGGTGCAGTAACATCATGGCAGCAGCCCCTGCTGCGGTGGCGTGACTGCAGCCGTGAGGGAATGGAGTATATCGGCACTTCTCCCCCATCGGTGGCCTTCCGCACTGAGCATCAGTACATGAGAAAAGTATTTTTCTACCTGTTCCATGTCATGCAACACCGCAAGAATTGTACGTCCTTCCAGATGTAGCTGCCGAATAACAACCAGCAGAGTACGGATAGTCTGAACATCAATGCCAGTAAATGGTTCATCCAGCAGAATAACCGACGGCTGCATCACCAGCAGTCGTGCGAACAGTACGCGCTGTAACTGACCACCGGAAAGTGTGCCGATGTGCATCTGCGAAAATTCTGTCATACCGACGGTATCCAGCGCTTCGATAGCTTTTTTTCGCCATAGACAGGAAATACGACCGAACATCCCGCTGTGTGGAATACATCCCATCAGCACCAGATCGTTAACACTCAGTGGAAACTGGCGATCAAATTCAGTCAATTGGGGCAAATAACCTAACTGGCGTTGCCCCTGCGGTACCATACAGAAGCAACCCCCCAGGGGTGGCAGCAGACCGGCCAACGTTTTAAGCAAGGTGGACTTACCTGTGCCATTCGCTCCGATAATGGCAGTCAGTGAACCGGTGTCAAAACATCCATCCAGCGTACCCAGCGGGTGCTGTCCCGAATAACCAAATGCCAGTGAATGTAATGCGATCATGCCAGTACCACCGCCCAAGAAATAAGAGTCCATAACAGTACCAGCAGCACACCGACGATACCCAGTCGGGCTATTGCGGAAAAAGCATAAAGACTGACCACAGTATCCCCCATCAAAATTGTTATAGTATAACACTGTTGCTTTATGGGTGCCGATGATAGGTAAGAAAATGTGTCATGGCTTCTGCAGCGTAAGCATACAGCGAGAGCAGTATTGACAGGGATGCGTTAGTCATTTAGCAGTGTAATGCGCTAAATAGCTGCGCGGAATAGTAGATCACTTTGAGGGTACTCAGCCCGAATTGTGCGCTCTGATCAATCGCCAAATCAAAACAAATCACCAACCGAACTGAGCAATGCCGATCATAGCACCAATTTCCCGTGACGAACGACACCTGATGCAGAAAGCCATCCATAAAACACACGATAAAAATTATGCCCGCAGACTGACTGCCATGCTGATGCTGCACTGGGGCAACCGTATCAACGACGTTGCCATAACGCTCTGCTGCACCCGTTCCTCTGTTGGACGCTGGATTAACTGGTTACTAAAATCATTCCCTGCCGGGCGTGCCCATCGCTGGCCGAAGGAGACCCCGAAGTTCAGGGTCATTTATCAGCCGGTTTACTCGCCATGGGTGAATCATGTTGAACGACTATGGCAAACACTTCACGGCACAATAATGTGTAATCATCAGTGCCGCTCAATGTGGCAACGGGTGAAAAAAGTTCGCTACTTTATGGAAACCGTCAGCCCATGACAAAGATAGCATCGTTCAGTCTGCACGTCCCATTCAGGCTATGCCGCAGTGTTCTTCGAGCTCCTCCGTGGTCAGAGCCGCAGAACAGGAAGTCCCCCGTTACTTTATTCGTACCCCTTATAATGGGGTGTTAGCCAGCCAGACCCGGCATGATTACTGCCCCCAGTCGTCCATGATCCGGGGGGTGATGTCACCGGGTCTGGTGGGGCGCTGGTAACAGCTAATAGGGGTCAGGTCAGGCACTTTTGCCGGGACCGTCTGTAACGTGGATGCCGGTACCTGCTCCCCGTGGTTATCTGGTTAACCCATATACAAGGGAGACAGAATGACCGAATCCAGCGATGACGAATCCGTCCAGGTCTTTATCGGCGTTGATGTCGGTAAAGATACGCATCACGCTGTAGCCATTAATCGTTCAGGTAAACGCCTGTTCGATAAAGCATTACCCAACGACGAAAACAAACTCAGGTCGCTAATATCTGACCTGAAACAACATGGTCAGATACTGCTGGTTGTTGATCAGCCAGCTGCCATCGGTGCGTTACCTGTCGCCGTTGCCCGCTCAGAAGGAGTCCTTGTCGGATACCTCCCTGGACTGGCCATGCGCCGCATAGCCGACTTACACGCCGGTGAAGCTAAAACTGATGCTCGTGACGCTGCCATCATTGCCGAAGCTGCCCGTACCCTGCCTCACGCGCTACGCACGCTGAAACTGGCTGACGAGCAAATCGCCGAACTCTCCATGCTCTGCGGCTTCGATGATGATCTTGCCGCACAGACAACGCAGACCAGCAACCGTATCCGCGGCCTTCTGACCCAGATACATCCGGCACTGGAGCGCGTTCTCGGTCCGAGACTTGATCACCCGGCGGTACTCGATCTTCTCCAGCGATATCCCTCACCAGAAAAACTCGCTTCGCTGGGTGAGAAGAAGCTGGCAGCCCAGCTCTGCAAACTTGCGCCTCGTCTGGGTAAACGCCTTGCAGCAGACATAGCTCAGGCACTGGCCGAACAAACCGTCGTCGTTCCCGGCACGAATGCCGCTGCCGTAGTACTGCCACGTCTGGCACTCCCGCTCATCACGCTGCGTAAGCAAAGAGACGAGGTGGCGCTTGAGGTAGAACAGCGAGTTCTTGCTCACCCTCTTTACCCGGTCCTGACCAGTATGCCCGGAGTCGGTGTCAGGACCGCAGCCAGACTCCTCACCGAGGTCGCCTGCCGCGCCTTCGCCTCTGTCGCACATCTCGCTGCTTATGCTGGCCTTGCGCCGGTAACTCGGCGATCCGGCTCGTCAATACGCGGTGAGCATCCCTCGCGACGGGGTAATAAAGCTCTCAAACGGGCGTTGTTCCTGTCGGCCTTCGCCGCGCTCAGGGATCCGCTCTCCAGGGCTTACTACACCCGCAAAATGAGTCAGGGAAAACGACACAATCAGGCGCTTATCGCCCTGGCGAGACGACGCTGCGACGTTCTGTTCGCCATGATGCGCGACGGGAGTTTTTATACCCCGCAGGCGTCATAACATGCTTGACAACTTAATAGGGGCACCCCCCGGGATTCCGCTACGGCTCTGGCATCGCAATCCCCCCGTTTATCTCCGGACAGCCAGATTCCCGATTATTTTTTACGTTTCTCCCCGGTTGTTATGCCGGTGAAGGTGGTGCGTTGTTTTCATGACCACACCGGCTGGTTTAACAACATCCGGAGGAACATTCTCATGGCTACCCCAGTTTCGCTGATGGATGACCAGATGGTCGACATGGCGTTTATCACTCAACTGACCGGCCTGACCGATAAGTGGTTTTACAAACTCATCAAGGATGGTGACTTTCCTGCGCCCATCAAAATGGGCCGCAGCTCCCGATGGCTGAAAAGCGAAGTGGAAGCCTGGCTGCAGGCGCGTATTGCACAGTCCCGTCCGTAATTCTTAACCGTTCATCTGCAGCAGACGCAGTCTCCGGCCTGCCGGCGGCGTTCTGCTGCCTGTTATCCCCCGTGAGGAATATGAAAATGAAACCACAGTATCAGACCCGTTACGAGCTGCTCCACGAAAGCTACCAGAAATGGCTGACCGGCTTCACCCGGCACGCCGTATCATGGGGCGTGTGTCATCCGAATATCTACTACTTCCATAATCTGACGCCCGGGTGGGTGTCATTCAATGGTGAAAAACCGGAGATTGCCATCGTACCCCAGAGTCTGCACCGGCTGATTTATGGTCCGGACAAACGGAGCTCCCCGTCCCTGGATGATGATCTGGTGGTGAATTTATGCACCAGCGAACACCTGCTGATTCATCATCCGATGCTGGAAGGCATTCTCCTGTCTGAATGTGAACGTCTGAGGCAGCGTTCGCTGGCAAATAAACTGATCAGCCTCTTCCGTCAGTTTGGTGGCACGGAGTTGCGCCTCAAACTGGTCTGGCTTTGCTGGCTTGATTTAATGACCGGAAACTGCCTTGACGACTGGACGGAGAATCTGAAACGGAAATCAGAAAAAGAGCTGGAGGAATGGATCATCAACCGTCAGAAGCAGAGCGCAGCACTGACGGATCTGATGGATCAGTACGTGCTCCTGGCATACCGCACAACGGTTGACGATAAGCGCACCTGATGCCAGTTGTTTCAGGGAAGCTGGTATCCGGGCAGGGTGCCAGGGCTGACTGAACGGCCTGTCTGCCTGCCGTTTCGCTCTCCGTGCGTTCTGTCACACGCTGCACCTGAACGCCGGACTGCGGGCACGCAGACAGGAAAGTCGCAGGCTGGAACTTCTGACCGGCGGGTATCAGTTATATGCCTGTTCCTGAGCTTTAGTTCATCACCGATATTCATACATCTGAATATCGGTGATGAAATCCCAATAATAATCAATCATCTAAGTCTGAAGCATAATGGAGAAAAACTGCTCACCGGTTACTTCGCTCTCAGCTTATTGTAGTGATAACCCGAGGTAAAAATACCAGAGACATCAGACAACTTTAAACTGGCTATCTGGGGAAGCAGAACATACATGGTTTTTCCTTCCGGCACGACAGAAAGCCTGAACTGAGATTCAAGAATGTTCAGCAATGCGTTCAGTTTTTTCCTGTTTCTGAACCGGCCCGGGCCACACTGGAGAATATAATTTTTCCTGACACGGGGCGGGCATTCTCCGCGGCACTCCTCAATGAGCCAGTCGAACAGCTCCTCGGCGTCCTTCTGCTGCAGTTCAGATTCATCAGGTAACGCAAATAATTTTTTATATTCATCTGTGTACCACGAACTTATTACGACAGCAGACGTCATGATATCGGCAGAGATTTTCCCTTCACCATAGCTGAAATACTGAAATAACGCTGCAATTCTTGCAATGTTTTCTGTTTTTTTTGAAACATGTCCCCGAAACGGGCTTAAGGGTCCGGAAGGGGATAAATCCTGCTCCAGAACATTATAGTGCTCAATAAATATTTTTTGCGCTTCAGGCGAAAAATGCAGACAATACCGTTCATCCTCACTGGATTTTTCAATACTGCCTCTGGCCAGTTCCATTAATCGTTCATGAAATGCCGTTAATGATCCTCCCGGAATCACAGCTCCGTTAATAAAGCGTTTCCCCTGCGTGGTTGCAGGTTTACTGATAAGACAACGGGCAAGAAAACCACTGTCCCTGGCAACAGAACCTTTTCGCTCCATATATCGGTCAAAAAGACCGGGTTGCACCATGAGGGATAACGTCATTCTGGCATTTTCAATCATCTGTTCGGGTTCATTCTTTCTGTCCACAGACAATACAGAGCCATCCCACATTTTGTTAATAAAAGGCAACTCAGACAGGGTATATCCATCAAATATAATACCGGCTTCATCTGACATAATACCCACTGAACGCCATTTACCACAAAGCTGATTCTTAATTGCCGCAGTCGTGGCATCATTAAAAATGAATTTATACCTCACAGGTTCTTCCGCACTGTTTTTCTGAAGTACTTCCAGTTGTCTGAGGGTTTCTGACTCATCCGCGCCTTTGCGGAGTTCTTTATTCAGTTTTGACAACAATGCTTTTTTCTGAGCCTTTAAAAGCTCTTCCTTGTTTTTCCAGACAGCCAGTTCACTTTTGTATCTGGAATATAACTGCATCTCCTGCTGGTACAGGGGCTTCATTAATAATTTGTCCACTGCGGTTTTTCGTTCTCCGGACTCGGCAAGCGTCAGGAAAAAAAGAGAGACCGGCCCCCGCAGTGTATTCAGTCTGCAGACATCAATCAGATTCTGGCAGACAAGTGAAACAGCGCCCAGGGCAGACGCTGCCACAAGCCCAAGGGGAGCCTGCGTAATTTGCTGAGCTTCAATAACGGCATCACGAATGAGTGGAGGCAGCGAACTCAGGGGAAACTCATCACAAGGCTGACCGAATGACATAGTAACCTCACTACACACAGATATAAAAGCACTGCAATTCTGGCTATTAATAGCAAAAATAGCAGTCAAATCAATATGAGGTAAAAATTTTTGTTGATTTAATGGTTAAATAATAACCACAGTGTGTTTTGCTGCTGAAGAAAGACAAAATGAATCTGTGTGTCCCCTCCTTCCCTTCAGAGCACATCCACTATTCAAATTTTACACAACCACGTACGAACAAAAAGCATCATCCCGGGTATTGCAGATACCGGTTTCCTGCCGGGAAGAATCATAAACAGAACACCGGGAATAACGCCTTCAGGAATCACCCCCTCCTGAAGAAGAATAAAATAAAGAAGACTACAGTTCCTGCACTGAATGCTGAGTACAATATTCTATGGACAGGATGACATATTTATAAATAACAAAAACCATTTAATACTGATACATCAATAAAATACTTCCTCCCTGCTGACGCAGATAAAATGCACCATTTTTTCTTCAAATACTTCTGTATAATCGCCAGCCAATGATGAGAATGGATTAAAATAACACTTCTTCGACAAACACAAAAACAGCCTTCATTTTACATCATCATCCAGTTTCAGTTAACCCCGGACGAGCGACAGCGTTTCAGTACAGGAATTAAAAGCCAGCTTTTGCTCAGTAAAAACATACTCAACTAATAATATCTCAGCAGATATTATCCTGACCAGGACACCTCACATTACTGAATTCTCTTCCGACAGTATCACTGCACAAATAAAAAAGAACGGGATAAATATTCAGACCGGAAGAATGGTGTCACAAAAGCATTTAATCATTACGCATGACCAGGAAGGGAAACACTTAACCACATGGTATCAACAGATATCATTACGTGTGCACTCTTATAAAAAACACACAGAAGAAGTAAGATAATTATAAACGTAAATTTAATATCTCCCACTGACATCTCCCCCACAATACACTGAAAAATACTCACAGCAGTAAACACAGACACACCTGATAATCATGCAGCCGATAAATATTTTCCCCTTTACGGAGAAATCAGCCTGCTGTTTAACAATAACGGCGTATTTTCATGGAAGGAGATCACCCAGTAACGGATAAGTCCTGATCTCCTTCATGTTAATACGCAACAATCCCATCGATTCAAAACAATTTCAGACAGATATTATCTCCGTGAATCCCCCGCCACCTTTCCGGTGCGCGGGGTTTTGTCTTTTTTCACCGGGAATACATGTATGAATCCGTCTGATGCCATTGAGGCAATTGAAAAACCGCTCTCCTCCCTGCCTTACTCACTTTCCCGTCACATCCTGGAACATCTGCGCAAACTCACCCGTCACGAACCCGTGATTGGCATTATGGGTAAAAGCGGGGCCGGTAAATCCTCACTCTGTAATGCACTGTTTCAGGGGGAGGTCACCCCGGTCAGTGATGTTCACGCCGGCACCCGGGAAGTGCAGCGCTTCCGTCTGAGTGGCCATGGTCACAGCATGGTTATCACTGACCTGCCCGGGGTGGGAGAGAGCCGGGACAGGGATGCAGAGTATGAAGCCCTGTACCGTGACATTCTGCCTGAGCTGGACCTGGTACTGTGGCTGATTAAAGCCGATGACCGTGCCCTGTCTGTGGATGAGTATTTCTGGCGACACATCCTGCACCGGGGACATCAGCGGGTACTGTTTGTGGTGACGCAGGCCGACAAAACGGAGCCCTGCCATGAATGGGATGTGGCCGGCATTCAGCCTTCTCCCGCACAGGCACAGAACATTCGGGAGAAAACGGAGGCGGTATTCCGTCTGTTCCGGCCCGTACATCCGGTTGTTGCCGTATCGGCCCGCACCGGCTGGGAACTGGATACGCTGGTCAGTGCGCTCATGACAGCGCTTCCCGACCATGCCGCCAGTCCCCTGATGACCCGCCTGCAGGACGAGCTGCGCACGGAATCTGTCCGCGCTCAGGCCCGTGAGCAGTTTACCGGTGCGGTGGACCGGATATTTGACACGGCGGAGAGCGTCTGTATTGCCTCTGTTGCACGCACGGTTCTGCGTGCCGTCCGTGACTCGGTGGTCTCTGTTGCCCGCGCTGTATGGAACTGGATTTTCTTCTGAACACTCTGCCAGGGGAAATGCCTGATTATATTGCATTAACAAACTGAAAACATGACACAACCCCCTCATACCCTCCTGTTTCTCTTGCGTGACCGCCCTGCTATCAATAGAATAAAACGATCGATAAAACAGGTATCGATCGCTGATATCGATCGTTTATAGTGGTTAATGGCCTGCGAAAAGGCAGCTGAATCTCTTCATCATGCAGAACGGAATTGCACACAACGGACTGATACTTCTCTGGCGGATGAGAGAGGGGAAGCATTTATGTCCGGGAAAAACCACTTTATCTGACCATGCTGTTTTGTACCTGCCGGTATCCACATTTGTGGGTACCGGCTTTTTTATTCACCCTCTGTAAGGAAAAGCTGATGAAACGACATCTGAACACCAGCTACAGGCTGGTATGGAATCACATTACGGGCACCCTGGTGGTGGCCTCCGAACTGGCCCGCTCACGGGGAAAAGGCGCCGGTGTGGCGGTTGCTCTGTCTCTTGCTGCTGTCACGTCAGTCCCGGCCCTGGCTGCTGACAGTATTGTACAGGCAGGTGAAACCGTGAACGGCGGAACACTGGAAAATCATGACAACCAGATTGTCCTCGGAACGGCCAACGGAATGACCATCAGTACCGGGCTGGAACTGGGGCCGGACAGTGAAGAAAACACCGGTGGGCAATGGATACAGAATGGCGGGATAGCCGGAAACACCACTGTTACCACAAATGGTCGTCAGGTCGTGCTGGAGGGGGGAACAGCCAGTGATACGGTTATTCGTGACGGCGGGGGACAGAGCCTGAACGGGCTGGCGGTGAACACCACGCTGAATAACAGAGGCGAGCAGTGGGTTCATGAGGGCGGGGTTGCCACCGGTACAATTATCAACCGCGACGGTTACCAGAGCGTTAAAAGTGGCGGGCTGGCAACAGGAACCATCATCAACACC
>OGZI01003323.1_pt1 | contig 11540 bp, 6 predicted proteins | sample 1576711 | NCBI WGS metagenome assembly OGZI01 (sample SAMEA3541482, study PRJEB24748) | human gut metagenome | biome: human gut; feature: human-associated habitat; material: faeces | place: China | collected 2012
CGCCTTCCCGGTTCTCTCCTCCGCGGGCAGGTTCACCGGATGATTGCATTATAAGCGATGTTTATAAAATATTCAATAAAAATTTAAAAGTAGCAAGGCGATCTTTGTGCATCTTTTCGTGATATTTCCCCATCTTTGCCATTTTCTTTTGTGCAGAATATCTCATTTACTTTATTTTGATTCACTAAACATCTTCGATTTTTTGTATACTTTTCCCTAGGAATTTTCTGGTTTTTGTTGCATCTTTAACAAACTTTATTGCTTTTCCTGAATTCTCAATTTTCTTTTATAGATTTGTAATTATTGCGCTCTTTTTTCTCTGTCACGCCGATATTTTTTCTTTTTTTCTCCGGAAAGACTACAAAAAATCCCGGAAGAGAAAATCTCCCGGGATTTTTTCATTTGTTCTGTTTGCTCTTTTTCTCAGCTAGCAGTTATTCTTCCCAATAGCAATTCTTGAAATACAGATTGCCAACGGCGTTGATTTCTACGCCCTTCAGCTTGGCATTGTAGGCCCGCAGAGCGATGGGCTGCCACAGCGGAATATGAACACACAGCTCATTCAGGTAAGCGTTCAATTCTTCCATAATTTTCTGACGCTCATCTGCATCCAGTGTTACCATTGCTTCTTCGATCAGTTCATCCACCTTCGGATCGGACAACCGAGCCCGGTTGGAGCCACCAATGGATTCACTATGGAACAGGCCTTTACAATAAATCAGCTGATCGGTGGTGTTGTAACCGCCAATACAGGCACTGTAATTGCCTTCTGTGGTGGCCGACAAATAGGTCGCCAGATCCATGCTCTCCAAGGAGCATTCGATGCCGATTTTCTTCAGGTCGGCCTGAATCACTTCACCAGCCCGCTTTTTCATATCGTTGGAGCAAATGATGGAGAAATTGATGGTGGACGGATCCACTCCCGATTCTGCCAGATACTGCTGCGCCTTTTCCACATCATAATCATCGGCGTTCTCTTCCGAACATCCAACCAAATTCATGGGAGTCTGGGCTTTAACAGGAGTGCCCAGATTATTAGCCGCCACAGTAACGACATTTTCCTTATTGATGGCCGCATTGATGGCATGGCGTACCAGTTGGTTGCCCAAAGCGCCATATTCGTGATTCATCTGCAAGTAGTTATAGTCGGTAGCTTCATATTGATAAACTTCGATCTCATCGTTACCTTCCAGACGATCGATGTCCATCTGTTCCACTTCCACGATGAAGTCGATCTCGCCGGCTTCCAGAGCGATGGTACGGGAAGAACCTTCAGGGATGATCTTCCAGATCATATTCTTGATTTTGGGCTCTCCCTCCCAATAATCCTTAAAGGCTTCAAAAGTGAGGCTGTCGCCCATCTTCCACTCTTTGAACACATAGGGGCCGGTGCCGATGGGGTTCTCATTGAAGTTGTTGCCTTCGTCAATGAGCTTTTTGGGAACGATGGCATTGCTGGTACCCGTAAGGTTATCCAGTATAATGGCGCAAGGTTCAAAAGTGGTGATCTTAATGGTTTCGTCGTCCACAATATCCACTTGTTTGATGTTCTCTGTGCTGGTCTTGATCAGCGGGAAATTCTGCGCCCAATCCAAGGAGGCCTTCACATCTTCCACTGTCATTTCTTCACCAGTATGGAATTTGACCCCTTTGCGGATTTTGAATTCCCATTCGGTATCGCTGATGGCTTTATAGCTCTCTGCCAGGCAGGGTTCCGGCTTCATATCCATGCCCCGCCGCAAAAGGCCTTCGTAAGTCAGAAGATTCATATAGCCACCGGCCACAGCATTGTGCTCGTTGTTGGTCAAGGAGGGGGTCTCGCTCATGGTGGCAATGACAATGGTATCCTTGGCACCGCCTTTGGTTTTGCCTTCGTCCTTTTTGCACCCGGCCACGCCGGCAAACAATCCTGCCGTCATGGTAAGAAGGGCCAATACACTGACCAAACGATTTCTTCTGTTACTCATGCCTTTCACCTCTTTCATCATATACGCGATGCCCTCCGCGCCGGAATACTCTTTCGCAGCGGGCTGGCTGCAAGTGGTATGACTTATTATATGCTGTTCTCCTCTTCTCCCGCAATCCCCCTTCGCAACTTCCGCGCATCTATTTTTATTCAATTTGTCCATTTTATTTTCAAATCAAAAGTCTTTATTAGTATAACTTCCATAAAGTTTTCTTCGTATCTTTTACACACATTCCTATTTTTTGTGAAATTTATCCTGTATCATTGGGGTATTTTTGCGCGCTTTCACAAGTGTCCCAAATTTATCATTGCAATTTTGTGTAGTAAACTACTGCATTTTCTTGCGAATAAAAAAGCCGACGCAGGATTTACTGCGTCGGCTTTTCGGTATTTCAGGAGGCTTCTTATTCGGCCAGGAAGCAGGACACGAAATGGCCCGGGCTGATCTCCTTCAGCTGAGGCTCTTCGCTCCGGCAGCGATCGGTGGCGTAGTTGCAGCGGTTGGCAAAACGGCACACCGGCTTCGGCTCGATGGGGCTGGTAATTTCGCCCTTCAGCAGAATGCGGTCCAGCTGCTTGTGGATGTTGGGCAGCGGAATAGCACTCAGCAGAGCCTGGGTATACGGATGAGTCGGGTTCTTGAACAGCTCATCGGAAGGTGCCTTCTCGATCAGCTTGCCCAGGTACATAACCGCGATATCATCGGAGAAGTGGTTAACAACCGACAGGTCATGGGTGATGAACATATAAGTCAGTCCCATCTGCTCCTGCAGGTCTTCCATCAGGTTCAGAATCTGAGCCTGAATGGACACATCCAGAGCCGATACCGGTTCGTCGCACACGATGAACTTGGGGTTCACGGACAGAGCGCGGGCGATACCGATTCTCTGACGGCGGCCGCCGTCCAGCTCGTGGGGATAGGTGTTGTACAGACGCTCGGCCAGACCTACGATCTCCATCAGCTCCAGAACCTTCTTCTGCAGCTGCTTCTTGTCTGTCACCATCTTGTTCAGCAGCAGGGGCTCGGCGATGGTCTGGCTAATGGTCTTTCTGGGGTTCAGAGAGGAGAACGGATCCTGGAAGATGATCTGCAGATCTTTTCTCTTCTTCCGCATCTCTTCCTTGCTCAGCTTTGCCAGGTCTTCTCCCTCGAACAGCACTTCGCCTCCAGTGGGCTCCAGCAATCTCAGGATGGCGCGGCCTGTGGTGGATTTACCGCAGCCGGACTCGCCTACCACACCCAGGGTCTGGCCTTTGTTGATGGTGAAGGTGACATCGTCCACCGCGTGCAGCATACCTCTCGGCGTGCTGAAGTATTTTTTGAGGCCTTTTACCTCTAACAATGCTTTCTGCTCGCTCATTTCCGGTTCAACATCCCTTCCTTGATATTCTCTTCGTTATACAGATGGCATTCCACATAATGCTCCTCGTTGCGGTATACGCGCTTCGGCTTCTGTGTCTTGCAGATCTCCATAGCGTAATCGCACCGCGGGCAGAATGCGCACCCGGCAGGCAGGTTGCTGGGGTCCGGCATCAGGCCCTTGATGGGCTTCAGGCGCTGCTCTCTGTGATCCAGGTCAGGCAGAGAGTTGAACAGCCCTTCTGTATACGGATGGCGGGTGTAATCGAACACATCCTCCAGTGTGCCATGCTCCACGATCCGACCGGCATAGATGATGGAAACCGTATCACAGATCTCCGCCACGATGCCCAGATCATGGGTGATCATCAGCATGGAGGTGTTGTACTGCTCTTTCAGGTTCTTCATCATTTCCAGAACCTGTGCCTGGATAGTAACATCCAGAGCGGTGGTGGGTTCGTCGGCGATCAGCAGCGCCGGCGAGCAGGCCAGGGCGATAGCGATAACCACGCGCTGTTTCATACCACCGGAGAACTGGTGCGGATACTCCGTACCACGCTCGCCGGGGATACCTACCAGCTCCAGCATCTCCTTCGCCTTCTCTACCGCTTTGGCATGGTTCACATTTTCATGCAGCTCCACCACTTCGGCGATCTGGTCTTCTACGGTCATAACAGGGTCCAGCGAGGTCATCGGGTCCTGGAAGATCATGGACACCTGATTGCCTCTCACCTTTTCCATTTCCTTTTCGCTCTTGGCGAAGATGTCTTCTCCGCCCAGCTTGATCGTGCCGCTGACGATCTTTCCAGGAGGATCGGGGATCAGACGCAGGATCGACAGACCTGTGGTCGTCTTGCCTGCACCGGTCTCACCTACCAGGCCCAGGGTTTTGCCCTTCTCGATCTCCAGATCCAGTCCGTTTACGGCCTGGACGATGGCGTCGTCCGTACGGAACTCTACCACCAGATCCTTGATCTCAACAGCAAGGTTCTTCTTGTCACTCATCGCTCTTTTCCTCCTGTCTTACTTCAGTCTGGGATCCAGCGCGTCACGCAGACCGTCGCCCAGCAGGTTCAAGCTCAGGATCGTGATCATGATCATGCACCCGGGGAACATGGTGATGTAGCTGTAATCGCGGATATAGGTTCGGCCGCTGGACAGCATTGCGCCCCATTCCGGACGGGGTGCCTGCACGCCCAGGCCCAGGAAGCTCAGACCCGCTGTGGACAGGATCACAGAGCCTACATTCAGAGTTGTCTGAACCAGGATCGGGCCCATGCAGTTGGGCAGAACATGGCTCAGGATGATTCTGGCGTTCTTCGCTCCGATGGCTCTCGCCGCCTCGATGTACTCGGAGTCACGCACGGTCAGAACTGCGCCGCGCACGATACGGGAGAAACCAGGCACACTGGAGATCGTCAGAGCGATAATCAGGTTCAGGTTGCTGGCGCCCAAGGCCGCAACGATGGTGATGGCCAACAGGATGTTGGGGATAGCCAGCAGGATGTCCATGCAGCGCATGATCACCATGTCCAGCTTGCCGCCGAAGAAGCCGGCCACAGAACCCAGCAGGCCGCCCACGACCAGGGAGAAGCACACAGCCACAAAGCTGATGCCCAGGCTCATACGAGCGCCGTGGAAGATTCTGGACAGAATATCTCTTCCCAGCTCATCTGTACCGAAGGGATGAGAAGCCGAGGGAGACTGCAGTCTCTGGCTGATATCCTGCTTGATTACCACTGTGTCATAGTCGAACAGTACGCCGGCGAAGATCACCATCAGGATCAGCAGGATGACGATCGCCAGACCTACCATGGCGCCCTTGTTCCGTCTCAGGTGACGCCACACATCATACATCTGGCCGTGCTTCTTTGCGCTGCCGGCCTCGGCAGCTGCGGCCGTGTTCTTTTTCTCTTTGCTCATTTGCTCTTACCCCCCGACTTGTACTGGGACTTGATCCGCGGATCCACCATGCCGTACAGAATATCAACCACCAGGTTGACCACGGAGAAGGTGGCGCACACCAGAATGATACATCCCATAACCATGGGGATGTCTCGGCCATTGATGGAGTCCACCATCAGTCGGCCAACACCAGGCCATGCGAAAACGGTCTCTGTCAGCACCGAGCCGCCCAGCATGTAACCGATCTGCAGACCGATAACTGTGATGGTGGGGATCAGCGCGTTCTTCAGTGCGTGCTTACGGATAACAACGCCATAGGCCACGCCCTTGGCGCGCACCGTACGGATGTAGTCCTGACGAATGGTCTCCAGCATGGAGGAACGGGTTGTTCTGGCGATAGATGCCATGTGGTTGAAGCCCAGAGCCACGGCGGGCAGCACGATGCTCTTAATACCCTCACTACCGGAGGAGGGGAACAATCCCAACTTCAGGGAGAACAACAGAATCAGCAGCAGGCCCAGCCAGAAGATAGGCATCGAAACACCGATCAACGCGATAACCATGCTGATGCTGTCAAACAGAGTATTCTGCTTCACAGCGGCCACAACGCCCAGCGGCACAGCCACGACCACAGCCAGAAGCATGGCGCAAGCTGTCAGCTTGATGGTGTTGGGGAAACGGTTAAATACTTCTTCAGACACAGGCCCACGAGTCTTGTAGGAATCGCCCATGTCGCCCTGCACCAGCTTGATGATGTAGTTGGCATACTGCACCAACACCGGATCGTTCAGGCCCAGGGAGTCCCGCAGCTCTTGAATCTGCTCAGGGGTGGCCTGCTCGCCCAAGATAACCTTCGCCGGATCGCCTGGCGCCAGCTGCAGGATCAGGAACACGAGCAGGGTTACGCCGATCAACACCGGGATCAGCATAATCAGTCTCTTAACAATGAATTTCCACATAAGATCCTCCTGTAATTTTTTTACCCCTGCGTCTCCAACAGAATGCTGCCCTTCCTGTTAGAAACGCATTTGGCAAAAAGTATCCGCAACATGTGGCAAGGCACATGCAATGCGTATAAGGAATTCCGCTGCTCCCCGATTACCTGGAGCAACTGTAGTACGATTATATCTTGTCGAAAATATTTTTGCAATAAAAAGTTTATGATTTATTTAATAATTGTTATGCAGTTCTTCTTTTAATGTAGAATTTTTTGGTGTTGTTTTTTGCATATTGCATAAAATTATTCGATTCCTTCCATTTTTTCACTTTTCTCTTTTGTGTATTTTGTTTATTTGCTCTGCATATTTTTTCAGCATTAGTGATGAATTTGCACATATTTGTTCTCTTTTTGCCTTTTTCCTGCAAAATTTCTTTCATTATCACTCCAAGCTTTTCCCTCTTGACGAAGCGTTTTTTCTTGTTCCACGCTCTCTTTTTTCTGCAAAAACTGACAAAAAGGAACAATAAAAAAGCCGACGCAGGATTTACTGCGTCGGCTTTTCGGTATTTCAGGAGGCTTCTTATTCGGCCAGGAAGCAGGACACGAAATGGCCCGGGCTGATCTCCTTCAGCTGAGGCTCTTCGCTCCGGCAGCGATCGGTGGCGTAGTTGCAGCGGTTGGCAAAACGGCACACCGGCTTCGGCTCGATGGGGCTGGTAATTTCGCCCTTCAGCAGAATGCGGTCCAGCTGCTTGTGGATGTTGGGCAGCGGAATAGCACTCAGCAGAGCCTGGGTATACGGATGAGTCGGGTTCTTGAACAGCTCATCGGAAGGTGCCTTCTCGATCAGCTTGCCCAGGTACATAACCGCGATATCATCGGAGAAGTGGTTAACAACCGACAGGTCATGGGTGATGAACATATAAGTCAGTCCCATCTGCTCCTGCAGGTCTTCCATCAGGTTCAGAATCTGAGCCTGAATGGACACATCCAGAGCCGATACCGGTTCGTCGCACACGATGAACTTGGGGTTCACGGACAGAGCGCGGGCGATACCGATTCTCTGACGGCGGCCGCCGTCCAGCTCGTGGGGATAGGTGTTGTACAGACGCTCGGCCAGACCTACGATCTCCATCAGCTCCAGAACCTTCTTCTGCAGCTGCTTCTTGTCTGTCACCATCTTGTTCAGCAGCAGGGGCTCGGCGATGGTCTGGCTAATGGTCTTTCTGGGGTTCAGAGAGGAGAACGGATCCTGGAAGATGATCTGCAGATCTTTTCTCTTCTTCCGCATCTCTTCCTTGCTCAGCTTTGCCAGGTCTTCTCCCTCGAACAGCACTTCGCCTCCAGTGGGCTCCAGCAATCTCAGGATGGCGCGGCCTGTGGTGGATTTACCGCAGCCGGACTCGCCTACCACACCCAGGGTCTGGCCTTTGTTGATGGTGAAGGTGACATCGTCCACCGCGTGCAGCATACCTCTCGGCGTGCTGAAGTATTTTTTGAGGCCTTTTACCTCTAACAATGCTTTCTGCTCGCTCATTTCCGGTTCAACATCCCTTCCTTGATATTCTCTTCGTTATACAGATGGCATTCCACATAATGCTCCTCGTTGCGGTATACGCGCTTCGGCTTCTGTGTCTTGCAGATCTCCATAGCGTAATCGCACCGCGGGCAGAATGCGCACCCGGCAGGCAGGTTGCTGGGGTCCGGCATCAGGCCCTTGATGGGCTTCAGGCGCTGCTCTCTGTGATCCAGGTCAGGCAGAGAGTTGAACAGCCCTTCTGTATACGGATGGCGGGTGTAATCGAACACATCCTCCAGTGTGCCATGCTCCACGATCCGACCGGCATAGATGATGGAAACCGTATCACAGATCTCCGCCACGATGCCCAGATCATGGGTGATCATCAGCATGGAGGTGTTGTACTGCTCTTTCAGGTTCTTCATCATTTCCAGAACCTGTGCCTGGATAGTAACATCCAGAGCGGTGGTGGGTTCGTCGGCGATCAGCAGCGCCGGCGAGCAGGCCAGGGCGATAGCGATAACCACGCGCTGTTTCATACCACCGGAGAACTGGTGCGGATACTCCGTACCACGCTCGCCGGGGATACCTACCAGCTCCAGCATCTCCTTCGCCTTCTCTACCGCTTTGGCATGGTTCACATTTTCATGCAGCTCCACCACTTCGGCGATCTGGTCTTCTACGGTCATAACAGGGTCCAGCGAGGTCATCGGGTCCTGGAAGATCATGGACACCTGATTGCCTCTCACCTTTTCCATTTCCTTTTCGCTCTTGGCGAAGATGTCTTCTCCGCCCAGCTTGATCGTGCCGCTGACGATCTTTCCAGGAGGATCGGGGATCAGACGCAGGATCGACAGACCTGTGGTCGTCTTGCCTGCACCGGTCTCACCTACCAGGCCCAGGGTTTTGCCCTTCTCGATCTCCAGATCCAGTCCGTTTACGGCCTGGACGATGGCGTCGTCCGTACGGAACTCTACCACCAGATCCTTGATCTCAACAGCAAGGTTCTTCTTGTCACTCATCGCTCTTTTCCTCCTGTCTTACTTCAGTCTGGGATCCAGCGCGTCACGCAGACCGTCGCCCAGCAGGTTCAAGCTCAGGATCGTGATCATGATCATGCACCCGGGGAACATGGTGATGTAGCTGTAATCGCGGATATAGGTTCGGCCGCTGGACAGCATTGCGCCCCATTCCGGACGGGGTGCCTGCACGCCCAGGCCCAGGAAGCTCAGACCCGCTGTGGACAGGATCACAGAGCCTACATTCAGAGTTGTCTGAACCAGGATCGGGCCCATGCAGTTGGGCAGAACATGGCTCAGGATGATTCTGGCGTTCTTCGCTCCGATGGCTCTCGCCGCCTCGATGTACTCGGAGTCACGCACGGTCAGAACTGCGCCGCGCACGATACGGGAGAAACCAGGCACACTGGAGATCGTCAGAGCGATAATCAGGTTCAGGTTGCTGGCGCCCAAGGCCGCAACGATGGTGATGGCCAACAGGATGTTGGGGATAGCCAGCAGGATGTCCATGCAGCGCATGATCACCATGTCCAGCTTGCCGCCGAAGAAGCCGGCCACAGAACCCAGCAGGCCGCCCACGACCAGGGAGAAGCACACAGCCACAAAGCTGATGCCCAGGCTCATACGAGCGCCGTGGAAGATTCTGGACAGAATATCTCTTCCCAGCTCATCTGTACCGAAGGGATGAGAAGCCGAGGGAGACTGCAGTCTCTGGCTGATATCCTGCTTGATTACCACTGTGTCATAGTCGAACAGTACGCCGGCGAAGATCACCATCAGGATCAGCAGGATGACGATCGCCAGACCTACCATGGCGCCCTTGTTCCGTCTCAGGTGACGCCACACATCATACATCTGGCCGTGCTTCTTTGCGCTGCCGGCCTCGGCAGCTGCGGCCGTGTTCTTTTTCTCTTTGCTCATTTGCTCTTACCCCCCGACTTGTACTGGGACTTGATCCGCGGATCCACCATGCCGTACAGAATATCAACCACCAGGTTGACCACGGAGAAGGTGGCGCACACCAGAATGATACATCCCATAACCATGGGGATGTCTCGGCCATTGATGGAGTCCACCATCAGTCGGCCAACACCAGGCCATGCGAAAACGGTCTCTGTCAGCACCGAGCCGCCCAGCATGTAACCGATCTGCAGACCGATAACTGTGATGGTGGGGATCAGCGCGTTCTTCAGTGCGTGCTTACGGATAACAACGCCATAGGCCACGCCCTTGGCGCGCACCGTACGGATGTAGTCCTGACGAATGGTCTCCAGCATGGAGGAACGGGTTGTTCTGGCGATAGATGCCATGTGGTTGAAGCCCAGAGCCACGGCGGGCAGCACGATGCTCTTAATACCCTCACTACCGGAGGAGGGGAACAATCCCAACTTCAGGGAGAACAACAGAATCAGCAGCAGGCCCAGCCAGAAGATAGGCATCGAAACACCGATCAACGCGATAACCATGCTGATGCTGTCAAACAGAGTATTCTGCTTCACAGCGGCCACAACGCCCAGCGGCACAGCCACGACCACAGCCAGAAGCATGGCGCAAGCTGTCAGCTTGATGGTGTTGGGGAAACGGTTAAATACTTCTTCAGACACAGGCCCACGAGTCTTGTAGGAATCGCCCATGTCGCCCTGCACCAGCTTGATGATGTAGTTGGCATACTGCACCAACACCGGATCGTTCAGGCCCAGGGAGTCCCGCAGCTCTTGAATCTGCTCAGGGGTGGCCTGCTCGCCCAAGATAACCTTCGCCGGATCGCCTGGCGCCAGCTGCAGGATCAGGAACACGAGCAGGGTTACGCCGATCAACACCGGGATCAGCATAATCAGTCTCTTAACAATGAATTTCCACATAAGATCCTCCTGTTTTCTTGCCTCTGCCGCCTGATGCTGAAACGGCTTCGGCTGAATTGGGCCCCATTCCCCGCTTCGAGGCCGCCTTTCGCGGCTGCCGGTCCCAAAGCGGGAAATAGGGCGGCACTGTTCCCGGACCATCTGGCCCGGGAACAGCGCAGGGTAAAGGAGCTATTTCTCTCTGTCAACTGTGCTTATTCAGCCCAGTAAACATTCTCAAAATAGATGGTGCCGCTGTCGCTGACTTCCACGCCTTCCAGACCAGCCTTGTAAGCTCTCAGAGTCAGGGGCTGATACAGAGGAGTCTGGGAGCACAGCAGATTCAGGCGAGCGGACAGCTTCTCAAAAATGGCAACTCTTTCGTTTTCATCCAAAGTTGTCTTAGCCTGATCGATCAGGGCATCCACTTCGGCATCACGCAGGCGGGTCTTGTTGGAAGCGTTGATGGAGGAGCTGTGATACACGCCTACCACATAGCTCAGCAGGTCGCTGGAAGTGTAGCCGCCGATAGCTGCAGTGTAATCGCCTTCAGCTGTGGCGGACAGGTATGTAGCCAGGTCCATGCTCTCGATTTCACAGTTGATGCCGATTTCCTTCAGGTTGGCCTGAACCACTTCGCCGGCGCGCTTCTTGGTGTCGTCAGAGCAGATGATGGAGAACTTGACGGAAGCAGGATCCACACCGGATTCTTCCAGATACTGCTTTGCCTTTTCCACATCATAAGTGTCGGCATTTTCATCGGTGGTGCCAGCAAAGTTGCTGGGAGTAGCGGTCCAGGAAGGAGTAGCCAGACCGTTATAGGCAACGGTGACAACGCTTTCCTTGTCGATGGCGCTGTTGATAGCGTGACGCACATTCTGGTTGTCCAGGCCGGGCTTCTCGTTGTTCAGCATCAGCCAGTTGTGGCTGGTGTGCTCGAAGCTGATGACCTTCAGATCGCTGTTTTCCTTCAGACGATCAGCGTCCATG
>OGZI01003374.1_pt1 | contig 11369 bp, 9 predicted proteins | sample 1576711 | NCBI WGS metagenome assembly OGZI01 (sample SAMEA3541482, study PRJEB24748) | human gut metagenome | biome: human gut; feature: human-associated habitat; material: faeces | place: China | collected 2012
GGTGATGATGGCATTGAGCAGAGTACCGCCCAAACCGCAGAAAATCCCCCGCAGCCGGCTGTAAACCGCCAGCTCTGCCAGACTGTTGCCGATGAGCATCAGCGCCAGAAACACCGACACCGCCCGCAGGGCCCCGCCGGGATTGAAGGCCACCAGCACCCCGGCCAGCACCAACAGAAGGCCGCCGCACAGCCACAAAATCCGATACAGCCTATTGTTTTTTCCCAGCGTCCTCACACTCCCTTCCCCGGTGGATCTTTGGGTTTCTTCTTTCTTCTGGGCATCACCGGCGGATTGACTGCCGTCAGAGCCTTGGCCTTATCGCCATAACGGCGCTTGAGTCTGCCGTACACATCTTCCCGCAACAGGGCATAGATCACTGAGCTGATGGGGATAAAGAGAAGCATCCCTGGAATACCCATGGCGTTGCCGCCCACAGTCACGGCCACCAGCACCCAGATGGAAGGTAGGCCTACGGAATTGCCCACCACATGGGGATAAATCAGATTACCCTCCAGCTGCTGGAGCACAAAAAACAGCACGATAAACCACAGGGCCTTCATGGGGTCCACCATCAAAAGGAGGAAATCCCCCACCACCAGCCCGATCATAGCCCCGAAAATGGGGATCAGGGCGGTGAAGGCAACGAGCACACCGATGAGCAGTGCATAGGGGAAGCCCAGAAGAGTCAGAGCCACAAAGAACATTGCGCCCAAAATACAGGCCTCCAGACACTGTCCGGACAAAAACCGGGCAAAGGTCAGGCTGGACAAAGAGGCAATGTGCAAAAATCGCTGCACCACTTTTTCCGGCAGGAAAGCATAAAGCAGCTGCTTACACTGGCGGCCCAGCTTTTCCTTCTGCATCAGCACATAGAAGGAAAAAATCAGCGCCAGGAAGAAATTGACCACTTTTCCGGCCACACTGGTGGCCACACCGATGGTGGAGGTGACCACCTGGGAACCGGCCGAGCGCAGCCATGTACCGGCTTTCTGAATGATTTCATCCCAATCCAGCTGGATCTCCGCCAATCGCTGGGCGATGTCAGGATATCGGTCCCCCAGCTTATAGGCCCAGCGCTGCAAAGCCTGGAAGGCCACCTGGCTCTGCTCGATCACCGCGCCGATGGTATCCACCAAGGCGGGCACCACCTGGAAAAAGACGAAAAACAGCACGCCTACCACCAGAATCAGCGTAACAACCAAACTGATGGCCCGGCGGTTTTTGTAAATATAATTTTTGGGATCTTTGATCCATCTCTCAATGACCCGAATCTCGATAAAACGCATGGGAACATTGAGCACAAAGGCCATGCAGGCCCCCAGCACAAAGGGGAACACATAGCCAAAGAGCGTCTGCAATCCGGCGGCAATCATTTCCCATCGCTGGAAGGCGGCATAGAGCAAGACGGTAAAGGCGATGATCCCCAGGATCTTTTTCATGTTGTCTCGATTCAGCTCCACAGAATCCCCCCATATGCCAAAGAAAGGCAAAAATTCATACCCACTGTTCCTTTGCTGTCAGTGTATCATATTATCCCCTGTTATGGGAGAGCTTTCTCATTCTTTTTCCCATTTTCGGAAAAAACCACCTGGCGCAGCTCTTTGTCCAGCGCATCCAGCCGGTCTTCCGGCAATGCAATGGCCGAAGGGAGCATACTGTTCAGGGCCCGGATGGTAAGAGGCCGGGCTCCCCAGGCATATTCCGGCTTTTGCAGCAGAGGATAATACCGCTGCAAAATGGCCATACACCGGGGATCTTCCATCAAACTGCGCCCCAGCACATCCACGCTGTAGCCGCCCATGCTCTGGGCCGTGGGACAGGGGTCCAGTGCATCGGCCGGATAATCTCCCCACAGCCGCCGCAGCCAGCGAACGCTCATTGGATGCCACAGCCGCACATCTTCATCCACTTTGGCCGACCGCCCGGAAGAGGTGAAGGGCTTCGACAGAGACAGACCATGGATGCCATGCTGGAACACATGGCACTCCACCGGCACTTCCAGCCGGGCCAGTTCTCCGGCAAAATCCAGCGTCTGCTGCACCGGCACAATCTCATCCTCCCAAGTGGAGAACAAGAAGGCCGGCGGGGTGTTTTTATCCTCTTTGCCCAAAAGGGCGGGAGGATTCATGGGCTGCATCAGGCCGCACTGGGGCTGGCCCAGGCAGGGATATCCCAACACCATGGCCTGGGGCCGCTCTTCTCCCTCCAGGCAAAGGGCTGCGGCCAGATGGCCGCCGGCGGAAAAGCCCACCGCGGCGATGCGCTGGGGATCGATATCCCACTCCCGGGCATTTTGCCGGATGAGGCAAAGAGCCTCGCGGGCCTGCTCCAAAGGCAGCGGCCACTGTACGCCCTTTCCCACGCTGTACTGAAGCACAAAGGCACTGAAACCCTCGGCCAGATAGGCCAGGGCCACCGGCTCCCCTTCCCGTTTGGACAGCCGCTGATAGGCCCCGCCGGGGCAAATGAGCACCGCCTGCCGGGGCGATGCGTTGGCAAATTGTTTTTCTGGTTCATGGAGATAGGCGGTCAGGCAGCCGCCCTTTTCCAAAGGGATTTGCTGGATACGCATACTAGTTTCCCTTTCTTCCGCTGAGTGGTTCCTGATGTTTTTTCATAGTGGGGATAAATCGCCTGGCAAAGCTGCCTTTGCCCCTCCCTTTGATGTAAAACACGCCGATGATGGAAAAGACCACGGCGCCGATAAAGTTGACGAACAGATCCTTCATGGTGTCGATAATACCGATATCCAGGTATCCTCCCAGATCCCAATCTTCACCGTTGACCACAAGACTTTCCACCGGCACGGTCACCGGTACATTTTTCCCTTCCGGGTTGAGCTCCACCGAGGTTACATGGGAGACCACGGTGTCCTTCTGCATGTCCATGCCGAAATACCGGTCCATGCCAAATTCAAAAAACTCCCACATAACGCCCACTGTCATGGAAAAGCAGAAGGCGAAAAGGCCCACAAAGACAGGGGCCAGATTCAAAGCCACCCGTTCACTGCGGTTGAGAATATCGATGAGGGAAAAGCCGATGGCCGCCATCAGAAAGCCGCTGATGGTGTGAAGCATGGTATCCCAGTAGGGGAACTGGAGATAATAGGCCCGGATCTCTCCCAGGATCTCCGCCGAAAAAATAAACAGCAGAATGATGACTTCCAGGGTGTCGGGCACCTCAATGTGCAGCCGATGCTCCACAATAGAAGGTATGGTAAACAAAACCAATGTGAGCAGGCACAAAAACACATTGAAATAGTCCCTGTTAAAGATCTGAGCCACCATCACCAGCAGCACCAAAAGCCGCAGCACCACATAGACGGCCACCAAGCCTTTGTTCTGCCGGGCAAACTCCCGGATAGACTCCCTTTTTTCCTGCCGTTTTTCCTGTCTTTTTTTAGGCATTCCATTCTCCTTTTCCATAAAACCCACAACAACCATTGCCGGCCACCCGACAATGCTGCCGGCTTTGCAGCTCATACACCATAAAGTAATAGCGAAAAGGCATCTGTGCTGCATTTTGCGGTTATTATACCATAGCGGCAAGTCCATGCAAACTTGCACGCCGCCAATGCGGTGTAAAATCGGCTTTGCCGATTTTGGCTATGGTGTAACATCAACAGCAGTCGTTTTGTGAGCAAAACGACTGAATACACAGTATCCTGCCGCACATGTGCGGCAACTGTTGATATTATACCATAAAATATTCCCTTTGTCCTTGTTCTTTCTCAAAAAAATTGACACCGGCCCGCCATTTATGTTATATTATATGACACATCAAAAAAGCAGGGCCTTTTCCAAAGGCCCGGGTTCTCCGGAACAGCGGCGCAGAATGCAATGCAGGCAATGACCCCTGAGGCCATTGCTTTTTTTCTGCCTGCGCCGTGGGCTCACACTTCTTTATTTCTTTCTAAGGAGGCGCGTAGCCATATGTCCGAACACTATCAAAAACAAGCTTATCGGGTGTCTTTGTGCACCAGCGCTGTCAACGCCCTCTTGGCCGTCTTCAAGCTGGCCGTGGGTTTTGTCAGCTCCTCTTCTGCCCTTCTGTCCGACGGCGTGGATTCCGCCTGCGATGTGTTCAGCTCGTTCATCGTGATGATCGGGGTGAAATTCGCCAGCAAATCCCCGGACGAAGACCATCCCTATGGCCACGAACGCTTTGAATGCATCAGCTCCATCGTGTTGGCCCTGATCATCGCCGCTTCCGGTATCGGCGTAGGCTATGCCGCTTTGGTGAAGATCTTCTCCGGCGCCATGGAAGCTCCCGGCCTGCTGGCTTTGGCCGTGGCTGCTGTCTCTATCGTCGCCAAAGAATGGATGTTCCGCTTCACCCGCCGGGCGGCCCGGCGCATCCGCTCCGATTCCCTCATGGCCAACGCCCTCAACTACCGCTCCGATGTCTTTTCCTCCTGCGGTGTTTTCATCGGCGTGGCCGGTGCCCGGCTGGGTTTCCCCGCCCTGGATGCCATCGCCTCTTTGGTCATCTGCGCACTCATTCTCCACTCGGCCATTGAGATTCTGCTGGATGCTCTGAGCAAGATGCTGGACAGCTCCATTGACAAAGAGACCCTCACCCAGCTGCAGGAGCTGGTGCTGAAGCAAGAAGGCGTCCTGGCCCTGGACGATATCAAAACCCGTCAGTTCGGCTCCCGGTATTTTGTGGATGTGGAGATCGCCTGCGACGGAGACCTGTCTCTTCGTGAGGCCCATGCCATCGCCTCCCGGGTCCACGACGAAATCGAGCACCATTTTCCCGAAACCAAGCACTGCTTGGTCCATGTGAATCCCTACGGGGAGGAACACTGATTTTCCACAATGAAAAGGCCTGTCTCTCCAGTGAGAGACAGGCCTTTTTGATTGCTTATGATTTAGTTTGTCTTTTGAGAAGTTGCCTGGGAAGAAGCCGGAACTTTGACAGCCTCGGGTGCGTCGGGCACGAAGAAGGAGCCCACACAGGCCACCACGGCCACGCCCACCAGGATCCACAGCACAGTGGGCAGTCCCTGGGCGTCGCCCACCTTACCCAGGATAGGAGAAATCACGCCGCCAAAGCTGGAGGCCAGACCCATGGTGATACCGGAAGCCAGACCCACATGGTTGGGCAGCAGCTTCTGTCCCAGAGCCACGGAGGGGCTGAAGGCCAGGTTCAAGCTCATGGCCAAGGGAATGAGTACGATAGTGGACAGGCCCACCCACCGGGAGAAGATAATCACCAGCAGGCAGGGGATGTACATCACCAAGCCGGAGCGGATGACCCGGTTGAAGCCCAGCCGGTCGGCCAGACGGCCACCGATGAGAGTGGACAGAGCACCGGCGAAAGCGATGATCGTAGTAGTGGTACCAGAGCGGGCATCGGACTGGAGAAGCACGCTCATCCAGAACAGGGGGATGAAGGTGGTCATGCCGATGGACAAAGTGGAACGAAGGAAGGTGACGGCGGTGAGCTTTCCAAAGCCTTTCCAGTCGTCCTTCTGCCCGGCCGCCATAGCCGCTTTGGTGGCCTGGGCCCCCTCATTGGCAAAACCGGCCAGCGTCTTGGTCTGGCTCAGCAGGAAAGCAGCCATAAGAAAAGCGGGAACGGCCAGAATCGCCGTGCCCTTCAGGCCAAAGCGGGAGATGCCGAACACCGCCAGCATGGGACCCACGGCGCCGCCCAGGTTGCCGCCCACGGAAAAGTTGCTGATGCCCCGGCCTTTGCGCTCGCCAGCCACATAATTGGCCATGCGTCCGCCGTCGGGATGGAACAGGGCCGAGCCGATACCGGTGAAGGCCACCGCTGCAAACATGGCCCAATAGCTGTCCAGAAATCCCAGCATGGAAATGCCGCAGCCCGACATAAAGATGCCCAGGCACATCATCCAGGGCCGGGAGTGTTTGTCGGCCATGGAGCCGAACACCGGCTGGATCACCGAACCGATGCTGCTGAGGGCAAAGGTCAATCCGGCTGCCGAAGCCAGGCTGATCCCTTTTTGAGTCACCAAAAAGGGTAGGATGGCCGGCAGGGCGCCGCCGCTGATGTCGGCGCACAAATGGCCCAGCATCATAACGATGCCGTAGGACTCGCGTTTGAGTTTCATTGCTTGTTCCTCTCCTCTTTTCTGTTGCGCTGCCGCCGCAAACCCCCGCGGCGGTTTATCTGCTGAACTCTATTGTATCAGAATACACACCCCAGCACAAGAGCCGGGCCATCTTTTCCATTTTTGTACAGTATCTGGACAAATCCCCGAAGCACAGCGTGCTTCGGGGATTTGAAAACAATTTTAACCTTTTTTATGGGTGCCGATGTAAAGGGCCAGAATCATGATATAAATGATCATCATCACAACGAACACCGCGGCCATGCCCTGCCACATCAGCTGGAGGGTCTGGCTCACAACATGAAAATCCACATTCATCCTAAGCGCCCCTTTCTTACAGCAGCATGCCAGGCACCAGGCCCAGAATCACGCCGCCCACGATAACCGAACCGATCTGACCGGCCACATTGGCCCCTACCGCGTGCATCAGCAGGTGGTTGGTGGGGTCTTCTTTCAGGCCCATCTTCTGGATTACGCGAGAGGACATGGGGAAGGCCGAGATACCGGCAGCGCCCACCATGGGATTGATCTTGTTCTTGGAAAACAGATTGATGATCTTGGCAAACATACAGCCGGCCACGGTGTCAAACACAAAGGCCACAACACCCAGGGCCATGATCATTACCGTCTGCACATTGATGAAGCTTTCGGCCTTCATGCTGGCGGAAATGGTGATGCCCAGCAGCAGAGTGATCAGGTTGGCCAGCTCCTTCTGCGCGGTCTGGGACAGGTTCTCCAGTACGCCGCACTCGCGGATCAGATTGCCGAACATGAGGAAGCCCACCAGGCTCACTGAGGCGGGAGCCACCAGACCGGCCACCAATGTGACGCCGATGGGGAAGAGCAGCCGGGTCATACGGCTGGCACTCTTGGGCTCATAGGGCATGCGGATGAGCCGTTCCTTCCGGGTGGTGCACAGCTTGATGGCAAAGGGCTGGATAATGGGCACCAAAGCCATATAGGAATAGGCCGCCACAGCGATAGCGCCGATGTACTTACTGCCCAGCACCAGGCTGACCAGAATGGCGGTGGGGCCATCGGCCGCACCGATGATACCGGTAGCCGCCGCATCCACCAGGTCAAAGCCCAGCAGAGAGGCCACGGTGATGGTGAGGAACACGCCGAACTGAGCCGCCGCGCCAAAGAGCAGCAGCTTGGGGTTGGAAAGCACCGGTCCGAAGTCGATCATAGCGCCGATACCGATAAAAAGCAGCAGAGGCATGGCTTCCGAGGCGTGAATGCCCACTTCAAAGAGCCAATCGATGATTCCTTCTACCTGACCGGCCCCTGCCATGGTCTGGGTGAGCACCCCGGACATGGGGATATTGACCAAGATGGCGCCAAAGCCCATGGGCAAAAGCAGCGCCGGTTCCATTTCCTTCTTCACCGCCAGCCAGATGAGCAGGCCGCCGATGACATACATCACCACTTGCTGCCAAGTGATAGAGAGGATCCCTTCTGTTAAAAAATCCATACCTCTTCTCCATTCCTTTGTGTTCTTTCCGCCCTACCTATAAATAGGAGCGGCGCTCTTGAAATTTTACCATAATTATGCCCCTATGTCAAAATTTGTACGGTAAAGTCTGTGTAAAACCCCTTTCATTTTTCCTGGGTGTCCAGCACCTGGCCATCCAGCGTCACCAGGATGGCCCGGGCCCCTTGGGACCGGGCAAATTCCAGCGCCTCCTCCGGTTCCATCAGGAGCAATGCGGTGGAAAGACAGTCGGCCAGTGCTCCATCGTCGCAGATCACCGTGGCTGACAGCATCCGCTGGGCGGGATAGAGGGTTTCCGGGTCGATGATATGGTGATACCGCTCCCCGTCCACAGTGTAAAACCGCTCGTAACCGCCGGAAGTGACCACGGCCTGGGATGTGATCGTCACCGTATCAATGAGCTCTCCGGCCTGCTGAGGATCTTCAATGCCAACGCTCCAGCCCTCTTTCTCCGGCGGCGCTCCCTGGGCCTGTACATTTCCTCCTGCGGAAATGACGAAATTTTCATACCCGCTTTCCATCAAACTCTCTGTGACCCGCTGGACCGCAAAGCCCTTGGCCACCGCCCCCACATCCAGGGACATCTGGCTGTCCCGCAGCTCTGCGGTGCCCGCTTCCTCATCCAGCACCAGATCTTCGATACGGCAGTGTTCCGCTGCCTGGGACAGCGCCTCCCGGGAAGGCAGCTGGGCCTTTTCCGGTTCCTCCGCCGCCTGCTCCCGCGCCTCATGCCAGATAGACAGCACACTGCCCATGGCCACATTCACTACGCCTCCGGTCCTGTCATAGCACTCCCGGGCAAACAGCAGCAGCTCCATCACTTCCGGCTCCACCTCCACCGGCCCCTGACCAGCCTTTTGGTTCAGCTGATACAAACCGGTGACTCCCTCGTAGGGCACATAGATGTCATAGAACCGGGACAGTCGCAGAAGCTCTTCTTCCGTCTGGGAAAAAAGCCCGTCAAATTCCTCTTGGGAGGCACAGTAGGCCGTCACAATTACCACCGTGTCAAAGGCTCCATAAAATTCTCCGCTGTATCGCTTCTCCCCGCCGCAGCCGGACAGCATCCCCAGGCAAAGGGCCAGGCACAACAATACACCAATGATTCTTCGCAGTTTCAATTTGATATCCTCCATGGATCTAGGGCCGGTTTTTCCGGAAAAAAGGAAAAATTTTCGCCGGATGATTGCGTCCGCCCCCGTTTTGTGGCATGATTGTATTGTACAGTTCCAACCCCACGGACGCAAGGAGGTGCCCATGAAATTTTCACTTACATCTTTGCCAGGCCGTCTGCTGGCTCTGGCTCTTTGTTTTTGCCTTGTCCTTTCCCTTGCTCCCGCCCTTCAGGCCGCGGCTCAGCCCTTTTCCGATGTGCCGGCGGACAGCTTTGCCTATGAGGACATCCTCTTCCTCCGGGAGCAAGGGATCACCCAGGGCATCGGGAACAATGAATCCGGAACCTATCTCACCTTCAAACGCTGCGACTTTGTGCTCATGCTGGGGCGGCTGATGGGCTGGGATCTGTCCCAGACTCCCAAGGCCTCCGATGTGCCCCAGGATCACTATGCCGCCGGAGCGGTGGCCGCGGCCGAAGCCCACGGACTGTCGGAAAGCACCGGCTCCTATTCTTTCCGCCCCGATGATGCCATCACCCGGGAAGAAATGGCCGTGATGCTGGTGCGTGCCTTGGGCATTTCTTCCCAGGCCGAAAGCAGCCTTGCCGCCCTCTCCCTGGACAATCCCTTCCGGGATCTGTCCCCCACCCAAAACCCGGATACTTTCTACGGGGTGCGCATCGCCTATGACCTGGGCATCATCCAGGGACAGACAACAGAAACTCCCACCACCTTTGATCCCAAAGGCACAGCCACCCGAGAACAGACTGCCGCCATGATGATGCGGTTTTACCGCGTGTCCCAAACCGATCTTTCGGAGCTCCACGGCTTTTATGCCATCTCTTCCTATTCCCAAAAGGACAAAATCTCTTCCCTCACTTCCATGACCACCGGCTGGAGCCGGATGGAATATGGAGAAACCGGCCCTTGGCTCAATACCACTTCTACTGGCAACAATGACTGGGCCGTGCCCGCCGGCAGCCAGGAGATCGTCGATCTGGCCAAAGAGTCCCAGGTGTCCCTGCTGCTGGGAGTCTATCTGGATCTGAGCCAAACTTATGAAGGGAACACCCAGGCTTCCCTGATCCTCTCAGAGGAAAACCGGGAAGCTGCCGTGCAGGCCATCGTGGATTTTCTCCGGGAAAATCCCTCCTATCAAGGAGTGACCATCGACTTTGAAGGCTTTGTCTCGAAAAGCTATAAAGCCCCCTTCACTGCTTTTCTCACCCTTTTGCGCCAGGAATTGAATGAAAACGGCTCATACCTGTTGTATTGTGCCCTGCCTCCCATGGAAAACTACCAGGGCTATGACTGGCGGGCCATTGGCGACATTGTGGACAAAGTGATCCTCATGGCCCACGATTACGACCCCAATACACTGCCGGACTATCTTCAGACCGACATCCCCCAAACGCCCCTGGCCCCCTTCAACAAGGTCTACCAGGCCCTGCTTCAGATCACTGACGAGCAGACCGGCGTGCGGGACAAAAGCAAGGTGCTGCTGGCCATCTCCTTCGGCACCACCCGGTGGGAATATACCGACACCACCTTCTCCTCTACGGCCAAGACCTCCAGCTATGAGGCCATCCGCAACCGGCTCCAGTCCGGTTCCTCGGAATATTACTTTGATGAAAGCTCTCAAAGCCCCTACCTCTATTATTACGATGACAGCGACGGCACCTACAATGTGGTCTGGTATGAAAATGCCGACAGTGTGCAGATGAAATGCACTCTGGCCCGGGCCTTCGGCATTGGCGGCGTCTCCCTGTGGCGGCTGGGCCTGGTGCCCGATGAAGATGGGCTCCATTTGAATGTATGGGAGTCCATCGAGAACGAATTTTGATACAATTTGTTGTTTCCTCAAATTTATATACAAAAAGGAGCGATTTTAGTATGGACAAGAAGTATGTAGACTACATGGTGGAGCAGACCCAGAAGCTGCTGGCCATCCACAGTCCCACCGGCTACAATCAGGAAGTACAGCAGTATCTGCGGGAAGAGCTGGGACGCATCGGCTATCCGGAGACCACCGGTCCCCGCCGCGGCGGCGTGGCCTGCTGCCTGGGCGGCGAAGGCAACCCCATCACCCTGACCGCTCATGCCGACACCCTGGGCGCCATGGTCCGGGCCATCAAGGACAACGGCACTCTGATGATCACCCCCATCGGCGGTCTGAACCCCAACAATGCGGAAACCAGCAATGTGGAGATCATCACCAAGTTCAACGGCTCCTATTCCGGCACCATCCAGGTGGAAAACGCCTCCACCCATGTGAATCCTCATGTGAACGATCCCCGCAGCTTTGACGAGAACATCGAAGTGGTCATCGACGAAGATGTACACTCGGTAGAAGATGTGCTGGCTCTGGGCATCGAAACCGGCGACTTTGTCTGCCTGGATCCTCGCACCGTTGTCACCAAATCGGGCTACATCAAAAGCCGCTTCCTGGACGACAAGGCCTGCTGCGCCATTCTGCTGGCCTATGCCAAGTATGTAAAAGACGAAAAGGTGCAGCTGCCCCGTCAGGTGTGGGTGCAGTTCAGCGTCTATGAAGAAATCGGCACCGGCGGCGCCACCCTCATCCCCCGGGATGCCCACGACATCATCGCCGTGTACATGGGCTGCGTAGGCGAGCTGCAGGCGGGCACCGAGCGGAAAGTCTCCCTGTGTGCCA
>OGZI01003389.1_pt1 | contig 11330 bp, 10 predicted proteins | sample 1576711 | NCBI WGS metagenome assembly OGZI01 (sample SAMEA3541482, study PRJEB24748) | human gut metagenome | biome: human gut; feature: human-associated habitat; material: faeces | place: China | collected 2012
CAGTTCCTTGAGGGTCTTGCCGAGCATGACCTGCGTGGCGAGACGCGGCAGGGGCACGCCCGTGGCCTTGGAGACGAACGGCGCGGTACGGGAGGCGCGGGGGTTCACTTCGAGGATGAACACAACCCCATCCTTGACCGCGAACTGGATGTTCATCAGGCCGACGACGCGCAGTTCCTTGGCAAGGGCCACGGTCTGGCGTTCGATTTCGGCGACGGTCTCGGCGGGAATCCTTGCACTAAACCATTAGAGGAGTCGCCCGAGTGGATGCCCGCTTCTTCGATGTGCTCCATAACCCCGGCGACGTACACGTCCTCACCGTCGGACAGCGCGTCCACGTCCACTTCAATGGCGTTTTCAAGGAATTTGTCGATGAGCACGGGATGCTCAAGCTTCTGCTTGCCGACATGCAGCGCGAAGTATTCCGCCATCTCCTCGTCGTCATAGACGATCATCATGGCCCGCCCGCCAAGCACGTAGCTCGGGCGGATCACAATGGGATAGCCGATGCGGTGGGCGATCTCGCGGGATTCTTCCAGCGTGGTCGCCGTGCCGTTGGCGGGCTGGAGAAGCGACAGCTTCTGGAGCAGAGCCTGAAAACGTTCGCGGTCTTCGGCGCGGTCGATGGCGTCCGGGCTGGTGCCGAGGATGGGCACGCCCGCGCGCAACAGCGGCACGGCGAGGTTCAGCGGCGTCTGGCCGCCGAACTGGACGATCACGCCGTCGGGCCGTTCCTTTTCCACAATGTGCATCACGTCTTCAAAAGTCAGCGGCTCGAAATAGAGGCGGTCGGACGTGTCGTAGTCGGTGGAAACGGTCTCGGGGTTGGAGTTGACCATGATGGCCTGAACCCCGGCGTCCTTGAGGGCGAAGGAAGCGTGGCAGCAGCAGTAGTCGAACTCGATGCCCTGCCCGATGCGGTTGGGGCCGCCGCCGAGGATGATACCTTTTTGCGGTCGGCGGGAACCACTTCCTGACCCGTTTCATAGGTCGAATAGAAATAGGGAGTGTAGGCTTCGAATTCCGCGGCGCAGGTATCCACCAGATAGTAGGTGGGCACGGTGCCGGTTTCGCGGCGCAGGGCACGGATATCGCCTTCGGGCTTCTTCCACATTTCCGCAAGCTGACGGTCGGAGAAACCGAATTCCTTGGCCTTGCGGAGCACGGCGACCATTTCCGGATTGTCGGGCGTCATGGAGTTGGCCAGCGCAAAGTCGCGGATCTGCCCTTCCATATCCACGATTTCCTTGATCTGGCGCAGGAACCACGGATCGATCAACGTGATTTCATGGAGTTCTTCCAGCGTGAACCCGACAAGCATAGCCTGACGGATGGCGAACATACGGCGCGAGTTGGGCGTACGGAGCTTACCCATGAGATCTTCGCGTGAGGGCAACGCGGCGCGGAAGTTGCTGCCGAGGCCGATAGCCCCGATTTCCAGGGAACGCAGCCCTTTCTGGAGCGATTCCTTGAAAGTCCGGCCAATGGCCATGGTCTCACCCACGCTCTTCATGGAGGTGGTCAGTTCGTCCTTGGCTCCGGGGAACTTCTCAAAGGTGAAGCGAGGAATCTTGACCACGCAGTAGTCGATGGTGGGTTCGAAGGACGCGGAGGTTTCGCGGGTAATGTCGTTGCGGAGCTCGTCCAGCGTATAGCCGACGGCCAGCTTGGCCGCGATCTTGGCGATGGGGAAGCCGGTCGCCTTGGAAGCCAGCGCGGAGGAACGGGACACGCGGGGGTTCATCTCGATGATCACGAGTTCGCCGTTAGCTGGATTGACGCCGAACTGCACGTTCGATCCGCCGGTTTCCACACCGATTTCGCGCATGATGGCGAGGGAGGCGTCGCGCATCTTCTGATATTCGCGGTCCGTGAGGGTCTGCGCCGGGGCCACGGTGATGGAGTCGCCGGTGTGCACGCCCATGGCGTCCACGTTTTCGATGGAGCACACGATCACGCAGTTGTCCGCGGTATCACGCATGACTTCCATCTCAAATTCTTTCCAGCCGATGACCGACTGCTCGATCATGACTTCGCTCACCGGGCTGGCGGTCAGGCCGTCACCCGCGATTTCCTCAAGGTCTTCCATATTGTAGGCGATGCCGCCGCCCGTGCCGCCGAGCGTAAAGGCGGGGCGGATGATCATCGGGAAGGGCATGGAGGAACCGATGCGGCGCACGTCTTCCATGTTGTGGGCGATGGCGCTCTGAGGGACCTTGAGGCCGATGTTTTCCATCGCCTGACGGAACAGCTCGCGGCTTTCGGCCTTTTCGATGACTTCGGCCCGCGCGCCGATGAGTTCCGTGCCGCACTCGGCCAGCACGCCGGATTTCGCCAGCGCGAGCGCCGTGTTCAGGCCCGTCTGCCCGCCGAGAGTGGGCAGGATGGCGCACGGGCGTTCCTTGCGCACGATGGCGGCAACCGTTTCCGGTTCGATAGGTTCGATGTAGGTGCGATCCGCAAGCCCGGGGTCGGTCATGATGGTCGCCGGGTTGGAGTTCACCAGTACGACCTCGTATCCCTCTTCTTTCAGGGCCTTGATGCCCTGAGTCCCGGAATAGTCGAATTCGCACGCTTGGCCGATGACGATCGGGCCAGAACCGATTACCATGATCTTCTTGAGATCTGTACGCTTGGGCATATCGCTCCCCGCTGGGCAAGGGTAGATTTGTTTCGTCCGCAACCGGCCTCTCCACCGGCTGACACCAATGGCCGCACGCCGAAACAGCGGCACTCCATCATATAGGGAAATGAAGAATAATGAATCCCTCAGTTCCTACACGCCATTGTTCCCGCTGGCAAGAGGAAGAAGCGCACCTTTTCCGGAAATCCCGCCGCTCCTTTTCCCCTTCCGGACGCGCGACGGAAGGAATACAGCCAGCCGTTCCGTACGAAAAACGCGGCTTACCTCTTGCGTTTTTTTGGGAGAGCGTATATGAAACCAGTCTTTGGTGCGGACAGTCCGTGCCCCTAGAAAGATTTTTTCGGGCGACCGTCCGAATATATGGAGGATGTCATGTCCAAGCAGTGCGAATTTTGTGGCAAAAAGCCCCAGACCGGCAACTATGTGAGCCATTCCAACATCAAGACCAAGCGTGTGTTCAACCCCAACCTTCAGAATGTGCGTCACCAGTTCGCCAACGGCGAAGTCCGCACGGTTTCCGTGTGCACCCGCTGCCTGCGCTCCGGCGTGGTTACGAAACCCGTTGTCCGCAAGGCCGACTAGTTCCCGTGTCTGCGGCATGGTTTTCCAAAAATCCCCGGTTGTCCGCAGCCGGGGATTTTTTTGCTTTTTGAAGAACAGACCTTACCTCAAGGACATGACACCGCCACCACGCCACCTCTCGCCCACACGGCAGGCCACATCCACCCCTTCGCGCCGCCCTCCTCTGCGCAGGCGTAAACTGCGGCTGTGGATGCGCCCCTACAGCGTCCCCCGTTTTTGGAGGATGATCGACGACGGGGAAAAGCGGCCTACCCTCCCTCCTCCGCACCTGTTCGATCTTTGGATCACAATACTCGCCTCCCGGAACATCCCGTACCTGCTTACAGGACGAGGCAACAAGCTCCGCCTGTACGTCCCCGCCCTGCTCGAACGCCAGGCCCGTTCCGAGCTGGAGGCCGTACTGGCCGAAAGCAGAAAGCCACGCCCTGTCTACATCGAGCCCCCCACGCACAACAACGCGCACTGGGCGCTGTCAGTGCTGCTTCTGCTCATCCTCTGGCATGGCGCCAGGATGCATTGGGGATTTTTGGCCCATCTTCCCGGCCTGCCGGATCTGCCATCTGAAGAATGGTCGCGGCTCGGCTCACTGGATGTTTTTCGCGTGAAGACATTCGGAGAGTGGTATCGTTGCGTTACGGCATTGACCCTGCACGCCGACAGCCAGCACCTCTTCGGCAATGTCCTGTTCGGCGCGCCTTTTCTGATCCTGCTCTGCCGCAGGGTGGGCCTCGGGCTTGGCCTCTTTCTTATCTTGCTGGCCGGAAGCTTCGGCAACGCCCTCAACGGATGGTACCGCCCCGCCGGGCATATCAGCCTCGGCTTCTCCACGGCCCTTTTCGGCACGGTGGGCGTGCTTTCCGGATTCATGGCCCTTCAAGGATGGGGCAGCAGAACGCAGAGCGATACCGGAAAGCTCTCCTGGCGCAGAGGCATCCTCCTGTTGGCCGCAGGCACGGGCATCCTCGCCATGCTCGGCACGGAAGGCGACAAAACGGATTACGCCGCACACCTGTTCGGGCTGCTCTCCGGCTTCATCGTAGGTGGAGCCTCAGGCTGGATATCACGGCGTACGGCCCCCTCTCCGGTCATAAATACGCTACTCGGCCTGAGCGCCGCAGGGCTGGTCGTGCTGTGCTGGAGGTTGGCGCTGTAAGGAAGCCGCGATCTCTCTGCCGTAAACGAGCCCCATCGGGAAGAAGAGCAGGACAATCCCATCCTCTCTATCCAAAGAAAATTCGAACAATCCAAATACACTATAGAAAATAATGACTACTTGAAAAAACAAATCTTTTTGAGCTAGAGCCTTCTTTAAAGCCAGCCAAACAGACCATATAAAAAGAGTCGTTCCCACTATTCCATACATGAAAAGCAAGCCAATAAAGATGTTATGCGGATGATATACTGTTTTCTCTACTTCCCTATATCGTGAGTTCAAATCTTCCGCATTTTCCATGATATAATTATGATGAAAAGCTTTAAACGCTCTTATTGAGTTACCAAACCATGGAGCGGATTCAATACCTGCAATGGTAGCTTCCCAAATAGGCTTACGTGTTTCAAATGTTCTGTCATTTAAAGGAGATTCAACTGAAGATATTACACGATCAAGTTGTTCTTGTGGCAAAACAAATATAGTAACAATACAAATACTTACTGTAATTACTATTGGAACAATTCTTTTCTTTGATAAATAGAATATCAGGAAAGATAATGAAACAAAAGTTGCCAAATAAGCAGCCCTATTCGCACTTAAAATAAGTATCAATGTGATCAAACAACCCATTCCTGACAAAATATAACGAGATATCCCTTTCCATTTATTGCAATATGTTATAAGAAAAAGGAGAGCGATAGCTGAAACAGCTCCGAGAATATTAGGATGCTTCAAAAAAAGGACAAGGCGCTCATCACAAGAAACTAATGGCTTTGAAAATATACCGACCATAAACCCGATATAGGTAACTGATAGCGCTATAGGGAGAAAGAGCATTGAAATAAAATACCTATCCTGTAATAACAGAATAGCCATTATTCCAATCAAATAGACAGAAAGTATTTCATAACCGTTTCTTATATCTGCAAACAGATATCCAGGGGTGAACATCGTGTATAAAGCTGCTGCAATTGGTAGTAATGCCGCTAAAGGGATACGACGTATAAATCGGTATACTTCCGCCTTCCAAAGATAATAACCACCTATAAACAGAGGAATACTGATCCGCTTCCATGTCAACGAACCTGTCCCCAACCACCAAAAAAGAACACTCAATGATATAAAAAAAAGTGCATATTCATTAAAAAGGCTTTTTACCCATTTAGCTTCCCGTATCTGCACAGTATGAACCTTTTCATATTTTAAATGGATTTACCTAATTAGTATTCCATAATCATTAAAAAAAATCAATAAATGTTAAAAAGCCATTCTTCAACTTTTCTGGCTTGCTCTTCAACATGAAAACCTTGCACTGCATGAGCATAAAAATCTTTTTTGATTCCAAGCAAAGCTTCACCAGGCAAGGTCAACAGAGAATACAAGGCTTCGGCCATGTTGCTACCATCATCATGGGCTTGAACCAACAATGAACCTTGATCGGTTGGCCAAATTTCAGGTACGCCTCCACTTCTGCGTGCAATACAGGCTAGACCCTGAGCCATAGCTTCTTCCAAGGCAATCCCGAGCGCCTCACAGTAACTCGGGAGCACATAAATATCTCCCTTTCCCAGTTGTTCCTGAACATTCGAAACATGTCCTGTGAAAGTTGTGATATCATCAAGCCCCATTGACGAACACTGCTCTTTAACAAGCTGTTCATCAGGACCAGTCCCCACAACGATACAACGAAAATCCACCCCCTGTTCCCGCACTTTTTTCAGAGCATAAAACATGTCTTTATGTCCCTTGTCTCTATCCAACTGACAAGAGGTAATAACTACCCGTGGCTTATGAATAGTTGATGGGGGTGTCGGAGCAGGAAAAACTCCAGGGTGGATAGCCTGAAAGTCATATTTGCCGAGCATCGGAACCGAACGGATCAAACCCGCCTTACAAAACTCGGAGCACGCCAAGAGCCGGGGTTTCAAAAAATATTGCGTTGCCCAAGTTTTAAACCTGTTCTTAAGATCTCCCGGATCCCCAAGACGATGTATTATCGGAATACCAAGGAATTTTGCAGCGATTCCAGCCGTTCGCAGATCTTTAGAAACATTGCATATACAAACGTCAATATTATACTTGCGAAATTCTTGGAGAAAAAACCAAATGGTCAATGGGTTTCCATCAACGCCAAAACGGACTTCCTGCGCATTGAGACCCAGCTCTTGAGCTTTCTTGGGAAAAGGCCCGGGGCGTCCGTACACGTATACCCCATGCCCTCTCTCTTCCAGAGCCTTTCCAATGTTGAGGCACCATGTCTTGACTCCGCCCCATCTGCGGGTGGAATTCACAAAAGCGATGTTCACGAGCTCACCTTACAGAACCCGGCAGCCGTCTTCAGTGACCAGCACCATGTGCTCCCAGCGGATCCCGCCCCATTCAGGGAAGTACAGGCCGGGCTCCACGGTCACGATCATTCCGGGCTCCAGCGGGGTTTTATTACGTCCATTAAGGCTCGGCCCCTCATGGGTTTCCAGTCCGACGCCATGCCCGAGCCCATGCGTAAAGGCTTCGGCAACGCCGAGAGACTCGAAGTGCCCTCTGGCCGCCTTATACACATCACAGGCCAGAACACCGGGATGGATAGCCCGGATAGCCTTGTGCTGCGCTTCTTGTACGGCCTCCAGCGTCTTTTTGAAGCGCTCCGTCGGCTTTTCGCCGACCCAGAAAGTCCTGGTCTGATCGGAACAGTAGTCTTCCAGACGGCACCCCACATCCACCAGCACAAGATTTTCCGCCTCCAGAAGGGCGTCTTTGGAGGGCAGGTAGTGCGGGAGCGCCGCGTTGGGGCCATGCCCCACAATGCTCGTAAAGGCCAGCTCGGTCGCCCCGTGATGCCTGAAAAACATTTCAATGTCCCACGAGACGGCGGCTTCGCTTCGCCCGGGAACGAGCACGCCGGGCAGCCACTCCATCATCTGCTGGTTCAGGCGGCAGGAAATCTCCATACGCCGGATCTCTTCCGTATCTTTGATCACGCGAAGCCGTTCAACCAGACCGTCAGCCTTTGAAAGGCGGCAGCCCGATCCCGCCAGCGTTTCCGCGAATTTTTCATAGAATTCCAGCGTGACCGCGCGGGCCTCAAAGCCGATGGTTTTGCCGGGCACAAGCCCTTTCAAGAGCTTGGCGATATCTTCCGGCGCGTCCGCGCCATAGATGAAAACCCGCTCGGGCTCCCACAGCCGCCGGGCCGCGTCCAGATAGCGCGAATCCGTCAAGATCCAGTCTTTACCGTCCGCCATCACAATCAGGCGGCCGGCGCTTTCGTTCAACTGCACATCATGCAGTTCGAAACCCGAAAGATAGTACCGGTTCGCCGCGTGGCTGATCAAAAGCGCTTCGATTCCCTGTTCCCGCATCAACGCACGCAGGCGTTCGCGGCGCTGTTCGCACATCTGTTCGGACATAATCGCATCCGTTTGTTTTTATAAATATTTTCAATAAATAAGCTGAAACATATACAGGCAAATACCATATACGGGCACGTCACCCTTGTCCAGCGAGGGGAGGGGCATGGGAATCCCCCCTTCTATAATTATAAGGGACGTTCCTCTTTTCCTCGATGAAATGCTCATTCCGCGCTTTTGGGTTCCTCTTCAAAAAGTTCACCGAGGATACTGTTGGAAACAAGCATCCCTTCATCCGTAAGCCGAAACACCCCGTTCTCCATGCGGGCCAGCCCCTCAGCACAGAGGCGGTGGGCGAACGCCCCGTGATCCCCCAGAAACGAGCGTCCGGCCAAGGACTCATAGGCATCCAGCGGCAAACCATCCACGGTTCGCAGGCGCAGCATCATGAGCTCCAGCGCCCGCGTTGCCCGATCCAACGGTTCCCGCTCAGGGCAGCGGCGCCCTTCCCGCACCTGCTCCAACCAGCCTTCCCCCTCCGGATTGGTCCAGCGCTCCCCGCCGATCGTGGATGTCGCCGCAGGGCCGACCCCCAGATAGTCCCGGCCTTCCCAGTACCCCAGATTGTGGCGGCACCGGAAACCATCCCTGGCAAAGTTGGATACTTCATAATGATGCAGCCCAGCCTCCTCAAACAGCCGGATGCCTTCAAGATACATGGCGCACTGCACGTCTTCCGAAGGCAGCTCCGCATCCCCGCAGGATTCCGCAAGAGGCGTCCCCGGTTCCAAAGTCAGCCCATATGCGGAAATGTGCTCCGGCCCAAGCGCGATTGCCGCGCGCGCATCCTCCAGCCACTGCTCCAGCGTCTGCCCCGGGAGCCCCCACATCAGATCAAGGCTCAAATTGGCGCAGCCCGCTTCCCGTATGGCCCGGAACGCCTCCCGCGCCGCATTCGCCCTGTGCAGCCGTCCGAGCGTCTCCAGCATCCCGTCATGCAGCGACTGCACGCCCAGCGAAATCCGGTTGACGCCCGCCGCCAGAAACCCGCTTGCCTTTTCCGCCGTATGCAGGGAATCCGGGTTGGCTTCCATGCTGATTTCCGCTCCGGGCAACACTTCAAACGTCCGCCCCACACAATCCAGCACGCCCTCCAGTTGATCCGGATCAAGCAGGCTTGGCGTGCCGCCGCCGAAGAAAACGCTCTCCACGGGCACTCTGCCGAGACGCCGCCCCCATTGTCCCAGCTCGGCATACAGCGCTGAAAGATACACGGCCATTTCATCGCCCGAACGGGTCAACGGATTGGAATAAAAAGCGCAATACCGGCATTTGCGGCGGCAGAACGGTACATGGATATACAAAAGCATAGATACTCCGGGATACGGTTCACGGGATGGCCTCTCTTATCCCGTTTTACGCTCCGGCACAAACCCATGCAAAAAAAGCTTTACATCAAGGGGCAGTCCGCATATTGTACCGTGTGGGCATACGCCCAAAAAACGTCAACCATCTCAGAGAAGCCAAATGCTCTTTATCCTCCGCCGCCACGAATATCCCGAAGCCATCCGAAACGGCATTGCCCCGGTTTCTCTCTATTCCCCGTTGTTCCAGCGGGGTTTTTTTTGAGCTTTTCCGTTTTCCGCCGATACGCTATCGGCCTGCCGAGACGACAGGCTCCAACGTCAACCCCCGAGAAGCCGCCATGCAACAGGAAACCTTCCATTGGCCTCACAAAGACTTGCTGGATGTGGACCAGTTGACGCAGGAAGAACTTTTCCACCTGCTTGATACTGCCGCAAACCTGCACGAAATCAACTCCCGGCCAGTCAAGAAAGTCCCCATCCTCAAGGGAAAAAGCGTCGTCCTCTTCTTCGCCGAACCGAGCACCCGCACCAAGACCTCTTTTGACATGGCGGGCAAGCGCCTTTCCGCCGACACCTTCGGGCTGGCGAAATCCGGTTCCAGCCTCCAGAAAGGCGAAAGCATGAAGGATACGGCCCTGACCCTCCAGGCCATGAACCCCGATGTCATCGTCATCCGCCATTCCAGCAGCGGCGCGGCCCAGTTCCTCGCCGAACGCCTACACTGCGGCGTGGTCAACGCCGGGGACGGCTGGCACGCGCATCCCACCCAGGCCCTGCTCGACGCCTTTTCCCTGCGTCAGGTCTGGGGACACGACCGGAACGCCTTCAAGGGCAAAAACCTGCTTATCCTCGGTGACTGCGCCCACAGCCGCGTCTGCCGCTCCAACGTACTGCTGCTCACCAAGCTCGGCGTGAACGTCAGCCTGTGCGCCCCGCGCACCCTCCTGCCCGCGGGCGTGGACAACTGGCCCGTCACGGTCTACACGGACAGCAAGAAAGCCGTGCGCGACATGGACGCCGTCATGTGCCTGCGCCTCCAGCTCGAACGCCAGCAGGCGGGCCTGCTCCCCGACCTGCGCGAATATTCCAAACGCTTCTGCCTCACCACGGCCCACATGGAATTGGCCAGGCCTGGCGCACACATCATGCACCCCGGCCCCATCCTGCGCGGACTCGACGTTTCCGACGCCCTGGCGGACAGCTCCCAGTCGCTGATCCTCGATCAGGTCTCCGCCGGGGTTTCGGTTCGCATGGCCGTTCTCTACCTCCTCGCCACCCGTCCCGACATCAAGGACAACCTCTAACAACGGAGATCGCCGATGTCCTCTCTTCTTATCAAAAACGCCCGCTATCTGGGCGACTCCGTGGACCTGCTCGTCGTCGACGGCAAGGTGCAGTCCCTCAGCGCTTCCATCAATGCCCCCGCCGACGCCGAAATCGTGGATGCCGCCGGAAAAATCCTGTTCCCGAGCTTTATTGATGTGCATACCCACCTGCGCGAGCCCGGTTATGAATGGAAGGAAACCGTAGCCACGGGCCTCAGCTCCGCCGCGCACGGCGGGTTCGGAGCCATCCTCTGCATGGCGAACACCGACCCGGTCAACGACGACGCCGCGGTAACGGAACAGATCCTTGAGTCCGCCCGCCGCTCGTGGCCCAACGGTCCCCGCGTCCATCCCATCGGGGCGGCCACCGTCGGCCTCAAGGGTGAGGAACTCACCCGCATGTCCGAACTCAAGGATGCCGGATGCGTCGCCATCTCCAACGACGGACGCCCAGTAGGCAATACCGAAATCTTCCGCCGGATGCTGGAATACGCCGCCGATCTCGATCTCATCGTCATCGACCACTGCGAAGATCCCTATCTTGCCGCCAAATCGCACATGAACGAAGGCGCGACCAGCGGCGTCCTCGGCGTCAAAGGCCAGCCCGACGTGGCCGAAACCATTCAGGCTTCGCGCAGCATCCTGCTGGCCGACTATCTCGGCGTGCCCGTGCACATCGCGCACGTTTCCGCCAAACGCACGGTCGACATCATCGCCTGGGGCAAATCGCGCGGCGTCAAGGTGACCGCCGAGACGACCCCGCACTATCTGACGCTCGACGATACCGCCGTGAACGGCTACAACACGCTCGCCAAGGTGAACCCGCCGCTGCGCACGGCCGAGGACGCCGCCGCGCTGGTGGAGGGCGTGAAGGACGGCACGGTGGACGCCATCGTCACCGACCACGCGCCG
>OGZI01003397.1_pt1 | contig 11311 bp, 7 predicted proteins | sample 1576711 | NCBI WGS metagenome assembly OGZI01 (sample SAMEA3541482, study PRJEB24748) | human gut metagenome | biome: human gut; feature: human-associated habitat; material: faeces | place: China | collected 2012
GCGAGGCAGGAGAAGAACCCGCACGCGGCGCTGGCCCATGCTGCCCCGGCGTTGCGGCGTCCGAAGCGCACGAGGGCGACGTAGGGCACCAGCGCCATTGCGCCGACGATGCTCCAGCTGGTGGTGCAGAGCAGGGCGACGAGCTGCCCCTTGATCTGGGCGCAGCCGCCGCTGACGAGCACGCAGATGGCGATGCCGGTGAACCACGAAAGCCGGTTGCTGGGCCGCCCGCGCAGGTCTTCGGACAGGGCGGAAACCGCGATGTGGTAGATGCCGGTGGCCGTGGACAGCGAGGCGGAGACGATGGCCAGTACAAAGATGTGCAGGGCGAACTCGGGGAGCAGCATTTGGACGAGCTTGGGCATGACCTGATCGGGGCTGGCGACTTCGGGCAGGATAAGCCGGGAAAGCGCGGCCGCGAAGTAGGCCCCGCCCACGAGTACCGTCAGGATGAACATGGCGAGCGGCGTGGTTTTCTTGAGCTGGCGAGGATCGGCGATGGCGAAATGGCGCTGCATCATCTGCGGCTGGGCCCACACCGCGATGGAGGTCACGACGACCAGCGAGAGGATGAACAGCCCCCGTTCCCCGCCGGACAGGGAGACGAACCCGTTGTTGGCGAGATCGCTGGGGGGAAGGGCCGCCAGCGCCTGCATACCTTCCCACGGGCCGCCGACCTTGGAGAAGATGGCCCCCACGAGCATGAGCATACCCACGAACATGACGACGCCCTGCATGGCTTCGGTGTAGAGGACGCCGCGCAGTCCGCCGATGAAGACGGTGAGCCCTACGATGATCGCCACCAGCCAGATGAGCGCCCAGACGGGCACGGGGCGGCAGCTGTATCGGGATATTATGGACGACGATCCGGAGCTGGAGGGCGGCATTGTGGTACTGCTGAGCCAGGGAAAGCAGGATCTTTCGTATTTTGAGCTGTGCTATATGGCGAAGCTCACCGGCGCGGTGGTGGCCGAGGCCGAGCAGCTGCGCCGGGGTGCGCGCGCCGAGGCGTTCCTGCCATTTGCGCGTTGGCCACGCCAGGAAGCGGTAGACGGCCCACGTCCCGAACCAGACGTTGCCCGCGGCCACGAGCAGCATTTGCAGGCCGTAGGCATGGGCGAGGCCGCCGAACCCGACGAGCGCCACCGCCGAAATGTAGGTGGCGACATAGGCGAAGGCCTGCACGCCGAATCCTACGGAGCCGCTGAGCACGGCGTCCTTGCTGCGCCCCTTATGCACCAGAAAGGCGAAGACCGCGAAGTAGCCGGCCCAGAGCAGGATCTCAGTCATGGTTGCGCTCCATCCGGCGTTTCGCCGGTTTCACATTGCGGAGGAGCCCGAACAGGGACATCGAAAAGGACACGAACATGGAAACGAGGGCGACTCCAACGGCTCCATCCATAGGCAGGTTGGTCAGGGCGGCAAGCATCACGGTTTCTCCCGGCGGTAAAAAGGTACAAAAAAAGCCACCGGCCCTTTGAGGTCGGTGGCTTGTCCTTACTGAACAAAGCTCAATGTGCTACGGAACGTCTCATTTACGCACAGCACATCCGATCCGGGGCCAGCAGCTGGTGTCCCGAATAATAATAGTAAAAGTGCGCAAACGAAAAGATCATGGTATAACTCCGTGGAAGAGATGTTCCCACAAAAAGGGAGGCTCCGTCAAGGGGGCGGGGCCGCTTTTTTTGTCATTGCTTTCTTTCCCCGGAACAGGGATGCTGGACAAGCCAATCCCGGAGGCGGGCGAGTTCGGGGAGAAAGCGGGATTCCAGTTCCTTCACGGCGGCTTGGAGCGTTTCCGGCGAGTCGTCCCTCGCAAGCTGGCTCCTGCGCGCGAGCATGTCCATCCAGATGTGCCCGTCGAAGATGATCCGCCTCCGCCACGCGGCGGCGAGGACGGCGGGCGGGGTGGGCGTATCGGGAAGGTGCCCGGATGCCGCAAGATGGTCTTTCATCGCTTTCAGGCCCGCGTCGACGGCAAAACGCATACGGCGCACGGCCCCTTCCTGTTCAAGTCCGGAAAGTGGTGATAATAAAAAGGCTTCTTCCAAACGGCTCAACGTTTGGAGAAAATGTTGCAGAGAAGCCGAAGACGGCGTAAAAAAGGATGGCATCACTTTTCCTCTTGACAAGCCCGTAAAGCGGCTTAAACCGTTATTTCGCGCTGTACATCGGTTTTTCCATAGTGTAGTGGATTACTCGGTTTTCTGGCGTCGATAACGCGTTAGGAAAGCCGTTCATTTTTTGTAGAGCAGATTCGTTACAATGGAAAGGGGAATAGTGAATGAAATCTTCGCATTTGAGGATGCTGCTGCTTCTGGGGGCCTTGGGGCTTGCGTGTTCGCCGGAATCGGCCTTTTCTCAGGAGAAGGCCGCCGCTCAGGCATATGCGGGAAAAACGGTCACGGGGGAAGTGACCGTAAAGCAAACTGTTGAAGATACGTTGCAGTCGCACCGTGGCCTGAAGGTCATGCAGGAGAACCTTGACGTCGTCCGTCATGAGCTCCGCAGGGCCAAGGCGGGGTGGGGCCCGAGCGTCGACGCCGTGGGGCGTACCGGCGCCAGCCGGCTGAGCAATACGACGACGCGCCCTTTGAACGCCGATAAGGACATGTACGGGGCCAACAGCATCAGCCTTACGCTCACGCAGCCGCTGTGGGACGGTTTCGCCACGCGCAGCCGTGTCCGCACGGGCGAAGCGACGGTCGATTCCATGACCTACCGCGTCCTCGACAACGCCACGTCGTTCGCCCTGGACGCCATCATTGCCCATGTGGACCTGCTCCGCCGCCGCGAGATCCTGCAGCTTGCCAAGGATAATGTGAGGCAGCACGTGGAGATCCTGGACTCCCAGAAGGAGCGCGTGGAACTCGGGGCCGGCTCCTCCGCCGACGTGACCCAGACCAAAGGCCGCCTGGCCCGCGCCCAGAGCACGCTCACCGATGCCGAGGCCTCGCTCCGGGAAGGTGAGGCTTCCTACATCCGCTTGACCGGGAAGCCCGTGCCCGCTTCGCTGGCTGAAGTGTATGTCCCGGAACCCATGTATACCGGTTATGACGCCGTGATGGAGGTCGCTGACAAGAACAATCCGAAGCTGAAGGCCTATATGTCCGACATCAAGGCCGCGCGTGGGGAAAAGGAACTGGCCGAATCCGCCTACCATCCCACAATCAATTTTGAAGTCGGCCCCTCCTACTCCGACCGCAGCGGCCCCGGCAGCCAGTGGACTTCCGGCGTGGACGCCGGGCTTGTCATGCGCTGGAACCTGTTCAACAGCGGGGCGGACAAGGCCGGAACCGAAGCCGCCGAGTCGCGCACGAGGATGGCCACGGAGACGCTGTATAATTTCCACGACGAACTGGCTCTGGAAATCGAAAATACATGGACCCGGTATCTGGCGGCCAAGGAACAGAAGAAGTATTATGAGGAAGCCATCGGCTACAACACGGCGACGCGCGACGCGTATCTCGAGCAGTTCAAGCTGGGCGAAAGAAGCCTGCTCGACGTGCTTGATGCGGAAAGCGAGCTTTTCAACTCGTCCACGCAGTACACGACAGCCAATGGCAACGTGGTTGTAGGCGCGTACAGACTGTATGCCCTCACGGGTATGCTGCTTCCCGAACTGGGCATCAAGGAAGATCCGCTTTATGAATCGCCCAGAAATCAGCAGGAAAAGCGCTAGGTTCCTGCGTTGAGAGTGTCCGCATGGCTGATGTGATGCAACCCCCGAAGGGGGGAGAGCCCGATACGCCGGAACAGAAGAAGCCCGTCCCGCTGGTCAACGACGGTTTATCGCCTTCGGACGTGGATTTCATTCCGCCGCTGGTGCACAGTTTGGTTACGTTGCTGCGGCTTCGCGGCAAGTCCGTTTCCACGGCGTTTCTGATGGCGGGGTTGGCCGGGACGGGGCGTGTCTCTCCCGGGGCCTGCCTGCACGCGGCAAAGCGTGCGGGGCTTGAGGGGAAGATCGTTTATCGGAAGAGCCTTCAGGACATTTCCACGCTGGTGCTTCCGTGTATCCTTCTGTTGTCCCGTGACCGCTCGTGCGTCCTGACGTCCCTGGATGACGGCAAGGCGGGAGTGATTTTCCCGGAAACGGGGGAGGGCGTGCAGCCCGTCCCCCTTCAGATGCTGGCGGACGAGTACACGGGATACGCCATTTTCGCCACGCGCGAGGCCCGGCTTGACCAGCGGGCCGACCGCATCCGGCTCCTCAAGGGGAAGCGCTGGTTCTGGGACGTCCTGCTCTACTACATGCCGATTTATCGGCATGTGGCCTTCGCCAGCGTGGTCATCAACCTGATCGGCGTCATCAGCCCCCTGTTCGTGATGAACGTGTACGACCGCGTGATTCCCAACAACGCGGTGGATACGCTCTGGGTGTTGGCCATAGGCATCCTGATAGCCTACCTTTTCGATTTCCTGCTGCGCAACCTGCGCAGTTACTTCGTCGACGTGGCGGGCCGCAACGCGGACGTCGTGCTTTCCAGCCGTCTGGTGCAGAAAGTGCTGACCATGCGGCTGGACGCCAAGCCCGAATCGACCGGCGCGCTGGTCAACAACTTGCGTGAATTCGAGTCGTTGCGCGAATTTTTCAGCTCCTCGACGCTTCTGGCGTTCATCGACCTGCCGTTCCTTGTGGTGGCTTTGCTCCTGCTGGGATATATCGGCGGGCCGCTGGTGATTCTGCCGCTGTGCGCCATTCCCGTCTTAATCATTACGGGCATCGTGCTGCAGGAGGCCGGCAAGCGCACGGCGGAGCAGGGCTATAAGCAGAACATGCAGAAGAATGCGCTGCTTGTCGAACTGGTCAACGGGCTGGAGACTCTCAAGGCGTGCATGGCCGAAAGCCGGATGCTGCACCTCTGGGAACAGGTGGTCGGAGTTTCGGCCAAAGCCGGCAGCGTGGCCAAAAAATACAACAATCTCGCCATCACCATCTCTACGCTGGTCACGCAGGCCGTGTCCGTGGGCATGGTTATCTGGGGCGTCTATCGGATTGCCGACGGCACCATGACGATGGGCGGGCTCATCGGCTCGAACATTCTGGTGGGCCGGGCAATGGCCCCGCTGATGCAGATCGCAAGCCTCCTCACCCGACTGCAAAATTCCCGCATGTCCCTGCAGGCGCTCGATCTGCTGATGCAGCTTCCCTCCGAAGGCCAGAACGACAACGAGTACGTGGAGTTCGGCAAGCTGGACGCCTCGTTCTCGTTTGAGGATCTGGCGTTTGCCTACCCCGGCGCCGAACGTCTGGCCCTCACGGACATTTCCGTGTTCATCAAGCCCGGCGAGAAGGTCGGCGTCGTCGGGCGGATGGGGTCCGGCAAGTCCACGCTCGGCAAGATGCTGATCGGGCTGTACCAGCCCCGGGACGGCGCCGTGAAATTCGGCGGCGTGGACATCAGGCAGCTTGCCGAAGCGGACCTCCGGGGCAGGGTCGGTTTCCTGCCGCAGGACGTGGTGCTCTTTTACGGCACGATCCGGGATAACATCGCGCTCGGCGATCCCACCATCAACGACCAGATGATCCTGCGGGCGTCCACGCTGGCGGGCGTGGCGGAGTTCATCCGTTCCAAACCGGCCGGGTTCGGGGCGCAGGTCGGCGAGCGGGGCATGTCCCTGTCCGGCGGCCAGCGCCAGGCCGTGGCCCTGGCCCGCGCGCTGGTGCGGGACCCGGACATCCTGATCCTCGACGAGCCGACCAGCAACATGGACAATGCGTCCGAGCAGATGATCAAAAACCGCCTCAAAGCGGTGATGGGCAACAAGACGCTGGTCCTGATCACGCACCGGCTGAGCATGTTGGAACTCGTGGACAGGCTCATCGTTATGGAAGGTGGGCGTATCATTGCGGATGGTCCGAAGAACGAAGTGTTGCGCCGCCTGCGCGAGCAGCCCGCGCCCCGGACCGAACAGTAAGGATTGAGTCATGCCGCAGCAACCTGAAAAACCGCAACAGCCTCAACTCCCAAACGATACCCGCACCCAGGCCATCGGTTCGGAGGAGCTCCCCTACGTCAACGAGGTGGAAGCCGCACTGGCGCGCAAGCCGCGCCTCGGGGCGCGCTTCCTTTCATTGGCTGTCGGCCTCTTTTTCCTCATTTTGGGCATCTGGGCGAACTTTGCCGAAATCGATGAGGTGACCCACGCCAACGGGCAGGTCATTTCGTCGCAGCGCACGCAGATCATCCAGAACCTTGAAGGCGGTATCCTGGGGGCCGTCCTGGTCGGTGAAGGGGAAATCGTTGAAAAGGGCACGCCGCTTGCGCAGCTCGACAACAAACTTGCCGAGAGCCAATACCGCGACGCCCAGAACAGGATCTTGGAGAACGAGCTTTCGATCATCCGCCTTGACGCCGAGCTGAAAGGCGAATCGCCCGCCTTTCCGGAAGAACTGTCGGTTTCGCACCCGCAGGCCATCGCTGACCAGATGGCCATCTTCCATGCCCGCGAACAGCAGCAGAACGCCGAAATGGGCCTGCTGCAATCGCAGTATGAGCAGCGCTCGCGCGAAGTCGAAGAACTGACCGGCAGGAAACGCCAGACCGAACGCAGCCTTGCGCGTGCCGTTGAACAGCGGAACATCGCCGCGCCGCTGATGCAGCGCAAGATTTATTCCCGCGTCGACTACCTGGGGCTTGAGCAGAAGGTCGTGTCGCTGCAAGGCGATATCGAATCGCTGGCGTCTTCCATCCCCAAGGCGCAGGCCGCCGCCGAAGAGGCGAAGCAGCGTTTGACGTTGCGCAAGGCGGAAATGGAAGTGGAAATCAACGCCGAAATCAGCAAGCGCCGCACGGAACTCAATTCGCTGAAGGAAACCCTTGCCGCCGGCGGCGACCGGGTGACGCGGACGGAATTGAAATCCCCCGTCCGGGGTACCGTCAAGCAGATTTACATCAACACGGTGGGCGGCGTCGTCAAACCCGGCGAAGCAATCATGGAAATTGTGCCGCTTGACGATACTCTGTTGGTCGAGGCCCGGGTTCGTCCCGCGGACGTGGCCTTCCTCCATCCGGGGCAGAAGGCGATGGTCAAGATTTCCGCGTACGATTTTTCCATCTACGGGGGGCTTGAGGCCGATCTCGAGCAGATCAGCGCCGATACGATTGAGGACAAGCGCGGCGAGTTCTTCTACCTGGTCAAGGTCCGCACGCACAAGAACGCCATTTCGTACCGCAAGGAGCAGTTGCCGATCATCCCCGGCATGGTGACGACCGTGGATATCCTGACGGGCAAGAAGACGGTTCTCGACTATATTTTGAAGCCGATTTTGAAGGCCCGGCAGAACGCCTTGCGGGAAAGGTAAATGATCCTCTGGAGGTGGCTTCGTGTCCTCGCGGGCCTGCTTGCAGTAAGTATTTTCGTCGGATTGCCGTATCCCGGCGCGTTTGCTGCGGATGATGACGACGAAATACTCCTCAAGCGGAGTTCCGTCGGTTCGCTTCTGTCGAACAGGAACAAGGCGGAGGGTGCCCGGGTTGCGGCGCCGTCCGACCCGCCTCCAGCCGTAACCCCGGCCGAGCCCGCGCGGGAACCGGAGGCGCAGGCGGCCCCGGCTGGAAAGCGGGGAGAGGGCGGCCCCATACGGCTGTTCGGGACGCTGGAGATGAGGAGCAAGATAGGGAAGATGCCGAAATGGACCTCCGTTCTGGAAAAGGAGCGGAAGAATCCGGGATACGTGGCTAACCGGCAGTTCCCCGGGCAGGGCGCATGGAAGGACATCAAGGCGAAGCTGTCGGGCATGTCCCCGCTTGAGCAGGTGAAGGCCGTGAACGTGTTGATCAACAGATGGCCTTACCGCACCGATATGGATGTATGGGGCGTCATGGACTATTGGGAGACGCCCGTGGAGTTCTTTCAAAAGTCGGGCGACTGCGAGGATTTCGCCATTGCCAAGTATTTCGCGTTGCGCGACCTGGGCTTTCCCGCTTCCCAGATGCGGATTGTCGTGCTGAAGGATACGCTTCGCAACCTCGACCATGCCGTCACCGCCGTCTACCTGGACGGGGACGCATGGATACTCGACAATTTGAGCAACGCGGTCTTGTCGCACAAACGGCTTTCGCATTATCGGCCGCAATTTTCAGTGAACGAGGAGTACCGGTGGGCGCATTTGACGCCTTCCGCTCCTAAAAAGACGGGCCGTTAGCCCGTCGGGCTCCGGCTGGAACGTGTAGTGAACGACCATGCAGACGAGTGGAACGGATAAAGAGAGGGGCGTTATGGAACAAGTCATTCCCCAGTCTAAGGTGGGAAACAAGTCCGCGGCGTACAGGCGCATGGGCTGGTTTATGGCCGTCATTCTTGTGCTTGTGCTGTGCGCTGCGGGCAGCCTGGCATGGTTAAACATCAACATGGCGGAAACGTCCCTCAAACAGGATGTGGAGCGCCGCCTGCAATTTACGGCCCAGAACAAGGCCAACGCGCTTTCGCTTTGGTTCAACTCCATGCAGAATCAGGCCAACCGGCTGATCAGCGCGGATCTTTTCCGGCTGTTCGCCTCGGAAGTCAACGGGCTGGGCAATGATCTCTCCCCGCTCCTGAAAGCCTCCGGGGACAGCCCCTCCGGGAACGACGACCTGTCGCAGCTGGCCTCCCAGCTTCCGCTCATGAAGAACCTTTTGCAGGAATTCATTTCCTATTCCGGATTCCTGCGCGCCCGTATCACCAATGCGGACGCCCAGACGTACCTTTCCACGGACGTCACGCCCCCGGCGCTCTCGCTGGAACAGCAGCAGGGCATCCGGCAGGCGGTCGAGTCGGGCAAGTTGGGCATCCTGCCCGTGCGCAAGACCAGCAATGGGCTGGTCCTTGATTTGGTCGTTCCCATCTTCGCCCCCCAGTATGTTGAAAACCGCTCGGAAAAGCCGGTGGCTACGCTTCTGCTGTCTCTGATGGTTTCTTCCCGACTCGGTGAAACGATTGATACGGCGAAGGGCGAGAACTCGTTCGGCGTTACCCACGTTTTCCAGATCGTCGGAACCAAGCTGCAAGATCTTTTGCCCCTGTCCGCGGATATCCAGAATTTGCCCGACTGGCAGCTGGGGCAGAACGACAGCCTGCCGTTCGGGATCCGGGGAGGGGAGGCCGGCTCGCCTGATGAAGTATACAGCATCGGCGTAAAGGTTCCCGAGCTGCCGTGGCTGGTCGTGCAGGAAGTGCCGGTGGCGGCCGCGCTCAAGCCCTTCCTGGCGCAGCGCAATGCGATCGTTATATGGGCGGTCATTGCGGTCGTGGTCGTGCTGCTGGCCCTGCTGGCCGTCTGGTGGTGGCTCGTGGGGCGCAACGCCCGGAATGTGAGCGCCGAACTGCTCCAGTTGTATCAGATTTCCAATCAGCAGAAGCAGCTCCTCGACGGCATCAACAGCGCGCTTGTGGACGGCATCGTCCTGACCGACAAGGGCGGCATGGTCCAGTATGCCAACCAGGCGTTCGCGCGTATGGTTGGGCGTTCCGACGAAGAGCTTGTGGGCATGGATTGCGCGGCGATTTTTGGCTATGACACCGCCTTGCGGCTGTATAAGCAGCTGGACGTGGCCATCCAAAGCGAGCAGTCTTTCATGTTCAAGGACGTGATGTGGCTGCAGTCGAAGAAGTACCACTATCAGATCACGTGCTCGCCGTACCGCAACGAAAGCGGCGTGATCACCGGTACGGTTTCGGTGTTCCGCGACATCACGCAGCTTGTCGATGCGCAGGAGCGCAACCAGCGTATGGTCCGGCAGACCATCGCCGCGTTCATGCACGCCATCGAGGCCGTCGACCCGTATTTGGGCGGCCAGTCCTCGTATATGGCGAACCTGGGCGGCGATTTGGTCAAGACCCTCGGCCTCAGCGAGGAAGACGAGAGCACCGTCCGCACGGCTGCCAGCCTGTCGCAGATCGGCAAGATGCAGTTGCCCCGCGAGCTGCTGACCAAGCCCGGCGCCTTCACGCCGGAAGAGCGTCAGGCTATGGAGCGGCATGTGGAATATGCCCGGGAGACCTTGAAGAACATCAACTTCGAACTGCCCGTCGTGGAAGCCATTTCCCAGATGAACGAGTTTATGGACGGTTCCGGGTATCCCGAAAAGCTGCACGGGGACGAGATCGGCATTTGCGGCCGTATCCTGTCGGTTGCGAACACGTTCTGCGCGCTGATCCGGCCCCGCTCGTATCGTAACGCCAAGTCCGTGGACGTGGCCCTGAACATTCTGGAATCTGAATCGGCTAAGTATGATCAACATGTTGTGCACGCGTTGCGTGAATACTTGAAGACGCCTGCGGGGGAAAAGTTCGTCAGAAGCCTTGCTGACGAAAACGCCTGACGAGGCGATACCAAAGGGACCGGTGTGGGCTATGCGCATCCTTTTTCTGCATCATACGTTTCCAGGGCCGTTTCGGCAGTTGGCGGCGCGCTTGGGTGGGCTTCCCGGCAATGAAATCGTGTTCCTTTCGGAGCGGAGCAGGCGGGATGTGTGGATTCCCGGCGTTCGGAATCTGACGGTTTCCGGCGTCCAGCCGGTTATGGCGAAGGACAGGGCCGAGCGGGAATTGCTGCAGATGATGCGCTACGGTTCACGTTTTGCCAATGCGCTGTTGAAGCTGCAACAGGGCGGCTTTGAACCGGATATCGTCTACGCCCATCCCCGATGGGGATGCAGTTTTTTCGCGCAGGATATTTTCCCTCAGGCGTTCCATGCCGTGTATGCGGAATGGTATTACACAAAAGGGGCCAATTACACCTTTTTCACGCAAGGAGCGGCCCGGCCCGCCGTGGAGTTTGCCCAGAGCCGCGTCCGTAACCTCTGCCAGCTCAATGCCCTTGCGGAATGCGATCTGGTGGTCACGGCCACGAGCTGGCAAAAAAAGCAGTACCCGCAGCAGATTGCACAACATATTCACGTGATCCACGAAGGCGTGGACACGGATTTCTTTTCCCCGAAGCCCGAGCGCTTCCGTATTGAGGGATGTGATCTTTCCACCGTCAAGGAACTGGTGACGTTTTCGGGCCGGGGGCTGGAGCCTTTTCGTGGTTTCCCCCAGTTTTACAGGAGCTTGCCCCGGTTGCTCGCGGCGCGTCCCGAGTGCCATGTACTGATCATGGCGTCGGAACGGCAGGGGAGCGACGAGACCGTTTCGCTGGAGCGCCTGCGGGAAGAGGTGCCTGTCGATTCCCGCCGTGTCCATTTCGTGGGGTTCCGCCCTTACGAGGAGTACCGGCTGTTGCTGCGGGCTTCCACGGTGCATGTGTATTTTACGGCACCGTTCGCGCTTTCGGCGGGGCTGTTCGAATCCATGAGCTGCGGCTGCCTGCTGGTCAGTTCGG
>OGZI01003416.1_pt1 | contig 11243 bp, 12 predicted proteins | sample 1576711 | NCBI WGS metagenome assembly OGZI01 (sample SAMEA3541482, study PRJEB24748) | human gut metagenome | biome: human gut; feature: human-associated habitat; material: faeces | place: China | collected 2012
CCATCCAGCCGAAGACACGGGGCTCCAGGGTCACCCACTGTGGAATGAGGCCAAAGTGCTGCGGCCAGAAGCTGATGCGCTGTTCATCAGGGACGGGAGTGGCAACCAGTTGAGACTGGTTATTCCCTGATGCAGTAGTTGCGGAAACAGAAGGTGTGGTGGAGCTATGCGAAAAGGTTGTCATGAGATGATTCCTTATAAAAAGTAAATGAATGGAAGAATGCCTGGGGACTGGTACAGACGTGAGTCAGGGCTGCACTTTCAGGGAAACAGCATCAGCGCATGCTCTCCAGCAGCGTTTCTGCCATCACCCACAACGCCCGGTTGAGCTTAATGTCGGTATCGATGCTGTGAATGGCCCGGGTATGGATACGTTTTCCTCTGGCACTGCGACCGGAAATCCCGCCTTTCAGCATATTCTCCTGGATGGTCTGATAAGCACTCCACAGGTCCTTACCGTAATCCTCCCGGCGTCGTGGCGTCAGAATGTCGGTAGTGGTGACGGGCTGATGTTCATCACCATAACGGTAAGTCAGCGCCGCCTGTGCCAGAGCCTGGCGTGCCGGTGGCGGCAGGACCAGCGACTGCATGGCATCACGCTTTTCCTCAATCCGGTCAAACACGCCCACCACTTCGTAAGCACCTTCTATGACCCTGTCCACCACGTTTCCCCGGTGTGGCACCCGGACTTCTCCCAGCGACTGACCGCAGACCAGGCCATTGGTACAAATGGCACGAAAATATCCGGGTAACATCTGGTAGCTGGATGAACCGTCATGGGAGTTGAGCAGAATAATTTCAGGCACATGCTGACCGGTTATCTGTCCGGCCCGCCGCAGACGCAGCATATGTTTGGTATATTCCCGGCGGCTCTGGTCGCGCACACGGGTCTGGCAGGCGAAGAACGGCTGAAAGCCTTCCCGCTGCAGATTTTCCAGGACGGTGATGGTGGGAATGTACGCATACCGTTCACTGCGGGAGGTGTGCCGGTCTTCTCCAAAAATACTCGGGACGTGGTACATCAGTTCTTCGCGTGTCAGTGGGCGCTCCCGACGGATCTGATTTACATGACCAAAACGACTGGCTAATTGCATACTTTGCTCCTTATGAATGAATTAGCGGTATAAACGAAAAGGCCGCGTCTCCCGGAGAAGACGCGGCCTGATGGATGAAATGAAGACGTTTATTGCCTGAGAATTCCCTCACTGGCGAGATACGAATTTAGCTGTTTTCCGGCATCAGGTTCAAAATTCCAGCACCGCCAGCGTAGCTGCCCTTCGGCATTGCGGATAACCAGCCGGAAATGCGTTCCCTGGTCATCTTCAATAAGCACATTGCGGTAAGCTGTTGTGACGGCAACCGCCTGTTCGCGTGAGAAAGGGCCTTCGGGCAATAAAACAGGGTGGCAGTCCGACATACCGGCTATTTTTCGATAAATTCAACGCTGGCGCCGGTGGCATTACCGTCAGCACCAACCGTGACGGTCACTTTGTCGTACGCACGGTCTTCAGGATTGAATACTTCAAACTCAACCTTATTGCCTTTTACTTCGTAAGAGCCAAAATCAGCGGTTTCTGTTGTTTCCTCGTCATATTCCCGGGCGTATGCCTGCCGGGCAGCCTGCAGGACGGAGTCTTTATTAATAGTGGTCGTCTGTTTCGGGGAAAAACCGGCAAGTGATGTGACAAATTTCGGACAGACCTTCAGCATATCACCGCGGGTGAATTCCATTCGTACACCAAATGCCTGTAAAACGGACACATCACGCTCTGCTATGGAGTGAACGGCTTTTTTGACCATTTCCGGCGCCTGTCCGACTTCCACCTCAACAGCCCTGAATCCCGTCTGCTGATTACACATTTGTGATGTGGGGATCAGGTTACCGTTAATACTGATACGGCTGCCCAGGAGCGTCTGTACGCCATTCGGGCATCCCTGCATCAGGCCGGTAATACCAATCGTGCCATTTTTCAGCATTACCAGCGCCTGACCATCTTCCGTCATGGTCTGACACCAGCCGTTTTTGACAGCCCAGTTGCCGGCGGAGGCGGAGAATGATGCCACAGTGAACAGCAGGGGAAAAAGAGCTCTGGTATTCATGACTGACCTCTGAAATGAACGTACGGTGTTATTGATAATGATGGAAGGTATGCAGTGACTGTTCAGGGAATGACGTAGCCGTATATTTAGTTTTCTGTTCAACATATTGTCTCCATACCTGTCGGGACGGCTTTGGCAGGCCGGCGATCACAGGTTAAAGGTGTTGATAAGTTTATGGATGAAAGAGAAATGTGGCAGGGCGGAGATAAAACGCTCTTCAGCGACCAGACTGTGGATGTGGCCTCTCCGTTCAAACCGTTCTGATGTCAGGCTGACTGATTTGATATCTGCCAGAGGAAAGACCTGCAGTTTTCCCTTCTGTAATGCGATCAGATACCAGCTACCGCTGTAATAAATGAGCCGGCAGGGCTCCAGTGACGGATACCATCGCTCAGTCATCAGAGAGATGTGGATACACTGTCTTATTGCCAGGATGAGTTGCGAGAAACACTCGGGGAACGTTGCAGTGATATCCGGCGCCGGTAGCCAGATAAGGCAGGGAGAGGGCTCCTGGTTGTCGGTAAGACAGGTTATCAGTCGTCCGTTCCGGAGCGGAAGTATCCGTGCGATCCCGGTATTCTGTATAAAAGAAAGCATTTCAGGGATCGCACCCGGGCTGCTCTGTCGTCTGAGACTGTACCTGCCATTTCTGTACTCTAAATCCAGGTGAACCAGACGCTGATGAAAATCGCGCTGTAAAGTACGTTCTGTAACGCCAAATTCATCTGACAGTGTTTTTAGTGACAGAGATTCTCCGGCCATCAGTCGGCTGATAATGAGTGATAAGCGAACCGCCAGGCGATCATGCCGGGAACGATTATCAGACATAGATGTGCACTCCGTAAGAAAACATCTTTTATTTCATGATGTTATTATGCATCATGATGTTGAAAGGATGTGTCGCATCCGGATAATCAGGAATAAAATGCAGCAGAAAAAATATTCTTTTAATTATCTGATTTTTAAGCATGATTTCATAAAAAGAAGAATGCTCGTTAATCCAGCGACACATCCTGTCGGCGTGAGTGTGTCAGAACAGACGCTCCCACAGTGTGATCAGCAGGTGGATAATGCGGTCCCGGGCTTTACGCAGAAGCTGTAACATCCAGACCGGAAAAGTGAACCGGGCAACGGTGTCGTCAAAACTTTTCCCGATGGCATCACCAAAAGTCTGTTGTGCATGTTTCTGGGTCTGTTCAGAGCGGTTTTCCCCCCGGATATGTGAATACACCGCGCTGGTTGCCTGTGGTGGCAGTGCGTGGATCATCAGCGACACAAACGCCGGAAGGTTCCAGCCGACAGGTGCGGCAACGGAGAGTACCGGAAATGATGAAGGGAACAGGGTTGCCACCCGGGCTGTTACTGTTGCCAGTGAGAGTTCCTGCTGACGGGACGGGCATTTTTCTGTGTCGTTCCATTCTTCAGCAGGAAACACGCGATCGGCATGGCTGAGAACAAACAGAAAACGCGAGGGATCGGCACCTTCATTCAGTAAAAACTGATGCATGGCAATATCAGCAGCATACGCACGTTCATCAGCCCGCAGGATCCAGATAATCAGATCCAGTTCCGGTAGCAGCTGACGATAAAGTGTCCGGTATTCCTGATCATGCTGCGGTGTTTCACCAATGCCGGGCAGATCGACCAGCGTCATTCTGCGTTCACCGAGCTGCAGGGTAAGACGATGAGCCTGGCGGGTGCAGCCGTTCAGGGGATGCGTGGCGCAGATACGGGACTGAAAAATGGCATTACACAGGCTGCTTTTGCCGGTGCCGGATTTACCCATAATGCCAATCACGGGCTCGTAATGAATAACACCGTGGAGATGTTCAAGGATTTTCTGGCGAATTTCTTCAGGAAGAAACGTCAGATATGATTTCACTTGCGCGGAGAGGGAAGAATTGCTGAATGGCATACCGGTATCCTGTTGATTTCGCTGAACCGGATCACACTAATCCGGTTTATCATTCAGGTAATATGGACGTGAAAAATGATGGAATGTCTGAATTACGGACATGATTGTTAAAGTGTAATGGAGTATGAAGTGAGTTTTTCCGAACGGGAACTAATGACATACTGCGGTTTCAGGAGATGAGAGGATGACCGGACGTAAAAACAAATGTGTCAGAAAAAATTGTAACAATCAGGTTTTCTCAGTAAAAATGGCAGTGGAGAAAAGACTGTGCAGAAAACATTATGAGAGGTTTTGTGAGCTCAAAAAAAGAAGAGAGCAAAATCCTGTTCACAGATTAAATGAAGCATTGCCAAGAAAGATAAAAGGACCAAAAAGTAAGAAAAAATTAGTAAAAGAAAGAGAAATCATTAACAGCAGAAAAAAACATAAACAGGAGCAGGGACCATCGCTGACTGAACTTAATAAAAAAGTTCGTGAGATACTGAAAACTCCTGCATGGAGAACGCTGGAAACGAGAATTCGAAGAAACGGAATCACATTTAAGTCAAAAGCAGAGTTAGATGCGCTTTCTGAACTTTATGCAATTTATTCATGGGTTTCATATTGCAAACGGGGCGATAATTATTCTGTGTGGTTTTTGAATTGTCCGGATGTAAATATAAACCTTCATGTGTGCGAATGCCGGTCTTCTGAAAGCGATTGTTATCTGCCATCTCGTTTTATTATTCTTCCAGCTCCATTAAGGCAAAAAGTAAAAAGAAAATACTCTGCTAATTCGTCTGGGGTACCAGGACATAATGATTCAAAAAGTCTTTATAAGACAGTTTTGTCTGTTTGTGGTGGGAAAAGAGAAACCGAAATGTTCTTTTATTCATTGCCAGTAAAGACTAATCATCATCCTTACTGGATTAAAAGTGGTGTGGTTAAAAGATTCCCTCCTGTTTTTGGTTTGTTGTTTTATGAACAGGAAAGATTAACAGGAGGTGTTTTTCGTTATGTGTTGATAAGATTTTATAATACTTTTAAAGAGAATTTGTTTTTTGTTGAGATTGTATCGTGCTGTTTTCTTGTTGAGCTTTTTCATGATATTGATTCATTTTTTATAAATCAACGATTAAGTAAGCTGGAAAGTTTTATAGATAAGTGGAGGGAGGGTAAAGAAATCTGGATAAAAGTATATTTACAACTGATACATACTATATTGGGAATAACTGAAACAGAAAAACTCGTCAATCTATATAATTCATTTTTTACTGATAAAGTGGTTCTCTGGGATGAATCAGTAAAAAAAGTTAAGTGGATTTATGAGAAATAGTACCATTTAACTGAAAGCCACCATAACGTCTTTTTGACTACATTTATGATAATGCGTCTCATTTTGTTTTTGTTTTTTTTGTTCAGGGAAATTTCCCGAACATCAGTGATAATGAGGGTTTTGTTGTTTTTGTTTCTGCAATGTTTGAGGACTGTTCCTGGAGACGATTCGTTGCTTGTGAGCAAGAGGTGGTCCGCTTTACTGGACAAGTTTTGCATTTGTTGAGTGGTGAAATGGAAGTAAAAAGAGCCCCTTTCTGGCAATGGTTGAAAAAGTCAGTAGCGTGTGACAGTAAAAGCTAACATAAAGTGATTATCGTATGATTATGACAATGACTTATAACTTTTATGAAAAGAACAACAGAAACTACGAAGCCATAGCAGATTCCTGAGACCATGTTTTCTGAGGTAGAGAAAATAATTCCAGAGTAAATCTGTTCTGTTTTTAGGACAGAAAACTCCATGCTGGCTGTAAAAGTGAAAAATTAACACCCAGTATGTATGGAAGTCTGAAGATGTTGAGAATGTCGGTATGATACTATATACACATATTTTACTAAGTATTTTTACTAAGCATTTCAGTAAGTGTTATACACGTATTTTCATAAACACTTGTAGAAGTGTTTTCGTTAAGCATTGCTATACACATCCAGTTTAGTAAATCTTTACGTTAACTAAATCAGTTTAATGCTGCTGTAAAATCTTTCTGCTTAAGCAATCAATCTGCTATTCGATTTTACTGATGTTACTGATGTTACGTTTAACCTTTCCTGAGTTTTTGTGTTTTTAGTCGTTAACCTGAGACAAGTGTCTTTACGTAAAAACGCAAATCCGACTGAGATAACCTGGTGTGATTTACGGTGTGCTTGCGACGATTTTGTTAAATGGTTCTATGGATGATTTTGTAGCGATAAGATTGATGAGATGATTAACTGGCCCTGGTGTTTTTTATCAGCGCAAGGTAATTCTCTTCATCATGAGACTCTTTTCAGAAAAAACGTGATGATTGGTTCTGGTGTTTTGATTCAGATGAGGTTTACGTTATCGATGGTTAATCGTTTTTATGGCGCGGAGTGAAACGTAACGTTTTCAGGATAAGAACATCGATTCTGATATTGGTGGTTTTTGTTCTTGTGGCGGGATATCTGTAACCAGGTTTTAAGCGTGCCATTTCGCATTTGTGATTGAGTTATATGGTTAAGCTGTAGGTTTTGGTGTTGTTGTTGATTTACAGCGCCAGAAAGCGTTCTGATTGCGTTTTTGATGTTTTGTTTGCACGTTCTGTTGATCCGTTTCCCTTCAGGCTTTGTAGTTTTTAAAAACCATTTATGCCGTTGTTGTGTGTTTTATCCTGCATGTAGGTTTATCTTTTCTTCGTGGGGGATTCATTCTGTTTTAATCAGGAGCCATTGGCGTTGCTCAATGGCGGGATGCCGTAAAGTTTTACCGCAGTGATTAATGATGTGAAGTCAATCCAAATCAACGGAGATCTCTCATCATGAATCAACCAATACACAATGCTTACTGGTTAACCCGTTTTGACAGCATTCTCGACAGTGCCCTGGCGCAACACCGTGCCATCTCGTTAATCCGGGTGGATTTACGTTTCCCTGAGTATATGCCTGCCACCATTATGGATACCGATTTAGATTCAGCGGTGATTTCTCGTTTTTTCGAATCCCTGAAAGCAAAAATTCAGGCTTACCAGCGGAAAAAACGACGAGCCAACAAGCGTGTGCGTGCAACCACTCTGCATTATTTCTGGTGTCGGGAGTTTGGCAAGGAAAAAGGCAGGAAACATTATCACGTGATATTACTGCTCAACAAAGATACCTGGTGCTCGCCAGGGGATTTCACCGTTCCTTCTTCGCTGGCGACACTGATCAAGCTGGCATGGTGTAGTGCTCTGCATCTTGAGCCCTGGCAGGGTAATGGACTGGTTCATTTTTCCAGGCGGACGCCTTTCCGTAAACCGACATCATCTGATGCTCGCCCTTCTTCCGATGATACGCCTTTGTCGGGTGGATGTTCTGAAACCAGGAAGGCTTCAGACAAAAAGTCTGGTGGATCCGCTGTGCTCTGGGTCAAGCGAGGTGATGTGGAAGCGATGCAGAAAGCCATGGAGAGAGCCCTTTATCTCGTGAAGTATGAGACGAAGCAGCATGACGGTTCTGGTCAACGTAATTATGGTTGCAGTCGTGGAGCGGGGCGTCTACTGGATGGCAGGTGAACCCTGTAAAACAACATCTGGTGCCTGAGCTTATGCCACGGTAAGGGCGTCAGCCAACGCCCTTACCTCGTATTCTGATCACTCATTCTGAAGTCATGCAACGGTATTTTTATCTGCTTCCGCTCCTGGAAACACTCCGTCGGTAAAAACTTACCGCCTTGATTAATGATGTGAACTGAAGTCAACGGAGATCATTCACCTTAAACCCACCTCAGGAATTTTACACCTGTCTGGTCTCCTGACTGTCCTGGCATACGACATCTGCCATCCCCGGTTCCACGGTTATCACATCAACAATCTCAGTACACGACGCCTTCAGTTTCACAATACGCTCGTCTTTCGCTGGCGGGGATGCGTCGTGTGTTTCCATATGGAGCATATCTTATGAATGGTATCTCTCATTTCGACTATAGCCTGGCCCCCTTCTGGCCGTCTTATCAGAACAAAATCATCGGTGTTCTCAACCGTGCGCTGCGTGAACAGTCCTGCTCCCGGGTACGGCGGATCCTGCTTCGTCTGCCGTGGGAACATGACAACACCTTTAGTTGCAGCAGAACCTGGTTAGGGATGGACTTTATTGAAACGGTCAGCGCGCTGATGAATGCAACACCCGGGCGTGACCTCTGCTGGCTCCTGACCCGTCATCCGGAAAAGCCGGAATACCACGTGGTGCTGTGCGTCAGACAGGAGTATTTCGACGGCCCTGAACTGGACCGGCTGATTCTGGATGCCTGGAGCAACGTACTGGGCTTCGCGTCACCGGGTGAAGCGGCACCGTACCAGAAACAGATAACCCGGGATGTGGTGCTGGACAGTCGTTCACCGGACTGCGAAGACATCCTCAAAGATTTGATCTGGGCGTTCAGTGATTTCGCCCGCGATCGCCGTGGAGTGTGCGATCCGGAAGCCCGTTGCCTCGCCGGTAATCCCTGGTATCCCGTAGCAGGCCAGCTCTGAAAGCACAGTTCAGCAGATTCCCCCGCATTTGCACAACCTTCATAAATCTCACAAAGGACATTCTGACCATGTTGACCACAACAAGCCACGACAGCGTATGGCTGCGTGCCGACGATCCCCTGATCGACATGAACTACATCACCAGTTTCACCGGCATGACCGATAAATGGTTTTACAAGCTGATCAGTGAAGGCCATTTCCCGAAACCCATCAAGCTGGGCCGCAGCAGCCGCTGGTACAAAAGCGAAGTGGAGCAGTGGATGCAACAGCGAATCGAAGAGTCACGAGGAGCAGCAGCATGAAACGTGTTGTAATGCCAGCGCTGGTATTGTGGATCCCGGCCCTGCCCCTGGTGCTGGCGACATTACCGTTCATCTTCCTGCTGACCCTCTCCGGTCAGCCAGCAGATTGTAGCTCTTTCCTGACTGATTCGTCATTCCATTCACATTGTTTATAGCTGGCATTACACCGGTACTGGCGTGCTTTCCTGCGTGTCTGCACCGGGTTAACAAAATTCAACGGGGATAAAATAGTGCATATAACCGAAGCATTAATTTTAGAGCCGGGAGACATCCGGCGTTTTATTCAACAGGCTGTGGACCACTGGCCGCATCTGCTGGTATTTCACTTCATACTCCATTCGACAGAAGGAATCTATGGTCACCCCCTGAGGAGTCCCCAGAAAACAGACTGGTATAGGGAGATTGTGATCTAATAATTGTGTTATTAATTCAATGAGATAATCACAATGCCTACACGTTCATTATGCCAAAAGTTCTTCAAAAATATACTGTCCCCATTACATCGCTATCGCCAGAACGCGCTTATCGATGCAACCAGCGCAGTCATTAATGGAGCTAGCCTTACGCTAACCAGCATCGGTCGTTACCTCCGGGGCAGTACTTCCGTCAAACATAAAATCAAGCGTGTTGGCCGATTGTTGGGTACCCGAGCCCTGATGAGTTCCGCACCTGATAATCCTAAAAACATCATCGGCTTCAGTGAGCCATTTCATCTGTTAGGTTTTTAATCAGGTCTATTTGCCGTTCATGTCACCAATAATCAGTCTTCGCAAAACCAGACAGGTAACTTGTATCTTATTGTTTAAAATAAGCTAATTGAGTTTTGTCAGTATCTATATCAGGCCTGATATTCTTTTTTCTGAGTAGTGATTGCCCAGGCAATTCGAGCCAGTTTATTTGCCAGAGCGTAGGCGACAATATTCGAATGCTTGTTGTCGAGTTGCTTTCGAACCCATTCAGCGAGTCTGCCCTGTTGATGCTCCAGCCGCATCATGAACGAGCGGACGCACTGAACAAGTAACCGACGCAAATTTTGGTCGCCTCGTTTGCTGATACCCAACAGAGTCGATTTTCCTCCAGTACTATACTGCCGGGGAACAAGCCCTGTGGAAGCTGCAAAATCCCTGCTGCACGAAAATTGTTTACCATCACCAAGCAGGGATGAGAGCAGACTGGCCGTCATCGGCCCAACACCGGGGATTGTCATGATGCGTTGCGCAGTAGCGTCAGCGTTGATTGACTGGTTTAACTCTGATTCCAGCTCTGCTATTTGTTCAACAAGGTAAAGGTAGTGGGTATGCAACCTCCCCAAAAGGCGGCTCAGATATTCGGGGATTTCGTGTTCAGCCAACACGAGAGACAACTGTTTTATTAAACATCACCTGTCGGCAGACTGATTCCAAATTCCAGCAAGAAACCGTGGATCTGGTTGGTTGTTTTCACCTTATCTCTGATGAGCGATTCTCTGACCCGGTGTAACGCCCTCATTGTCTGCTGGGCCTCAGTTACTTGGCTGGACAAAACGCATTGATGGTCGTGAAGCTGCTTCACATATGGCTTCTGCATCAACAAAATCATTCTTATTACTTTTGACAAACGGGCGAACGAACTGTGGAGAAATCAGCTTAGTTTCATGTCCAAAATAAGAGATACGGCGAGCCAAAAAGTGTGCACCCGCACAGGCTTCCATTACAACAACTGAGGGCGGACATGTTGCCAGAAACTGCATCAGCTTCGTACGCGTGTAGTGGTCAACAAAAACTGGCCACCGCTTTAGAGTTTTTCCAGTATCGGTTTTCCGATTCATTTGGTGGCAACCCACCGTTATATTCGTGCGGCCTGAGCGCGTTGTAATACCCAACGATATAGTCCGTTATTTCATGGGCAGCATCGCTGAAGTTCATGTAACCCGTCACCGGTATCCACTCGTTTTTCAGACTCCTGAAGAAGCGCTCCATCGGGCTGTTATCCCAGCAATTTCCTCGTCGACTCAGACTCTGTTTGATCTGGTAACGCCACAGTAACTGCCGGAACTGCCTACTTGTATAGTGGCTGCCCTGATCGCTGTGGAACATTACCCCGGCTGGTTTACTGCGGATTTCCCAGGCCATTTTCAGCGCTTTGATGGTCAGTCTGCTGTCCGGAGAGAACGACATTGCCCAACCTACCGGTTTCCTTGCAAACAGGTCGAGAACAACGGCAAGGTATGCCCAACGTTTCCCCGTCCAGATGTACGTCACGTCGCCGCACCATACCTGATTTGGCTCTGTCACTGCGAACTGCCGCCCAAGGTGATTCGGGATAGTGACATGTTCACGACCACCTCGTTTATAACGGTGCGCAGGCTGCTGGCAACTGACCAGTCCCAGTTCTTTCATGAGTCTGCCGGCAAGCCAGCGCCCCATCCGGAAGCCTCTGAGCGTTG
>OGZI01003419.1_pt1 | contig 11239 bp, 7 predicted proteins | sample 1576711 | NCBI WGS metagenome assembly OGZI01 (sample SAMEA3541482, study PRJEB24748) | human gut metagenome | biome: human gut; feature: human-associated habitat; material: faeces | place: China | collected 2012
AGCCGCCGGAGCGGTGCTTGAGCCGTTAGGCGGGAATTGTGCGGTATTGCCTTAATAGATTCCTGCCGGGGCCTGGGTGTTTACGAAATACAGCTCGTACCACAAAATAAAGGAATAGAAGCTCCAAATCTTGGTCATGTTCTTGGCCTTGCCCGCCTTATGATCATCCAGCAGGCGCATGATTTCGTCCACATTAAAGAACTTTTCGGCAACGGGGCCAGTGAACTTTTCCTTTACCATATTATAGTACTTATCTTCCCGCAGCCAGTCGTTCAGCGGCACGGGGAAGCCCAGCTTTTTGCGATGGGCAACGCTTTCCGGCAGCTGCTTCATGGCGGCACCGCGCAGAGCGATCTTGGTGGACTCTTTGCCGGAGCGGTATTTCTGCGGGATGGACAGTGCCACATCCAGCATGTTGCGGTCCAGGAAAGGCACGCGCAGTTCCAGGCTGTTGGCCATGCTCATGCGGTCGGCTTTCAGCAGGATATCATACAGCATCCAGGTGTGCATATCCACCCACTGCAGCTGGGTGGGTTCATCCAGACCCTGCACTTTATCAAAATAAGGCTTAAAGAACTGTTCCGGGCGGGGGCTGTGGTAGTTCTTTTTCAGGCAGCGGTCACGTTCAGCCGGGTCCAGGAAAACATAGTTGGCGCGCATATAGCGCTGCCAGGGTTCTTCTGCACCGCGCACCAGGAAGTGCTTGCCCTTAAAGTCCGGCAGTTTGGATGCCACTGCGCCTGCGGCCTTACGCAGCGCTTTGGGCACCTTATGCTCGTAATCCATAAAGTGAACCGCCTGGCAGTACATGGGGTAGCCGCCAAACAGTTCATCGGCACCTTCGCCGGAAAGCACGACCTTGACGTACTTGCGGGCGTTCTGGGCCAAAAAGTAAAGCGGAACTTCCGCCGGGTTGGGCATGGGTTCATCCAGGTACCACTGGATCAGGCGGTTGGCTTCAAAGAATTGTTCGGCATCCACCTTATTGGCAATGCTGGGTACACCGATTTCCTTACTGAACTCCTGGGCATACGGCAGCTCGGAGTATTTTTCCTCCGCATAGCCGACCGAGAAGCTCTTGACATGCGGAGTACCCTTAGCAACCTCGTTGACCACAAAGCTGGAATCCACACCGGAAGAAAGGAAGCAGCCAACCTCAACATCGGCAATCTGGTGGGCGGCAACGCTTTCGGCAAAGGTATCGGTGATGATTTTTTCCCACTCTTCCAGGCTCTTGGAATCGTCCACATGGTACTTGATCTCATAGTAGCGTTCCACTGTCAGCTCGCCATTTTCCCAGGTGAACATACATCCGCTGGGCAGCTTGTAGACATTTTTGAACATGGTTTCCTCATTGGGGATATACTCAATGCTCAAATATTCCGGCAGGCGTTCCTCGTTTAGTTCCTTTTTGAAACCGGGATGAGCCAGAAAGCTTTTGATCTCGCTGCCAAACAGGAACAGACCATCCTGATTATAATAATAGAACGGTTTGATACCGAAGATATCCCGTGCACCAAACATGGTTTTGGTTTTCTGGTCCCAGATCACGAAGGTGAACATGCCGCGCAGTTTGCCGGGCAGCTGATTGCCCCACTGCTCATAGCCATGCAGCAGCACCTCGGTATCGGACCGGGTGGCAAAGGTATGGCCTGCGGCGATCAGTTCCTCGCGCAGGGTCTGGAAGTTATAGATCTCGCCGTTAAAAATGCAGACAAGACTGCCATCCTCATTGAACATGGGCTGCTTGCCGCCCTCCAGGTCAATGATGGAAAGGCGGCGGTGGCCCAGGGCTACCTGGTCGTCCACATAGTAGCCTTCGCCGTCCGGGCCGCGGTAGGTGATCAGGTCCGCCATTCCTTTTACAATGCGGCGGGCGGTTTCCGCTTTATGGTTGCGCTCAGCAAAGCCGGTAATGCCACACATAGGCGCTTTCCCCTCTCTATATTATAATGGTATTTTGTTACAGGCTGGCGTTTCTATGATTGCCAAAAGGGCGGCGGGTGCACAATGTGCGCCCCTACGGGGGCCAGCGATTTTATTTATAGTGTGTGATAGCTTTTATTCTATCATCAATCCCGCAGGCCCTTATTGCCATAGTAGCGGGCGGTTTTGCGGTAGTAGTTCAGCTGGCTGCGGATGTACCAGAGCCAGCGCTTCAGGTTCCAATCCTCTTTGCAGAACAGCTGGTGGGCACATTTGCCCTCTTTTTTCAGCTTATCCGCACGGGCCAGCAGATCCGGGTCCTTCAGGTATTTTTTGATCACGCCGTAGGGGGCAATCATCCACAGGCTCTTGGTATCGGCAATGGTCAGGCCAAGTTCCTTGTGCTCCAGCACATCCTCCCCCAGCCACTTGGACAGATTATACCCTGCCGCGGTGACAAAGTAGCTGGAACGGCCCTGACGGGGGTTCATCTCAAACATCTTGTACTCGCCGGTGCGGGCGTCGTACTTGATGTCCATATTGGCAAAGCCTTCCCACTGCATATCTTCCAAAAAGTTTTTCAGCTTTTCCAGCAGGGCAGCATCATTGTATTCGGGGTCAGACAAGATGGCCGCATAGTTGCCGATGCCTTCGGGGGTCTGCTCTTCCAGCAGGGGGCGGCCCAAAGCCATCAGCTTGACTTTGTGGTCCAGGCCGCAGTAGGCGTTCAGCACACGCATGCAGTTGTCATCACCGGGGATATACTCCTGCAGAATCAATTCGTCCTGGTAGCTGCTGCCGTAAATGGCGGCGGTGATGGCGTCAAATTCTTCGCGGTTATTGGCAAGGAACACCTTTTTCTTGTGGGGGAAGGTGCAATTCCAATACGCCGGGGAATTGCTCGCCTTGATGATAACGGGGAACGCAAACGGCAGTTCTATATTTTTATAGTTCTGCGCATTGCAGGTTGCCGTTTTGGGGTAGCTCAGGCCGTGTGCTTCGCAGGCACGGTAAAAGTTTTCCTTAATATCCAGGTCCAGCACGGTTTGCAGTTCCGGGCAGGCAAAGTGGTAATAGGGTTTCAGGGCATTGCGGTGGCGGCCCATCAACACGGTGTAACCGTCCGCGCAGGAAACCAGCACCAGCGGCTTGTCCGCATGGGCTTTTGCGTAATCGGTCAGCGTTTTTACAAACGTTTCATCGTTTTCCAAATCAGGTTCCAGCACGGCAATTTTTACAAGATTGGTGTTGGAAGTTGCAACCAGCGCACCCTTGCAGATGGCCACGCTGCGCACGCCATACTGCTGGTAAAAGCTGCGTGCCATACCATAAACATTGGCATCGCTGCCAAGAAGTACCGGTAAAAAATCAGACATAATACCAAACCTTTCCCATTTTGGTTATCCTTTATTTTACCGCCATTGCCACCACATGTCAAACGGCAATATCGCCTGCTTTGGGGGTGCGGGCACGGCATTTTTTGTCTGCGCGGGCGAAAATTCCAGCAGCATTCGCCGCAAAATGCTTTTCTTTACGGCGCGAACCGTGTATAATAGGGCATATCGTACAAACAGTACCGGTTCCCGCCGGGGCAAGAAAGTAATAACCTGCGGTTTGTTTTTAACTCCGCAGCCAGTTGAGGATTATAACCATGTGTGGAATTGTTGGCTTTGTCGGCGCACGCGCCGACATGCAGGAAATTTTGCAGGGCATGATGGATGCCATCGCCCACCGCGGCCCCGATGGCCAGGGCCAGTTTATTGAAGGCCCGGCAGCCCTTGGCCAGCGCCGCCTTTCCATCATCGACCTGGAGGGCGGCAAACAGCCCATGTTCAATGAGGACCAGAGCCTCGCCGTCATCTTTAACGGCGAGATCTACAACTTCCAGGAGTTGACCGCCGAATTGATGTGCGCCGGGCACACCTTCGCCACCCGGTCCGACACCGAAGTTTTGCTGCACGGGTACGAGCAGTGGGGCAAGGAGATGCTGCAAAAGCTGCGCGGCATGTTCACTTTTGCCATCTGGGACCGCAAGAACGAAACGTTGTTCTGCGCGCGCGACCATTTTGGCATCAAGCCGTTCTATTATTACCAAAACGATGCCGGAGAGCTGCTGTTTGGCAGCGAGATCAAAAGCTTTTTGGCCCACCCCGGCTTCAAGAAAGAGCTGAACGAGGAGCAGCTGCCGCTGTATCTTTCCTATCAGTATTCCCCCGGGGAGGATACGTTCTTCAAGGGCGTCAAAAAGCTGATGCCCGCCCACTGGCTGGAATGGAAAGCCGGGCAGCTGACGGTACAGCGCTACTGGCAGCCCAAGTTTGACCCCGATGATTCCCGCACACTGGAAGAGTGGGAGGACGAGATCAGCGCGGCGATGAAAGAGAGCGTGCAGGCACACAAGATCGCCGATGTTGAGGTTGGCAGCTTCCTTTCTTCCGGCGTGGATTCCAGCTATATGGCCGCACTGGCCCATGTGGACAAAACATTCACCGTTGGCTTTGCCAACAAGCAGTATGACGAAACCGACTATGCACAGGAGTTTTCCAAGCACATCGGGGTCAAGAATTACGCTTACCGCATTACGCCGGAGGAATACTGGGCCAACCTGGGCAAGATCCAGTACCACATGGATGAGCCTCTGGCGGATGCCGCTTCGGTCGCGCTGTACTTTGTCAACCGCGAAGCATCCAAGCAGGTCAAGGTCTGCCTGTCCGGCGAAGGCGCCGATGAATTTTTCGGCGGGTACAACATTTATAAAGAGCCGTTTACCGTAACCTGGTATGACAAGATTCCCCTGCCCATCCGCCGGGCCATCGGCGCGGTGGCGGACCTGCTGCCGCCGGTGCATGGCATCAACTTTTTGGTGCGCCGCGGCAAGCCGCTGGCGGAGCGTTACATCGGCAACACCAACCTGATGGATGAGCACCGCAAGAAAAAGCTGCTGAAAAACTACCACCCCGGCAAGCTGCCCACCGACCTTTCCCGCCCGTACTTTGAGCTTTCCAAAGGGCAGGACGCTGTGACCCAGATGGAAACCTGCGACCTAAACCTGTGGATGGTGGGCGATATTCTGCTGAAAGCCGACAAGATGAGCATGGCCAACAGCCTGGAGCTGCGCGTGCCGTTCCTGGACCGCAAAGTATTTGAACTGGCAAGTCATATTCCGACCAAGTGCAAGGTAAACGCCAACCAGACCAAGATTGCGATGCGCGGTGCGGCAGAAAAGACCATTCCCGCCAAAACGGCAGACAAAAAGAAGCTCGGCTTCCCTGTTCCGGTACGTGCCTGGCTGCGGGATGAGCAGTATGCGGGTATTGTACGCAAGGCATTTAACACCCCCGCCGCGGAGCAGTTTTTCCGCACAAAAGAGCTGAATGCCATGCTGGACCAGCATATTTCCGGCAAGCGGGATAACTGGCGGCAGATCTGGTGCATTTTTATGTTCTTAGTCTGGTACGATGAATACTTTGTAAAACGCTGAGGTGATAACAACATGCTGTTAAAACAACTGCTGAAAAATCTGGACTATACACTTGTTCAGGGCTGCCTGAATACCGAAGTGACTGACATTTACTATGATTCCCGCAAGGTAACGCCGGGCGGTCTGTTTGTCTGCATCGTCGGCACCCAGCGGGACAGCCATGATTACGCCGCGGACGTTGCCGCCAAAGGCGCCGCTGTGCTGGCCATCCAGCACGACCTGCCCGCCGAGGTGCTGGCCGCTTTGCCGGATGTGACTGTGGTCAAGTTCGAGAACACCCGTTACGCCATGGCGCTGCTTTCCACCGCCTATTTTGGCCGTCCCGCGCTGGAAATGACGATGGTTGGCGTGACCGGCACCAAGGGCAAAACCACCACCACCCACATGATCAAGGCTGTGCTGGAAGCCGCAGGTCACAAGGTCGGCATGGTCGGCACCAACGGCGTGTATTACCCCGGCCACCACTATGACCTGAACAACACCACCCCCGAGAGCTATGAGCTGCAAAAGATCCTGCGCCAGCTGGCGGATGCGGGGTGCGATGCCTGCGTGATGGAAGTTTCCAGCCAGGGCATTATGATGGACCGCGTGGCGGGCATCCATTATAAAGTGGGCGTGTTCACCAACCTGTACCCGGACCACATTGGCCCCGGCGAACATTCCAGCTTTGAGGAATACCGCAGCTGGAAAGGCAAGCTGTTCCAGCGCTGCGATGTCGGCGTGGTAAACGCCGATGACCCCAACACCGAAGCCCTGCTGGAAGGCCACACCTGCAAGCTGGTTACCTATGGCATCCACGCCCCCAAGGTGGACTACCGCGCCAGTGAGCAGTACCGCCTGCTGCGCAACAAGGAGATGCTGGGCGTTGAGTTCACCCTGACCGAGCCGGACGGCCACACGCTGGACGTACAGGTGGGCATGCCGGGACTGTTCAGTATTTACAACGCCCTGGCCACCATCGGGGTGGGCAAGGTGCTGGGCCTTGCGGATGCCCCCATCCATGAGGGACTGAAAAAGGCGCTCGTCAAAGGCCGTGTGGAGCTGGTGCCCATCAGCCACAAGTTCACCATCCTGATCGACTATGCCCACAACGAAGCCGCCACCGAAAGCCTGATTGAAACCCTGCGGGAGTACAACCCCAACCGCCTGGTCGTGGTGTTCGGCTGCGGCGGCAACCGCAGCAAGCTGCGCCGTTACGGCATGGGCGAAGTGTGCGCCAAGTTGGCGGATTTCAGCATCCTGACCGAAGACAATAACCGCTTTGAAAAAGTGGAAGATATTATCGCGGACATCAAAACCGGCATGGCCAAGGGCAACCCGGACGCCAAGTATGTGGAAATTCCCGACCGGCTGGATGCCCTGCATTACGCCATTGACCACGCGCAGGAGGGCGACCTGATTGCCGTAATTGGCAAAGGCCACGAAGCCTACCGTGACCGCGAGGGTGTTAAAACGCCGTTTTTGGAGCGCGAGCTGATTGAAGAGTACGCCGCTGAAACTGGGGTAGAATAAGCAATTTTGCAGGGCTATGCTTTGCCTTTTGCTGCTTTGCGGCAAAAGCGGCGCGGCCCTGCTTTTCTTTTGCACAAAATTGTGGTATACTGTCTGTGTATGCTAAAAAGTATACACAAAATTCAAACCGAACCAATGCGGAAAGGAGGCCGGTTTGATGACCACACAACCACCTGACCGGCTTTTCCGCCCGGTCAGCCCAGCAGCACAGGCCAAGGGCGAGCGTGTGTTCTGCGCTGCCGTGGCGCTGCTGCTGGTTTTATCGGAGGTATTCAGCTCCAACATTCAAAACACACTGCCCACATTCAGCCATGTGTGCCGCATTGCCTTAACCGTTACGGCGGCGGTGCTGCTGGTTGCCAAAAGCCTGCTGCTGACCCAGTGGCAGACCAAACAACAGGCGCTGACGGCTGCCGCGTTGGCCGCTTTTGCGGTGTTTACCACCGCATACGGGCACGACCAATGGTTTTTATTTGCCGTTTTGCTTGGCATTGGTGCCAAGGATGTTGATTTGCGCCGGGTGCTGCAGGTCTACCTTGCCGCAGCGGCTGGCGGGCTGCTGGCGGTGCAGCTGCTGCACGCCGCAACGCCGCTGGTGCCCTACCTGTACTACTGCCGCAACTGGGATTACGGCTATGGCCATTACAACGGGTACGGTGCCCGGCTGGCCGGTGTGTTTTTTGCCTGGGGCTGGCTGCGTTGGCCGCGCCTGCGCTGGTGGGACTGGGGCGGCCTGGCTGCCCTGGCAGCCTACACGCTGCTGGTGCCCGGCTGCCGCGGGGCAGGCATTGCCATGGTGCTGCTGCTGGTTTTGTTTTTGCTGCAGCGTGCCTTGCCCGCCTTTTTTGAAAGCCGCATCTGGCACGGCATGGCTCTGGCTGCCGCACCGCTGGCGCTGGGGTTCAGCCTGTTGGCCGGGCGGCTGTTTGACCCGGATCATCCCACCGCCACCCCGCTGCTGGACAAACTGAACGGCCTGCTTTCCGGCCGGTTCGAGATCTGGCACCATGTGTTCTGGGGGTATCCCCTCTACCACCCGGAGCAGGACGGGGTACCCGGCTGGTACCACGATGCCATGCCCAAGGCCGTTACCCTTTTGGGTGGCCTTGCCACTGATGGAGACGAGCACCACGCCATTGATAACTCTTTCCTTGCCATCCCGATGAACAAGGGTGTGCTGGGGGCCGTGGTGATTGGGATCATCTTCCTGCTGTTGATGTGGCGGCTGTGCCAAAACCGCTGCACGGGCGAAACTTTGTTTTTGACGGTGATCCTGGTTTACTTTTTGATGGAAAACAAATGCTTTTTGTTCTCCGCCGACCCGTTCATTCTGCTGCTGCCCGCAGCGCTGTTTCCCGCAAAGGGCAAGCCTCTGCCGGTCGTCTGCCCGCCGGTAACACGAGGGTGTATCTGAAAAGAATAGAAAAGCTGCCTGAACCTGTTTGCAGTGTGCAAACGATCCAGGCAGTTTTATTTTTATCCAATTTGTTTTTTGTCAAAAGCGGGCTTATCTCACAGCTCGCTGAGGATATTGCCGTCAATGGAGATGGTGATGACCTGCCACGGAATGAACTTGCCGCTGTTCTGCAAGGCCACCTTGGCGGCGCGTTCCAGCCCGCCGCAGCAGGGCACTTCCATCCGCACTACGGTCACGCTCTGGATGTTGTTTTCGCGGATGATCTGGGTCAGCTTTTCGCTGTAATCCACATCGTCCAGCTTGGGGCAGCCCACCAGCGTGATATGGCCGCGGATGAACTTTTGATGGAAGTTGGCGTAAGCATAGGCCGTGCAGTCCGCTGCAATCAGCAGTTTGGCCCCATCAAAGTAGGGGGCGTTGACCGGAACCAGTTTGATCTGCACCGGCCATTGGGAAAGCTGAGACCGCAACACCGGCATGTCCTCCCCTGCCGGTTCCGGCTTATGCTGCATCTGGCGCATCTGGCTGCCGGGGCAGCCGTGGTGCATCTGCGGCGCAGGCTGGTGGAACACGCTGCGGGCCGCGCTGCCGGGGCAGCCGCCCAGCGGCTTTTGGGCGGCTGCGGCTTTCTGGCGCTTGTTTTCCTCCACAGCCTTTTCATCATAAGCGGCGGCTTCGCGCTCCACAAAGGTGATAGCGCCGGTGGGGCAATGGGGCAGGCAGTCGCCGAAGCCATCGCAGTAGTCATCCCGCATCAGTTTGGCCTTGCCGTTGACCATGGCGATAGCACCTTCGTGGCAGGCATTGGCGCAGGCACCGCAGCCGTTGCATTTATCGGTATCGATCTGGATAATTTTGCGAATCATAGAGGGTGTTCCTTTCTCCGCGCCGTTCAATGCCGTGCATTGCTGTGCGGCGCGCTGCTCTTTTCTTTTTGCTGTGCTTGTATTATAATGCCATCAGGCCAATAAATCTGTGGTTATAACCACAAAAAGCGAGGAATCCCATGGAAAAAACAGCCAGCACCCCCATCCAGCTTTTCCGTGGCATGACGGCGGACGAACTTGCCGCCCTGCGCGCCGCCCACTGCATCCGTGTGCAGCGTTATGACAAAAACGCTCTGATCTACCATGCGGGCCGTGTGGTACATGAGATCGGCATTGTGCAAAGCGGCAGCGTAAATGTAGAATCCAACGACCTGTGGGGCAACAAAAGCATTTTGAGCCATGTGGAAGCCGGGCAGGCGTTTGCCGAAACTTATGCCCTGTGCGGCGAGCCGCTGATGGTGGATGTGGCCGCCGCGGAGCCGTGCGAAATTTTATGGCTGGATCTTGTACCCATGCTGCAGCAGCAAAACACTGCCGCCAGCTGGCACCCCAAATTTTTGCACAACCTGTTACTGCTTTCTATGCAGAAAAACCTGGCGCTCTCCCAACGCATCCGGTGCACCACACCAAAAAGTGCGCGTGGGCGGCTGCTGACCTATCTTTCCGCGCAGGCAGTGCGGGCGGGCAGCACGCATTTTTCCATCCCGTTTGACCGCCAGCAGCTGGCGGACTACCTGAATCTGGACCGCAGCGCACTTTCCAAGGAGCTGGGCAAAATGCGGGACGATGGGCTGATCCGCTGCCGCAAAAACGAATTTGAGCTGTGCGGAACGGAATAACGCCCCCTTATCCCCTATCCTTAAAAAACGAAACAGGGCGGCCAGCAGTCGATTGCAAAATTTCCTGCAAAATCGGCTGCTGGCCGCCCTGTTTATGTTTGCGGTTGCTTTTTCAATTTAGTTGCCGTCATCATTCTGGGCTACCGGAACATTGGCGTATTCATCCGGCAGGTCCGGCGGCAGAGTCTGCATGTATTCATGCATGGCTTCGGCCACCTTTTTGCTGTAGGCAACGGCTTCCACCACGGTACGTGCGCCCTTGACGGCATCGCCGGAAGCAAACAGGCCGGGGCGGCTGGTGTGGCCCACTTCATCGGTCACAAACAGGCCGCGCTCGTTGGTTTCCAGCCCGCTGGTGCTTTCGGTGATGGTGGTACAGGGGCCCTGACTGATGGAAACGATCACGCTGTCTGCCGGGTAAAGCACTTCGGTACCAGGTTCTTCGGTCAGGGTACCGTCCTCGGATTCGTTCAGGCTGCGGAACACAACGCCCTGATTGGTGATTTCCACCGGCTTTTTGTTGAACACAAACTCCACGCCCTCCAGCTTGGCATAGCTGGCCTCGTACTCGCTGGCCGTGATATGCTGCGAAAGCGAGAAGCACTGCACATGGCGCACGCCATGGCGGATGGCGGTACGCGCCACATCCATGGCCGCGTTGCCCGCGCCGATGATAATAACCCGATTGCCCAGGTGGTAAACATCCGGGTTTTGCAGGTAATTGATGGCGAAGTGGACATTGCCGTTGCTTTCACCCTTGATGTGCAGGGCGTTGGGCCGCCACACACCAGTGCCGATGAAGATTGACTTATAGCCGTCCCGCAGCAGGTCGTCAATTTTCAGCGCTTTTCCCACATCGGTGTTGGGGCGCACCTTGATGCCTTTCAGGCGCAGGTGGCGGTATTCAAAGTCATCCAGAACACTTTTGGGCAGGCGGAATTCCGGGATGCCGTACCGCAGCACGCCGCCGATTTTATCGTGGCTTTCAAAAATGGTCACATCATAGCCATAGCGCGCCAGAATGACCGCAATGGTCAGGCCCGCCGGGCCGGAGCCGATGATGGCCGCCTTTTTGCCGTTGGAGGGCACCGGGCCGTGATTCATCTGGCTGGCATAGGTGGAAGAGATGTAGTTTTCGATAACCGAAAAATGCACCGGGGTGCCCTTGATGCCGCGCACGCAGTGACCCTCGCACTGCTTTTCGTGGTTGCACACCAGGCTGCACACCGTGGTAAGG
>OGZI01003421.1_pt1 | contig 11235 bp, 8 predicted proteins | sample 1576711 | NCBI WGS metagenome assembly OGZI01 (sample SAMEA3541482, study PRJEB24748) | human gut metagenome | biome: human gut; feature: human-associated habitat; material: faeces | place: China | collected 2012
TCTTACAGCAAGTGAAGTTTCAAAGGTTCTCCTTGTTGGTGGATCAACCCGTATCCCAGCCGTACAGGATAAGGTAAAGGCACTTACAGGACATGAGCCAAGCAAGTCTTTGAACCCGGATGAATGTGTAGCCATCGGTGCTTCTATCCAGGGCGGTAAGTTAGCAGGTGATGCCGGTGCCGGTGAGATCTTGCTTTTGGATGTTACACCACTTTCTCTTTCTATCGAGACTATGGGTGGTATTGCAACCAAGTTGATCGAGAGAAATACAACGATCCCTACCAAGAAGAGCCAGATCTTCTCTACTGCTGCTGATAACCAGACAGCCGTTGATATCAACGTAGTACAGGGTGAGAGACAGTTTGCTAGAGACAACAAGTCCTTAGGACAGTTCCGCCTGGATGGTATTCCTCCAGCACGTCGTGGTGTTCCACAGATCGAGGTTACCTTTGATATCGATGCCAATGGTATCGTAAATGTATCCGCTAAGGATCTTGGTACAGGTAAGGAACAGCACATCACCATTACAGCAGGATCTAACATGTCTGATGAAGACATTGAGAAGGCTGTTAAGGAAGCTGCTGAGTTTGAAGCACAGGATAAGAAGCGTAAGGAAGCCATCGACACCAGAAACGATGCTGATGCATTTGTATTCCAGACAGAGAAGGCTTTGGAAGAAGTTGGCGACAAGATCGATGCGGCAGATAAGTCAGCAGTTGAGGCTGATATCGCAGCGATCAAGACAATCCTCGAGGCACATCCGGAAGCAGAGGCTATGGATGATGCAACCGTAGCAGAATTAAAGGCTGCACAGGAGAAATTGCAGGAGAGTGCACAGAAGGTATTCACCAAGATGTATGAACAGCAGGCTCAGGCAGCAGGCGCACAGGGTGCAGGTCCTGACATGGGTGCCGGTGCAGGTCCTGATATGGGAGCAAACACCACTTACAATGCGGCAGATGATGATGTCGTAGATGCAGACTTCAAGGAAGTATAAAAAACATGGCAGAACAGAAGCGAGATTATTATGAAGTCCTTGGCGTAGATAAAAATGCCGATGACGCAACGATCAAAAAAGCATACAGACAGTTGGCAAAGAAATATCACCCGGATATGAATCCGGGTGATAAAGAAGCAGAGGTAAAGTTCAAAGAAGCCTCTGAAGCCTATGCTGTTTTGAGTGATCCGGATAAGAGAAGACAATATGATCAGTTTGGTCATGCTGCTTTTGACGGCGGTGCCGGTGGCGGCGGATTTGATTTCTCAGGCATGGATTTTGGAGATATCTTTGGAGATATCTTCGGTGATTTCTTTGGCGGTGGCGGCAACAGACGTACCAACAATGGACCGATGAAAGGGCAGAATGTCCGTGCAAGAGTCAATATCAAGTTTGAAGAGGCAGCATTTGGTTGTGAAAAAGAGATCGAACTGGTATTAAAAGATGAGTGTGCAACTTGTCATGGATCCGGTGCAAAGCCTGGAACCACAAAGGATACCTGTCCGAAGTGTGGCGGTAAGGGAAAGATCGTAGTTACACAGCAATCATTCTTTGGAACCGTACAGAATGTAACGTCTTGTCCGGAATGTCAGGGAACAGGGCAGATCATCAAAGAAAAATGTAGTGATTGCCATGGTACCGGATACATTTCCCGTAAAAAGAGAATTTCTGTATCTATTCCTGCCGGTATTGATAACGGTCAGAGTGTTCGTATCCGTGAAAAGGGAGAGCCGGGCATCAACGGAGGACCTAGAGGAGACCTTTTGGTTGAGGTTCGTGTGGCCCCGCATGCGATCTTCCAGAGAAGCGAATACGATATTTATTCTTCTGCTCCGATCTCATTTGCACAGGCAGCACTGGGCGGTGAAGTCATGATCGATACCTTGGACGGAAAGGTCGTATATGAAGTGAAGCCCGGCACACAGACCGATACCAGGATCCGCTTGCGTGGAAAAGGTATTCCGTCTTTGCGTAATAAGAATATGCGTGGTGACCATTATGTTACTTTAGTGGTACAGGTTCCGACTTCTCTTAGTCATGAAGCAAAAGAAACTTTGCGTAAGTTTGATGATGAGACAGGAAAGACCTTGAAAGCCGGAGGAACAGCGGTTAAGGAAGAAAAGAAGAAAAAAGGATTTATGGGCAAACTTAAGGATGCCGTAGACGATTTATAAAATGCGAAGAAGCGATGGCTTGGTATAGAAATATATCCCATCGCATTTTTGCGTATAAGAGAAAGAGGATAACATACATGAAAGTTTGGATTACAAGACATGGGCAGACAGATCTCAACAAAAAGCAGTTGATGCAGGGCGTTTATGACGAACCACTGAATGAAACAGGAATTGCGCAGGCAGAGGAAACACGGAAAAAGATTGGTGATATGAAGTTTGATGCCGTTTACTGCAGCCCATTGAAGCGAGCAAAGAAAACAGCCATGATCATCGGAGGTGTATCCGAAGAGGAATTGATCGTGGATCCGCGTATCATCGAGGTAAACTTTGGAAAATACGAAAAAAAGAGTTATAAAAAATTAGGACCATTTATGACCTTATACTGGATGCTTCCGGAAATCATACCGGCACCTAAGACGGTGGAGCCTGTTTCATCTATGGTGAAAAGAAGTCGTTCTTTTATCGAAGATCTCAAAAAAGAGGACTATGAAAACGTGCTTGTGGTCTGTCACGGTGGCATTATCCGGGCTCTTTGTGGAGTTCTTGAAAACCGTAGAAATGGAATCAAGTGGAGACCAAGACCACAAAATTGTGAAATTAGAAAATACGAGTTGTAGTTTGTAGGGACGTTCCTTTTGCCACAAGGAGCGTCCCTTTTGGCATACCGACAGGTGCAGAGCGGCGTCTTCTATTGATTTCGGTATTCTTTCGGCGTCATACCGGTCAATTTCTTAAATACATTCTGAAAATACCCCTGGGAGGAAAAGCCTAAATAAGTTGCTATCTCTAAAATAGAGCGATCAGTCGTTTTTAAAAGAGACTTCGCTTTTTCGATTTTTTGTTCTTGAATATACTGTGACAAGGTCATACCGGTTTCTTTTTTGAATTTGGTTGACAGATAACTGCGACTTAAAAAAAGATCCTGAGCCATCTGATCAACGGAGAAATCTTCGGTCAGATGCTCTCGGATGTAGGATGTGACAGATCGCATGAATTTATCATAGCGTTTTCCTTTTTTTATATCCCGAACCAGACTTGTATAATCAATTACCATATGATATTGCAGATTCATGACCTGTTCCGGGTTATCGTAATTCTCTGCGTGTTGGATATATTTATCGCTGAGTGTCAGGGCTTCCTCAACCGGGAGCCCGCCGTCAATCGCAGCGCGTGAAAGCAGGGTTGCGGAGGTGATAAAGATATTTTTGACCTGACGTAAATAGGTTGGTGCAATTTTTCCGGCGCGACCCGGATCGGTATGTGCGATGAGGGTTTGCAGATTTTCTATATCTCCTTCCTTTACACAGGCAAGCATAGCGCATTCAAAATCGTGTGTTGTATGAGCATAGGATACCGTATCATCCATGTAGTCGCAAATATGGTTGTGAGCCCATGTTATGTCATTAAATGCATCGTTAAATGAGGAATGGGGGATAGAGGCATCGCTATTATCTGTTAATGTATACGCTTGGTTCTGGCTGGAAATTTTGGCATTACTATCGTAGATTTTTATATTGGCTAAATTGAGTTTAACATCACTGATGTAGTAGTATATCAGACAAAGTTCATGAAGTAGCATTTCTACAGGTAGTGGAGTAATGTTTTGCATAAGTTGCTGGTATTGTTCCATGTAATTCATTCGGAGATCAAGGGAAAACATGAATTCGCGGATTTGTTTTTTTGACGGTGTAATCTGGAAAGTCGGCCCTAAGATGAGCGTATACTCCTGATGTTTTACAATACCATAAAAATGTTCGTAGGGAGAGATGAAATAGTTTACATTGCCATCAATCGCAAGCAGGGTATCGAGGTAGGGGCTGGCAGGGTCTTTGGGAAAATGAGAAGGATCATAGTAATGTATGAGTTTATTTTCTTTATATACTCTGACAGCAACAGACGATAGAGAGGAGATATTGCTGGCAATAAAATCGTAGTCTATCTGGCGCATGATTTTCTCCTAACCAATATGATGATATAAAATTACAATGATTAAAACAATATTACAAGAAATAACAAAAAAAATCAATTATATTATAAGATAGTTAAAAGTGTGTAGTAAAGGAGACCAGAATGAATAGAGAAATATTTAATCCATATCTACTTGGGTGAGAGTATATTCCGGATGGAGAACCACATGTTTTTGGTGATTGGATATATGTATATGGAAGCCATGATCGTGCAGGCGGTACGGATTACTGCCAAAACGATTATGTTGTATGGTCTGCGCCATTAGAGGAATTATCTGAATGGAAATATGAAGGGATAATATACAAAAATTTGATCCATCAATATTGGTAGATAATGACGGAAGAATTTGGCTTTATTCTGGCAGTAGTCAGACGACAGTGAAAAATACGGGGCATCCAATGGTAGGATGCTTTGTGATGGAATTAGAAACAGACATGCCAGCAAAGGAGTGAAATTATGGGAAATAATAAGCAACTGGTAGATTTAGATAAGAAACAGCCGCTTAAGGATATCTACCGGAGGAATCAGTACAAAATAGATGACAGATTTGTTCTTAGGGATGGAAAGACACATAAGTGTGCAATCCTTTGCCCGGGTGGGGGATATACATTAGTTTGTTCTTTTATTGAAGGGACGCCGATTGCACGCAAACTCAATGCCATGGATATATCTGTATTTATCGTATACTATCGAGTGCGAAAAAAAGCCATATATCCAAATCCGCAGGATGATCTGGCGAGGGCTGTCAGGGAAATCAGTGCAAAAGCGGACGAGTATCATGTGGATATGACAGATTATTCTGTCTGGGGAGCGTCAGCAGGTGGTCATCTGGCGGGCAGTTTTGGAACAACAGTTATGGGATATGCCAGATATCAACTTCCCAAACCGGGAGCAATTGTGCTTTCATATCCAGTCATCACTTTGGAAAAAGATCTGACGCATCAGGGAACAAGACAGAATCATATTGGAAAAAAAGCAGACGAGAAAACAGCAAGAAAATATAGTGTGCAGACCAATGTTGATGCTGCTTATCCACCGACGTATATTTGGTGTGGTGATGCAGATGGTACAGTTTCACCAGAGAATACAAAGATGATGGAACAGGCGCTGGAGAGAAATCATATTGCACATCAATGTGAGATCTTTCCAGGGGTAGATCATGGCGTAGGACCGGCGACAGGAACAGCAGCAGAAAATTGGATCGAACATGCAGTAACATTTTGGAAGGAGAATATGAGATGAAAAAACAAGCCTATAATCCATATTTACCGCTGGATACCTACATTCCGGATGGAGAACCGCATGTTTTTGGCGACCGCCTTTATATTTATGGCTCCCATGATGCAGAAAACGGTACGGAATTCTGTGTGCTTGATTATGAATGTTTTTCCGCACCGGTGGATGATTTATCTGACTGGCGTAGTGAGGGTGTCATTTATCGCGCCGATCAGGATCCGGGAAGAAATGAGAAAGATAAGTATATGTATGCGCCGGATGTTGTAGAGGGAAAGGATGGACGATATTACCTCTATTATGCCATGAGCGGCGGACACTTTACGGGACCAATCCATGTGGCAGTCTGCGATACACCGGCAGGAAAATACGAGTATTATGGAGAGGTGAGAAATGCAGACGGCTCGACTTTTGACAGGTGTATTACCTTTGATCCCGGACTTTTGAATGACGATGGCAGGATTTATCTCTATTACGGCTGGGCGATCGGAACGGGATCACAAAGTATGCCGAAAAGTATGTATGGCTTTTTGAATTTTACCTGCAAGCATTTTGTGGCAGGAAAATTGTTTGAAAAGTCTAAGGAGCAGATGGCGAGAGAACCACAGGGTATTCAGGGAGGAAATGTCGTTGAACTTGCAGATGATATGCTCACCGTTATATCCGAGCCCAAACGTCTTGCACCGGGACAGTTTGATGCAAAGGGAACACAGTGGGAAGACCATGCCTTTTTTGAGGCATCATCTATGCGAAAAATAGGTGATACCTATTATTACATTTATTCTTCTCAGGTCAATCATGAACTCTGTTATGCTACAAGTAAATATCCGGACCGTGATTTTACCTATCGGGGTGTTATTATCTCTAACGGTGATGTCGGCTATGAAGGAAGAAAATTATCAGAAAGGCTTGCTATGACAGGCAATGATCATGGTAGTCTGGTATGTGTTAAGGGGCAGTGGTATATTTTCTATCACAGACATACCAATAAGACCTGTTACAGCAGACAGGGCTGTGCGGAAAAAGTGGAGATTCTTGCGGACGGCAGTATTTCACAGGTGGAGATGACCTCCGCAGGGTTGAATGACGGCGCGCTGGCGGCAGAAGGCACTTACCCGGCTGCAATCTGTTGTAATCTCTACAATGCCAAGATTTGGAAAAAAGGACATACACCGGTTATGGGAAATAATGGACGTATGCCATTTGTGACTTGTCGGGATGATGAACGTTTTGTGGCAGATTTATGTGATGATGCTGTGATGGGATATAAATACTTTGCTTTCGATGGAAAAGTGACCTTGACGGTAACTTATCGTGGACAGGGAAGTGTTAGCGTATGTGATGAGACAAAAACGCTCGGAGAATTGACGCTTGCACCATCCGTAGAATGGTGCAAGGCATCCGTTGAGATTACAGAAAAGGGGACGCATGCCCTGTATCTGAAGACAAAAGGTGATACTATGTGTGACATTCTCAAACTTTCTTTCTCCAGATAAGTATTTTGGAAAATGAAGGGAAAAGTTACAATAAGCAAAACATTATTACAAGAATTATAAAAGCAGAATCTATATAATACCTATAGAATGAAAGATTTCTATAGGTATTTTTTTATCTATAAAGGATTCTGAAGGGTAAAAGGAGAGGGACAAATGAAAGAAATCAGAGCAAAATTTTTGGATGCGAAAGCATTCAACAGCCGGATCAAATCACCGGACATGGAAAAGAAAGAAAAATGGGTAGGATATTTAATTGGTCCTGCAGGAGCATTGTTGCTGAATGCAGTTTTAGCATCCTATCTGAATGTTTATTATACGGATGTATTGAATCTGACGACCGTATGGGGCGGTTTATTTTTGATGGCATTTCCAATCATCTCGAAAGTCATTGATGCCATTACCAATGTTATTATGGGCTATATCATTGACCATACCAAGACAAAGCAGGGAAAGGCAAGACCCTATCTTTTGTTGGCGGCAGTATTACTTCCGATTACCGGTATTTTACTTTTTACAGTACCAGAGTTCAATGAAACATTGGAAGTTATCTGGGTTATGCTCTCATACAATTTGTTTTATTCGTTAGCATTTACCATTTATAACATGAGTCATAATCTGATGGTTCCGCTTTCCACCAGAAATTCGGAGCAGAGGGGTGTTTTGGCGGTGTTTAATAACATTGCAACCATCATGATTTCGGGCATCATCGTCGCTTTGATTTTCCCAATGCTGGTACTGCCGCAACTGGGCGTGGTAAAGGAAAAATGGATTGCCATGGCGGCTATCCTTTCGATTCTGGCTTTGCCGCTGACCTTACTGGAGTATTATCATACGAAGGAACGCGTCACGGAAGAAAGTGCAGATGTCACAGAAGAAAACGACATTACCTTTAAGCAACAAATGAAGGCTGTTTTGACAGATCGCTATATGTTCTGCCTCTTGCTTTATTTCTTTGTCTATACCATTGGTTCTATGCTTAAGAATATTGCATTGGTCTACTATTGCAATTATGTCCTTGGTACTTATAACGATGGTATCACGCAGACTATGGTATCCGTGATCGGCGGTATTCCGATGGGAATCGGTATCTTTGCGGTATGGCCTTTGGCTAAGAAATTTGGAAAAAGAAATCTTACCGCAGCCGGATTTGTTCTTTATGGTCTGGGTAGTGCCATTTGCTGGATGGCACCGACCAATATGGTCATTGTCTTGGTTGGACAGTTTATTAAAAATATTGGTGGACTGCCTTGCGCTTACGTCTTTATGGCTTTGATGGCTGATACATACGATCACTTGGAGTGGAAAAACGGATTCCGAGTTGATGGCGCTGCTATGTCGATTTATTCCATTATCACAGTAGCTGTCGGTGGTATCTGTACTGGTGTTTTCAACATTCTCTTATCAAAGACAGGTTATATCGCACCTTCTCTTGTAGATGGTGTGACAGTAGCAGCACAGCAACCGGATGCAGTGAAAAGTATGATTACTTTTTGCTTTGTAGGTCTGGAAGTGATCACTTCCGTCATTGTATTTGTACTGCTTATGTTTATCAACGTAGAAAAGGGATTAAAGGAAAAACAGGACGAGATTGCAGCACGTCATGAAGCAAAGAATGCAGAATAATTCGTAAAGGATATGTGTTAGGAGGATGGATTTTATGCAGCATCAGGGCATCATCGATCAGATGACATTGGAAGAGAAAATTGATTTTGCAGTGGAAAGGACTTTTGGCATACCAAAGATATGTCAAAGTATGGTCTGCCATCGATTATGATGTGTGATGGACCTCATGGACTCAGAAAACAGCCGGAAAGTGCGGATATGCTTGGAATCAGTGAATCGATCCCGGCAACGTGTTTTCCTACGGCGGTTACGACTGGAAGTTCGTGGAATACGGAATTGATGCGGAATATCGGTGAAACCATTGCGGAAGAAGCACGCAGCAATGAGGTTTCTGTCGTACTTGGACCTGGAGCAAATATAAAACGGAATCCGCTATGCGGTCGTAATTTTGAGTACCTCAGCGAGGATCCATATCTGGCAGGAAAAATGGCAGCCGGATTTATCAGCGGCGTGGAAAGCAAAGGTGTAGCGTCCTCACTCAAGCATTTTGCCGGCAATTCGCAGGAAACGAAACGCTTTACTTCTGATAGTGTCATGGATGAACGAACGCTGCGTGAAATTTATCTGACGGCTTTTGAAATTGCAGTAAAAGAAGGTCACCCATCTACTGTGATGTGTGCCTATAACAAGATTAATGGTAGGCATTGCAGCGATAATGAAGAATTGTTGACTGGTATTCTGCGTAATGAATGGGGACATGATGGCATTGTCGTTACGGACTGGGGCGCTATGAGTAATCGCATTGACGGATTTAAAGCCGGATGTGATCTTAGTATGCCGGGAGGCAGTGATTACATGGAAACAGAAGTGGCAGATGCTGTGAGAAACGGAAGCCTTTCCGAGAAAATGATTGATGAAACTGTAGACCGCATGATCACCCTGATTTTAAAGAGTGCTAAAAATCTGCAAAAAAACCATACCTATGATGTGGAAGAACATCATGCAATGGCAAAACATGCAGCGGAAGAGGGAATCGTTCTTTTGAAGAATGAAGATCAGATACTTCCGTTAAAAGAAAATGCAAAGGTCGCGCTGGTTGGAAAAATGGCAGAAAAAATCCGCTATCAGGGGGCGGGTAGCAGTCACATCAACCCAACAAAACTGACACAACCAAAGGAAGTCATCAAGCACACTTCCTTTGCGGTTGGTTGTGATGAGCGTGGAAACACAACGGAAGCCTTGATAAAAGAAGCCGTTACAGCGGCAAAGGATGCTGAGGTCGCAATTGTATTTGCAGGTTTGACCGAGGCATATGAATCGGAAGGCTTTGACCGAAAAGATATGAAGATGCCGGAAGGGCATTTGCGTCTGATTGAAGCGGTTGCAGCAGCTAATAAAAATACAATTGTAATACTGATGTGTGGAAGTGCAGTGGAATGTCCTTGGGCAGATGCGGTAAAAGGGATCCTTTATGCCGGACTTAGTGGACAGGCAGGAGCGGAAGCAATTGCTGATATTTTGTATGGCAAGGTCAATCCAAGTGGAAAATTGGCAGAGTCCTGGCCAATGAAATATGAGGACTGTATCACTTCTGCAGAATATGGGAAAACCAAGGATGCACTTTATAAAGAAGGAATCTATGTCGGGTATCGTTATTATGACAGTGCGCAGGTTGCTGTTAGATTTCCATTTGGCTATGGTCTGTCCTATACGACCTTTGCTTATGATAATCTGAACATTTCCCAGATGACGGACGGACATTATGAAGTGAGTTGTGATGTGACCAATACAGGTCAGGTAGCAGGGAAAGAAGTGGTTCAACTTTATGTTTCAGCTTTGGATAGTCAGATTTTTCGCCCGGCAAAAGAATTAAAAGGATTTACCAAGATTTTCTTGCGACCGCATGAGACAAAAAAAGTTCATTTTGCAATGGATCAAAGAAGTTTTGCAATTTATCTGGGAAAGCATTATGTAGATGTGACAGGAGTTGATGTAGAGAAAAAAGAGGGCTGGGTGGTGCCACAAGGCCGCTACAACATCATGATTGCAAGCAGTAGCCGCAAAGTTCAGTTAATGGAAACATTTGCGGTTATGGGAGATGACGTGGTAGCACCGGCATGGCAGAAAGACAGTTGGTATGAGACACTCACCGGAAGGGTGGATGATGCAATATTTGAGAAAATGATTGGTTACCATTATGTTCCGACAAAACATCACAAGGGGGACTTTACGCTCGAAGATAGTGTGGAGGAAATGATGGAAGAATCTAAAATCATGAAAATGATGTATAAAGCAGCAGAATTCTTTATTCGAAAGGGTATGGGGAAGAATTCAGAGGAGGTTGAGGCAGACGTGCGCATGGCAATGGCTTCTTCCATGGGAAGTTCCATGCGTGCCATGATCATTACCAGTGGTATGAAAGGCGGTGCATTGCCCGGGCTTGTTGACATGGCAAATGGACATTTTTTTCATGGTCTTGGCAGAATGATCGGAATTGTAAAGAAATAAAAAAACAGGCAGGAGCATGCATATGAAAGCAGTAAATTTAAAAGTAGAATATATGACAAATCCAATCGGCATTTCTTATATATGTCCGCGGTTTAGCTGGACGGACGAAGGTGGAAAAAAGCAAAGTGCCTATCAGATTCTGGCGAGGGATGAGGATGGGGATATGATGTGGGACTCCGGGAAAGTCGAAAGCCAGCAGATGCATCTGATTCCCTGGGGGGGAGCAAATTTAAAAAGCCGTTCGGAGGTTTTTTGGAAGGTCACAATCTGGGATGAAAAAGATGAAGCGGAGACA
>OGZI01003422.1_pt1 | contig 11233 bp, 11 predicted proteins | sample 1576711 | NCBI WGS metagenome assembly OGZI01 (sample SAMEA3541482, study PRJEB24748) | human gut metagenome | biome: human gut; feature: human-associated habitat; material: faeces | place: China | collected 2012
GCCGTCTGGATAACGTGTTTGTTACCGTGATTGGTCTGCTGACCATCCTGAACATCGTCTACAAACTGTTTTAATCCTTAAGCTCAGGATGAGCGGAGTAGTGAAATGAATGAGTTTCCGGTAGTACTGGTTATTAACTGTGGTTCGTCTTCCATTAAATTCTCAGTGCTGGATGCAGCAAACTGTGAAGTTTTAATGGCGGGAATTGCAGACGGTATTAACTCTGAAAATGCGTTCATAGCAATTAATGGAGGAGAGCCAGCTAAGCTGGCTCACCACAGCTACGAAGACGCATTAAAAGCAATTGCCGTTGAACTAGAGAAACGTAATTTAATGGACAGCGTGGCCTTAATTGGCCACCGCATTGCCCACGGCGGAAATATCTTTACCGAATCAGCAATTATTACTGACGAAGTTATCGATAATATCCGCCGGGTATCGCCGCTAGCACCGTTACATAATTATGCGAACCTGAGTGGGATCGAATCTGCTCAGCACCTTTTCCCAGGCGTGCAGCAGGTCGCGGTATTTGATACCAGCTTCCACCAGACGATGGCCCCTGAAGCCTATTTGTACGGTTTACCGTGGAAATATTTCGAAGAGTTGGGCGTTCGTCGTTACGGCTTCCACGGCACGTCGCATCGCTATGTTTCTCAGCAAGCGCATGACCTTCTCGACCTGCAGAGTGATGACTCGGGTCTGGTTGTGGCTCACCTGGGGAACGGCGCGTCAATCTGTGCGGTGCGTAACGGCCAGAGCGTTGATACCTCAATGGGCATGACGCCGCTGGAAGGGTTGATGATGGGGACACGCAGCGGCGACGTCGATTTCGGCGCGATGGCGTGGATTGCCAGCGAAACCAACCAGACGCTGAGCGACCTTGAGCGCGTAGTGAATAAAGAGTCCGGTTTACTGGGTATTTCCGGTTTGTCCTCTGACTTACGTACGTTAGAAAAAGCCTGGCACGAGGGACATGAGCGTGCGCAGCTGGCGATTAAAACGTTTGTGCATCGTATCGCGCGTCATATCGCCGGGCATGCCGCATCGTTGCATCGTCTTGATGGGATTATTTTCACTGGTGGAATAGGTGAGAACTCGGTATTAATTCGTCGTCTGGTTATTGAGCACCTTGCCGTTTTAGGCGTGAATATCGACAGCGAAATGAATAGCCTGCCAAATTCCCATGGCGAAAGAATTATCTCTAATAAAGATGCTCGTGTTATTTGTGCGGTTATTCCCACAAATGAAGAGAAAATGATTGCACGTGATGCCATTGCATTAGGCAAAATTAATACCCCAGTAGAATTTGCATAATTAATTTTCAGCAGAGAGATTATTTTTCATGAAGGTAAATATCGATACCAGCGATATGCTGTATGCCGAAGCCTGGAATGGCTTTAAAGGTACGGACTGGAAAGAAGAAATTAATGTCCGTGATTTTATTCAGCACAACTATACGCCTTATGAAGGGGATGAATCTTTCCTCGCCGAAGCAACGCCTGCGACCACTGCATTGTGGGAAAAAGTTATGGCGGGCATCCGTATTGAAAACTCGACGCACGCGCCGGTTGATTTCGATACCAATATTGCTACCACGATAACCGCGCATGATGCGGGTTATATTGAACAAGAACTGGAAAAAATCGTTGGTCTGCAAACGGATAAGCCGCTCAAGCGCGCTCTGCATCCGTTTGGTGGCATCAACATGATCAAAAGCTCTTTTGATGCTTATGGTCGTGAGATGGATGCTGATTTTGAATACCAGTTTACTGAACTGCGTAAAACCCATAACCAGGGCGTATTCGACGCCTACTCTCCGGATATGCTGCGCTGCCGTAAATCCGGCGTGCTGACCGGTCTGCCGGACGGCTATGGTCGTGGCCGTATCATCGGTGACTATCGCCGCGTGGCGCTGTACGGTATTCGCTACCTGGTGCGCGAGCGTGAACTGCAGTTTGCCGATCTCCAGTCGAACCTGGAGTGGGGCCAGAATCTTGAAGCCACGATTCGCCTGCGTGAAGAGCTGTCTGAGCACCGTCGCGCTCTGCTGCAAATGCAGGAAATGGCGGCGAAGTATGGCTGCGATATCTCCCGCCCGGCGCGTAATGCGCAGGAAGCGGTGCAGTGGGTGTACTTTGCTTACCTGGCTGCGGTGAAATCGCAGAACGGCGGCGCGATGTCGCTGGGCCGTACCGCATCGTTCCTCGACATCTACATTGAGCGCGATTTCAAAGCGGGGATTTTAAACGAGCAGCAGGCGCAGGAGCTGATCGACCACTTCATTATGAAGATCCGTATGGTGCGCTTCCTGCGTACGCCGGAATTCGACACCCTGTTCTCAGGCGACCCTATCTGGGCGACCGAAGTTATCGGTGGTATGGGGCTTGATGGCCGCACGCTGGTGACGAAGAACTCGTTCCGCTATCTGCATACGCTGCACACCATGGGCCCGGCACCAGAGCCGAACCTGACGGTGCTGTGGTCTGAACAGCTACCAATCGCCTTTAAAAAGTACGCTGCCCAGGTGTCTATCATCACCTCGTCTTTGCAGTATGAAAACGACGATTTGATGCGTGCCGACTTTGACAGCGATGACTATGCCATTGCCTGCTGCGTCAGCCCGATGGTTATCGGCAAACAAATGCAGTTCTTCGGGGCGCGTGCCAACCTCGCCAAAACGTTGCTGTACGCAATCAACGGCGGTGTGGATGAGAAGCTGAAAATCCAGGTCGGGCCGAAAACGGCACCGCTGATGGATGACGTGCTGGACTACGACACGGTGATGGAGAGCCTGGACCACTTTATGGACTGGCTGGCCGTGCAGTACATCAGCGCGCTGAACATCATCCACTACATGCACGACAAGTACAGCTACGAAGCTTCGCTGATGGCGCTGCACGATCGTGATGTCTATCGCACGATGGCCTGTGGTATGGCGGGTCTGTCCGTGGCGGCGGATTCTCTGTCGGCTATCAAATATGCTCGCGTGAAACCGATTCGCGATGAAAACGGCCTGGCAATTGATTTCGAAATCGAAGGCGACTATCCGCAATACGGCAACAACGACGAGCGCGTAGACAGTATTGCCTGCGACCTGGTCGAACGCTTTATGAAGAAAATTAAGGTGTTGCCAACCTACCGTAACGCGGTGCCGACGCAGTCCATTCTGACCATCACCTCCAACGTGGTGTACGGACAGAAAACTGGTAACACGCCGGACGGACGTCGCGCAGGTACGCCGTTTGCGCCAGGGGCGAACCCGATGCACGGCCGCGATCGTAAAGGTGCGGTGGCGTCGTTAACCTCGGTCGCCAAACTGCCGTTCACCTATGCCAAAGACGGTATCTCGTACACCTTCTCCATTGTACCGGCAGCGCTGGGCAAAGAGGATGGAGTGCGTAAAACCAACCTGGTCGGTCTGCTGGACGGTTACTTCCACCATGAAGCACATGTGGAAGGTGGTCAGCATCTGAACGTTAACGTTATGAACCGTGAAATGTTGATGGATGCCATTGAGCACCCGGAAAACTATCCGAACCTGACGATCCGCGTGTCTGGCTATGCGGTGCGCTTCAACGCGCTGACCCGCGAACAGCAGCAGGATGTTATTTCACGTACTTTCACCCAGGCGCTCTGACGCCGGAGGGACTATGAGAAAAGTTATTGCAACCGAATGTGCGCCAGGGGCGATTGGGCCTTACGTACAGGGTGTGGATCTGGGCAGCATGGTGTTGACGTCAGGTCAAATCCCGGTGTGTCCACAGACCGGTGAAGTGGCTGAAAACGTATCCGATCAGGCGCGTCAAAGCCTGGAAAACGTGAAAGCGATTGTCGAGTCTGCAGGTTTGAAAGTGAGCGATATCGTCAAGACCACCGTTTTCGTTTCCGACCTGAACGACTTCGCCACCATCAATCAGGTGTACCAGCAGTTCTTTGATGAGCATAAGGCAATCTACCCTACGCGCAGCTGCGTGCAGGTCGCCCGCTTACCAAAGGATGTGAAGCTGGAGATTGAAGCCATCGCCGTACGTGGCGACACGCTGTAATCCCTTGCGGGGCGATCTCAGGATCGCCCCGATCCTTAATGAGTGTGAAACCTGGTCTTCACTGAACGGCAATCCGAGGGTGTGGATATGATTAGCGCATTCGATATTTTCAAGATTGGCATTGGACCTTCCAGCTCCCATACCGTGGGGCCAATGAACGCTGGTAAAAGCTTTATCGATCTGTTGGTCAGCTGCGGGGAACTTCCCAAGGCTACACATATTGTGGTCGATCTTTATGGATCGCTTTCCCTGACCGGAAAAGGTCATGCAACAGATGTCGCCATCATGATGGGACTGGCAGGTAACAGTCCGCAAAATGTTAATATAGATTCAATCGCTGGTTTTACTCAGGAAGTGGCCCGTACCGGACGTTTACCGGTTGCAGAGGGCACGCATATTGTCGATTTCTCCCCAGACAAAAATATCCTCTTTCACGCCGAAACGCTGCCGCGCCATGAAAATGGCATGCGTATCACCGCATGGAACGGCACCGAGACGCTATTAAGCAAAACCTATTACTCCGTCGGCGGTGGTTTTATCGTTGAAGAGGAGCAATTTGGTCAGGCGCATGATGTTGAAGCACACGTACCCTACAATTTTCATTCCGCCAGCGAACTGCTGAAACTGTGCGAGCGCAACGGGCTGTCTGTTTCCGGCCTGATGATGCAAAACGAACTGGCGATGCGCAGCAAAGAAGAAATCGATGCTGGCTTTGCTGCCATTTGGGACGTTATGCACGCTGGAATTGAGCGCGGCATGAACACCGAAGGCGTTCTGCCGGGTCCACTGAACGTCCCGCGCCGCGCCGTGGCATTACGTCGGTTGCTGGTTTCCAGCGATAACCTGTCCAGCGACCCGATGAACGTTATTGACTGGATCAACATGTTTGCGCTGGCCGTGAGCGAAGAAAACGCCGCCGGATGCCGGGTTGTGACGGCACCGACCAACGGAGCATGTGGGATTATCCCTGCTGTCCTGGCCTATTACGACAAGTTCCGCCGCCCGGTGAATGCAAACTCCATTGCCCGCTACTTACTGGCCGCGGGGGCGATAGGGGCGCTGTATAAGATGAACGCCTCTATTTCTGGTGCCGAAGTCGGCTGCCAGGGTGAAATTGGCGTAGCCTGTTCAATGGCGGCAGCCGGGCTGACCGAGTTGCTCGGCGGTAGCCCGTCTCAGGTGTGTATTGCGGCGGAAATCGCCATGGAGCATAACCTGGGCCTTACCTGCGATCCGGTGGCCGGGCTGGTGGAAGTGCCTTGCGTCAAGCGCAACGGCATCTATGCCACTTTTGCCATCGCCGCAGCGGATATGGCTCTGGCCGGGATCGAAAGTTTTATTCCACCCGATCAGGTCATCGATGCCATGTATCAGATCGGCATCAATATGCCCTCTGCCGTGCGGGAGACCGCCGAAGGCGGTCTGGCCATCACACCCGCGGGGCTCAGTGCCAAGCGGCGGCTGCGATATTAAAATCCATTTATGCAGGAAGCCTCATTCTTGAAAGGGAATGAGGCTTTCTTTCCGTTCGGTCAACCTTTTTCTCTTCTCCGCCGTCAAAAGAACAGGAAGAACGGAAACAAGGAGGACCTTACATGATACATGGGAAAAAAGCTCTGCTGGCACTGGTGCTGGGGCTTCTTTTGATTTTGGGTGGCTGCGCCGGAAACCAGGGCACCTTTACCGGACGGGTGGAGCAGATCAGCGACTGGAGTCTGGTGGCCCGGGAGCCGGAAGAGGGGAAGGCCTACACCTTTTGGGCCAGGGAGACCAAATTGGATTTTCTCGGCTTGGGGGACATGGTACGCATCACTTATCGGGGAGAACTGGAGGAAAACAAGCCTTTGTCCATTGTGTCGGTGGAAAAAACAGAGAAAGCAGAAAAGGGATAAAAGTTCTTTCCTTTTGAAATCGGCCTGTGATATGATAAAAAGACGGGAAAACACAGGAGATCAAAGGAGAAAACACCATGGAATTGGGAATCATTTGATGCATGCAGACCGAAGATTATTGTCCGGGTACGGCGGACTTTAAAGCGGCCCGGCTTCATATGGGGGCTTTTGCCCAGGTGGAAGAGGAGATCGAAATCGTGGGCTTCACCAGCTGCGGAGGCTGCCCGGGTAAAAAAGCAGTGCTGCGGGCCAGAGAGCTGGTGAAACGAGGGGCGGATGCCATCGCCTTTGCCAGCTGCATCCAGAAGGGGACCCCCATCGGCTATCCCTGCCCTTTTCACCAGAAGATGCAGGAGCTGGTGGAAAAAGAAGTGGGCGAGGATATACGCATCCTGGAATACGCCCACTGAGAACAAAAGAGCGCGCCGCAAATGCGGCGCGCTCTTTTGCTCTTTATATAAGGAAGAGAAGTTTTAGTTCAGGCATTCCTGGAGTGCGGCTAGGGCCTGATCGATATTCTCCCGGGAAATATCGTTGTTTGTGACAAAACGGAAGTGTCCCTGATCCTCGGGGCAGATCTTGACGCCCTTCTGAAGCATGGCCTGGGGGAGATCGTCCCGCAGGGACTGAGGCCGGTCGATGGTGAAGAAAACCATGTTGATCTCCACCGACTGGGGATCGCAGCAGATGCCCTCCATGGCGCTGAGTTTCTGAGCCATATACCGGGCGTTTTCGTGGTCTTCTTTCAGACGGGCTGGCATTTTGGTCAGGGCGATGAGAGCAGGAACCGCGATGACGCCGGCCTGGCGCATACCGCCGCCCAGCATTTTACGGTTTTTCCGGGCCCGCTGGATGAATTCCCGGCTGCCGGCCAGCAGGGTGCCGATGGGAGCACACAGGCCTTTGGACAGGCAGCAGGACACCGAATCGGCGTACTGTGTGATCTCTTTCACATCCACACCCAGGGAAGCGGCGGCGTTGAACACCCGGGCGCCGTCCAGATGGACGGGGATATGGTGGCGCTGTCCCACCTGATAGACCTCTTTCATCACGGACAGGGGCACCACCCGGCCATTGGACAGGGCGTTTTCCATGCAGATTAGAGTGGTTTCCGGGAAGTGGATATCCACGCTGCGGATGGCTTTTTCGATCATGGATGCATCGGGGATGCCGCCTTCAAAATGGAGGGTGCGCATATTGGCGCCGGCCAGCACCGCCACAGCTCCCACTTCGTGCTCATAAATGTGGCAGCCGTCGGAGACGATGATCTCGTCCCCTCGTTTGCACCAGGTCATCACCGCCACCTGATTGCTCTGGGTGCCGCTGGACAGATAGAGGGCGGCTTCTTTCCCCAGGATATGGGCGCCTTCTTCTTCCAGACGGTTCACCGTGGGATCGTCCATGTACACATCGTCTCCCACTGGAGCTTCCAGCATGGCCTGGCGCATCTCCTCCGTGGGCTGGGTTACCGTGTCGCTTCGCAGGTCGATGTAACGCATCATAAAACCCTTCTTTCCTCAGGATGGCACCCGGCCTTCCTGATCAATTTAGACAAACAAAGTATACCAAAGGCCCGGGATTTTGTAAACGGCGGGGAAGCATTTGTACCCTTCCTTCCATTGACATCCTTCCATGGAAATTATAAAATAAATCTATCAGATTCCGCAATTTGGAAAGGGCGTTGGCCCTTCAGTTTAAAAGACCGGAGGTCTCTCTTTTATGGATCAGATCGAATTGTTTCGGCAGATCGTCGCCAGCTGTGACGAGGCTTTGAAGGATGTTTTCCTGCGCCGGATGGAGGCTTCTGTCCGTATTGCCCAATCCAAATTCCAGGAAGGGGTGCCGGTCTATTCGGCCCGCCGGGAGGAACAGCTGCTCAGCAGCATTTCCATGGGCCTTTCTCCCGAACTGCAGATGAAAGCCCGGATGCTCTGGAAGTCCCTGCTTCGCATGAGCCGTAACCGGCAGTACCGGGTATTTCTGGAGCTGGATGAAGCTTTGCGCCTCAGCCATGAGAAGGATATCGTGTCCGGCCGGCCGGAAGGGGAGGGCTGCTGTGATGGAACTTTCCTACCCGCGGCCCAGAAGGCACTGAGGCTCACACTCCATCCCATGGAAAATGAGGAAGATGCTCTCAGCGCCGTGGAGCGGGAAGAGTATCCCTTCTGTGTGGTTTCTCTGCGGGGCGTTTATAAAACCGACGAGCTGTTCGATCAGCTGGACAAACGCAAGCTTTATCTGAATCACACCGAAGAAACCGAGGATGGCCGCCTGGCCGCAGTGATCTCTCCCAAGCTGTATCATCAGAAAGGCCAGGAGGGATTGATCAGCGCCGTATTTTATATGCCCTCGCAAAGCGGCTCTCTGGCCGGAGTGCTGTCGGTGCTGGCCGACAACAAGCAGAACATGGAGTTCATCCACCTGGAGAAAAGCGACTGGGCCGACGAGCTGCACCAGTTCCATCTGTATGTGGATTTCGACGGCTGCCTGGACAGCCTGGATACCCGGGCCGCCATCTACCAGATGGAGACCGAGCTTCCCTATTTCCGCGTGGTAGGTTCCCGCAAAGCGCTGAAAAACAAAAAATAATGCAATGAAAAAAGCCCTTTCCGCTTTTCGGAAAGGGCTTTTTGGTTTGTCTGTTTAGATGGCGTGGACGGTCTCCAGATAGTGGAGAAGCATTTTGACAGAGCCTTCCACACCGGTGTGGGTGGTGTCCAGGGTCATGTCATAGAGCTTGGCGTCGCCCCATTTTTGGTTGGTGTAGTGGTAATAATAATTGGCCCGGGCCTTGTCGTGCTTGAGGACGGTGCTCTTGATGTTGTCCTGCTCCTGGCCGTATTCCTTCACCGCCCGTTCCATTCTCTTTTCCAGGGGAGCGTGGAGGAAGAAGTGATAGCAGTTCTCCTCGGCCCGCAGCACATAGTCGGCACACCGGCCCACGATCAGGCAGGAGCCTTCGTCGGCCACTTTGCGGATCATATCAAACTGAGCCAGATAGAGTTTGTCATACAGAGAGAGTGTGTCAGGGCCATAAGCACCTACGCCCAGGCTGGTGGCCAGGGAATACAAGAGGCTGTTGGTGGCTTTGGATTCTGCCTGACGAAGCATTTCCTCGGAAAAACCGCTTTCCTCGGCCACACGGCTGAGGAGCTTTTTATCATAGAAAGGAATGTCCAGCGCTTCGGCCAGCTGTTGGCCGATGGCCAGACCGCCGCTGCCATATTCACGGCTGAGAGTGATGATGACTTTTTTCATATGCATACTCCTTGTGGATCCGGCCTTTCACAAACCGGATTGATTTGAACTGCTTCTATATCATATAGTTTAAAACAAAAATACCGCTTGCGCAAGCGTAAAATTGGTGAAAACAACCAAAGAGAATGGGAAGCCAGAGAAAAAAGAAGCAAAAGAGAGCAAAAAATGGGATTTTACCGGCAGATATATGGACAGAAGTTTGCAAATGTGATAGATTGATAGATAAGACTGGGGAATACCGGTCATTCTATATGCAATGGAGGATACAATGGAAACTTTCGTTTATGAACCCCAAGGTGTGTGCGCCAAACGGTATACCATCACGGTGGATAATGATAATGATACCATCCGTAATATCGAGATCGCAGGAGGCTGCCCGGGAAATCTGCTGGGCATCACCCATCTGCTGAAAGGAATGAAGGTGGATGAGGTCATCGAGCGCTTTGACGGCGTTCCCTGCGGCCTGAAGACCACCTCCTGCCCCGACCAGATCGCCCGGGCGCTCAAGGCTTACAAGCAGAAAAGCTAAAAGCCGCTTTATCAAATGACAAAAGAAATGAGATGAAACAAAATGTGTGAGCTGACGGTAAAAGAACTATTGCATCATCCCCAGGAGCATCTGGGGAAACAGGTGCATCTCCAAGGCTGGGTGCGCACGGTGCGGGATGTGAAGGCCTGCGCCTTTGTGGAACTCAACGACGGCTCTGTGGTAAAGAACATTCAATTGGTCTGCCCCGGCGGCCAGCCGGTTTATGACATGGGCCGGGCTCTGACGGTGGGTACTGCGGTGGAAGCTCAGGGCACTGTCGCCGAGTCCCAGGGCAATCAGCCCATTGAAATCCAGGTGGAAAGCCTGCGGGTGGAAGGGGAGTGCCCCTCCGATTATCCCTTGCAGAAAAAGCGTCATTCGGTGGAATATCTCCGCACCATCGCCCATCTGCGCCCTCGCACCAACCTGTTCAACGCCGCTTTCCGTGTGCGCAGCGAAGCGGCCTTTGCCATCCATGAATTTTTCCATCAGCGGGGCTTTGTCTATGCCCATACCCCCATCATCACTGCCAGCGATGCAGAAGGGGCCGGGGACATGTTCCGGGTGACCACTTTGGATCTGGAGAACCTGCCCCGGGACAAAGAGGGGAAAGTGGACTATTCCCAGGACTTCTTCGGTTCGGGTACCAATCTGACGGTGTCCGGCCAGCTGGAAGCCGAGGTCTTTGCACTGGCCTTTAAGAACACCTACACCTTTGGCCCCACCTTCCGTTCGGAAAACTCCAACACCAGCCGTCATGCGGCGGAATTCTGGATGATCGAGCCGGAAATTGCCTTTGCCGATCTGAAGGACAACATGACGCTGGCCAAGGATATGATGCAGTTTATCATCCGCCGGGTGCTGGAGAGATGCCCTGACGAGATGGAATTCTTCAACAAGTTTGTGGACAAGGGTCTGCTGGAGCGGCTGCAGGCGCTGGTGGATGTGGACGAGTTTGCCCATGTGACCTACACCGATGCCATTGATATTCTGCTGCCCCACAAGGATGAGTTCCAGTTCCCTGTGTACTGGGGCTGCGACCTGCAAAGTGAGCATGAGCGGTTCATCACCGAAAAAGTGTTCAAAAAGCCCACCTTTATGACCGATTATCCCAAGGATATCAAGTCTTTCTATATGCGCCTCAACGATGACGGCAAGACAGTGGCCGCCATGGATATGCTGGTTCCCGGCATTGGCGAGTTGATTGGCGGCAGCCAGCGTGAAGAGCGCTTTGATGTGCTGAAAAAGCGCATGGATGAGCTGGGAATGGAAGAGGCTCCTTACTGGTGGTATATGGATCTGCGGAAGTACGGCGGCACCAAGCACGCTGGCTACGGCCTGGGCTTTGAGCGGCTGATCATGTACCTCACCGGCATCAGCAACATCCGGGATGTACTGCCCTTCCCCCGTACGGTGGGCAGCGCCGACTTTTAAGAGGCGAGCCTATGGGTTTGACCATCGGTATTGACATCGGCGGCAGCACCACCAAAATCGTGGGCATGCGGGAT
>OGZI01003423.1_pt1 | contig 11229 bp, 10 predicted proteins | sample 1576711 | NCBI WGS metagenome assembly OGZI01 (sample SAMEA3541482, study PRJEB24748) | human gut metagenome | biome: human gut; feature: human-associated habitat; material: faeces | place: China | collected 2012
GTTTGGAAGATTGCTCGCGTCGATAGCGGTGCTGTTGTGTGCGCTGGTCGGCGGGAAGCGCCTGCCCGAGCTCTGGCAGTGGATCCAGAAGCTGGCCCCGCGCGAGCTGCTGGTGCCGGACGACAAGGAATTGCCGCCCAAGTGCCTGCTGGAAGGCGTGCGCCTGTTGCGCCGTCCGGTGGCCGGTTTCGACGCCCGCAAGGCCGAACGCCGCCTGCTGGAAGCCCAGTCCGTACAGGAACTGGCAGCGCTGGGCCTCCAGAACAAGCCCTGCCTCGTGCGGGCCTGCGGCGCATTGCTGGTCTATCTGGAGCAGACCCAGAAACGCCGCCCCGAGCATCTGATGCCTTTCCAGCCGCTGGATCTGGGCCGTCACATGCTGGTGGACGACGTGACGGAACGCAATCTGGAGATCTTCCAGCGCCTCAATGGCCGCAAGGGCAAGGGGACCCTGCGCCATGTGCTGGATGACACCATGACGCCCATGGGCGGTCGTCTGCTGGAAGACATGCTGCGGCATCCGTGGCGCGAGGCGGCCCCCATCCTGGCCGTGCAGGACGCCGTGGCCCTGCTGCACGATGACGACAACCGCCGGGCCCTGTTGCGGGAAGCCCTGAAGGACGTCTATGACCTGGAGCGCCTGTCCACGCGCGTGACGGTCAACCGGGCCACCCCGCGGGACTTCATCGCCCTCGGCAACAGCCTTGCGGCCCTGCCCGCCGTTCTGGCGGCCCTGACGCAGCCCCTGGACGGGAAGTATCCGCTGCCGGGGCAGGAGAACGGGGAGGACGCGCCCCGTGTCATCCATGAGCTGCTCAAGGGCTGGGACGATCTGGCCGATTGTGCGCATCTGCTGCGCAGCGCGCTGGTGGACAGCCCGCCGGTGGTCATCACGGACGGCGGCCTGTTCAAGGCCGGATTCAATGCCGAGCTGGACCGCCTGCTGGATCTGGTGGAACACGGCGAGCAGAAGCTGCAGGAAGAACTGGCCCGCGAGCAGCAGGAGACCGGCATCGCCAAGCTCAAGCTGGGCTTCAACCGGGTCTTCGGCTATTATTACGAATTGAGCAAGGCCGCGCACAGCGGGCCGGTACCGGAACATTTCATCCGCCGCCAGACCCTGGCCAATGCCGAACGCTTCACCACGCCAGCCCTCAAGGAGCTGGAAGAGGCGCTCCTTTCCGCTTCCGAAAAGCGCAAGACGCTGGAATATCAGCTCTATCAGGATCTGCGCACCTTCATGGCCCAGCAGCGGGAGCGCATCCTGCACATGGCGGACGTCATCGCCCATCTGGACTACTGGCAAAGCCTTGCCGAGGTGGGGCGCCGTAACGGCTGGTGCCGTCCCGAGCTGGACGGCAGTGCCGACATCCTCATCGAGGAAGGCCGCCATCCGGTGGTGGAAGCCATGATAGGCGCGGCCAATTTCGTGCCCAACAATATCACGCTGGATGCCAAGCGCCGCCTGTGCCTGCTCACCGGTCCCAACATGGCGGGCAAGTCCACGGTGTTGCGGCAAGTGGCCATCATCTGCCTGCTGGCGCAGACCGGTTCCATGGTCCCGGCCACACGGGCGCGCCTGGGGCTGGTGGACAGGCTGTTCTCGCGCGTGGGTGCTTCGGACAACCTGGCCCAGGGGCAGAGCACCTTCATGGTCGAGATGATGGAGACGGCCCGCATCCTGCGACAGGCCACCAAGCGCAGTCTGGTCATCCTGGACGAGATCGGGCGCGGCACCAGTACCTATGACGGCGTTGCGCTGGCCTGGGCCGTGGTGGAGGATCTGGCCGCCCGGGCGCACGGCGAGGTGCGCACCCTGTTCGCCACCCATTACCACGAGCTCACGGCGCTGGAAAAACGTGTTCCCGGCGTGTTCACCATGAATATCGCCATCCGGGAATACGGGGGCGACATCCTGTTTCTGCACAAGCTGGTGCCCGGCCCCGCGGACCGCAGCTATGGCGTGGAGGTGGCCCGTCTGGCGGGCGTGCCTGCGCCGGTGGTGCAGCGGGCACGGGCCATCCTGGCGGAACTGGAGCAAAGCCGGGGCGAGGGGCGGCGCATGTCGCCCCAGACGGAGACGCTGGCCCTTCCCGGCATGGAAAAGCGGGTCGCCCGCGAAGAGCCTCCGTCCCTGCCCATCGACATCCCTGCCGCACCGGCCGCCGGGCCGCATCCGCTGGTCCTGCTGCTGCGGGACCTCGATCCCGAGGAACTTTCGCCGCTGGCTGCCCTCAAGCTGATCATGGAGTGGAAAAAACTCTGGGCCGATGCTCCCGATACGGAGGAAAAACATGTCTGAGGTCAGTCCCTGGTCCGTCATCCAGTCCATCGCCGAGCGCCGTATCGAGGAGTCCATGGCCAAGGGGGATTTCGATGATCTCCCCGGCCGGGGCAGGCCGCTGGAGCTGGAAGACGACAGCCATGTCCCCCCGGAACTGCGCATGGCCTACAAGGTGCTGCGCAACGCCGGCTGCGTGCCGCCGGAGCTGGCCGAACGCAAGGAGATCAGCAATCTGGCCGACATGCTGGAACATTGCGAGGACGAGCAGGAGCGCGTGCGCCAGATGCAGAAACTGCGCTTCATGATCCTGCAGGCCCGCATGAAGCACCAGCGGCCCCTGAACCTTGATGACGATACCTATTATGACCGTCTGCTGGAGCGGCTTTCCCGGCACGACAGGAAGGAAAGATAGCGTCTTGCTGTCCTACAAAAAAGGCATAAAAAAAGGCTGTCCGTAAGATACGGACAGCCTTTTTCAGTATCGTCGCGTCGGACGGTCGGCGTTAGCCCACCAGAGGACGCTTCATGTCGGCCTTGGGCACGCCCAGGCGCACGATGAGGTCCACTTCGCAGGGCTTGCAGGCCTGGCAGACTTCCAGGTCGCCGCGCAGGGACATGTACAGGTAGGCGTCGGTGGCATCCCAGCCGGTGGCGGCAGCCACCAAGCCCTGCATCTGTACGCTGGCGTGGCGCAGGGCTTCTTCATAACCGGCGGCGCTGGCCATGGTGTACCAGGTGTCGGCGGTTTCCAGCACGGGCCATTCCAGCGGGCAGTTCTTGATGACGCTCACGCGGGCGATGACGGTACCGTTGATCTCCAGACCGGTGCCGCACAGTTCGCTGTCACCCATGACGGCGTGCATGTCGCCCATCTGCACCAGACCGCCTTCCACTCGCACGGGGAAGTAGGCGGTGTTGCCCTTGACCATCAGCTTGCAGTCCAGGTTGCCGCCGTGGCTGCCGGGGTAGCCGCAGGGCACGCTCTTGCCCTTTTCGGGGGCCACGCCGATGACGCCGATCATGGGATTGATGGGGAAGGTCACGTCATTGAAGACGGCCTTGCCGTTCTCGATGGGGATGCGCTTGGTGCGGGTCTCGCACTTGTCCCAGAGGGGGCCGATCTTGGGCAGGGTAGTGGTGGTGCCGATGGTGTCGCACTGCACGTCCAGCAGTTCCACCTTGATGACGTCGCCGGGCTGGGCGTCGCGCACGAACAGCGGGCCGGTGGCGGGGTTCATCTTGCTGTAGTCGCAGCTGGTCACCAGCTGGCTTTCGGAATGCATCTGGTTGCTGAAGCAGTCCTGGGTGCGGAAGATGACGATCTCGCCGGAATCGATGGTGCCGGTGGGGTCGTTGTCGGCACTGAAGGTATAAACGACCTTGTCAAAGTACTGCATGATTCAACTCCTGCAATGAAGGTTACTACTACACCATATCGCTCTTGCGGAAGGCTTCGGGGACGACCTTGTAGCCCTTGCTCTTGACGTAGCCGATGACCAGGCCGATGGCCAGCCAGCTGAAGCCCACGATCTGGGTCATGCTGTCGAAGGAAAGCCACACGTAGCCGAGGATGAGCACGCCGCAGAAGGGGCAGATCACATAGTTGAGCAGGGCCTTGCCGCCGCGCATCTTTTCACGGCGCCAGAAGAAATTGTACACGGCGAGGTTCAGCAGGATGAAGGAGGTCAGGGCACCGAAGTTCACCAGGCGGGCCAGGTCTTCCACGGTGGAGAGCTCGGCCACCAGGATGGAGAAGATGCCCACGGCGATGGTGGCGATGTAGGGGGTCTGGAAGCGGGGATGCACCTTGCGGAACAGGCCGGAGACGCCGGGCAGCACGTTGTCGCGGGACATGCCGTACAGCACGCGGGAGGTGGCGGCCTGGGCGTTCATGGTGTTGGCGATGCCCACGGCCAGGATGTTGACCACCAGCAGGACCTTGCGGAACCAGTCACCGGCGGCGATCTCGGCAGCGTCGAAGAAGGCCGTATCGGGGTTCATCTTGCTCATGTCGGGCTGGATGATGGTGGCCACATAGGTCTGGAGCATGAACAGGAAGCCGATGCAGAGCAGGGCGGCCATGGTGGCGCGCCCGATGGTCACTTCGGGGCGGTGGGTCTCTTCGGCCAGGGTGGAGATGCCGTCAAAGCCCAGGAAGGAGAGACAGGCGATGGTACAGGCCAGACCGATGAACTGCAGGTTCATCTCACCGGGGCGGTACAGGGGATCCATGACCAGCTGGCCGGTGCCGCCGCCTTCACCAAGGACGTAGTTGAGACCGAAGCCGATGAACAGGGCCAGGACCACGGCTTCCACATAAAACATGATCCAGTCGGCACGCGCGGTATAGGTGATGCCGCGGACGTTGATGAGGGTGTTGATGCCCACGAACACGATGACCCACATCCAGCGGGGCGTGGCGGGGAAGAGCTCCACACACCAGTTGGCGGTCATCAGATAGAGCAGGGCGGGCACGAACACATAGTCCAGCAGGATGAGCCAGCCGGCGATGAAGCCCACATGGTGGTTCAGGCCGCGCTGCACATAGGCGTAGACCGAGCCCGCGATGGGGAAGCGGTTACTCATCTTCATGTAGCTCAGGGCCGTGAAGAACATGGCGCAGATGCCCACAAAGTAGACAAAGGGCGCCATCATGTGGCTGTCTTTGGAAATGTAGCCATAGATGGACATGGGGGCGATGACCACCATGAACAGCATACCGTAAACAAATACGTCCTTGAAGCTGAGTTCTCGTTTCAGCTCCTGGCCGTAGCCAAAATTGTCCGTGGAACCTGTGTTCGACATAAAGCAACCTCAAAAAAATTTTTACCGGGCAGACGAACCGGTATGTGCGTTTTAGCCCCTTTTTTCATAAAGTCAAAGCCTAATTGCCTGATATGCACAAAACGTTTGCCGGCTTGTCCATGGATCGATGGGCAGGAGCGAGGAGGGGAGGAAATGCGTGAAGAGAAATTTTTTTGAAAAAAAAAGCTTGCATGCGATAGCCCTTCGGTGTAATGTCCTCTCTTGCAACGGGATGTGGCTCAGTTTGGCTAGAGCGCAGCGTTCGGGACGCTGAGGCCGCGCGTTCAAATCGCGCCATCCCGACCATAAAAAAACAGACGGGTTCCAGTGAAGCTGGAGCCCGTTTTTTTATGGCTGAAATCGGCCGTCTTGCTCGTACCAAACTGAGATACCGGGAAGGGGCGCTCTGCTCCTTGTCAGCAACATTCCGGCTGCCTTTTTTCGATGTAGCTTGTAGCGGGCAGCTGGCGATCCCCCTGCCGCACTTTGCGGACTTTTCCTCCGCGTGATCCTTTCCCGTGTGCTGCCGGGATGCGCGGACCATCCGCCTGTTCCTCCCTGGCGGGACAAGTGGCTCAGGAAAAGGGCCTGTCTTGTGCTGTTTGCCACATCGGAAGATGGAGCCGACAGCCGTGGCCGCATAAAATTTTATTTTTTTGCGGAAAGTATTTGACAGGGCAGGGCGATTGCTATACATAGCTTTTCACGACGCGCTCGTAGCTCAGCTGGATAGAGCAACAGGCTACGAACCTGTAGGCCAGGAGTTCGAATCTCTTCGGGCGCACCACAACAAAAATAAGCGGTTAGCTGTAAAGGCTGACCGCTTTTTTTGTTGTCTTTTGCAGGGGACCAGAGCCGAGAGGGAACTTTGTGAAAGGGGAGTAGCTGCTGGTGTGTGCCCCCCTCTCAGGAATAAGTTTGCGGCGCTATTGGCAGCAGAAAGGCAAAAATTAAGGCGGGATTTTTTCCCGCCTTTTTTGTTAGTCCAGTTGTCGGTTAGGGAATGGCAAATCGGTATGCACAAGGGCTTTCGGGAAGCGGGCATAGCGGAATAAGTGCGGCATGATCTTTTGTGTATGTTCAGGAGGGGGGACGCCGGGCGGCTCTGCCGACAGGACGCATCATCCCCGCCCTCCGTTCGAGCCACGCGCCGAGCCCGATAGGGCGCGATGCCGTCTTCCTTGTCCGCCTCGCGCTTGACCCAGTCCAGGAGGGAGCGGAAGTCGTCAAGGCTGCGATAGGAGAAACTGCGACCGGCGATGGAGTAACTGCCGAACTGGCGGAACGGAGGAGACTGCAGGTCCTCCCGCATCTTTTCGTAGAGATCTCTCCAGTATCCGGGCATAAAAAAACTCCATGCAAAAATCTCTCAGACTTTTGCATGGAGTTAGCAGATTCTAGCGAGAGATGTAAACGATTTCCGATTTTGTCCGGTTTTGTCCAATGGATACTCCTTTTGCAGGCTTATTTTCGTAAAATTACTTGTCATATATGAAGATAATTTATAGTGTTTAGTTTTAAGGAAACGCCTGTCAGAGGAGGAAGTATGGATTCAAATTTTTCTATTTCTAGGTTTTGTATAGATGGTTTTTTAAGAAAGTATGATGTTGATATAGAGTTTCCAGGAAGAATTAATATTATGGTCGGAGAAAATGGGCTTGGAAAAACTACAATATTAAACTGTTTGTATTATGTATTATCTGGTCAATTTAATAAATTAGATAGTGTTGAATTTAAAAGGATAAGAGTGTATTTTGCTGAAAATGATTGCTTTGAAATAACTAAAGATAATATATATGCGCTCAATTTAGATTGGAATGACTATAGAAGAAGGGAATCCCTATCATTTCAGAGGCGTAACGATAGGGCTGTGTCTAATGAATTTTTTGTAAAGCTAGAAGGTATACATAGAAAATTTAAAAAAGTTATTGATAATAATGAATTGGATGAGGTTATTGATAGTATCGATTTTGAGGATAGATTTAAGGATATACAGCGTACTTATATATTGAAGAGTACAATCGAAAATCAGGCGAGGTATTTGCGTAATAAAATTAGAGGGGCAAATAATACCATTCTTTATTTCCCAACATATCGAAGAATTGAAGAAGAATTGTCTAATATAGGTGGTGTGATTGATTTTGATGAAGATTGTAGTCGGGTCTCTGTAAATAGATTGAAAAGATATGAAAAATATGTGACAAATGTTATAGAGAACTCTAGTTTGATACAGTTTGGAATGCATGATGTTGATGCGCTAATAAATGAGTTTTTGGGAAAAATAAAAGATAGATCTGTCACTGGTTATAGAAAATTTATGGAAGATTTACTGCATCAATTTATTGATCAGGATAATCAATATCTTCTTATTCCAATGGAATTTACCGATGAAATTTTAACAAGGCTAGATATTGTCATAGATAGAATAGGTTTAAATCTATCAAAGGATGAGAAAAAACGTTTTATTGATAAAGTCGTAAACACAGGTAGCCTACTTGCTACAAAGTTTTTAGTGGAAAGTCTGCTAAAAATATACGAAGGGCAAGAATACTATGATAAAGCTTTACAAGATTTTTTAGAAACTTGTAACTCGTATTTTACTAATAAAAAATACGTATATGATAAAAAAGCACTCAAGCTATTTATTCAAAGTTCAGATGATCAAAAAGAGTTAGCGCTATCACAACTTAGTTCTGGGGAAAAACAGATAGTTTCAATATTTTCAAAAATATTTTTAAATAAAAAATCAAGCATTGTTTTATTTGATGAGCCAGAGCTTTCATTGTCAATATTCTGGCAGAAAAAAATATTAGTTGATATTATGAATTCGCAAAAATGTTCATTCATGTTTGCTGTTACTCACTCTCCATTTATTTTTGATAATGAGTTGGCAGAGTATACTTTTCCTATGTCAAATTATATTAAGGTTAGAAAATATTATGGAAAATAGTTGTCAAAAAATTACTCCTCAGATAATGGCTGATGAAAAAAAGAATTCAGGAAGTGTTCCGCTATTAGATCTTCTTTTGCAAATTTCTCCCCAAAATACTGGAAATGTATTCTATGTAATAGAAGGAAATGATGATATTCATTATTACTATACAAAAATTAGTCAAATTTGTACAGATCGTAAACTTATTCCAATCATAGCGCATAATAAGAAAAATGTGATTTACCTTAGAGATGAGGTGAAAAATAGGAGTTATGATTCGAAATATAATATATGTTTTTTTATTGATAAAGACTATGATAGAAATAAACATATAGAAAGTATCTATATGACACCTGGATATAGTATGGAAAATTTTTATTGTTCAAAGGATGTGCTGGAAAAAGTACTTATATTATATTTTATATCTGATAATAATACGCTGCACGAAAAAATAACTGCACTGTTTGATCAAAAATATGCAAAATTTATAGATTCAGTTTCTTTGTTCTGTGCTTGGTTTTTTATTCTAAAAAGATTGGATGTTGCATCGATTTCATTTGATAATGAATATGAACGTATTTTTAAGATAGAGCCCGATTGTTCTATATCTGCTGATTATAGTCTTGATGATTTAAAAAAAATTCAATATGACAATCATATACGTAATAAGAATATTTATGCTCTTAAAAGATATATAATTAAACATCCTCAAATGATTAAAGGGAAGTATATTTTTGAGTTTTATTCAAAATTTATTAGCTATATAAAAATATGTGGAATAAAAAAGATGGCACATTTAAATGCGTACACAGCAGTAAATGCAGATTTAACACAGGGCGCCCAGAAATTTTATCATCCATAGCAATATTAGCTGAATTTCCAGATGATTTGAAATTATATATAAAAAACAGAATTGTAAATTAATTAAATTAGGGTAAAATTCTCAATTTGTTGTAGTTGCCATTCACGCAGGCGGGCTTCGTCGGCACACCAGCGGCCGCCGATCTTGCCTGCGGGAAGGCCGTACTGTGCCACGTAGCGCAGCACGCTTTTTTCCGAGCAGTGCAGGGCGGCCGCGATCTCGCGCAGGCCGTAGAGCATCCGCCCCTGTTCCACACGCATGGCCGAAGCGCTGGACGTGTGCCCGTCCGTGGTCGTGAAAGCCATAGTTTCCTCCCTTACCATCTGTGGCCCGCAGCTTCCGGCTGCGGGCGTTTCTTTGCCCTGGGCCTCGGCGGTTCGCTCTGCATCCGGGCCTGTGCCTGCAGTTGCAGGATGTAGTGCGGCAGGCTGGGCGTCCATGAAGCATCCGCCGCAGCAGCGGACAGCACAAGGCAGTCCAGAAGGTGGTTGTCCTTGTTCTCCCGGACTCAGACAAGGTTTCCGTTCTGCGCACCATGCGCTCTGCCGACAGCTGCGAAGCCAGCGTTTCATCAGCCTCGGCATGGAAGCGCAGGGGCTGGCGGCTGTCCTGGTTGAGCATGCACTAGGGGAGCGATAATATTGGCAGCGGGGACCAAGGCCGTCACCTGAGCGTAAGGCCGCGAAGGTCAAGGAATTTCGGGCGCAGAGGCCCAAAAAAGAAAACGCGCGAACGTGCATCATTTCTGCACACGTTCGCGCGTTTTTTGCGCTTTTATTGGCAGCTGGCGAATTGCTTTCTATCAGTATTCCCGGCCGCTCCAGAGAACTTGTCCGATGACGCGGAAGGCGTCGCGCTGCTGATCGCGGATGTCCAGCTCCACAGGCGGATATGCCGGATTGGCGCTTTTCAGGATGACTTTGCCGGGCAGCATGTCCACCCGCTTGAGGTAGATCGCCTCCTCGAACCCCACCGCATAGATACGGCCAGGAAGGATGTCCGTCTTCGACTGGTCCAGCAATACTACATCATTGTTCAATATTTCCGGCTGCATGGAATCGCCGGACACCCGCATGAGCACCATGTTGTCCGGGTTCCCCTTCCTATGCAGGAAGTCCGAACGGAAAGCATAGGATCGCTCACTGTTGCCGTCCGTTTGCAGGCTTCCCTGGCCCGCCGAGAGCCGGGCCTCGACCATAGGAATCAGGATCAGGTCCACGTCGCACGGGGCGGATGCTTCCGGCTGTGGGGCCGGGGGCGTTTCGTCCAGACGCATGGGGCCGCGCCCAAAGAAGAGCCAATCAGAACAGACCCCTGTTTTTTCAGCGTAAGACTGAATCCAAGCGGGTGGGACCTCTCCCCGTTTGCGCGCGCCGCTGACCGACTGGGGCGTGATGCCCAAGGCGCGAGCCAGTTCCGAATCGTTCCTGCTGTTTGAAGCAGTCAGAAGACGCCCCATAACGGCATCAAAAGTGTTCGCACTTGTCATGTGAAACTCCGAATTGAAGGCCGAAGTTTACACCACGCGTTTTCTTTTTAAATTTAAGACGTTACAAGTGGAGAAATTTTTTAACTCCGAATTGAAAATTTTTCTTGAAACTTTAAGTCTTAGACTGTAGAAGAAACGAGTGGCAGTTAGGTTTCTAAGTCAAAAACAAACTAACGCCCGGCGGCCTCCCGGTCAACGTCTCGGTGGACGTTGAAAATGGACTGGCCCTTCCACCTCAAGCCCCACACCGGACGGAAAAGGACACCAGCATGACCTCCAGTGAAAAGCACGACTGTCTCGAAGCCCTGTATGAAGAACTCTCCGCCATCCAGCACACAATGAACATAAGCCGCTGCTGGGCCGGGAATGGCATCGCCTGCCGCAATCTCGACCGTCGCGAGGCTGAAATTTGTCGGGCTATCAACACCATCAGATAGGCAATCTCCCTGACCGGCAGCGACGCCTCCGTTCGGAGATCCCCTCTGTGATTCCTTCGGTGGATTCACCATGATTAAGGCGGAAAAACTGACTTACGACAGCATTGTGGACGCTCTCTTAAAGGGCAATTTTTACAGCTCCATGGGGCCGGAGATAAAGGAACTGTATGTGGAAGACGGCGTCCTGCATGTGAAGACCAGTCCGGTGGAAAAGATCTATGTGCTGATGGAAGGCCGCAACTGCTATAAGAAGGTGGCAAAACCGGGTGAGACTGTAACGGAAGCCTCCTTTGCGCTGGCGGGCAGCGAGACGTATATCCGGGTGACCTGCCAGGACGGAAGAGGACTGCGCGCCGATTCCAATGCGTATGAACTGAACGGAAAAGAACAGGTGCTTCGTACATACAAAATAAACAACGA
>OGZI01003428.1_pt1 | contig 11212 bp, 7 predicted proteins | sample 1576711 | NCBI WGS metagenome assembly OGZI01 (sample SAMEA3541482, study PRJEB24748) | human gut metagenome | biome: human gut; feature: human-associated habitat; material: faeces | place: China | collected 2012
CGTTTTCACCTGTAATCGAAATTACAGCAGTTCTTTTGCTTTCGCAACCACGTTATCTACGGTGAAGCCGAATTCTTCAAACAGCAGTTCTGCCGGTGCAGACTCACCAAAGGTAGTCATACCGACAATAGCGCCGTTCAGGCCCACGTATTTGAACCAGTAGTCAGCAATGCCAGCTTCGATAGCGACGCGAGCAGAGACGGCTTTCGGCAGTACGGATTCACGGTAAGCCGCATCCTGCTTGTCGAATGCATCGGTAGACGGCATGGAAACCACGCGCGCTTTCACGCCTTCAGCGGTCAGTTTGTCCCAGGCAGCCACGGCAAGTTCAACTTCAGAACCGGTGGCGATGAAGATCAACTCCGGCTGACCCGCGCAATCTTTCAGCACGTAGCCACCGCGAGCGATGTTCGCCAGTTGCTCTGCAGTACGTTCCTGCTGTGCCAGGTTCTGACGGGAGAGGATCAGCGCGGTCGGGCCGTCCTGACGCTCAACACCGTATTTCCATGCTACTGCGGATTCAACCTGGTCACACGGACGCCATGTGCTCATGTTCGGGGTCACACGCAGAGAAGCAACCTGCTCTACCGGCTGGTGAGTCGGGCCATCTTCGCCCAGACCGATGGAGTCGTGGGTGTAGACCATCACCTGACGCTGTTTCATCAGCGCAGCCATACGCACCGCGTTACGGGCATATTCCACGAACATCAGGAAGGTGGAGGTGTACGGCAGGAAACCACCATGCAGGGAAATACCGTTTGCGATAGCGGTCATACCGAATTCACGTACACCGTAATGGATGTAGTTACCGGCAGTATCTTCGTTGATGGCCTTAGAACCAGACCACAGAGTCAGGTTAGACGGTGCCAGGTCAGCAGAGCCGCCGAGGAATTCAGGCAGCAGAGGACCGAAGGCTTCAATCGCGTTCTGAGAAGCTTTACGGCTGGCGATTTTCGCCGGATTAGCCTGCAGCTTAGCAATGAACTCGTTCGCTTTTGCGTCGAAGTCAGACGGCATTTCACCTTTCATACGACGGGTGAATTCAGCCGCTTCCTGCGGGTAGGCTTTCGCATAAGCAGCGAACTTCTCGTTCCATGCAGCTTCTTTTGCCTGACCGGCTTCTTTCGCATCCCACTGCGCGTAGATTTCAGACGGGATTTCGAACGGCGCGTATTTCCAGCCCAGCTGTTCACGGGTCAGTGCGATTTCTGCATCGCCCAGCGGTGCACCGTGAGAGTCGTGAGTACCCGCTTTGTTCGGAGAACCGAAACCGATGATGGTTTTGCACATCAGCAGGGACGGTTTGTCGGTCACTGCGCGTGCTTCTTCAACAGCGCGTTTAATCGCGTCAGCATCGTGACCATCTACGCCACGAATCACGTGCCAGCCGTAAGCTTCGAAACGCTTCGCGGTGTCATCGGTGAACCAGCCTTCAACGTGGCCATCGATAGAGATGCCGTTGTCATCGTAGAACGCAACCAGTTTACCCAGTTTCAGCGTACCGGCCAGGGAACATACCTCGTGAGAGATACCTTCCATCATGCAGCCGTCGCCCATGAAAGCATAGGTGAAGTGGTCAACGATGTCGTGACCAGGACGGTTAAACTGCGCCGCCAGCGTTTTTTCAGCGATAGCCATACCCACTGCATTCGCAATGCCCTGACCCAAAGGACCGGTCGTGGTTTCAACACCCGCGGTGTAACCCACTTCCGGGTGACCCGGCGTTTTGGAGTGCAGCTGACGGAAGTTCTGCAGCTCGGACATCGGCAGATCATAGCCGGTGAGGTGCAGCAGGCTGTAAATCAGCATTGAACCGTGGCCGTTAGACAGCACGAAACGGTCACGGTCAGCCCAGGACGGGTTAGTCGGGTTGTGGTTCAGGAAATCACGCCACAGGACTTCGGCAATGTCAGCCATACCCATCGGGGCACCCGGGTGACCGGATTTGGCTTTCTGTACTGCGTCCATGCTCAGCGCACGAATAGCATTGGCAAGCTCTTTACGTGAGGACATTTTGACTCCAGATCGGATAATGAAGGCCACGCCCTAAACGACTTGACGACAGCGCGTTTTGGGCTACGCCGGAAAAAAGTGCCAACAATGTAACCCAAGCCGCGTGTCATGTACATGGAGCATCCTTTTACCGCTTCAGAAATCTCTGGATCATGCGCGCAAGTTGCGCAATCTTCTCGCCCGCTTATTGTTCTTTTCTTTATACTTATGCCGAGCGTCGGTTCACCTGCAAACGACGCATTTTTTAGAATAATCCTGACTTTGTGCGGAAGAGAAAAAATGAAAATTCGCGCTTTACTGCTTGCTACGAGCATGGCGGCGGCATTGACCGGCTGCCAGAACATGGACTCAAACGGACTGCTTTCCTCAGGCGCAGAGGCTTTTCAGGCCTACAGTCTGAGCGATGCGCAGGTAAAAGCGCTGAGCGATCAGGCCTGTAAGGATATGGACAGCAAAGCTACCATCGCCCCGGCTGGCAGCGAGTATGCAACGCGTCTTGGCAAAATCGCCGCCGCGCTTGGCGATAACATTAACGGCCAGCCGGTGAACTACAAAGTCTATATGGCGAAAGATGTAAATGCCTTTGCCATGGCGAACGGCTGTATCCGCGTATACAGCGGCCTGATGGATATGATGACCGACAACGAAGTCGAAGCGGTGATCGGCCACGAAATGGGTCACGTTGCGCTGGGTCACGTGAAAAAAGGGATGCAGGTTGCGCTGGGTACGAACGCCGTGCGCGCAGCTGCGGCTTCCGCTGGCGGTATTGTCGGCAGCCTGTCGCAGTCGCAATTGGGCGATCTTGGCGAGAAACTGGTGAACTCGCAGTTCTCCCAGCGTCAGGAATCCGAGGCGGATGATTACTCGTATGATCTGTTGCGCAAACGTGGGATCAACCCGGCTGGCTTAGCCACCAGTTTTGAGAAACTGGCAAAACTGGAAGCAGGACGTCAAAGCTCAATGTTTGACGATCATCCGGCATCCGCAGAACGTGCGCAACATATTCGCGATCGCATGAGCGCAGACGGGATCAAATAATCTTCGAACAGTGCCGGATGGCGGCGTGAACGCCTTATCCGGCCTACAGAATTACAAATTTAGTCCAGCGATCGGGCGTTATTGGCGAAGCCAGTTTGAGACCGGACAGCGCACAGCCACCGGAGCGTACACGTAGTACGTGAGGATGGCGAGCACTGCCCGGGTTCAAAATGGCGAGTAAAATAGCCCGAAACCGTTACTCGCCTTTTTTCGCCGCCTGGATATAGAGCATTTCTAATGCTAACGTTGCCGCCGCCAGTGCGGTGATCTCTGACTGATCGTAGGCCGGAGCCACTTCAACAACATCCATCCCGACGATGTTCAGATCTTTCAGACCACGTACCAGTTTAATAGCACGATCGGAAGTCAGACCGCCGATCACTGGCGTACCGGTTCCTGGTGCAAACGCCGGGTCCAGACAGTCGATATCAAAAGTCAGGTATACCGGCATATCACCGACAATCTGCTTAACCTGAGCGATAATGTCATCAACGCTGCGGTCGTTAACCTGGCACGCATCCAGTACGGTAAAGCCGTTGTCTTTGTCGAACTCGGTACGAATACCGATCTGCACAGAGTGATTCGGATCGATCAGACCTTCGTTCGGCGCAGTGTAGAACATGGTGCCGTGGTCGAATTCACAGCCGTTAGCGTAGGTGTCGGTGTGGGCATCAAAGTGCACCAGCGCCATTTTACCAAAGTGCTTGGCATGCGCGCGCAGCAGCGGCAGCGTGACGAAGTGGTCGCCGCCAAAGGAGAGCATGCGCTTACCGGCAGACAGCAGCTTCTCAGCATGCGCCTGCAGTTTTTCACTCATTTCACGCGCATCCCCGAACGCATAAACCAGATCGCCGCAGTCCACCACGTTCAGGCGCTCGCGCATATCGAAGTTCCACGGGAAGCGGTTGTGCTCCCAGGCCAGGTTGGTGGAAACCTGACGGATTGCCGCCGGACCATGACGCCCGCCCGCACGACCAGACGTTGCCATATCAAACGGTACACCGGTGATCACCCAGTCGGCGTCGCTGTCGTACGGCATGAAGTTCATCGGCAGACGTAAAAAACCAAAGGCGTTAGAAACCAGGGAGTTGTCGTATTGATGACCTAAGGTGCTCATGTACTGACCTCTTTAAAAATCGATGAAAAAAAATCCCCTCCGCGTCGTTAAGCCCGACGAGGAAGGGATTGATTTGGTAACTGCATATTTACGGCAAATTATCGCCGTTATTTTGTACGGATTCAAGTGAGTGCCACAAATGCTGCCCCCGCGGATTCCGACTGCCGGATGGCGGCTTCGCCTTATCCGGCCTACTTTCGTAGGAACGGTAAGCGCAGCGCCACCTGGCATTTATCGTTACTCATCTTCCAGATAAGTATAACCGTACAGACCGGCCTCAAACTCTTCGAGGAACTGTTGCTGCAGCTCGGTATCCAGATCGGTGTTTTTCACCTGGTCACGGAACTGCGTCAGCAGGGTGTTCGGATCCAGCTGCACGTATTGCAGCATATCCGCCACGGTATCCCCTTCGTCGGACAGCTCAACTTCTACGCTGCCGTCAGGGAAGACGAACACGTCAACCGCTTCGGTATCACCAAACAGGTTGTGCATGTTGCCGAGGATCTCCTGGTACGCACCCACCATAAAGAAGCCCAGCATCGGCGGGTTCTCAGGGTCGTATTCCGGCATCGGCATGGTGGTCGCAATGCCATCACCGTCAACGTAGTGGTCGATAGCGCCATCAGAGTCACAGGTGATATCCAACAGCACCGCGCGGCGTTCAGGCACCTGATTCAACCCTTCCAGCGGCATTACCGGGAACAGCTGATCGATCCCCCACGCATCCGGCATCGACTGGAACAGCGAGAAGTTGACGTAAATCTTATCCGCCATACGCTCCTGCAGCTCGTCGATAATCGGACGGTGCGCACGGTTGCTCGGGTCGAGTTGTTTCTGCACTTCATGGCACATGTTCAGATACAGCTGCTCTGCCCACGCACGCTCCTGCAGGCTAAAGGTGCCTGAAGAGTACCCAACGTGAATATCGTGCAGATCCATCTGGCTGTCGTGCAGCCATTCACGCAGCGAACGACGGGTTCCCGGTTCATGCATCTCTTGCCAGGTTTCCCACATGCTTTGCAGGGCACGTGGCGCATCGTCAGCCGGAGGTGTGGCTTCGGTGTGTTCGCTACGCTCAACGCCGATAATGTTAGATACCAGCACGGTATGGTGCGCGGTAACCGCGCGGCCAGACTCGGTGATTACCGTCGGATGCGGCAGACCGTGTTCTTCACAGGCGTCGCCAATAGCCCAGATGATGTTGTTGGCGTATTCGTTCAAACCGTAGTTTACGGAACAGTCAGACTGCGAACGGGTACCTTCGTAATCCACGCCCAGACCACCGCCCACGTCGAAGCACTGGATATTGACGCCAAGCTTGTGCAGCTCAACGTAGAAACGCGCCGATTCACGTACGCCGGTGGCGATATCACGAATGTTCGCCATTTGGGAGCCGAGATGGAAGTGCAGCAACTGGATGCTGTCCAGACGACCACGCTCGCGCAGAATTTCTACCAGTTGCAGCACCTGGTTTGCCGCCAGGCCGAATTTTGATTTTTCACCGCCGGAGGACTGCCACTTGCCAGAGCCCTGCGACGCCAGACGCGCACGCACGCCCAGACGCGGAACGACATTCAGGCGTTCAGCTTCATCCAGCACGATAGCGATTTCAGACATCTTCTCGATGACCAGATAGACCTTATGGCCCATCTTCTCGCCAATCAGTGCCAGACGGATATATTCGCGGTCTTTATAACCGTTACACACGATCACGCTACGGGTCATTCCGGCATGGGCCAGAACGGCCATCAATTCAGCTTTGGAACCAGCTTCCAGCCCCAGCGGTTCGCCGGAGTGGATCAGCGATTCAATCACGCGACGATGCTGGTTGACCTTGATCGGGTAAACGAGGAAATAGTCACCGTTGTAACCGTAAGATTCACGGGCACGTTTAAACGCGGCGTTAATCGAACGCAGACGGTGTTGCAGGATCTGCGGGAAGCAGAACAATGCAGGCAGACGCTGGCCCTGCGCTTCACGGGCTTTCACCAACTCAGCAAGGTCAACGCGCGCTTCGGGTACGTCCGGATCCGGGCACACGCTGATGTGGCCCAGTTCATTGACGTCGTAGTAGTTATTACCCCACCAGGCAATATTGTAAGTACGCAGCATCTTGCTGGCTTCCTGGGAACTCATTGCAACCTCCTGCATGGAGCGTAGTACACCGTGTTCGCCTGCTGACGAAGGCGAACCCAAAGAAATGTCGTCAGACATAGCGAACCTCAAATTTTATTAACAAGTGTAAAACAGTTGACTACTATCGCAATCCGAAGACGCGATAACAACCCAAATACAGGCAGAATTTGCAGCAGATAGTGCTGACGCTCCGACTGTGCGACCGGTTTCTTTTTCATATCAATGTAAACACGTAACCGAACTTAATGCTGACGGTTCGGCGAAACCACGAGAAAACTCTTGTTTACCAAGAGCGCCCTTGTTCAGTTCTTAGTGACCGTTACCGGCCCTGGAGTCCTGAGAAGCGCCGAGATGGGTATAACATCGGCAGGTATGCAAGATGCAGATTGCGGGGGACATATGTACACCAGAACGGTGCGACAGATTCAGCAGAATACAACGGTTCATTATCTCGTATCACCTCCACGGTTGCTCCTTACGGAACGAACCCACAAGCCAAAGCTAAAGTTTTAACCCGGCTGGAAGTGGCAACACGATGAAAACGTCGTGTGCTTTTGTATGAGCCGCGCGCCGCGTTTTATACCCATAAGGAAGTCAAAAAGCAAAAGATAAATGCGCGCATTGCCAGCACCGTCAGGAAAAATTTCCAGTTACATTTTCAGTACAATGCGACCTCAATCAAAAAAAGCTGGAAATCAGGCGAAGAACTGTCCTAAAATAGCCGTCCAGATGTTAATCCATCTATACCGATTAACACTCAGACTGCCAGTGTCCGTCATCTGCAGACTCATGGTAGAATCTTCTACACATGGCTATTCCACTCGACAGTTTGAGCTAACCAAATTCTCCTTAGGTGAAATTAAATATGGCAAAACACCTTTTTACGTCCGAGTCCGTATCAGAAGGGCATCCTGACAAAATCGCTGACCAAATCTCTGACGCCGTACTGGACGCAATCCTCGAGCAGGATCCGAAAGCACGCGTTGCCTGCGAAACCTACGTCAAAACCGGTATGGTTTTAGTTGGCGGTGAGATCACCACCAGCGCATGGGTTGATATCGAAGAGATCACCCGTAATACGGTTCGCGAAATTGGCTATGTGCATTCCGACATGGGCTTTGACGCCAACTCTTGTGCGGTACTGAGCGCGATTGGTAAACAGTCTCCGGACATCAACCAGGGTGTTGACCGCGCCGATCCGCTGGAACAGGGCGCAGGCGACCAGGGTCTGATGTTTGGTTATGCAACCAACGAAACCGACGTGCTGATGCCAGCCCCGATCACCTATGCTCACCGTCTGGTGCAGCGTCAGGCTGAAGTGCGTAAAAACGGCACCTTATCCTGGCTGCGTCCGGATGCAAAAAGCCAGGTTACCTTCCAGTATGACGACGGCAAAATCGTCGGTATTGATGCGGTTGTTCTGTCGACTCAGCACTCTGAAGACATCGATCAGAAATCGCTGCAAGAAGCCGTTATGGAAGAGATCATCAAGCCGGTACTGCCTACTGAATGGCTGACTGCTTCGACCAAGTTCTTCATCAACCCAACCGGTCGTTTCGTAATCGGCGGTCCAATGGGCGACTGTGGACTGACAGGTCGTAAAATCATCGTTGATACCTACGGCGGCATGGCGCGTCACGGCGGCGGTGCATTCTCTGGTAAAGATCCGTCTAAAGTTGACCGTTCCGCAGCCTACGCGGCGCGCTATGTGGCGAAAAACATCGTTGCCGCGGGCCTGGCCGATCGTTGTGAAATTCAGGTCTCCTACGCTATCGGCGTCGCTGAACCGACGTCGATCATGGTGGAAACCTTCGGCACCGAGAAAGTGCCTTCTGAACAGCTGACCCTGCTGGTGCGCGAGTTCTTCGACCTGCGTCCGTACGGCCTGATTCAGATGCTGGACCTGCTGCACCCGATCTACAAAGAAACCGCGGCTTACGGTCACTTTGGTCGCGAGCATTTCCCATGGGAAAAAACCGACAAAGCGGCTCTGCTGCGCGAAGCGGCCGGTCTGAAATAACCCCTGCTTCCTCTCTTCAAGGCCAGCCTCGCGCTGGCCTTTTTATTTACGCCTCCCCCCCTTTTCTGCGCCCCCATTTCAACGCGCGGCCGCCAAAAAATGAAAGCGATTACATAGTAAAGACTGTCACCTTCTGCCCAAAGACGCTATCTCCTGTACCCATTTTTCACAATGTTACATATTGTTTCGGTCAACTCTGATTACCGTTTTTCAAAATGTCGTCTATCCTTGTTTATATTGCTGATTTAAAAAGCATTTAATGGATTACGTTTCTTTACCTTTGTGTAAACGATTACACAGCCGTGATTATAGTCACGTTTTTTTACCGACGAGTGTCCTACCCTAACCATCGACAGAATCAATAACTCAACTGGAGGGCGTTATGCCTGACAACAAAAAACAAGGGCGTTCGAACAAGACTATGACGTTCTTCGTCTGTTTCCTCGCCGCGCTGGCTGGCCTGCTGTTCGGCCTTGATATCGGTGTTATTGCGGGTGCCTTACCCTTTATTGCCAATGAGTTCCAGATTTCCGCCCACACCCAGGAGTGGGTGGTCAGCTCCATGATGTTCGGGGCTGCCGTCGGTGCGGTCGGCAGCGGCTGGCTCTCCTTCAAACTGGGCCGTAAAAAAAGCCTGATGATCGGCGCCATCCTCTTTGTCGCCGGCTCTCTGTTCTCCGCTGCCGCGCCAAACGTCGAGATCCTGCTGGTTTCCCGCGTGCTGCTGGGCCTGGCGGTGGGCGTCGCGTCATACACGGCTCCGCTGTATCTGTCGGAAATCGCGCCAGAGAAAATTCGCGGCAGTATGATTTCCATGTACCAGCTGATGATCACCATCGGGATCCTTGGCGCCTATCTCTCTGACACCGCTTTCAGCTACAGCGGCGCGTGGCGCTGGATGCTCGGCGTGATCATTATTCCGGCGGTATTGCTGCTGATCGGCGTTATCTTCCTGCCGGACAGCCCGCGCTGGTTCGCCGCCAAACGTCGCTTTGTCGATGCGGAACGCGTGCTGCTGCGCCTGCGCGATACCAGCGCCGAAGCGAAACGCGAGCTCGATGAAATCCGTGAAAGCCTGAAGGTAAAACAGTCCGGCTGGTCGCTGTTTAAAGACAACAGCAACTTCCGCCGCGCGGTGTTCCTCGGCATCCTGCTGCAGGTGATGCAACAGTTCACCGGGATGAACGTCATCATGTACTACGCGCCGAAGATCTTTGAGCTGGCGGGTTATGCCAACACCACTGAGCAAATGTGGGGGACAGTGATCGTCGGTCTGACTAACGTGCTGGCCACCTTTATCGCCATCGGTCTGGTCGACCGCTGGGGCCGTAAACCGACGCTGATCCTTGGCTTTATCGTGATGGCCGCGGGTATGGGCGTCCTGGGTACCATGATGCACATCGGCATTCACTCCTCTACCGCCCAGTACATCGCCGTCCTGATGCTGCTGATGTTCATCGTCGGTTTCGCCATGAGCGCCGGCCCGCTGATTTGGGTACTGTGCTCCGAAATCCAGCCGCTGAAAGGCCGCGACTTCGGTATCACCTGCTCCACAGCGACCAACTGGATTGCCAACATGATTGTCGGCGCCACCTTCCTGACCATGCTCAACTCGCTGGGCAGCGCCAACACCTTCTGGGTGTACGGCGGTCTGAACGTGCTGTTTATCCTGCTGACGCTGTGGCTGATCCCGGAAACCAAAAACGTCTCGCTGGAACATATTGAACGTAACCTGATGCAGGGTCGTCCGCTGCGTGAAATCGGCGCCCGCGACTAACCCGCCTGAGCTTCCTCCCCTCCCGGGAGGAAGCTTCCTCTTGCTCTCCCCCGCCCGTCGCACTATCCTCTGGCGCTATGAAAACACCCCGTATTCCCATCGCTATTCAGCAGGCCGTGATGCGCAGCCTGCGGGAGCATCTCGCCAAAGCGAACCTCAAACTGGAACGCCGCTACGCTGAGCCGACGCTGGTCTACCAGCAGCGCGGTACCTCCGCCGGCACCGCCTGGCTGGAGAAAAACGAAATTCGTTTAAATCCGGTGCTGCTGCTGGAAAATCAGCAGGAGTTTATCGATGAAGTGGTGCCGCATGAGCTGGCGCACCTGCTGGTCTGGCAGCATTTCGGCCGCGTCGCGCCGCACGGGAAAGAGTGGAAATGGATGATGGAGAGCGTCCTTGGCGTTCCCGCGCGTCGCACCCACCGCTTTGAACTCGCTTCGGTCCGCCAGAACACCTTCCCCTACCGCTGTCGCTGTCAGCAGCATCAGCTCACCGTCCGTCGCCATAACCGGGTGGTGCGCGGCGAGGCCACCTACCGCTGCGTTCACTGCGGCGATCTGCTGGTGGCTGAAAAATAACCATCAGAATTTATTAGAAACTTTCTGATCTGACTGATTGCATCCAGCACCCTCATTCGCTACGTTGCGGGCTCGTTTTGACACGGAGTTAACGATGTCCCGTATGCATATTTTAGCCGTTGCGGTATTGAGCACGGCAGTCAGTGGCCCGCTCGCGGCCGCCGGTATTAATAGTTTTTCCCAGGCCAAGGCCGCTGGCGTCAAAGTGAACGCCGACGTTCCGGGCGACTTTTATTGCGGCTGTAAAATCGACTGGCAGGGTAAAAAAGGCGTTATCGATCTGGAATCTTGCGGCTATAAAGTGCGTAAAAATGAGAACCGCGCCAGCCGGGTTGAATGGGAACACGTGGTGCCGGCGTGGCAGTTCGGCCATCAGCGCCAGTGCTGGCAGGAAGGCGGGCGGCAAAACTGCGCCAAAGATCCGGAGTACCGCAAGATGGAAAGCGATATGCACAACCTGCAGCCGGCGGTGGGAGAAGTGAATGGCGATCGCGGCAACTTTATGTACAGCCAGTGGAACGGCGGTGAAGGCC
>OGZI01003432.1_pt1 | contig 11204 bp, 9 predicted proteins | sample 1576711 | NCBI WGS metagenome assembly OGZI01 (sample SAMEA3541482, study PRJEB24748) | human gut metagenome | biome: human gut; feature: human-associated habitat; material: faeces | place: China | collected 2012
ATGACCCAATCCGCCGTTAGCCAGGCAATTTCAGCGCTAGAGGAAGAGCTAGGGGTTGATATTCTTATCCGCGAACGCCGCAAAGACATTCAACTTAGTCCGGCCGGGAGTCGGATCGTTTCACACCTGCGGACGATCGTGTCTGAAACCAACGCGGTGAAAGAGATTGCCGAGCAAGAGCGACAAAACCCGGCCAGAACCCTGCGTATCGGCTGCTTTCCCAGCGCCTGTGCCTGTATTTTGCCCGGCATCATCCACCACTTCGAACAGCATCACCCGCACATCAAAATTATCCCTTATGAAGAAAACAGCACGGCAATCGTTGATTCCCTGCGCAGTGGGGACATCGATGCGGGATTTGTGCATTTCCCGGTAAATGGCATGTACTGCGTACCGGTGTATCGCGACAAATTTACCGTTGTAGTTCCTGAAAGCCATCCGCTGGCGGCCAATAGCACAATTTCAGTGGAACAACTGGTTGGAGAACCGCTCATTATCAGCAAAGGTCGCTATGAATTAAGCATCATGACGCTATTTAAAGAGAAGGGAATTGAACCGGTCATTAAATACGAGTTTAACCATCCGGATACCGCGATGAGCTTTATTCGTCAGGGGCTGGGTATAGCGTTATTACCGGAATTAACGCTGAAGGCGGTTGGTGGGAAAGTACGCTCAGTCCCGCTGGAACCGACGTTCTATCGACAGATATCCTTACTGGCAAAAGAGCCGCCGGTGGACGGCAGCCCTTTATTTCTCCTGCAGGCATGTATGGAAACGTTGACAGCAGACGGCCTTATCTAGCAGTTAATCACGTTTCGTCCAATAAGGCCTGTGACCGGAGGTGCATCACAGGCCTTATGCCATTACTCTTTATTCAGGAATTTCACTGCTTTGTCGGGGAAGTCGGTGAACAGCCCGTCAACGCCCGCCTTGTTATAAAGAATGTCATACAGCTGGTTTACGTCAGTGGTGTAATCCGGCAGTTGATCGGCGCGAACGGTATAAGGATGCACCACCATCTTATTCTGATGTGCGTCCTGCACCATGCCAGTTAACGAGATATTGCCCTTCTTCGACTTCTCATCAATCAGCATGTGGTAGTCCGGCCCAATGCCGTCCGCATACTGCGCAACCTGCTTCATGGCACCCGGTTTAAACATCCAGTCGTAGTTGTAATTAACCCAACTGCCGTCTGGCTTTTTCTCCTGAGTTTCATTCCAGTCAGTGTACGCAATCAACTGTACCAGATTGAGATCCATCCCCATCTTCGGTTCCAGTTCATTCTTAATGCGCTTTAACTCTGCGACATCAAAACACTGCAGATAGACCTTGTCGTTCTTGTCGGTGTACCCGTACTTTTTCAGTACTTCCAGCGTTTTAGCCGCAATGTCCTTCCCTTCCTGATGATGGAACCACGGCGCTTTCATTTCCGGGTAAATGCCGATGTTTTTACCGGTTGAATGATTTAATCCCTGAACGAACTCAATCTCTTCTTCGAAAGTGTGCACACGGAAATCAGATTTACCCATCGGGAAACGCCCCGGGTAGGTCTGGACCTTTTTGCCATTTTCGATATCAAAGCCTTCAGTAAACTTCAGCGACTTGATCTCATCCAGCGTAAAGTCGATAGCGTAGTAACGCCCATCTTTACGCGCACGATCCGGGAAACGCTCGGCAACATCGGTGACGCGGTCAAGATAGTGGTCATGCAGGACGACCAGATGGTCGTCCTTAGTCATCACCAAATCCTGTTCCAGGTAATCCGCTCCCTGAGCATAGGCCATCGCTTTCGCAGGTAACGTATGCTCCGGTAGATAACCGCTGGCGCCACGGTGCGCAATCACGACTTTATCTGCGGCAACCGCCGCGCTGCTCACAACCATACCTGCCAGCATCAGCGCCACGCTGAGACTTTTCAATGTGGTTTTCATCTATTAGCCCCCGTTACGCTTCAGTTCCATCTCTTCGTGATGGCGTTTTTCGCCAATCATGACGACTACCAGCAGAATAACCGCCAGCACGCTACCGCCAATCATCACCATAAAGCCGCCGTCCCAACCGAAGAAGTCAACGGTGTAGCCGACAATGGCGCTCGCAGCCACAGAACCGCCGAGATAACCGAACAGACCGGTAAAGCCAGCTGCCGTTCCCGCCGCTTTTTTCGGTGCCAGTTCCAGCGCGTGCAGACCAATCAACATTACCGGGCCGTAGATCAAGAAGCCGATGATGATCATACAAGCCATATCCACGTTCGGGTTGCCTGCCGGGTTCATCCAGTAAACGATGGTCGCAATCGTCACCAGCGTCATAAAGAACACGCCGGTCGCGCCACGGTTTCCACGGAAGACTTTATCCGACATCCAGCCACACAGCAGCGTGCCCGGAATACCCGCATATTCATACAGGAAGTAGGCCCAGGATGATTTATCCAGTGCAAAATGCTTCACTTCTTTCAGGTAAGTCGGCGACCAGTCCAGGATGCCGTAGCGCAGCAGATAAACAAACACGTTGGCGATAGCGATGTACCACAACAGTTTGTTCGGCAGTACGTACTGCATGAAGATCTGCTTCGCAGTCAGCTCTTCTTCCGCTTTCTCGTTGTAATCGTCCGGATAATCGTTCTTGTACTCTTCGATTGGCGGCAGACCACAGGACTGTGGCGTATCACGCATCAAAGCAAAAGCAAACAGCGCGACAACGATCGCACCGAAAGCAGGCATGTACAGCGCCGCTTTCCAGTCATTGAACCAGGCCATACCCAGCAGGAACAACAGAGGAGGCAGACCGCCACCCACGTTATGCGCACAGTTCCAAACGGAAACGATGCCGCCACGCTCTTTCTGCGACCACCAGTGCACCATGGTACGACCACACGGCGGCCAGCCCATCCCCTGGAACCATCCGCAGAGGAACAGCAGCACAAACATAATCGCAATGCTCGATGTCGCCCACGGTACAAAGCCCATAAACAACATCACTGCCGCAGCCAGTATCAGACCCGCAGGCAGGAAAACGCGCGGATTCGAGCGATCCGAAACGGACCCCATGATGAATTTCGAAAATCCGTAAGCAATGGAGATACCGGACAACGCAAAACCCAGATCGCCACGCGAGAACCCCTGCTCAACCAGATACGGCATCGCAAGGGCAAAGTTCTTACGTACCAGATAGTACGCGGCATAACCAAAGAAAATCCCCAGAAAAATCTGCCAACGTAATCGACGATATGTCGGGTCGATCTCCGCTGCAGGTAAACGCGCCGTGTGTGACGCTGGTTTAAAAATGCTCAACATAGTGTAGCCTCCGTGGCCGTCTTTCATTCGAAGTAAACACTGCAGTTCGTCATTACTACCCTACCGCTCCCAGTGTGGCCGCGATGTTAAGGAAAGATACATAACAAAAATGTGAAACGCAGCACATATTGTTACAGATTTATGACAAATGTTCATAAAGGCGCACGAAATCACGTTTCATTTTCGAATAATGAGCGATTATGCGCGAAATCAAACAATCCATGTTTTTTATGTGGCTAAATGATAAAAAACGAACTGTGAGGAAAAACAATGAAAACTCGCGACTCGCAAACAAGTGACGTGATTATCATTGGTGGAGGAGCAACAGGTGCAGGGATCGCACGCGATTGTGCGCTGCGCGGGTTGCGCGTCATCTTAGTGGAACGCCACGATATCGCCACAGGTGCGACCGGGCGCAACCACGGCCTGCTGCACAGCGGTGCACGCTACGCCGTCACCGATGCTGAATCTGCCCGTGAGTGCATCAGCGAAAACCAAATTCTGAAACGTATCGCCCGCCATTGCGTTGAGCCAACGGACGGTCTGTTTATTACCCTGCCGGAGGATGAGCTCTCCTTTCAGGCGACCTTTATTCGCGCCTGTGAAGAAGCAGGGATTCGCGCAGAAGCGATTGACCCTCAGCAGGCACGTATTATCGAACCTTCCGTGAATCCACAGCTGATTGGTGCGGTAAAAGTGCCGGACGGCACGGTTGATCCTTTCCGCTTAACCGCCGCCAACATGCTGGATGCGCGTGAGCATGGCGCGGTTATCTTAACGGCGCATGAAGTGACGGGACTGATCCGCGAAGGCGCAACGGTTTGCGGCGTTAACGTGCGCAATCATCTGACGGGCGAAATGCAGTCCCTGCATGCACCGGTTGTCGTTAACGCCGCCGGGATCTGGGGTCAACGCATTGCGGAATATGCCGATCTGAGCATCCGTATGTTCCCGGCCAAAGGTTCGTTGCTGATTATGGATCATCGCATTAACCAGCATGTCATCAACCGCTGCCGTAAACCGTCTGACGCCGATATTCTGGTGCCAGGCGATACCATCTCATTGATCGGTACCACCTCGCAGCACATTGATTACGATGATATCGACAGCAACCGCGTCACCGCAGAAGAAGTCGACATTCTGCTGCGTGAAGGCGAGAAGCTGGCGCCGATTATGGCGAAAACGCGCATCTTACGCGCCTACTCTGGCGTACGCCCGCTGGTGGCTAGCGACGACGACCCAAGCGGTCGTAACGTCAGCCGTGGGATTGTACTGTTCGATCACGCTGAACGTGACGGACTGGAAGGGTTTATCACCATTACCGGCGGCAAACTGATGACCTACCGCCTGATGGCGGAATGGGCCACCGATGCCGTTTGCCGTAAGCTGGGCAATACCCAGCCTTGCACAACGGCAGACACCGCGCTGCCTGGCTCACAGGAATCTACCGAGCATACGCTTAAACGCGTGATCTCATTGCCAGCTCCACTGCGCGGCTCGGCGGTCTACCGTCACGGCGATCGCACCCCTGCGTGGCTTAGCGAAGGCCGCCAGCACCGCAGTCTGGTCTGTGAATGCGAAGCGGTCACCGCAGGCGAAGTGCAATACGCCGTCGAGAATTTAACCGTCAACAGCCTGCTCGATTTGCGTCGCCGTACCCGTGTTGGAATGGGGACCTGCCAGGGCGAATTGTGTGCCTGTCGCGCCGCAGGTTTGCTGCAACGTTTTAATGTCACTACCGCAGCACAATCCATTACTCAGCTTTCCGACTTCCTCAACGAACGCTGGAAAGGCGTGCAGCCTATCGCCTGGGGAGATGCGCTGCGCGAAAGCGAATTCACGCGCTGGGTTTATCAAGGGTTGTGTGGTCTGGAAAAGGAGCACCAGGATGAAATTTGATACCGTCATTATCGGCGGCGGCCTCGCTGGACTGCTATGCGGCCTGCAACTGCAAAAAAGCGGACTGCGCTGCACGATTGTTACCCGCGGCCAAAGCGCCCTGCATTTTTCCTCCGGCTCACTGGATTTGCTCAGCAGCTTACCCGATGGTCAACCGGTGACGGATATAGAAGCGGGTTTGAATGCGCTGCGCACTCAGGCACCCGCACATCCGTATAGCACCATCGGAACGCAGAACGTTCTGGAACTGGCCCAGCAGGCGCAAAATTTACTGGAAGAATGCGGAACGCATTTGCAAGGCAACGTGCATCAGGCACATCAACGTGTTACCCCGCTGGGCACCCTGCGCTCAACCTGGTTAAGTTCCCCGGAAGTGCCGGTCTGGCCGCTGTCCGCGCAGCGTATATGCGTTGTAGGGATTAGCGGGTTACTGGATTTTCAGGCGCATCTCGCCGCGGCGTCATTACGCCAACGTAATCTCAGCGTCGAGACGGCAGAAATCGAACTGCCGGAACTGGATGTCCTGCGTGATAACCCAACCGAGTTTCGCGCCGTTAATATTGCGCGCCTGCTGGATAACGAAGATAAATGGTCGCTGCTCTATGACGCATTGCTGCCAATGGCAAAAACCTGCGACATGATAATCATGCCGGCCTGCTTTGGTCTGGCAGATGAGCGGCTCTGGCAGTGGCTTAACGAGCGCCTCCCCTGCTCGCTGACACTGTTACCGACCCTACCTCCTTCGGTACTGGGCATGCGTTTACACAACAAATTGCAGCGCCAGTTTGTGCGCCAGGGCGGTGTGTGGATGCCGGGTGATGAAGTGAAGAAAATCACCTGTCAGGATGGCGTGGTCAGCGAAATCTGGACCCGAAATCATGCCGATATCCCCTTGCGGCCACGTTTCGCCGTGCTCGCCAGCGGCAGTTTCTTCAGCAGCGGGCTGGTCGCCACGCGTGAGGCAATCCACGAACCAATCCTGGGACTGGATGTACAGCAAACAGCTACCCGCGCCGAGTGGTATCAGCGTGATGTTTTCGATCCACAACCGTGGCAACAGTTTGGCGTAACAACCGATACCGCATTGCGTCCATCACTGGCGGGAAAAACGATAGAGAACATGTATGCCATTGGTTCCGTCCTCGGCGGATTCGACCCTATCGCCCAGGGTTGCGGAGGCGGCGTGTGCGCAGTTAGCGCCTTACATGCCGCGCATCATATTGCGAAACGTGCAGGAGGACAGCAATGAGCGACACACGTTTTGAAAGTTGTATCAAATGTACGGTGTGCACCACCGCCTGCCCGGTAAGCCGCGTCAACCCGAGCTACCCGGGCCCTAAGCAGGCCGGCCCGGACGGTGAACGTCTGCGCCTGAAAGATGGCGCGCTATATGACGATGCGCTGAAATACTGCATCAACTGTAAACGCTGCGAAGTGGCCTGTCCGTCAGACGTGAAAATCGGCGATATCATCCAGCGCGCGCGCGCCAAATACGACACGACGCGCCCATCGCTGCGTAACTTCGTCTTAAGCCATACCGATTTAATGGGTAGCGTTTCCACCCCCTTCGCCCCAATAGTGAATACCGCCACCTCACTAAAACCGGTACGTCAGTTGCTGGATTACGCGCTAAAAATCGATCATCGCCGTACGCTGCCGAAGTACTCCTTTGGCACCTTCCGCCGCTGGTATCGCAGCATTGCCGCACAGCAGGCGCAGTATCAGGATCAGGTCGCCTTTTTCCACGGCTGTTTTGTGAATTACAACCATCCCCAGCTTGGCAAAGACCTGATCAAGGTGTTGAATGCGATGGGAACCGGCGTGCAACTGCTGAGTAAAGAGAAATGCTGTGGCGTGCCGCTGATTGCTAACGGATTTACAGATAAAGCGCGTAAGCAGGCGGTCAGCAACGTGGCCTCACTCCGGGAAGCGATTGATGGCAAAGGCATTCCGGTGATCGCCACCTCATCAACCTGTACCTTTGCGCTACGTGATGAATATCCGGAAGTGCTGGATGTCGACAACTCAGGCCTGCGTGAACACATTGAACTGGCAACCCGCTGGCTGTGGCGCAAGCTGGATGAAGGTAAAACGCTGCCGCTGAAAACGCTGCCGCTGAAGGTGGTCTATCACACGCCATGTCACATGGAGAAAATGGGCTGGACGCTCTATACGCTGGAGCTACTGCGACAAATTCCAGGGCTGGAGCTGACGGTGCTGGATTCTCAGTGTTGCGGGATTGCCGGGACTTACGGCTTTAAAAAGGAAAACTACCCGACATCACAATCGATTGGCGCACCGTTATTCCGCCAAATTGAAGAAAGCGGCGCTGATATCGTCGTCACCGACTGCGAAACCTGTAAATGGCAGATTGAGATGTCTACCAGTAAGCGTTGCGAACATCCCATCACCCTGCTTGCCAAAGCGTTGGGTTAAACCTGTTGCCCGGTGGTATTTGCTACCGGGCATTTTTTTGCGTAGCCCATTCCGCTTAATTGAATACGTTGCAATCGGACATATTTATCTCTGATTCATCCACGCAAAGACCCCATTTCCCGCATGCAGCGCATATTAAAAGTGGATACCGTCACGCCATCTACTCTATCAGTTACAAGCACCATTAGTTACAAGCACCGCTAATGACAGCCAGCTACAAACGCTATTTAATTACCTGCTACGGTACGGTGACGTTTCTCACGTCAGCGAATTTATCCATGAAGTTGCCGAACGTTCCCCCCATCATAAGGAAAGGTTGATGACAATCGCAGAGAGGCTAAAACAAGAAGGTCACCAAAATGGGCTACAACAAGGGATACAGCAAGGATTAGCGCAAGGAGTACAGAAAGGTACACAAGAAGAAGCCTTACGTATCGCGCGCATGATGCTGGAAAATGGAATTGATCGTGATTTGGTTCGGTTAATTACTAGGCTATTGCCTGACGATGTCACAGAATGAGTCAGATTGGGAAGGTTTGTAACCTTCCCTGTTAATAATTAAATCGTGAGCGACTCAACCACTTCGATCCAGCCGTGCTCGCTGGCAAGATCCTGATTGTTAAGCCAACGGCGCAGCATATTTAGCGCCATCATTGCGCACACTTCCTGACGAATCGACAAGCTGTAGCGATTAGCGTTCAGCCGAACGCGCAAACCATATGTCCCATTGGGGGTGGCCAGCGCAAAGTTAATATGTTCGTTTTCGAAAGCTGATATCGCCAAAGCCAGCCCGGCATAATGTTTGCTACGTCGCTCGGTTACCCAATGCGCCGTTTGCGCCAGCGTTTCTTCCTGGGGCGGAACCACTTCACTCGCCAACAGTGGCGCATTCGCACGAGAAAGCTGCAATGCCACCAGGCCACCGGTGAATTGTTCGCTCAGCGTCAGGCTGAATTGCCGTTCTTGCAACGTGCGGGCGATTTGCGCGGGTAAGCCTTCCGTACCTTCAAAAATCATATTCTGCCCGGCAACCCGCTTAACTTCTGGCCACAGCGCCAGCATCGCTTCCCGTTGGGAATCCGGCCCGGTCAGCTTCAGCTCAATAATCGGCATTGAGGAGCGATATCCCATTGTTACGCCCGGTGGCAAAGTCAGCGGATCCAGGCTTTGTGCCAGCTCGCTTTCAGAACGGCCAAAGGTGGTTAATCGCAGGCATAACGGGGGCTGAGCCAAAGAGAAACGCTCACGCAAACGCGGCAGAATCTCATGCTCAACCATGACTTTGAATTCTGACGGTACACCCGGTGTAAAGAACATCAGGCAGCGGTTAAGCTTCAGGGCGAACCCGCACGCGGTACCCACCGGATTATTGATAAACTCCGCGCTGGCGGGAAGTTCAGCCTGTTTGCGGTTGCTCGGCGCCATCACGCGGCCACGATCGCGGAAATATCGCTCCATCTCGGCCAGCCATGCTTCATGCAGCACCAGCCCTTCGCCTTTTGCCGTTGCCGCTGCCAGCGCGCTCAAATCATCGCTGGTTGGCCCCAAACCGCCATTAACGATCAGTACATCGGCGTGTTCGCTACGCTCACGCAAAACGGCGACTAAATCGTTAAGATTGTCACCTACCGTGTTGCGGCGTGTTAGCGGTAAACCCTGATTAAAGAAAAAATCGGCCAGCCAGGCGGCATTGGTGTCGACGATTTGTCCGTGCAACACTTCATCCCCGGTGGATAGCATCTCCACGTTTAACATCGTGTTCTCCTGCTTTTATGATGAAAACACTATAACGCATGGAGGGGGGAAGGCGCGACTGAACGCCGCGCCAGAAATGTTAGAAGCTGGCGTTAACCCCAACGTACGGGCCATCAGCAATCGCGTTATCACGGTTGCCGTCTTTGCCTGCCAGGTTCAGGTAACGATAACCGGCTTCGATGCTCAGCGGACGCATAATGGTCAAACGCGCACCGGCATTTGCTTCTTCATAGCTGTCGATACCGCTGGAAAGCGAATCAGGAGAGTAATAGTACTCACCAAACAGACGAATGCTGTCGCCGATCGGCCACTGTAAACCACCACCGACAGCCGCAGCATAACCTTCATCGCCATCGTTTGGATTGGTATAAACACCTTTACCACCAACGGTCGCCAACAGTGGACCCAGCGGGATATTCAGCCCCAGGCCCAGCCCAGCAACATCGCCGTCGTCATCATTATGCATCCAGTTGCCGCTGACGGCCAGACCGGTGGTCTCAGTACCCATACCGAATCCAAGGTTGGTGTAGTCTTCGCCAGCCTGACCGTTGATGCTAATCGCGTTTGCCGAAGCAGAAACAAACAGCATTCCGGCAAAACCCAACAGTAAACTTTTTTTCATTTTCTATCCTTTCCAGCAAGAATCAAAACATAGCCCCAAAACCGATGAATTGTACTGTCAGATGGCGAGGAATCAATGAGCTAAAAAAGCGATGCAATGACATATTGTAACTAAATACTACTCACAAGATTTATTTAAGGTTAAATTCTTGTGCCAATTACACAGTCGGACGTCCCAGAACGTCATTTTCAACAAACATCCTGTTTTCCCTGCCAAAGCGCTCTTGATCACCGATGAAACATTTTTTCTGCCGCCAGCAAAAGGTAAGATGCGTGCATGACGGAATTTTCTCTACCTCCCCAACAAGGACTCGACTGATGCGCCAAAGAACGATTGTTTGCCCATTAATTCAAAACGATGGCTGTTATTTACTCTGCAAAATGGCTGATGACCGCGGTGTGTTTCCCGGTCAGTGGGCGCTTTCTGGCGGTGGCGTTGAGCCGGGTGAGCGCATCGAAGAAGCTTTGCGCCGGGAAGTGAGAGAGGAGCTGGGCGAGCAGCTGGTGTTATCAGAAATTACGCCATGGACTTTCAGTGACGATATTCGTACTAAAACGTACGCGGATGGCAGCCAGGAAGAGATTTATATGATTTATCTCATCTTCGATTGTGTGGCAGCTAATCGTGAAGTGAACATTAACGAAGAGTTCCAGGCGTTCGCCTGGGTTAAAGCGGAAGATCTTGGCACCTACGACTTAAATATCGCCACACGTAAAACGTTAACCTTGAAAGGGTTACTGTAAGTCCCCCGAGTTTAAACGTAATATAAACAATGATCACATTAGCGGTATTGCTCTCAGCATTCAGCAACAGAGAACAATACCGCCATAATGACTAAAAACTCTTTATATTCAAACAAATAAATCACTCCCCACTGTCTTTGTTATTATCTCCCAAACCTTAAACCCTTAAGGATAAATTAACCTTCGGCCATTAACCTTTGTAGCCTGATGAAATAATTAACGACGCCCCTGTTTAGTCCCAAAAATAAAACTTCGGTAGCGTTAAATGGCTTGAAGGAATAATGATGTCTGACTTTTTGCCTTTCTCTCGCCCGGCAATGGGTGCTGAAGAGCTTGCCGCTGTAAAAGCGGTGCTGGACTCTGGATGGATAACCACTGGCCCGAAAAATCAACAGTTGGAAGAGGCTTTTTGCCAGCTCACGGGGAATAAGCATGCCATCGCCGTTTGCTCCGCCA
>OGZI01003433.1_pt1 | contig 11198 bp, 10 predicted proteins | sample 1576711 | NCBI WGS metagenome assembly OGZI01 (sample SAMEA3541482, study PRJEB24748) | human gut metagenome | biome: human gut; feature: human-associated habitat; material: faeces | place: China | collected 2012
CCGACAGATTAAGTACCGGAACAACGTGATTGAATGCGATCATGGCAAACTGAAACGGATAATCGGCGCCACGCTGGGATTTAAATCCATGAAGACGGCTTACGCCACCATCAAAGGTATTGAGGTGATGCGTGCACTACGCAAAGGCCAGGCCTCAGCATTTTATTATGGTGATCCCCTGGGCGAAATGCGCCTGGTAAGCAGAGTTTTTGAAATGTAAGGCCTTTGAATAAGACAAAAGGCTGCCTCATCGCTAACTTTGCAACAGTGCCTAGTACAATAATTCTCTATATCCAAACTGACCCCGATGAGAAAAGCATGGAGACGTTGAGCACCAATCTGCAACTCGCCCGGCTGGTTGGCGTTCAGGGGACGCCGGCAACCATCATTGGCGACGAGATGATCCCCGGCGCGGTATCGTGGGAGACCCTTGAGGCGGTGGTGAAAGAAAAACTGGCGGTGGCCCATGCTCAGTAAACTGCGCCGCTGGCTGCGTGAAGGCGCGATCTTACTGGTTCTGCTGGCTGGCGTGATAATCCTGCTGGATGTCTGGCGTTCTCCGCAGATGCCGGCCATGTTTGACAGCACGCCGCTGCATACGCTGGACGGGGAAACCGTAACGCTGGCGTCGATCAGTGAAGAACGCCCGGTGCTGCTCTACTTCTGGGCGAGCTGGTGCGGTATCTGCCGTTTCACCACGCCGGATGTCGCCCGTTTGCAGTCGGAAGGGGAGAGCGTCATGACCATCGCGCTGCGTTCCGGTAATGACGGGGAGGTTTCCCGCTGGTTATCGCGTAAAAGGGTGACGTTCCCTGTCGTGAATGATAGCGGCGGTGAGATATCACGAAACTGGGAAATCAGCGTCACGCCAACGCTGGTGGTGGTGTCGAAGGGGCAGGTGGTAACTACGACCAGCGGCTGGACCAGCTACTGGGGCATGAAGTTACGTCTGTGGCGGGCAGCCATGTTTTGATAGCGTGCCGGGGAAACCCGGCATTTTTTAACCCATTGTAAGGATGTGTAAAACGAGCGGAGAGCGTGTTTTCTGTTATTTTTGCTGCTTTTTTACCGACGCCAGTTATTATTTTTTACCGCTGCCTGACGTTGCAAACCTGAATTGATAATGGCATATCTGTTTTAATTGAATGAAAGTCTGTGATACGTTCAGGCGATTTTTTCGATTTCCATTTTGACAGGGATAACAATTCAATGCGCAAGGGTAAAATTATTGTTGCATCAATGATGGTGCTTTGTGTCCTTATTTTTGTTGCGGCGGCGGCATGGTTTATGCTGTTCCAGGGAGAAATGACGGAGCCGACAGAGGAGGAAAAACAGGCGGCAATTTTACACGCTGCGGGCCTGATGAAATCAGAGACCCAGGATAAAAAATCAGTCGAAACGCTCTATCATCGTTATATTATTCAACGCCATGTTAATTTAGATTCCGGCGAACTGGTGGCTGGCAGCAGCGCGGACACCGCGCGGCAGAAGTGTGAAAATCTTGCCCCTTCACGCGACCCAGCGCAGGTTCGTCAGCGCTGTACGGTGGCGGATGTGTTCTTTGTGAAAGATAAAAATAATGAAATTCAGCAGGTTATCATTCCAGTTACCGGTAAGGGCGCGAAATCCATGATGCATGCGTTTCTTGCTCTGGGGCTGGACGGTCGTACGGTGAGAAATCTGTATTATTATCAGCAACGGGAAACGCCGTTTCTGGGGGCTAGGGTGGAAGACGCCAACTGGCGCAAACAGTGGCCAGGGAAACGATTATTAGATAACAGCGGACATCCTGCATTGAAAATAGTACAGGATAAACCTGAACATGCCGATGAATATACCGTTGACGGTATTTCCGGTGCGACGTTGACATCAACCGGCGTTGAGAAAAGTATTAACTACTGGATGGGGCCGCAGGGATATGGTCAATTCTTACAGCGTCTTGCCAGCGATCGAAATAACCTTAATCTTTGAATATTGCTGTACGCAATAACGCGTTTTATTTCTGCCTGCCGATAATGAATAATATCACTGTCGGCAGGGGGATTTATTCCTCTGTTACCGCGCCTGCCTTGCCGTTAATTCCATGAGAAAAACAGGGAGATAACGTCCCTTTTATCAACGCATAATGTGTGTGTTCATCACGATTTGATGAAATAAATTTACATAACTTGTCGTCTGCTGACATTTTTATGATCCAGGTCATGTACAACGCGACAAAAAGATATGATAATAATTATCATTTGTATTCTTTGGCGGTGTGCACGTGCGTAACTTCCGTAACTCTTTGTTGGTTACTCTCTTTGGCTTGTTTATAAGCATGAGTGTCTGGGCGTCGACGAATTATGCGCCTTTGATTGAAGATATCGAGCAACGTCTTGATAAAACAGCGGAACTTTATCAGCAACAGCATGCCGACGAGGCGCGCCGCACGGTACAAATGGCCTATTTTGAGGTGTTCGAGAACCTGGAAGGGCCGATCCGCATCAACATTTCCGCGCGCAAAAGTTACGAGATGGAGAGCGCATTCGGCGAGATCCGTCGAATGATTGGCGAGAAAAAACCGCTCGCTGACGTCCAGGCGCGCATTGACTGGCTGAAAGCCGCACTGCGCGAAGTGGAACCGGTGCTGGATGGCGGACATCGTCTGGTGGCCGAAGAGCAGCACAACGCGCTGTCCAGGGACGACATTGCCGTTCACTGGCAGGAGAGTTTCAGGACGATCGACGATCTGCTGGCGCAGGCGGTCACTGAATATCAGGCCGGGAATTACAGCGTTGCCAGTCAGCACGTTCAACAGGCGCACTATCAGGGCTTTAAAAACTCTGAGATGGAGATGTCCCTCAGACAAAACCGTTCTGCAAAAGATGCCGCCTCCATTAACCAACAATTCTCATCCCTGATTGCGCTGACCGCGCAACCTGACCATCTCAACGATGTCTCCTATCAGGTCACTACGCTGCTACAGGATATCGAGGATATCTTACCCGGCTTGCCAACCACCCGTGACGATCAGCAGGTTGCCGCAGCGCAAAGCGCAGACAACATTCCGGCGGCGGACGAGGGAAATAACCGCACCGACTGGGCTGAGGTGACGACGGGAATTAACCAGAGCATTCAGGACGCGATAGCGCGCTATCAGGGCGGCGATGCGAAGAATGCGATTCTGGATATCCAGGATACCTACTTCGACCGCTTCGAAGCCAGCGGCATGGAAAACAAAATCGGCTCTCGCGATTCGGCATTTAAAACCACGCTGGAGGCGTATTTTACCCGCCTGGTCAGTCTGATGAAGGCCGGTCAGCCGGTTGAGCGCCTGAATGCAGAGGCCAGCGCGCTGGCGCAGGATCTGCAAAAAGCCGTGACGATGCTGGGCGAAGGCGAAGAAACCCAGTGGAGTCTGCTGCTCTATAGTCTGATGATCATCGTGCGCGAGGGGCTGGAAGCGCTGCTGATTGTTGCGGCAATCGTGGCCTACATGGTGAAAAACAACCATCAGGATAAGCTGCCGCTTATTCGTCAGTCGGTAATTGTGGCGCTGATCGCCAGCGTCATCACCGCCGCTATCTTCCAGATGCTGTTTACTAACTCCGGCGCCAGCCGTGAACTGCTGGAAGGCATAACGATGCTGATTGCCGTCGTGATGCTGTTCTTTATGAGTTACTGGCTGCTGTCCAAAGTGGAAGCGCGCCACTGGAAAGCCTGGCTGGAAGGCAAACTGTCTCATTCCCTGTCGCGAGGCTCCCTGGTCGGACTATGGCTGACCAGCTTCCTGGCGGTGTACCGCGAAGGGGCGGAAACGGTGCTGTTCTATTACGCTCTGATTGGCGATGCAAACACGGTATCCGGCCATATGGCGATTGGCGCCGGTTTTGTGATTGGCTGCGTGGTGCTGCTGCTCGCCTGGCTGGTGATGCGTTACTCAGTGGTGCGCCTGCCGCTGAAACCCTTCTTTATGTTTACCGGCAGTTTCATGTATCTGATGGCCTTCGTCTTTGCGGGCAAAGGCGTTCTGGAACTGGTGGAAGGCAAACTGTTCCAGCCTACGTTGATTAACGGCTTCCCTGAAATCAGCTGGCTGGGGATTTATCCCTACGTGGAAACGTTGTTACCGCAGGTCGTATTGCTGCTCGCGGCGCTGGTGGCGCTGTGGGTGATGCGGCGCAAAAGCGCGGTTCCCGGGGAGACGATAAAAAATAACCCATAATCGTTGTATAGCCGTTGTTTTAGACGAGAGGATACGTTTGATGACCATGAAGAAAACCCTGATTGCCAGCACAGTGATGGCCAGCATTTTCATTGCGCCAGCCGCGTTTGCTTTTAAAGAGTACCCGGCAGGCGAGCCTGTCACCATGAATGAAATGGAGCTGGCGGCCGTTTACCTGCAACCGATTGATATGGAACCGCGCGGCATGGGCTTACCGGCAGCAAAAGCCGATGTTCACCTTGAAGCGGATATCCACGCTGTAGAAGGCAATAAAAACGGCTTTGGCGCAGGGGAATGGATCCCGTACCTGACCATCAGCTACACCCTGGTCAACAACGACACGGGCGAAAAACAGGAAGGCACCTTCATGCCGATGGTTGCCAGCGATGGCCCGCACTATGGCGCGAACATCAAAATGATGGGCGTGGGCAACTATAAAGTGACCTACCACATTGAACCGCCGTCAAAAGCCGGGATGCATCGCCATACTGACAGCGAAACAGGCGTAGGCCGCTGGTGGAAACCGTTTGATGTGAGCTACGAGTTTAAATATGTCGGTCTGAACTAAAACCGACTAACCAACGCGCCAGGAGGATTCCCCCTTCTGGCGCGTTGGTCAGACCGATCATATGCCCGTCGCTTAATTCAACCCGCCGTACAGAGTCGAAGTTATGAGTTACTTTTTCGTCACGACGCTACAGGTCTTTTTCTGCATTGCGCTTCTTTCCGGTGTTCTCTGGAGTCGAAACGATCCTCCCTCTTTACGTCCGCTGACCTGGACGCTGCTGACCGGGCTGATTGCCGGCGTGCTGGCGGGACTGTTTATTCACGGCAGCCAACCGGTACAACTGCTGCTGGTTGGGGCGGAGGTCATGGTATCGCTGCTGTTTGTCCTCAGTTTCTGGTGGGCTTCAACGCGTATCCGCTATCTGTGGCAGGGGATTCTGATTTTCGGCGCTGCCCGCCATTGGGCGCTGGACCCTAATCTGGGCGGGCTGACCAGTACGCATGTGCTGAATACTGACCTGCTGTTAAACCTGACGGCCGTCGTTCTCGCTTTTGCGATCCTCTGTCTGGCGGGCGTACTCTGCGCGATGCTGCTGCGGCGTATTCGCGGCCTGTACTGGCCGTTAACGCTGATTCTGCTGGTGATGATCTGGCTGCCGCTGAGCGGCAACCTGCTGTTGTTGCTGATGAAATTACAGGTTGTTCCGCTGGGAAAATCACTGCTGAGCTTCGTGGCGAAAGTCACAAATAACACGGCGCTGTATAACTGGGCGGGAGCCGCGCTGCTGCTGGCCCTGGCGCTGTGCTGGCTTCCGGCGCTGTTGCGGGCTTTTCGACAGACGCGGGAAACCGAAGAACCGATTGCTCACCGTCTGGCGCTGGCGCAGCGTCGCAACGCTTTGCGGCTGTGGTTGGTCACAATCGGCTGCGCGGTGGTCGTTATCGCAGGCCAACTGTGGTGGGATAAAGTGGCCTCGCAGCCGCCGCAACTCTCTGAAGCCGTGCCCGTAACGCTGGGGAGCGATGGCATGGTGCGCCTGCCGGTTGAACAGCTTCGTGACGGTAAACTGCATCGTTTCGTCTGGGTGGCGGACGATGGCAAAGCGGTGCGCTTCTTCGTGATTAACCGCTATCCCGACAAGCTGCGTTTTGGCGTGGTGTTCGACGCCTGCCTGCTGTGCGGCGATCAGGGTTATGTCATGGAGGGCAATCAGGTTATCTGCGTCGCCTGCGGAGTGCATATTTTTATTCCGTCTATCGGCAAGGCCGGTGGCTGTAACCCGGTGCCGATTGAAAACTGGCACAATGATGAAAAAGAGCTGGTGATCCCCGGTAAAGAACTGGCGACAGGGGTGAACTACTTCTCGACGGTCATGACTATTAAAGTGACCGATCCGGTCGATGGTTCAACGTTGACCAATACCTCAGCCGATTACAAATACAGCTATGGCGGCAAGACCTGGTTCTTCTCGTCAGAGGCTAACTATGAACGCTTCCGTGAAACGCCGGAGCAGTTTGTTCCTGCCGACATGAGGGAGGAATAATCATGCTGTGGCGGATGTTACGACAATCCTGGGGGCGCAATTTACGCCGCAAAGTGCTGGCGATAATCACCGTTTTTCTGGCCTCCAGCCTGATCTCGGCGCTGCTGGCGGTGTCCATTGATATCGGCGACAAAATGTCCAGAGAGCTGAAGTCTTATGGTGCGAACATTTTGATTGAACCCGCCGGACAGGCTGCGCTGCCCGCGCTGTTTAGTGAGAGCAGTAATCCGCTTTCCGGTCAGGATTTTCTTGATGAAGCCGAGCTGCCGAACATCAAAGATATCTTCTGGCGAAACAACATTGTCGGGTTTGCGCCGATGCTCGGCGGCGAAGCCAGCGTGGAGGGAGAACCAGTGCGGATTCTGGGCACTTTCTTCAGTCAGCCAGTGGATATTCCTGATGAAGAGGGATATGAGACGGGGCAGAAAACGGTCAGCCCATACTGGCAGGTGACCGGCGACTGGCCGCAGGAACCCGCAGGCGCAGAGCCGCAGACCTTAGTCGGGCACGCGCTGGCGCGGCAAATGGGCTGGAAACCCGGTGATAAGCTGACATTACGTACCGAAGGCGAAGCAGTGCAGGTCACCGTCAGCGGTATCCTCTCCAGCGGCGGCGATGAAGATAACCAACTGGTGATGCCGCTAAGCACGGTACAGCACCTGCTGGGGCTCCCCGGAAAAGTGCAGGCGATTCGCGTCTCGGCGCTGACGGTGCCGGAAAACGAACTGTCCCGCCGCGCGCGGGAAAACCTGGACGCGCTCAATGCCGAAGAGTACGACCTCTGGTATTGCACGGCCTATGTGTCGTCGATCGCGCATCAGCTGGAAGAGGCGATTTCCGGTGCGGAAGTGCGCCCGGTATGGCAGGTCGCGGCGTCCGAAGGGGTGGTGATCGATAAAATTCAGTTGCTGATGGCGGTCGTTACCGTCGCGGCGCTGGTGGCTTCCGCAATGGGGATCGCCTCGCTGATGACCAGCACCATTATGGAACGCGCCAAAGAGATCGGTTTGATGAAAGCGCTGGGTGCGCGACAGTGGCAAATTATGCTGCTGTTCTACCTGGAAGCGGCGTCCAGCGGGCTGGCTGGCGGTGCGCTGGGATGTATTGCCGGGTGGGGGCTGGCGAAAGCGATTGGCGTCATGCTCTTCGACGCGCCGCTTAATTTTGCCTGGATTGTGGTGCCGTGCGTACTGGTGATTGCGGTACTGATTGCGTTGATCGGCACCTGGTTCCCGGCCCGGCGGATTGCCCGGCTGTATCCTGTGGAGGTGCTGTATGGCCGCTAAACGTACCATGCTCTGGCTGCTGGTGTGGCGGGCGCTGCGTCTGCGTTTTCAGCGGGTCAGCGTGGTGTTTGCCGCGCTGATGGTGGGGGCGACCATCGTGACGGCGCTTTTTGCCGTCTGGTTCGACATTAACACCAAAATGAGCGAAGAACTGCGCACCTTCGGCGCGAATTTTTACATCGGGCCGGGGCACGGTTCCAGTATGCCGCAGCAGGAGTTGCAGAGCATTCTCGATCAGGCGTCGCAGGGGCTGGTGCATGGCGCCAGTCCGTGGTTGTACGGCATGGCGCGTACCGAGCTGGAAAAAGTGGTGATGGTTGGCGTGTGGTTCGAGTCGCTGCAAAAACTGGTGCCGTACTGGCAGGTCACCGGTAGCTGGATTGGCGTTAGTTTTGACGACCGTAATGCGATGATCGGCGTCAAACTGGCGGAACGCCTCAACGTGCAGCCGGGCGACAGCATCACGCTGGTGGATCACAATCAGCGTAAGAATTTGCAGATTAAAGGCATTGTGGAGTCTGGCGATGCGACGGACAACATGCTGATCGTCAGCCTCGACGTGGCGCAGGCCTGGCTGCATCAGCCGGGCAAAATCAGCCACGGCTTGCTGAGCGTCAGTAACGATGTCGGCCAGGTGGAGAACTATGCCAGCCGGTTGCAGGCGCAGTATCCTGACCTGGAGATTCGTCCGGTGCGTAAGGTCTCTGCTTCCGAAGGGCAGGTGCTGGATAAAATTAAAGGTCTGATGGGACTGGTCTCGATCGTGATTCTGGCGCTCTCTTCGCTGTGCGTGAATACCACGCTGATGGCGATTGTCGGCGAGCGGGCGCGCGAGTTTGCGCTGCAAAAAGCGCTTGGTTCCAGCAACGGCGATATCGTGCGGCAAATTCTGCTGGAAACCAGCATCATCGCGCTGGCGGCGGTGGCGTGCGGCTGGGTGCTGGGATATTTGCTGGCGCAACTGTTGGGATTAACGGTGTTTAATGCCGCCATTTCACTGCGTCTGCCGGTGTTGCCCATTACTCTGGTGTTGTCTTTACTGGTCGCCATTCTGGCGGCGATTGTTCCGGTGCGACGCGCGGTAAGCGTCGAGCCTGCTAAAGTGCTGAAAGGAGAGTAGCGCCATGTCCGTTACGCATATCCCTCAGGTGGCGATCGAAACCCGCCACTTATACAAACGGTTCGGTGACGTTACCGCCCTGGATGACATTAATCTGCGCATTGCGCAGGGTGAATTTGTCGCCATTATGGGCGCTTCTGGTTCTGGTAAAACCACGCTGATGAATATTCTGACGTGCCTTGATACGGCGACGGAAGGGCAGGTGTTTCTTGATGGCACCGATGCCGCCGCGCTGGATGAAGAGGGGCGCCGTCGCTTTCGCGCCGAGAAAATCGGCCTGGTATTTCAGCAGTTCCATTTGATCCCGTTCTTAACTGCGCTGGAAAACATCATGCTCGCCCAGCATTACCACAGCGTGGTGGATGAAGCGGCGGCGAGGAAGGTGCTGGAACAGGTAGGGCTTGGGCATCGTGTGACGCCCCTGCCGAGCCAGCTTTCCGGTGGTGAGCAGCAGCGTGTGTGTATCGCCCGGGCGCTGGTCAACGAACCGCCGGTTATTTTCGCGGATGAACCGACGGGCAACCTGGATGAAGAGAATGAGCAGCGGGTGCTGGATCTGCTCACCGATCTGCATCGTCAGGGGCGCACGATTGTGATGGTGACGCACAACCCTGCGCTTGGGCAGTTTGCCGACCGTATTCTGCGGCTGCAACACGGTAAATATCTGGGTGAGGAGGCCAATCAACATGCGCTGGCATAATGTGCTGTTACTCGCGGCGGCGATCCTGATAAGCGGGTGTAAAGAAGAAAAGCTGGCGGTCGGGGCACCGGCCCCGGCGCTGGCGGCGTTTGATCTGCAAGGCCAGGAGTCAGGCCTTGAACGCTGGCAAGGAAAGGCGGTGTACCTGAATTTTTGGTCTGCGGGATGCGGGGGGTGCCTAGCGGAAATGGACACGCTGGAAGCGCTGAGCAAAAAATGGGGCGATAAAGTGGTGGTTGTGGCGGTCAATACCGACCCTGAAACGGTCAGGATCAACGATCTGCTGGCAAAACATCAGATAACCTATCCGGTGGTGCGCGATCAGCTCAACATTACCCAGGAACGTTATCAGGTGATCGGCACGCCGACCTCCGTACTGATTGACTCCGAAGGACGCGTTCTGGAGCTACACCAGGGTATGCGTAAGCCGTCTGAGTTAGAGGCCACGTTTGCGCGCCTGGCGGCGCGATGAACGACGCGTACGGAGAGATACCCAATGGCATTTATCTGGAACGACGAAAGCCTTGCGATTCTGCGGGAAAACGCGGGCATCCTCACGACAGAGCAGATAGCGCAACTGCTTCACACTAATATTACCGCCGTGCGGAATATGGCCTATCGGCTGAAACTGAGCCTTCGGGTGACGGCGTATAATCACCGACGCATAGCGCAGGTTCAGGCGCTTTATGCCTCTGAGACGTTGAGTCTCAAAGAGATCGCGGCGAAAACGGGGCTGACGGCCAGTACCGTGCAATATATCGTGTACGTGAAATCAAAAAATAAGCCCTACGCCACCACGGAATATGTCTCTTTTGAAACGGAGAACGCCGTTCATTACCGCGTGCAAAAAGAATTTGTCGATACGGAACGTTCCCTGCTGGACAACATCTCTGATAACACGCGATTTCGTGAACTGTATCTGACGGACGGCACTTTTTATTGCGCCCGCAATATTAAGTATGAGGTTTTTATCTCGGAGTAACCGGAACACGCTGACCTGCCGGTTATCTTCTGGAATCTCCCGTTTTGCGAAACCGTTCCCGGAAAAATGTCATATTTCTGTCACACTCTATGAGGATTGATAACAACAAGAGGTTGTAGGGATGAAAAAATTGATACTCGCCGCCGCTGTGGCAGGGGCTGTTTTATTGTCGTCCGCCGCGCAAGCGCAGACAACGCCGGAAGGTTATCAACTGCAACAAGTGTTGATGATGAGCCGACACAACTTGCGCGCGCCGTTGGCCAATAATGGCAGCGTGCTGGAGCAGTCCACGCCGAATCAGTGGCCGGAGTGGGATGTGCCCGGCGGGCAGCTCACCACGAAAGGCGGTGTGCTGGAAATTTATATGGGCCACTACATGCGAGAATGGCTGGCGGAGCTGGGGATGGTCACGTCAGGCGAATGCCCGACGCCGGACACGGTATATACCTATGCCAACAGTCTGCAACGCACCGTTGCGACGGCACAATTCTTTATCACCGGCGCTTTCCCTGGGTGCGACATTCCGGTACATCATCAGGAAAAAATGGGCACGATGGACCCAACGTTTAATCCGGTGATCACCGATGACTCTGCGGCGTTTAGCCAGAAAGCGGTGCAGGCGATGGAAAAAGAGCGCAGCCAGATGCAGCTTGACGACAGCTATCAGCTGCTGGCGCAGATGACGGACTACAAAGATTCACCGTCCTGCAAAGAAAAACAGCAGTGTTCGCTGACCGAAGCCAAAGACGCCTTTAGGGAAGGTGCGAATAAGCAGGTCATGTCTTCCCAAGCTGACTCGTTGATTAAAATTTCGCGGATCTGGGCCGATTTTTTTCCCGCAAACACATCGAATCA
>OGZI01003441.1_pt1 | contig 11183 bp, 8 predicted proteins | sample 1576711 | NCBI WGS metagenome assembly OGZI01 (sample SAMEA3541482, study PRJEB24748) | human gut metagenome | biome: human gut; feature: human-associated habitat; material: faeces | place: China | collected 2012
CTGCCAATATAAGAGTAAACAGCGTCAGACCGCAGAGGCTGTCAGAAAAAACACCGTATACCAGGTAAAAATATGCCCGGTATACGGTGTTTTTGCAGGGATTAAATATTTTTATAACCGGGCGATTGCAGTGCTTATCATTTCTCTGCACTTTTCAATCTGCGGCATGTCTTCAGGAATGATGGACGCCAGCGGTTTGCGTACGCCTCCGATATTCAGCCCGTTCATTTTAAGGATTTCCTTCACGACTGCATACAGGTTGCCGTGACAGGAGCACATTGCATAGATGATGCGGTCAATTTTATACTGGATCTCTTTGGCCCGTGCAATATTGCCGGCTTTTAAAGCCGCGTCTGCTGCAAGGAACAGCTCAGGCATAACGGCATAGGTCCCGCCGATCCCGCCGTCTGCGCCGATGAGACGTCCGGAAATGAACTGTTCATCCGGACCGTTGAATACAACAGAGTCGTCTCCTTTTACATCCTTGAACATCTGAATATCCTGTACCGGCATAGAAGAATTTTTAACCCCTATGACGCGTGGATTTTTGCGCATCTCTCGGAATAAAGAAGGTGTAAGAGAAACCCCTGCAAGTTGGGGGATATTGTAAATAATAAAATCTGTGAGAGGAGCGGCACTTGAGATATCATTCCAGTATTGGGCAATTCCATATTCTGGAAGATGGAAATATATGGGTGGGATAGAGGCGATCGCATCGACACCCAGACTTTCTGCATGTGCAGCAAGCTCCATACTATCAGCTGTATTGTTACAGGCGACATGCGCAATAATAGTCAAACGTCCGTTTGCTTCCGCTACAACATTTTCCAGCACTGTTTTTCGTTCTTCTTTGCTCTGATAAATGCATTCTCCAGATGAACCACATACGTAAGTACCTTTTACACCAGCATCGATGAGATAGCGGGTTAAAGCGCGAACTCGTTTTGGGCTTATATTCCCGTCATCATCATAGCAGGCATAAAAAGCAGGGATGACACCATGGTACTTTGCTAAATTATTCATTTTAAATCCTCCTATTTGTTTAAGCCTCTGATGAGGCAATTTTTCAGATAAATACTTTTTTCAGGCGATTAAGCGCTTCTATGAGCAGGCTTCGAGGGCATGCGTAATTTAAGCGGATGAAGGAGTCACCGCCATTGATAAAGTCGGTTCCTCTGGTTATGGCGACATGAGCTTCATACACACATTTTTCAATGATGGTGTCTGGTGACATCCCAGACATAGAAAAGTCAATCCATAAAAAGTATGTAGCCTCCGGAAGATATGCATGTGCCACAGGGATATGTTTATTAATGTAGGCGACCGCAAAACGTGCATTCTCCAGTAAATAGTTTTGCAGATTATTGACCCACAATTCACCATGTTCATAGGCACCGATCAGTGCCTCAATTCCCAGTGTGTTTTTTACTTTTAAACCGGAAGCCAGAATTGCCTGATTAAAACGATTGCGAAGAAAATCGTTTTTGATGACAGCAAAAGCTGTGCATAAACCGGCAATATTAAAAGTTTTGGTGGGAGAATAAAGAGCAATTGCAATTTCTTTTGCGTAACTGTTGGCGGTAAAGATCGTAGTAAATGGGTTTGAAAGTGTCATATCAGCATGAATTTCATCTGAAATTAGAAAAACATGATGACGAAAACAGAGTTCAACTAGCCTGGAAAGCTCCCCGACTGTCCAGATGCGCCCGGTAGGATTATGAGGAGAGCAAAAAAGAATCATCTTTACTTGTTCAGCTAATATTTTTTCTTCAATAAGATCAAAGTCCAATTCGTAATGATCTTCGGTCTTTTTCATAGGACAGATGATCAGTCTTCTTTCGTTAAAGGTTACTGCATTGTAAAAAGCATGATATCCAGGAGTAGGAACTAAGATGGAATCGCCCTTTTCCGTTAATCCCTGGACAGCCATTGCAACACCTCCAAGTACACTGGATACTGGAATTATCTCATTTTTCGAAATGTCTGCACCATACCGTTTTTTTTGCCAGTCGGTGATGCTGTTCCAATAAGCTTCTGGCAACTGCATATAACCAAATATGGGATGGTTTAACCGTTTTGTTAAGGCGTCTGTTACTGCCGGAGGGCAGGCGAAGTCCATGTCAGCTACCCACATTGGAATTACGTCATCCGTCTGTATATTGTAGGGGATGGCATCCCATTTACTGCAATCTGTACCGCGTCGGTTAATTACAACATCAAATGGAATATAGTTCATTTTATATCCTCCTTGTCTGATAGACCGTTTCCTGTTTTTAGAATAACATAAAAATAACAAATGTCAATAATTTTTTTTATTTTAAAATATAAATAAAATATTTTTTTATTTTGTTGACATATTGTTCTAAAAAGAATATAATACAATCAAAACAAATGTAAATAATACACAAAAAAGAGACGGAGGTTATTCAGTGAAAAAGAAAAAAACACATCTCAACAGTCCTTATACAGGATACCTTTTTATACTTCCACAATTTCTGTTTTTTGCAGTATTCACAATTTATCCGGTATTTGAAGGGGTACGGATCAGTCTTTATAAAACTACTGCAGTACAGAATACTTTTGTAGGGCTAAATAATTATATTACTTTATTTCAGGATTCGGTTTTTATAAGAAGTGTGTTTAATACGTTGTTTCTTGTTGTTGTTGTGACAGTGTGTATGCTGCTGTTTGGGATGCTGATATCTGTGGCTATTTTTGATAAAAATTCAAAATATATAGCTGTGGTCCGTAGTTGCTATTATCTACCTGTTATTGTTTCAACAGTTGTAATGAGTATGGTATGGAAATTTTTATTAAATCCAGCCAATGGCCTTATTAATTATCTGTTAAAAAAGGCGGGAGCTAATGTTACGAATCCACTCGGAAATCCTGGTACAGTACTGTGGGTGATTGCATTTGTGACGATTGTGGCCAGTGTCGGGCAGGCAATTATCATGTACGTGGCCAGTATGGGAGGTATCTCCGGTGATATTTTGGAGGCAGCAGAAGTGGATGGCGCAAGCAAGTTCCAGAGAACAATACATATAATACTTCCCCTTACAAAGCCAACGACGCTATATCTTTCTGTCACAAGTGTAATCTCCATGCTGAAACTGTTTGTTATTATTCAGTTGTTAACTGATGGTGGACCTAACAATTCATCTATGACAATGATGTATTATTTATACCGGAATGCTTTTTCTTATGATAAGAAGAATATTGCTGCGGCAGTCGGAGTATTGATGTTCATTCTTGCAGTTGTAATGGCAATTCCACAGTTTAGGTCTATGAGCGGAAACGGAGGAAAAAAGAGATGAACAAAAAAATAAAGCATATGGAGCCTTTTGATTTTGTATTAAATATTTTAGTTTGCTTTATGGGTATTTTAAATCTTTTTCCTTTTTATTGGCTGGTAACCAGTTCTTTTAAAACATCTGCCGGAATTTTTAAGATGCCGCCGGAATGGTTTCCTTCTACATTTCACTACAAAAATTATATTGATCTTTTTGTGGGGCAGCCAGCCTTTCGCTGGGCTTTTAATAGTATTTTGGTATCAGTGGTGACGACTGCTTTGGTAGTTGTCTGCTCCTCACTGGCGGCGTATGCTATATCAAAATTGGAATTTAGATGGAAGAATGTTATATTTGTCATATTCATTGGAGCGTTGATGATTCCCAAAGAAATTTTTATTGTTCCCCTTTTCCAGATCATCTTAAAGTTCCATTTGAGTGACAGCTATATGGGGATGATTCTTCCTAATGTTGCGACTACATTTGGAGTATTTTTATTAAAAGGCTTTTTTGATACAGTTCCGGATTCTATTCGGGAATCCGGGAGACTTGATGGGGCCAGAGAACTGACTATCTTTACCAGATTGGTTATACCGATTGTGAAGCCGGGAATAGGTGCTTTATTTATTTTGAATTTCGTAAATGTATGGAATGATTATCTTTGGCAGATGCTTATTGCACGTAGTAAGAATATGATGACCTTAATGGTTGGAACTGCGAGTATCATGCAGGAAATCAGTCCCAATTATGCGTATAAAATGGCGGGGGCCACTGTTGCAAGCCTGCCAATGCTGTTGATATTTATTTTTTTCCAGCGTTATTTTACGAAAGGAATTACCATGGGAGCTGTAAAGGAATGATTTACAAGTGATATTCAGGCCCAATTATGGGGCTGAGATATAAATAAAAGGAGGAAATATTTCTATGAAAAAGGCATTATCAATTATGATGGCATCATCAATGGTGTTGTCGCTGGCCGCATGCAGTGGATCAGCTACGTCCCCCACAACTGTGGCACCAGAGCCTTCAAAGTCAGCTGCAGAGGAATCTAAGGCGAAAGAAACGACTAAGGCTGCTGTTTCGGGGGAACGTATGGAACTTACAGTCTGGTTGACACCCAGCTGGAAAGGGGTTTTTAGTGGTGATGAACCGGGGGCAGACTATGACAGTTTCTTTGTGGAGGCTGGAAAGCGGTATACGGAAAACGTAAATCCTAATGTGACAGTTAAAGTGGAAGTGATTCCGGGAGACAGCCGTGATGAGAAGCTTAATGTTGCGGAGTCAACGAACACGCTTCCAGATATCGTATACGAAGGTGCATTTACCATGTCATCGTATTATCATAAAGGATCCATTGTTACGTTGGATGATATTGTTAATGAAGATGATAAAAAGGATATTGCAGAAGGAATTTGGGAGAACTGTATGGTAGAAGATAAAACGTTTATTTTCCCGTTTGCACATATGCCAGGCACTCTTGTGTATAATGCAGATATGTTTAGAGAGGCTGGATTAGAGGATAAAATTGCGGGAGAATATGAAATTGCCACATGGAGTCCGGATGAATTGAAAGAAATTCTGAAAAAGTTGAAAGAAGAAAAAAAGGATGTATATCCAATGTCCTTGTTTGCCATGAATAATCAAGGGGATACATGGAATCTCACATGGCTCCGAATGTTTGGAAATAAATTCTATGGTGATGATGGGCATCTTGTTGTTAATGAAGAATCGGGAGTGAGGGCTTTGCAATATCTTCTGGATCTTTACAATGAAGGACTGACTGTACCGGGAGCAGAGTCTCTTACGTCGAACGACTGTAATGCAATGTTTCAGAATAAGCAAATTGCTGTAAGCTTTACCAATAGTACATTATTTACGAATCTCCAGACTGATATGGCAAATGGCACAATAGAACCATTTGATGCACGGCTTGCAAACATACCTGGCGATCCAAATCCCAATTCCTTTACATATGTTTCTGGCTTTATGGCTATGAATACAGGAAATGAGAATAAGATAGCAGCAGCTAAGGATTTCATTAACTATGTCTGCCATGATCCGGAATTAGTACTGGCATCTAAAAATACACTTCCAGTACGTGAAACGGTAACGAAGCAGGTATCAGGAGAACTTCCATTTTTGCCTGCATATACAGAAAATGCAAAGTATATTTATAATTTTTCCAATAATATTCCTGGATATAATGAACTGCGTAATGTACTTTTCCCCGAACTTCAGGCTGCATTAACAGGTCAGAAGACGGCCCAGGAAGCTCTCAACAGCTATGTGGAAAAAGGAAATGTAATTATTGATGAGGGTCGTGCAAACTCGGTTATATACAATTAATAACTTTTGCCTGTTCTGCTTGCATGAACGACGGCCGCAGATTATACTAAATCTGTGGCCGTTTACAAAAATTTCCAAAAAGAAAGGAGATACCTTAATGAGTTATAATGAGGTTCCCAATCGCATAGCTGAAAAATACAGCAAAATGACAAAATCAGAAAAGAGGATCGCAGATTATTTTCTGGAACAAAAAAGGGATCTGCAGCTGACATCTATCACGGAACTGGCAGAGCAATGCAGTGTAGCTGACAGTACAATTTTTCGCTTTTGTAAAATGCTGGGATATAATGGCTATAATGATTTTAAGATTGCTATAGCTAAGGAGCAGGGACGGGTACAAGGAACAAGTGATGCGGAAGGTAAAGAATTTGATATATATAGTAGTATAACAACGGAGGATGATATACCGACGACCGGGCAGAAACTGGCTGCTATGTATTCTGCAGCACTTGAACAGACGCAGGAATTACTGAGGCCTACAAGTGTAGAAATGGCAGCCCATATTTTGCTGCAGTCGGAACGAGTGTATTGTTTTGGTCAGGGAGGAAGCTTAATTACGGCTATGGAAGCATGGGTACGTTTCAGTGCGGTAGCCAGACATTTTGAGACGATACAGGATACATATCTTCAGGTGATTTCAGCGACTTTATTGACTGAAAAAGATACTATATGGTTTTTTTCATACTCGGGATCAACTAAGGATATGGCTGATATACTTGGTCAGGCTCGTCAACGGGGGGCTAAGGTCATTGTGGTAACCCGATATGCAAAATCACCAGCAACAAAATATGCAGATGTGGTATTGATTTGCGGATCGAATGAAAGTCCTTTGCAGTCAGGATCAATTGTTGCGAAGGTTTCTCAATTATTTGTTATTGATATGGTGTATCAGGAATATATCAGAATGGCACCCGAAGAGTGTGAGAACAATCGAAATCTTACAAGTCAGGCGGTAGCAAATCGTCTATTATAGTCTAAGTTACATCTACATTACCAGAGACGATAAAGTTAATATTTAATAATAAATGTAAAAGTTTATTTGTAAAGTAGAGTCAGGCGTGTTATGCAGTAAGGAGGAGGAACGTGCAGGAAGATTTTTTGGCCATCATAAACGATAGATATGATCGATTGACAAAGACCGAAAAGAAAGTAGCTGATTTTGTTCTTAAATGTCCGCGAAAAGTTTTGTTTATGTCCATTATGGATTTGTCTGAATGTTGTGGTGTCAGTGATACAAGCGTATTCCGTTTCTGCCAAAAAATGAACCTGGAAGGGATTCGGGAGTTTAAAGTGAGACTATCGTTAAGCCTTCGGGATAAACAGTTGGAGAATGAAGCGTGGGAAAATAAGATTGATTTCAACGCTTCATTTATGTCATTGTCTCGTAATATTCTGAATATCAATTTCGGTATGCTGCGTCAAACTTCTGAACTGTTAAATAAAAGTTATATCAGCGCTGTCAGCCGAGCTTTCCATAAGGCAGGGAGAGTCTGTTTTTTTGGTGTAGGAGCTGATTTGATGACGGCCATGAGTGCCGCCGGTACCTTTCAAAGAATTGGTGTAAAAGCATACTATGTAGAGGCAACACATATGCAGATGATGGCAGCTTCTGCAATGAAAAAAGAGGAGGTGGCAGTGATATTTTCCAGTACAAGGGCGGAGCGGGATATTTTGCAAATTGCGGAACAGGCAAAGCTGAACGAAGCATTTTTGATTTGTATTACTTCATTTATAAAATCGTCACTGACCGCACTTGCAGATTTGGTACTGCCTGTTCATATGTATAAAGAGCAATTGTCCGACGGGGTCATATCTCCGGAAATCAATCAATATTTTTTGGTGAACCTAATTTACGCGGAGTATTATCGTACATACTTTGAGAGAGCCAGTATGAAAGAGGATGAGATATGCGCCTCTGTATTGGAGAAAATATGCTGAATAGAGAAGTTTGAATCTATTCGGGAAAGATGTGGATCCCTGGTGTGGAAAATAAAAAATTGTATGTATGTTAAATGAAATTTTTTCTGCATAGAATGTAACTTATGAATTAAAAAATCTGTTCCCTATAATATAGTGAGGAGAACAGATTTTTTTAATTCCGCCTAAAACCAGTGAAACTACGATTATACTCTAACGTTAAATTTCAGTATCTGTTCTTATAAATGATTCGGAGTAAGCAAAGGCGTATAGACCTCCCTGCTCCCATTCATCTCAATAAGCACAGAGTGTGCCGGGATTTCAATATTCTCATACTGATAAGAGGAATCACCGAAATTAGCCACTGCAGCCACGACCGCATCTTCGCTGCCCCCGAACACAGTTTTCTGCACGCTGCCATCCTCGCTCTTATATTCGAAACCGGTCATTTCCTTGGTGACAGCCGTTTGGCTGAAGTCCGACCAGACGGTTTGATGGCGGAGAATGTCATCTTTATAATCTGACCATTCCACTGCATCCAGGTGATAAAGCGGTGGAACGTTGTACAGAATTTCCCGTATCATACGATCCGCGGTTGCTCCTTTAATTTTAAAGGTCGACCAGTCCCAGTGGTAGCTGGTGATGACAGAATCATTGTAGACGAGCTTGAAAAGGGGGGTGTCGTATTTCGGGTCCACAAAGGTGGTATGGTACTGTTCTTTTACCGGAATCCGTTTGGAAAAATGCTCTGCGGCTCCGCCGTTCGGGTTGTAATACTTTCCAATATAATAGTCGCTGTCCCGATTCTTTTTCATGTCCTCATCCATCCAGGCAAATGTCTTTAATTCTATCCCATGGGCGTATGCGATATCAGAGGCCGCGAAATCATTGCCGCCCTCCGAGCCGATGACGAGATGGTACTGGTCTCTGATGTAAGACATACGTTCCAGTCTGGCGGCAAGATCTTCCTCCTGCGTGGTGATGTGAGAAGGTGTGTAATCGTCGTAAATCTCTCCGGTTGCGTCACAGTCGATAAACCAGGAGTTAAACGGAAGCTGGCTGGACATGATGCCCTCCATACGATTTTTGATGGCAGGAAGCGACAGGGTGGGATTTAATTTGCGGCCAACGTTCTGAAAGCCGCTTTCCGGTTTGCCGTTCTGATCCCTTATGACAGAGTTTTCATACAGGGATTGATCATCAAACTGAGCGGTAATCCACTGCTCTCTGCCGGGCTCGTGAATCGAATGGTAGGAGTCGTAGCTGGCGATAAGATAATCCTGGCTGACCGCAGTTTCGACCAGCTCCGGTTTTCCATACGCCTGTTCCCAGCTGTTTAAGCCGATCCATGCATGGTCGATGCCGCCTTCCTTCATTTCCTGAAGCAGAGTTACCGTCTGGGAATCCATCCACTGTCCGGCATCGGCAAATACTTCCGGTAAATTTGATGCGACAGCATATTTGTGAACCTGAATCCGGTCCGTTTCACTTAAGTTACCATATCCTTTTGCCAGGAGAACCTCTAACTCTGAAGAGCGCTGCGTAAAGACAGATGGTTCCCAGAAATCATCCCGTTTCAAAAGCTGGCTGATGTAGCTGCAGATTACATTTTTCTGATACTCTGCCACGTAGTCCTGACCCTGTATTTCCTTCAGGACAGATGTAAATTCCTGACCATTTTCCAGGCGTCCGGCAAATGACAGAAAATATTCCATAACCGGCGAGGAAAGAGACGTTCGAAATGCCTGCCAGTTGATATCATCCGCTGATATGGCGAAATCTCCCCAAAGATAGATGAAAGGAGCACCGTACAGCTTACGGATATTGGGATTTGTCTCCGCTTTCTGTTCCAGGGTGGTAAACTGTCCCTGCTCGATTACGTAATTGCGATACAGCTTGGCCGCGCTGACAGGATCTTTGTCCGTGATGTAAATTCGAAATTTATTTGTCCGGTTATCGTCGATCGCCGGATACTGATGGGAAACAGAGAACGCGATGGGGGAATCCGACGTAAAATTCATCTGTGTCCGGTAAGGATCTTCCATAACAAACAGGAGGTTGTAGCCTCCGGCGGATGAGATCCAGAACGGCATGGAAAGCTGCTCCATCACCTGAAATTCCCCGCCATTTAAATAATCGGACCAGGCCGGATCGTCCGCAGGTACCCGCTTGCCTTCGCCAAAGGGAAAATAGTAGGTATCTGCGGAGATAACGGGCCATGTAAAGGAATTGTCGTTCTCATTTTCCGAGGTAATCTCTACACTTAAATAGTCCTTTTCGGGAGTCAGGGAAACTGATATCTGTTCATCGGGATAGCGCCAGCTGACAGTATCTCCGACTTTTCCATAGTCCAGTACGGTTCTTCGTTCCCCCTTAGCAGCTGCCGTTATAAGCGTCTGTTCCACCTCAAAGGTCAGAGTAAATTCTTCCGGCTCTGCCTCAAAATCAAAGGGAAGTCCGGTATACTGGGATTCAAAGACCTCCGTTTCCACCGGGACGGCCGCAGATGACGGTTCCGGATTCTGGCTGTTGGACGCACAGCCGGTTAGAACCAGGGCCAATGGCAGAAGCAGGCCCAGTTTTTTAGACAGTAAATATTTCATTTTATACTCCTTTTCTTGATTTTTCATTTTTGCGCGCAGGGAATCGGAAGGACAGGAATGCATATCCAGCCGATGACTGCCGTAAGAGTCCAATACTTGCTGCTGATGATTCAAATACCTTATGCCGGTTTGCTTCCTGCTGCTTACGCTATTCCTGACAGGATACCTGCCATGAACAGCTGTATATCGGGCATTTGATTCATACAGAGGGGATTATAAGGCTCGGTTGTTACATTCATGTGACAAAATAGACATGGATTGACAATTTACATGACTGGAATGATATGAAAAAAGGAATGCAGGATGGTCGGTTGCTTTTCTTCCAGAGTCCGCTTATAATAAATCAGCAGGCTGTAAAGGCAAATTCCAACAGATACAGAAAAATCACCATACCAAATTACCGGATCAGGAGACTACAATGGAGTTTGACGAAAAGCTGCAGCAACACAGAAAAAAGAATAATCTCACCCAGGAACAGCTTGCAGAGCAGCTGTTCGTATCGAGGACGGCTGTATCGAAATGGGAGAGCGGCAAAGGATATCCCAACATAGAATCGCTGAAGAGCATTTCAAAACTATTTTCCGTTTCCATAGATGATCTGTTATCCGGTGACGAACTGATCAGTCTGGCGGAATGTGAAAATCGTTCCAATATAAAAAAGGTATACGGACTGATGGGCGGAATTATCGATGTAATGGCGGCCGCCTTCATTTTTTTACCGCTGTACGGAAAGCCGGAGGGCGGACATATCTACCATGTGAATCTATTGTCCTTTACGGATACAACAAAAATAAATCTCTGGATATACTGGGGCATTTTTTGTTTTTTGATAGTTTTAGGAATCATGAGGCTGATTTTGACTCATTATGATAAAGAGGCGTGGCTGAGCAGGGTCACCAGCGGTTCGGTCGCATTGAGCGCGGCGGCAATCTGTTTTTTTGCCGCGGCGAGGGAACCATATGTGACAGTTCTGATGTTTCTGTTTTTCGTATGGAAGATTACATTGCTGTATTACATAATGAATCGT
>OGZI01003447.1_pt1 | contig 11165 bp, 7 predicted proteins | sample 1576711 | NCBI WGS metagenome assembly OGZI01 (sample SAMEA3541482, study PRJEB24748) | human gut metagenome | biome: human gut; feature: human-associated habitat; material: faeces | place: China | collected 2012
AGTTTTTATAAGATATGTAGTAGTTGTTTTTCCATTTGTCCCCGTTACGCCGATGACATTTATTTTTTCCGACGGAAAATCATAATAAGCCGCCGATATCTGTGCAAGGGCAAGTCTTGTATTTTCGGCAATCACAACCGTAACTCCGTCAGGTACATCAACCTCATGTTCAGCAACAATAACGGAAGGGCCCTTTTCCGCCGCAGATCGGGCATAATTATGGCCGTCGCTTTGGAAACCTGTTATACATACAAAAAGGTCGCCTTTTCCAACCTTTCTTGAATCATACTGAACCGCCTGTACCTGCGCATCGGCAGAACCTTTTATAACAGTACAATCTATATTCTCAATCAATTTCTGAAGTATCAAGGTTAAAACCTCCTAAACAATCAGTTTTTAAAATCTTCTATAATCAATTGATTATATCACAGTCAAACATCGATGTAAATAATTCCTACTTCTTATATTTAGTCGGAAACCGATATTTCAGCTGTTTTCGGTATGTTAAGATAAGGAAGTATATTAGAAAGCAGGTCTTTCATAACAGGCCCTGCGACCGTTCCGCCGTAATACACTCCCTGAGGCTCATCTATAAGCACAAGAGCCATTACCGTCGGCTTATCGGCAGGCGCAAAAGACATAAAGCTGGCTATATATTTTCCGCTGCCTCTGGGTAATTTCTGGCTTGTAGCCGTCTTTCCCCCTATTCTGTATCCATCTACCTGAGCTTTATTTCCCGTTCCTTCCGCGACAACAGATTCCAGTATGGCACGCATTTTTTCACTTGTTTCCTCGCTTATTGCTCTTCCGTCGTCAGGCCATTCAAATACTTTCTTTGTAAATCCATCGTCATCTATGGTTTTTACCGCAAAATGAGGAGTAATAAGCCTTCCGCCGTTCACAACCGCAGCAGCAGCCCTTAAAAGCTGTATAGGCGTTATTTGAAACGTCTGTCCAAAACTCATTGTCGCTAATTCTACAGGTCCTATATCATCTTTTTTATGAAGTATACCGACCGCCTCTCCGTTAAGGTCTATCCCTGTCTTTTCATTAAATCCGAATTTAATCATATATTCGTGGAATTTATCGGCTCCTATCCTCTCTGCAACCTGCATAAACACAGGGTTACACGAGTTTCTTACTCCCTGCGCAAACGTCTGCGCTCCGTGTGTTCTCGGATAACGCCAACATTTTATTTGTCTGCCACCTACCGTCATGGAGCCTGTACAGGTAAACGGACTATCGGGCGTTATTACTCCTTCTTCCAATCCTGCCGACGCCGTAACTATTTTAAACGTACTTCCAGGCTCATAAGTATCATTTATAGCCTTGTTTCTCCACATTCGGTTCAAATAATCATTTTTTTCCTCCGATGTAAAAGTGTCCCATGCCTTTGCAAGTTCAGAGTCGTTAATCGTAAACGGTTCGATAATTTGCCATTGCATATATCTCACCGTTTTGGGGATTCATAACTATAATCAACCCACTTTTTGCACCTTTAGCCTCCACTGCTGCTTTTATTTCCTGTTCCGCATACTGCTGTATCACCACATCTATACTCGTTACCAGGTTATCTCCGCTTATCGGCTCCACTCTTTCCTCAGCGTCGCTCACTCTCAGTCCTTTTGAGTCAGTCTGCGTCAATATTTTTCCTGCTTTGCCTTTCAGATACTCTTCATATTTACTTTCAAGACCGATTATTCCCTGATTGTCCTTTCCTACAAAGCCGATTACATTTGCCGCCAAAGTGCAATATGGATATGTACGTTCAATATCTTCATCTATCATTACTCCAGGAAGTTCCAACGCTCTTATCTCAGCGGCGGTTTCATTATCGACTTTCGTCTTTATACGTTTCAGGGCAACTCGTTCTTCTATGTCTTCAAGAACATCATCATAATCCAATTCCAGTATTTCCGATAACGCCGTTGCCGTTTCCTCTTTATCCTTTATCTGAGCATGTATAACGGAAACAGAACTTACCGATTCCGTAACAGCCATTCCCACTCCGTTCCTGTCAAGTATACTGCCTCTTTTAGGCGTTATAAGACGGTCCCTGGTCTGTTGTTCATATGCTTTATTCTGATATTCCTCGTCCTTCGTCAGCATTATATATCCAACTCTTACCGAAAGAGCCGCCAAAGAACACATAAACGCCGTAAGCGTTATTAAAAGACGTTTCTTACCTTTAAAAGTCAGTCTGTCCACACTGTTCACTCCGTTTATTATATCTTATTAAATATATGATTATCTCTAACTGCGTATTACGCACCGTTACATTCACTTTTATTTTTTACATAAATTGTCGTTATTTTTTTTGAAATTTGCATAATTGACAGTTTCTTAATATATATATTATAATTAAATAAATTCTTCGGAAATGGGATTACCCTACCGGCGGTTACAGCCCGCGAGCGGAATATTCCGCATAATTCAGTTAAATTCTGAAGCCGACAGTAAGTCTGGATGGGAGAAGAAAAGCTTGAAACGGCTGCTCTCCTCCCATTTTCTACATAAAGAAATAAAATAAAGCATCCGTTTTAAGGGTGCTTTTTTTATTTCAGAAAGGAGAATTATTATGGATCAAAATTATTCTAACCCGTTGGCAACCGAACCTATAGGAAAACTCCTCTTGAAGTTCTCCGTTCCGACCGCGCTTACACTTATGGTCAACTATATGTATAACATAGTCGATCAGATCTTTGTCGGTCAGAAAGCCGGTTATCTCGGTATAGCCGCAACAAACGTTGCTTTTCCTCTCAGTACTATATGCGTTGCCATAGCGCTTCTCATCGGAGACGGCTGTGCCGCAAACATAAGCCTGCATCTTGGCAGAAAAGAATATGAAAAGGCAAATCACTCTTTTGCCAATGCTTTTGCTCTCTTAATAGCTTTCGGCATATTTGTTCTTGTGGGCGGAAATGTATTCCTAAAACAGCTTGTACTACTTTTCGGCGCAACGGAAAATGTTTTCAATTCTGCAATGAGCTATTCCAGAATAATACTTTTCGGACTTCCTTTTATGATATTCAACGTATCGTTTACCGCAATTATAAGAGCTGACGGAAATCCGAAGTATACAATGAAATGTATGATGCTCGGCGCATTAATCAATGTCGTTCTCGACCCTATATTTATTTTTACGTTTGATATGGGTGTAGTCGGAGCAGCCATAGCCACTATTATAGGTCAAATAGCCGCAGGCGTTTTATGTCTGCTTTACATATCTAAGCTCAAAAACGTATCTTTTTCAGTCGCAAATATGAGGTTGAAAGCCGATACATGCAAGGAAATACTGACTCTGGGAATACCGAGTTTCTTTACTCAGATCAGTGCGGCTTTGACTCAGATAGTAATGAACAACCTCATGAAAACCTACGGCGCTTCTACAATATACGGCAGCGACATAGCTCTTTCATGCTACGGAATGGTTATGAAAATATATCAGGTCGCACATTCCATGTTCGTAGGCGTATCATCGGGAACTCAACCTATAAACGGCTTCAACTATGGTGCAAAACAGTACGGGAGAGTTAAAAAAACCTATAGTCTTGCCATAAAAGTCGCTCTTGTTATATCTATAATATGGTATTTATTGTTTAGGATTTTTTCAGGAACGCTTGGAGGTCTGTTTGTTCCCGGCAACGAGCTTTACAGTCAGTTTACACAGCACTTCATTAATATTTATATGGCTGTATTTTTCATCTACGGTCCTCCGATGTCAACGGCGTCATTTTTCCAGGCAATTGGAAAGCCTGTAAAATCATTATTGATTTCATTATCAAGACAGGCGTTCTTCCTTATTCCGCTTGCATTAATACTTTCAAATTTCTTCGGCCTTGACGGCGCTCTTGCCGCCGCCCCCATAGCCGATACTTTAACGCTGTTACTTGCAGTTATACTGGTAGTCAGAGAATTCAAATTCTGGAAAGCCAATAATATGATTTAATAAACTTCGTTTTCTCCCTGAAATGCCTTTTCAGGGAGAAATTTTTATACCGATAATTATGTAAAAATTAAGAAAGCCTCCTGTTTTTTATTAATGAATGTATGATATTCTTTTTATAAGTAAACTTTTTATAATTTTATGAAATACTAGGAGGCATTTTACATGAAACCGTTTAAAACAAAAAGTAAAGTTTTTTTGATAATATTTATATTCCTTATAGTATGGATATTTTGGAGTAATACAACTCTTTCAATAAGTAAATATATTATTTCAGACGAAAGTATTCCGTCTGAATTCAACGGTTTTAAAATCGCACATATTTCAGACCTGCATAATGCGGAAATAGGCAAAGGCAATAAAAATCTTCTCGCAAATATTAAAGAAGAAAATCCCGATATAATAGTAATCACAGGCGACATTATAGATAGGAATAATACTGATACGGCTGTCGCTATAAACTTCGCGGAAGCTGCCTCAAAAATAGCGCCATGCTTTTATGTAAACGGAAACCACGAAGCTTCCGTCAATGAATATAACGACTTTAAAAAAGCTTTAAAAAATGTCGGTATAACCGTTTTAGAGGATGACTATTCGGTAATTGATAAAAACGGTCAAAAAATATATGTTTTGGGGTTATCCGATCCGAGTTTTTCCGGCGGAAGAGATATAACCGGTTCGTTAAAACATTTGAAAGAAGCGGCAGACAGCAATTATACAATTTTGTTATCACACAGACCCGAACTGTTTGAACTGTATTCCGAATATGAGATAAATTTGGTTTTCAGCGGACATACTCACGGCGGTCAGTTCCGCCTTCCTTTTATAGGCGGTCTTATTGCTCCAAATCAAGGTCTGTTTCCAAAATATGACTCCGGATTATATACAGAAGAAACCACAAGCATGATTGTCAGCAGAGGTATCGGTAACAGCATAATTCCCATAAGAATTAATAACAGGCCGAATTTAGTTTTTGCAGAATTGAAATCAAAATGAGTTCGATAAGTAAAATATTAGTTATTTAATCGGAATATGTGATATAATTTTTAATATGTCCACAGACAGCGTTTAAAGAAGGTGATATTAGTGTGGATAATATTTGCTTTACTATCGGCAATATTCGCCGCCCTGACATCTATACTCGCAAAAATAGGTATAGCAGGAGTCAATTCCAATCTTGCTACTGCAATCAGAACGGTTGTTGTTTTGGTTATGGCATGGGGTATGGTATTTCTTACTCATGCTCAAAGCGGAATAAGCGAAATAGGCAGAAAAAGCTGGATTTTCCTTATTTTATCGGGATTGTCCACAGGCGCTTCCTGGCTGTGCTACTACAGAGCTTTGCAGCTTGGCGAAGCTTCTAAGGTTGTGCCTATTGACAAACTGAGTGTTGTTATTACTCTGATACTTGCTTTTATTTTTTTGCATGAAGATTTTACTCCGAAGTCTTTGATAGGCTGTATACTTATAGGCGTCGGAACTTTAATAATGGTTGTTTAATATTCTGTAAATTTTTTAACATGTATAACTGAAATGCGGATAAAACTTAAAAGTTTTATCCGCATTTTTATCATGAAACTACTTTTCCGGTTTTTGATTTAGTTGTAGGTATCACATTTTTAGTCGAAGGAGTTGCGGCTGCTTCTGTCAGTTGGCTTTCCCCATTCTGCTCTGTGCTTTGAGTTTGCGTCTCAGAGCTTCCTTCTTTAACTTCAAATGTAAGCGTAACATCGCTTCCTTTTACAACATACTCTCCTTTTTTAGGATTCTGGTTTACAACAACTCCCTTTTCATCGCCTCCGACAACAGCCGATAAACCCGAGTTCATTATTTCCTGCACCGCCTCGTCATAGGTCAATCCCAATACGCTTGGCGTCTGAGTCATATTATCATCATTTTCGCCTTTGGTAACATACATAATTATTGTAGACCCTTCCTCAACCTCCGTACCTGCATGGGGCGCGCTGCTTGTAACCACGCTTCCCTCTCCTACAATTTGATAATTGAGATTTTTCATGTCCATATATGTTATTGCTTCGTTTGTAGTATATTGCGTAAGGTCATCTAAAACTACAGTTCCTTTTTCCGCATTAACAGACTCGTCTACGTTTTCGGTTTTCTGTATACCAAGGTATTTTATAATATTTTCCAAAAGCCCCTTAAGCATAGGAGCTGCCGATGTTGAACCTTCTGTATAAACAGCAGGTCTGTCAAGTATTGCTATCGCTATGATTTCAGGGTTATCAGCAGGAAGAAAACCTACAAATGTTACTGTATATTTTTCCATTGAACGTACAGCCTGCTGTGCGGTACCTGTTTTTCCTCCGATAGCGTAACCGTCTATCTTAGCTTTTTTACCTGTACCGCTGTCAATAACCGCTCTCAAATAGCCTCTTACGGTATTGCTTGTCTCTTCACTTATAACCTTTCTTACAAGCGTAGGCGTCTTTTCATATGTTATTTCTCCGTCAGAATCTATAATCTTTGAAACAACATACGGCTGCATAAGATTTCCGCCGTTTATAACAGCTGAAAATGCAGTAAGAACTTGGATAGCCGTACAGTTAAACGACTGACCGAAACTCATTGTAGCAAGTTCAACAGGTCCGATAGCGTTTTCCGCATACATTATCGTTGAACCTGTACCCTCTTCACCGGGAAGATCTATTCCAGTAAGATCTCCAAAACCAAAATCTTTCTGATATTTATAGAACAGGCTTCTGCCCATTTTTTCTCCTATATCCATCATACCGATGTTACATGAATTAGCTAAAACATCCTCCAATGTTTCTGTACCATGTCCAGAACGCAACCAACATCCTATAGTTTTATCGTAAACTGTTTTCTTTCCGTTACATACATAGGTATCTGTTTCGGAAATAATACCTTCCTCAAGGGCAGCCGCAACAACCATCGGTTTAAATATGGAACCGGGCTCAAACGTATTGGAAATGTTGAAGTTACGCCAGCTTTTCATAAGATATTCAAGCTGCTCCTCGTTTGTCATTGCGTCCCAGCTTGCTTTAAACTCATCGCTTATATTAACGGTTGTAGGGTCTGAAGGGCTGTTGGCATTAAATGACGGAGAATCCGCCATAGCGTATACTTCACCCGTATTCGGATTCATAACCAATACCGCGGCGTGTTCCGGGCTGTACTCCTCAACCGCCTTTGCTACAGCCTGTTCAGCATACTGCTGAATATTATAGTCCAAAGTCGTTACAACGGTAGATCCGTCCTTTGCGTCAATTGTTTGTACAACAGTCGACGAACTGCCGTCATACGTTTTAAACTCTCTTCCGTTTACACCCGAAAGAACCGTATTATATTCGTTTTCCAGTCCCCACGAGCTGTCTCCTCTTATAAAACCGATAACGTCCGACGCTACCGTTCCCAAAGGATAACTTCTTTTTGTATCCGCTCCGAATACAACGCCCTTTAAGCCGAGAGCTTCTATAACAGCGTCCTTCTGGTCCTTTTTATTATTTATATCAACTGTTTCCTCCGCTCCTTGCGCATCACTTGCGTTGTCAGATTTCTCTGCCTTCACATCTGCGTCAGACGAGCCCTGAGCTTCTACAGTATCAGCGTCTTTATCTGTATCTGATGTAACATCTGTATCATTAATATTAACATCTGCTTCATCAACATTATTAATGTTATTATCTTTCTTAGACACCTTATCTCCTCACCTTTCTATGATTTCTTGAATACATCATCCAACTGCGTCCTCATATTCTTCAAGGTTTCCACAACCTTTTCATAATCCATACGCTTTGGACCAATAATACCAATTGTACCCTTCATTCCATCCTGTAATTCATATGTTGCTGTTACAACGCTACAGTCTTTCATAGATTCAATCGGTGTTTCATTTCCTATATATACCTGAATACCATTGTTGGAACTACTATCCTGTTCATCAACACTATTGTCATCATCAACAACAAGATCTGACAGGCTCTGCTTTTCCTCCAAGGCATATATAAGCTCACTGGCTTTGGTTGAATCACTAAGTTCTGGATACTTGAATATGTTGGTTGCACCGCTTGTATATATCTTTAAATCATCTGCACTGCTTATTGTATCAACAATCGCATCAAGAACTTCTTTGACAAGATTAATATGTTCTCCTGCCTGATTTTCCATCTTTGAAACAATGCTCAAATTCATCTGTTCAAGAGTAAGCCCTGTAAGTGTTGTATTAATAAGAATGTTAAGCTTTAACAAATTCTCCTGTGACAAATCCTCGCTTACTGTTATCACCTTATTCCTTATAAGATTGCCTTCCATAACTATTACGGCTAATATCTTATTGGCTTCAAGCTGTGATAACTGAACGAACTTAAGCTTATTGCCTGTTACCTTAGGTGTCGTTACCATAGTTGCATAATTAGTATCTTTGGCAAGAACCTTGGCAACATTCTGAAGAAGCTCTTCTACCTTTTCAACCTTCTCACCTAACATATCCTTCATTGAACTTAATTCCTGTTCTTTAACAGCAACCTCGTTCTCTCTGTTGGTTATGTTCTGTTCTTTCTCAGACATCATATCGTCTACATATAATCTGTAGCCTTTATCTGTAGGAATTCTTCCTGCTGATGTATGTGGCTGAACTATATACCCAAGCTCTTCCAGGTCTGCCATCTCATTCCTTATTGTCGCGGAACTAAGCTTCATGTCTGTGAACTTAGATATCGTTCTTGAACCAACTGGCTCGCCTGTTTCTAAGTAGTTCTTAATGATTGCTTTAAGTATCTTTACTTTACGCTCATCAAGCTGTTCATCAAGCCCCATGACATACCTCCTTTTCTTTGTTGTTAGCACTCAATAATCAGGAGTGCTAATATCAACATAATTAAGGTATCACTTTGCAAGGGTGATGTCAACAATTAATTTAATTTTTTGTATAAATAAATTATAAACTTTATTAAGTGTTTGGAGAAGGGGTGGGGCTTCGGGCACCAGAAAGCTGATTGGGTATTTCTAAGACTTTCCTTTTGTTGTGGTTATGAGGGACGCAAACGCTCAGACGCAACGTCCTGTTGCGTATTCGCTCCATCGCACATCCGTGTGCGATAATTCTATCAGAATTTCCTATTACATAAAAAACTGCTGTGTAAATCTGGGGCTTTGCCTGATTTACACAGCAGTTTTATTGAGGTTAAAATTATTCTTAATAGAAATTACTTAGGATTAGATTATATTCCTAAGAATTTCTTTACTTCATTGGTCATCTCGCTTACTTCACATACTGTGTTGTGGAGGACTGGAGCTGTTCTGATTTCTTCGATAGCGTTAGGAACTTTTACTTTAGCAAGTTCGCTTAACTTATCTACAAGTTCAAAATCACCCATTGAAGCATACTTAGGATCAATTGCTTCCATTACGCTTCTTGTGAACTTGTATGGGCTTGCTGTTGAAGCTATAACTGTCTTAGTTTCGTCCTTAGTGTCTGCCTTGTACTTGTTATAAACTGTAGCAGCTACTGCTGTATGTGTATCTATAACATATCCACAAGTTTCATATAAATCCTTTATAGTAGCAGCATCTTCCGCCTCTGTAGCATAATTGCCATAGAAATCTGAAAGCTGTGCTTTCATATCAGCAGTAATCTCATACTTCCCTGTTTCTTTAAGTGAAGCCATAAGCTCGCTGTTCTTCTCAGCACTGTTGCCTGCTATTCTATAGATAAGTCTTTCAAGGTTGCTTGAGATAAGAATATCCATAGATGGTGATGTTGTAAGAACGAAATCTCTGTTTCTGTCATACTCACCCGTTGTAAAGAAATCGTATAACACCTTATTCTCATTAGAAGCACATATAAGCTTATTAATAGGAAGTCCCATATTCTTAGCATAAAATGCAGCAAGGATATTACCAAAATTACCTGTAGGAACTACTGCATTAATCTTTTCACCTGCCTTGATTTCTCCGTTAGCAAGAAGTCTTGCATATGCATATACATAGTATACAATCTGTGGAACAAGACGTCCTATATTGATTGAGTTAGCTGATGAGAACTGGAAGCCGGCATTGTTCATAACCTTTTCAAGTTCCTTATCACCAAATATATTCTTAACACCTGTCTGTGCATCATCAAAGTTACCCTTAATTCCGATTACGTGAGTATTAGCACCCTTCTGTGTAACCATCTGCTTTTCCTGAATAGGGCTTACACCGTTCTTAGGATAGAATACAACAATTCTTGTTCCTGGAACATCTGCAAAACCTGCAAGAGCTGCTTTACCTGTATCTCCTGATGTTGCTGTAAGTATTACTATTTCATTTTTAACATCATTCTTCTTAGCTGATGTTGTAAGTAAGTGTGGTAATATAGATAAAGCCATATCCTTAAATGCAATAGTTGCACCATGGAATAACTCTAAGAAATATGCACCCTCTGCCTTAACTAATGGTGCAATCTCTTCAGTATCAAACTTAGAATCATAAGCTTTGTTAATACAGTTCTTTAACTCTTCTTCTGTAAAGTCATCAAGCATAAGCTTCATAACTTCATAAGCAACTTCCCTATAAGACATCTTTGAAAGTTCTTCTAAGCTCTTATCTAATGAAGGAATAGATTCTGGTACGAATAATCCACCATCTGGAGCAAGTCCCTTTAATATAGCCTGTGAGGCTGTTACTCTTACACTATCATCCCTTGTACTTCTGTAAAATAAACTCATCTCTTATTCCACCTTCTTATTTTATTGGGGTGAATCACAGTCAATCTGATGCATAACCGTCTCCCACATACATATGTACCTGCCAGAACAACATCTGGTAAATGGAACAGCTTTATCATCACTAACCGGATTCTTGTTAAAAATGCTTTAAACAGAAATCATTATACAACAGGAATGATACGAAAAACAATAGGTATATTGAATTATTACTAATTTTATCATATAATTTATAGGATTGATAAATATTAGACAATTTCCAGCTGACAGTAATATATACAATATTATTAAGATAGCAATGTATTTATTATAAAATCAAATTAACATATCACTAATATATGATAGCATAATAATCAAGATACGTTAAAGGAGAACCACAACTTGGCTAAAGGTGTTTACAAGACCAATAAAAAAGACGGCTCTGTATATTACAGGGTTTCAATAACATATAAGAATAAACATATAAGTATCGGAGGTTATGATGATGAAAATACAGCCTCACAGGTTTACTGTACTGCTTGCGATATACTTTT
>OGZI01003467.1_pt1 | contig 11083 bp, 9 predicted proteins | sample 1576711 | NCBI WGS metagenome assembly OGZI01 (sample SAMEA3541482, study PRJEB24748) | human gut metagenome | biome: human gut; feature: human-associated habitat; material: faeces | place: China | collected 2012
TTTTTCCGCTTCTTCTTTGCACTTCAACGTATTTCCATGCCCAATTACATATTCCGGGAGTTGGTGCTTCTGCCCTCACCGGTGGCGGTTTATTCACACCCATTTTAATGCTGATCAATGCATTTGCCATGCTTGCCGGTGCGGGAGGTGCTCCGCGTGCCGCGATTTCCATGGGGAAAAAGGATAACAGGACTGCAGAAAAGATCCTTGGGAACTGCTTTTCTCTTCTTATTATCATGGCAGTTATACTGACCTTTATTTTCTTTATTTTTGCCCCACAGATGCTGACCCTTTTCGGTGCAAGTGGTAAGACACTTCCTTATGCCGTTGCCTATTCCCGCATCTACATCCTTGGAAGTATTTTTGTACTGATCGTTATGGGAATGAACCCGTTCATTACAACACAGGGATTTGCAAAGATCAGTATGCTCACCACCGTTATTGGTGCAGTGATCAATATTATCCTTGATCCAATCTTCATTTTTGTACTGGATCTCGGTGTAAGAGGTGCGGCACTTGCCACCGTTTTAAGTCAGGCTGTCGGAGCTGTATGGATCCTCCGTTTCCTGACCTGAAAGAAAACCATTCTCCATCTCCGGAAAGAAAATTTCCGGTTACGCAGAGACATTATCCTGACCTGCCTGGCACTTGGTATTTCCACTTTCGTCATGCTCTCCACGGAAAGTATCCTCTCCATCAGTTTCACCTCCAGCCTTTCAAGGTACGGTGGCGACCTGGCAGTTGGAGCAATGACCATCATTACCAGTGTCAGCCAGCTTGTTACAATGCCTGTGCAGGGGATCTGCCAGGGAGGTCAGCTGATCACAAGTTACAACTTCGGTACCAATAATAAAAAGCGGGTAAAAGAAGCCTTTTTACCAAGTTTAAAGCCTGCGTCTTTTTTACGACCCTGTGCTGGGCTGTTCTGCTTCTTGCATGCCTGCGAAAACTGATCCTACTGATCCCTCTCATCTTTATCCTGCCGCTCTTTTTATCTAATAAGGTATTTGCAGTTTTCCTTGCAGAACCAGTCAGTGATATCCTGGCGGCTGCCATTACAACCATAACCTTCTTAAGCCGCTTTAATGGAATATTGAACCCGAAAGACCTCTCCTCACCGGATATCCGGTAAAGAGAGGCCTCTCTTTTTCATTGATCTTCCATAATTTTTCTTTCAGAATTTTCCCTTTTTCTGTGATTTTTCCTTCTTCCAGGATCTTTCCTGAATCCTCCGGTAACAGATCACCGGTTTCTCCGGTAGCCCTGCTCATCCTGATATTCAGGATGTTCCATTGCACAGGGATTCTGATCACCACAGATTGTATAATCGCACCGGCATCCATTAGAACAGGTAGTTTTACGGATCAATTTAGCATGAATCAGTTCCATCCCCGTAAAATCCGGGTTGCACATTGCCGGCATAACTTCCAGCAGATCATACTTTTTTGCAAATTTGTATAGGCGTGGTTCTATCTGTTTTTATATGTGTTCCACTGTCCTAAGTACACAGACTGTACTGAACGGTGTTATCAATTTGTTATCAAATATCTGTTATCAATCAAAGATTCTCGTAATATCCTGATACCGGTTGATTACACGATAAATTTCTACATACTCATTATCTACTTTGTAGATAATCACATAATCTTCCCATATCGCATACTTATAGTCTGTCCAAAAGCTGACTCGTTTTGAAAGATCCGAACCCATTCCAGGAAACATCTGAAGATTTTCGAATTTGCCATAAATCTCCTTTATGGTCTTTGCCGCATTCTCCTCGTTATCTTCAGCAATGTAATCCCGAATGCTTTTTAAATCCTTTGCAACAATCGGGTTAATCCTCAATTTTAACATCCTATTCCCCCACGAGTGCTTTCAATTCATCCAAATCAAGCCATCCTTCGCCGTCTTTCACTGCTTCTTCTGCTTCTTGCAGCTTCATCAAGAGCTTCTTTTCTGCCCGATCACGTTCATAATCCTCAAAGTCCATAACTACAAAACGACCTCTGCCATTCTTTGTAAGATACACTGGCTCGCCTTTATGACAATTTTTTAGGACTTCATTATAATTTCTTAAATCAGATACTGGTAAAATACTTGCCATATTCTTTCAGCTCCTTCCTTGATTTCATATTTTTCTGCTACTTACATTATACACAAAAAGCTGTAAAATTCAACGCAAAGTTTTACAGCTTTTTAATTTAAAATCATTTTTTCATTTTCTTCCATATTCTCTATTACTTCTGTTCTCTGCAGATTTGCTGGAAGTCGAACAGTATAATGAAAATGTTGTCTTTCAGGGAATCATCGACTGTGCCAAAGCCGCTTTGGAACATGATATTCCGGTGGTTCTCGGAAACGATGTCGGCTGTCCCTGGATCATCCAATGCCCAAAAAAAGAAAAGCAGTCGAAAAAGAACTCGACCGCTTTCTCTGATCTTTCAGAACTATCATTTTTCTTCAGCTATCTGCCTATTTTGAGCAGGTGGCTTTTTCATTTTTCCCACCATAATCAAATTTTCCGTCATTTTTTTCTTCCAGTGCTTTGATCATATGATACGTATACTCATTATACGGAACTGCAATCCCCAGTTCCTTTCCCATACGCATCAATGCTCCTGAGAACATATCGATCTCAGTATGTCTTCCCGCATCTAAATCCTGCAAGGTAGAATATCTCGCAGTTGGCGGAACTTCACTTCCACGACTGGATGAATCATCCGCTGCCTTCAGATCGATCCCCTTTGCCTTCGCCACGGCTTCTAATTCTCTGCGGAGTCCATTACTGATCTCCTTCATGTGGATACTGTCTCTGTAGCATCCCACACCTGCACCAAGGATTGCCTGTGGAAGGTTATTACATACGTTCAGACGGAACTTGCTCCATATTTCTGCCTGAATCTGTTCTGTGGAACGATAATGGATTCCCGTATCTTTCAATAATTCTTCGATCGCCTGCACCCGTTCGCTCTGATACGGTGCTTCACCCTCGCCGAAAATGATACCAATCGTTGTCTCAGGATCAAAATGATATCCATCCTCTTCCTGATGGGATGCCACCTTGATCAGGGAAGGCAATACCGGTGCAGCCCCGATCTCTGCAGCGATCAGTTCTTCACTGTCCACTCCGTTCATCAGACTCATTACCGTCGTATTTTCTCCCACTGCCGTACGGATGCTGCCCATTGCTTCCGGTAAAGCACCATACTTCAGACATACAACCAGCAGATCCACCCCCTGTGCCTCCTGCGGTGTCCATACTTCGGGATTATACGTGACTCCATTAATCCTGCATCCCTTTTTCAGACGTTCTGCCCTTTCACCTTCTGCGATCACACCCAGCCGGATCTCTTTTTTCTGGGAGAGTCCCCAGATCACATAGGAGCCGACTGCTCCTGCTCCGAGAACTGCTACTTTTTCTATCTTCATTTTAGTATCTCCTTTCAAACGTGATCTGATCCAGTGCTTTTACTGATGTTCCCGGAAATGTTCTAACACTGACTTTCCTCTGCGATCTCTCTTGCCACAAAAACTCCACTTGCAGATGCATGAGACAGAGAATGGGTCACTCCACTTCCGTCTCCGATCACATACAGCCCCTTATGCAGCGTCTCAAGATGTTCATCCAACTGTACTTCCATATTGTAGAATTTCACTTCCACTCCGTAAAGCAGTGTATCATCATTTGCAGTTCCCGGTGCGATCTTGTCCAGTGCATAGATCATCTCAATAATTCCGTCAAGGATACGCTTTGGAAGAACGAGACTTAAATCTCCCGGCTCTGCTGACAGGGTCGGTGTCATAAAGTTCTCGGCGATCCGCTCCGGTGTACTTCTTCTTCCACGGATCAGATCTCCGAAACGCTGTACAAGGACTCCTCCCCCAAGCATATTGGAAAGCCGTGCAATACTTTCACCGTATCCATTGCTGTCCTTAAACGGTTCTGAGAAATGCTTTTCTACAAGCAAGGCAAAGTTTGTATTTTCCGTCTGCTTTACAGGATCTTCATAACTATGTCCATTAACCGTTACAATTCCGTTTGTATTTTCATTTACTACGATTCCATTCGGATTCATACAGAAAGTTCTGACTTTATCTTCAAATTTTTCCGTACGGTATACGATCTTACTCTCATAAAGCTCATCGGTAAGATGGGAGAAGATCACGGCAGGAAGTTCTACACGCACTCCGATATCCACACGATTGGATTTCGTCGGGATCTTCAGATCCTTACATACCTGCTCCATCCATTTACTTCCGCTTCTTCCCACAGAAACAATACATTTCTCACATTCATCTTCTCCGTCCTTAGTAACCACACGGTATCCGTCTTCTTTCATCTCAAGACGGTCTACATGACAGTTAAACCGGAACTCCACTTTTTCTTTTAATTTTGCATACAGATTTTCAAGTACCACATAATTGATATCTGTTCCAAGATGACGTACAGATGCATCCAGAAGATTCAGCTTATTCTGCATACACAGCTTTTTAATGTGTGTACCGGAAGTGGAGTACATTTTTGTTCCTGCCCCGCCAAACTCTACATTGATATCATCTACATATTCCATCAGTCTGATGGCTTCTTCTTTTCCGATATACTCATAAAGTGTACCACCGAAGCTGTTCGTAATATTATATTTTCCGTCAGAGAACGCTCCTGCTCCGCCAAATCCGCTCATAATCGCACAGGTCTTACAGTTGATACAGCTTTTCACCTTTTTGCCATCAATCGGACATTTTCTTTTTTCCAGCGGATTTCCCGCTTCAAAAACTGCCACTTTCAGTTCAGGGGCTTTCTGCATCAGCTCATACGCTGCAAAAATTCCTCCCGGTCCTGCTCCGATAATAATTACGTCATATTTACTCATTCTCACAATCCTCTTTCTTTTTTCTTTCTCTTCTATTCTTATTTATTTTCCTGTACTTTCCGTTCCTTTTTTCTGCTCTTCAGTCAATTCTTCCTTTTTTGTCTGCTGTTCTGCTTTCACAAGCTGCTCTTTCTCTGTCTCTTGTTCTGCTTTCACAAGCTGCTCTTTTTCTGTCTGCTGCTCCTGCCGCAATCCCAGGATTCCCCTGGTCAGAATCTTTACATCATCAAAAATATAATCAAATGCTCCTGCCTGGCACATATTAATGATTACCATTCCGACCGGCACTGCAAGGATCATCCAGATCACTCCGCCAACCCGGTATCCGATATATAAAAGTAATAATGTAACCAGTGGATTCAGTCCCACACTGTCACCGACCAGCTTGGGCTGGATCAACTGCCGTACTGCCTGCGTTACCACATAAATGATCAGCAATGCTGCCGCCACCTTATATTCTCCCATAAAAACTTCGTACACCGCCCATGGGATCATAGCGGTTCCCGTTCCAAAAAATGGAAGGAAATCAAGAAATGCAATCAGAAAAGCGATCAGGACAAAATAATGGATTTTTAAAAACCCAAGTCCTGCCAGCAGAATCAGGAACACAATCCCCATGATCTTAAATTGGGCTTTAAAATAACCTCCCACTGCATATTTCAGATTGTCCATCACCATAGCCATTCTTTTTGTCACAGCCTCTGGTGCGATCCCTTTCATCCAGTGAATGACATCTTCTCTCTGCACAATGAAAAAATAAGCCGACATGATCATCACAATAAACGATACCAGCATATAAGGAACCTTTTTCGCTGCATTTCCTGCTGCCGTAACTGTCGGTTCACTGACCTTACTCATCAGATTGCCCATATAATCGTCCAGATTTTCAACCAGTGATGTCCATCCGTTCTGAATCCCTTCCGGGAGACGCACAAAGACGCCCGACAGTGTCTGACCGATTTTTTCCAACCCTGCTTCTGTCTGCCCATACAGATCCGGGAAATCCCGGATCAGCCCTGTCACTTCCGTCACCAGACGGCTGACCGCAAAGTAGCTGACCAGAATGATTGCCGCCAGTACCAGGATCACGATCAGTGCTGACCCCAGCTTTTTGACAATCTTTAGTCTCTTCTCCAACCAGTTTACAAGTGGTGTCGCAATACTGGCAACAATCCATCCGATCACGAACGGCATCAGAAGTCCGATGAGTCTGATCCCGATCACAATAAATGCTGCCGTGGCAAGGATACTGAATAAAAGGCTGACTGCGACCTGCCAGTATGGGCGTCTGTTTTCCATGCTTATGCCTCCTCAGATTGATTCAGATATTCTGTCTCGATCAGATCCCATATCTCATCCCTTCCCTGCTTTGTCTGGGAAGAAAATGGAATCACTTTTGTTCCCGGAACAAGTTCCAGTCCTTCTTTTAGGATCTTGATACATTTCTGTACCTGGCTTCTTTTGATCTTGTCTAATTTTGTGGCAATGATGATCGGCTGATATCCCTGCTCTACGATCCAATGATACATCATCTTATCATTTGCAGACGGTGCATGACGGATATCGATCAGAAGGAAAACCGCCCGAAGCTGACCGGATGTATGCAGATAACGTTCGATCAGCTTTCCCCACTGAGCTTTTTCCTGCTCGGATACTTTCGCATAACCATATCCGGGAAGATCTACCAGATACATTTCATCATTAATATTATAAAAGTTGATCGTCTGCGTTTTTCCCGGTGTTGCCGAAATCCTTGCATAGGATTTCCGGTTCATCAGTGCATTGATCAATGAAGATTTACCAACATTTGACTTCCCTGCAAATGCGATCTCCGGCTTGTCATTTTCCGGCAGAACACTTGTAATTCCACAGACAGTTTCCAAATTAATATTTTTAATTACCATAAGATCCTCCTTTATCTTACAAGTGCCGTTTTCAGCACCTCATTCATGCTCTCTACCGGAATGATCTCCAGTCCTTTCGTAATCTCCACTGACAGTTCTTCTACATCTGCCAGATTTTCTTTCGGCACAAGTACCGTATGTATTCCTGCATTTTTCGCAGCAAGCAGTTTTTCTTTCAGGCCTCCGATCGGAAGAACCCTTCCGCGAAGTGTGATCTCACCTGTCATTGCAAGATCTGCACGTACTTTCTTTCCTGTCACTGCGGAGAGGATGGCTGTTGCCATTGTAATTCCTGCTGACGGTCCGTCTTTCGGTACCGCTCCTTCAGGAATATGCACATGAATATCATGCTTTTCAAAGAAATCTTCCTGAATCGCATACTTTTTACTTACAGAACGGATATAACTGATTCCCGTTCTTGCCGATTCTTTCATGACATCTCCCAGCTTTCCGGTCAGCATGATCTCACCTTTTCCCGGCATAACATTGACTTCAATCTGCAAGGTATCGCCTCCTACACTTGTCCATGCAAGTCCACGCACAATTCCGACCTCCGGTGCTGCATTTGCCATCTGATACGTATACTTTTCTTTTCCAAGAAATCTGGACAGATTCCGGTCTGTTACTGCGATCTTCTCTTTTTCTGTCATCAGCAGCTCTTTTGCCGCTTTCCTGCAGACAGCACCGATCTTACGTTCCAGTTGTCTGACTCCTGCCTCTTTCGTATAATTATGTGCCATTTTCCAGATTGCTTTTTTACTGAAAGATAGCTGCTGTTCTGTCAGTCCTGTCTTTTCCAATTGCTTCGGAACCAGATGTTCCTGGGCAATATGCAGCTTTTCATTTTCTGTATAACTACTGATTTCAATGATCTCCATGCGGTCCAGCAGCGGACGCGGGATTGTCTGAAGACTGTTGGCAGTCGTAATGAACATTACTTCGGAAAGATCCAGCGGTACTTCCAGATAATGATCCCTGAACCGGCTGTTCTGTTCTGAATCCAGAACTTCCAGCAAAGCAGAAAATGTATCTCCCTTGTAGTCTGTGCTTACTTTGTCAATTTCATCCAGAAGAAGTACCGGATTTTTGACTCCCGCACTGCGGATTCCGTTTGCAATCCTTCCCGGCATTGCACCCACATACGTCTTTCTATGCCCACGGATCTCCGCTTCATCCCGGACTCCTCCCAGGGAAATCCTCACATAAGGCCGATTCGTTGCCCTTGCCAGCGACCTTGCAATGGAAGTCTTACCTGTTCCCGGGGGACCTACCAGGCAGAGGATCGGACTTTCTTCTCTCCGGGTCAGCGTTCTGACTGCCAGTGACTCCAGAATCCTCTCTTTCACGGTCTCCATTCCGTAATGATCTTCATCCAACACTTTCCGGGCATACTGAATGTCATTATTTTCTTCGGAACGCTTTTCCCACGGCATTTCAAGAAGTGTCTCAATATAGGTACGGATCACTCCATTTTCAGCCTGTGATCCGATCGTATTTTTGAATCTGCTGATCTCACGTTTCAGCTTTTCCTTTACCTCTTCCGGTGCTTCAAGCTTTGCTGCCGCCTCTTCAAACTCTTCTGCATCAGAAATACCTGAATCCTCCCCCAGCTCCTGTCGGATAACTTTGAGTTCTTCCCGCAGGATATATTCTCTCTGATGCCGGTCCACCAGTTCTTTGACCTTTTTCTGAATCTCTTTTTTAACATCTATGATCTGAATTTCATCTGTCAGTTCCGAGCAAAGTTTCTCATATCTTTTTTTAATATCCAGTTCTTCCAGAAGTTTCTGCTGTTCCGTATATGAAAATGGTACACTGCAGGCAATCTCATTGGTCAGCTTCTTCAGATCTTCGATCGAAATCAGTTCTTTCACTGCCTCCTTGGACATTTTTCCACTTTTGTCCGCATATTCCGTAAGAACCTCTCTCAGGTTTCGTGCCATCGCTTCCTTTTGTATCTCATCCTCTATGCCAAAATCTGTCTCTTCCAAAAGTTCAACTTCCGCTTTGAGATACGGTTCTTTTTCACTGATCCCGGTCAATCTTCCTCTCTGTTCTCCTGAGACAAGAACCCGCACAATTTTCTTCGGCAATTTAATGACCTGCCGGACTGTGGCAACTGTTCCGATACTGTATACATCTTCCTGTCCCGGATCTTCTGTCTCTATGGATTTCTGGGCAACCAGAAAAATCTTCTGATCTTCCATCATTGCCTGCTGTACCGCAGTGATCGAGCGTTCTCTGCTCACATCAAAATGTACGACCATCTCCGGCATGATCGTCAGTCCTCTCAGAGCGACCATCGGAAGGCTTTTCATTACGCTGTCCATTTCTTTTCCTCCGTTCTTATTTTTATGTCCTTCTATTTGAATCTATTCTTCTCCTCTTACAGACTACCATGCGTAAAAAAAGCGGGTGGATGGGATTCGCCATCACGCCCGCCTTTTTTATGCACTCTCTGATGTCAGGAACGACTTTCTTTCTTCGCCGTCACGCGTATATCTTGGCGGTTCTGTTCCGAGAACTGCTTCTTTCGTGATCCGGCATTCTTTAATTGTCTCATCAGATGGGACTGTAAACATCGTATCCATCATGATATTTTCCATGATTGCACGAAGACCACGGGCTCCTGTCTTACGCTTCAGAGTCGTATCGGCAATCTCCAGCAGTGCATCCTTATCAAACTCAAGCTTCACTCCGTCCAGCTCAAGCAGCTTCTGATACTGCTTTACGATCGCACTCTTTGGTTCTGTCAGAATACGGATCAGTGCATCCCGATCCAGAAGATCCAGTGACACTGTCACAGGAAGTCGTCCCACCAGTTCCGGGATCAGACCAAATTTCACAAGATCCTGAGGAAGTGCCTCCTGAAGCAGCACATCCATATCGTATTCATGCTTTGTTGCAATCTCTGCATTAAATCCGATCGACTTTCTGTCGATCCGGGTCTCTATAATCTTATCAATTCCTTCAAAAGCTCCACCACAGATAAATAAGATATTCGTCGTATCAATCTGAATCAGTTCCTGATGCGGATGCTTTCTTCCTCCCTGCGGCGGAACAGATGCAACCGTTCCCTCGATGATTTTCAGAAGTGCCTGCTGAACACCTTCTCCCGAAACATCTCTCGTAATGGATGGATTCTCCGATTTTCTCGTAATCTTGTCAATCTCATCAATATAGATGATTCCATGCTCAGCACGCTCAATGTCTCCATCCGCTGCCTGAATCACTTTCAGAAGAATATTTTCAACATCTTCTCCCACATATCCTGCCTCTGTCAGTGCAGTTGCATCAGCGATCGCAAACGGAACATTCAGAATTTTTGCCAGGGTCTGTGCCAGAAGCGTCTTTCCACATCCGGTCGGTCCCAGCATCAGAATATTACTTTTCTGAAGCTCCACTCCAAGATCCTGTTCTGCAAGAATTCTTTTGTAATGGTTATATACCGCAACGGAAAGCACCTTTTTGGCTTCATCCTGACCAATCACATACTGATCAAGGAATGCTTTCATTTCTTCCGGAGTCAGCAGATTGATATCGTCCAGTGCTCCTCTGTCGTTATAATCCAGCTCTTCTTCAATGATCTCTGAACAAATCCCCACACACTGGTCACAGATATATGTCCCGTTCGGACCTGCGATCAGCTTGCGTACCTGAGCCTGCGTCTTGTTACAGAATGAACATCTTACAATCTCTTCTGTCATTTTTCCTGCCATATTCTTGTCACCTCATACTGCAATCTATTAGTGGCTTGCTATTACTTCGTCAATCAGACCGTATTCTTTTGCCTCAGCCGCAGACATAAAGTTATCACGCTCTGTATCTGTCTGGATCACTTCCAGCGGCTTTCCTGTATTTGCTGCCAGAATACTGTTCAAAGTCTTTCTGGTACGGAGGATATGCTCTGCTGCGATCTGAATCTCTGTCGCCTGTCCCTGTGCTCCGCCAAGTGGCTGATGGATCATAATCTCAGCATTCGGAAGGGCAAATCTCTTGCCTTTTGCTCCACCTGAAAGCAGAAATGCTCCCATACTTGCTGCCATACCAATGCAAACTGTAGATACATCGCATTTGATATACTGCATTGTATCATAAATTGCCATTCCCGCTGTCACAGATCCCCCCGGACTGTTGATATACAACTGGATATCCTTATCCGGATCATCTGCCTCCAGGAAAAGTAACTGTGCTACGATCACACTTGCGGAAACATCATTCACTTCCTCTCCGAGAAAAATAATCCTTTCTTTCAGAAGTCTTGAATAAATATCATAAGAACGTTCTCCGCGACTTGTCTGCTCAATG
>OGZI01003474.1_pt1 | contig 11057 bp, 9 predicted proteins | sample 1576711 | NCBI WGS metagenome assembly OGZI01 (sample SAMEA3541482, study PRJEB24748) | human gut metagenome | biome: human gut; feature: human-associated habitat; material: faeces | place: China | collected 2012
CAACGGTTCCGAGACCGTGGCTCCCAGCCTGCTGGCCTCCACGGTGGCGTATTGCGACCTGCCGCTGGAAGCGCGCGGCCATGACCCGGAAAAGGCGGCCCGCCTGCTGGACGGGGCCGGATGGCTCATGGCGGCCGACGGCTGGCGCTACAAGGACGGGCAAAGGGCCAGTGTGCGCCTGTACTACAATTCGCAGAACGCGCAGGAGCGCAGCATCGGGGAGTACATGCAGGCGGACCTGAAAAAGATCGGCGTGGAGATGAAGATCGTGGGCGAGGAGAAGCAGGCCTTTCTGGATCGCCAGAAGAGCGGCGACTTCGAATTGCAGTACTCCCTGTCCTGGGGCACGCCCTACGATCCGCAGTCCTATCTTTCCTCGTGGCGCATCCCGGCGCACGGGGACTATCAGGCCCAGCTGGGCCTGGAGCGCAAGGACTGGCTGGACGCGTCCATTACCCGACTGATGACCGAGACCGACGAGGAACGCCGCAAGGCCCTGTATGCGGAGATCCTCGGCTATGTGCATGACGAGGGCGTCTACATCCCGCTGACCTATTCCCGGACCAAGGCCGTCCATGTGCGGGAGCTCAAAGGGGTATCGTTCGGCGTGTCGCAGTACGAGATCCCCTTCGAGAAGATGTATTTTTGATGCGTCCCGCTCTCCGCTGTCCTGCAGGCATTCCTGGAGGGCAGCGGGAGCGGGGATGAAGGATGGACATGAAGCATTGCCTGTTGCGTCGTCTGCTGGGGCTCGTGCCGCTCCTGCTGGGGATATCGTTCCTGTCGTTCGTCCTCATCCAGCTCAGCCCCGGGGATCCGGCGGAAGTGGCCATCCGGGTCAACGACATCACCCCCACGCCGGAACTGCTGGCCGAGATGCGCGCGCAGCTGGGGCTGGACAGGCCCTTCCCGGAGCGCTACCTGCGCTGGCTCGCGGATGTGCTCCGGGGCGATCTGGGCACGAGCTATGTGAACGGGCGGCCCGTGGCCGGAGAGCTGGCCCGGGCCCTGCCGCCCACCCTGATGCTGGCGGGGACGGCCGCGACCATCATGCTGGCATGCAGCCTGGCCGTGGCCCTGGTCTGTGTCCGCCATGAGGGCAGGGCGGTGGATCGTTTGCTGCGGGGCCTGCTCTTCCTGGGCACCTCCGTACCGGCCTTCTGGGCGGGGCTGCTGCTGATCTGGCTGTTTTCCGTCCATCTGGACTGGCTGCCCACCGGCGGCCTTGAGGGACCGTCCTCGCTGGTGCTCCCGGCCGTGACGCTGGCCCTGCCGTATCTGGCCGCCTATGCCCGGCTGTTGCGCAACAGCATGGTGCAGACCGCACAGGAGGATTTCGTCCTCTACGCCCGGGCCTGCGGCCGCAGTCGGGGGGCCATCCTGCGCATGGTGCTCCGCAATTCCCTGCAGGCCAGCCTCACGGCTCTGGGCATGAGCCTGCCCAAGCTGGTGGCGGGCAGCTTTGTGGTGGAGTGCATCTTTGCCTGGCCCGGGCTGGGGCGTCTGTGCGTCACGGCCATCTTCAACCGGGATCTTCCCGTCATCCAGGCCTATGTCCTGCTGATGGCCGTGCTGTTCGTGGCCGGCAATTTGTGCATGGACATCTGCGCGTCCCTGCTGGATCCGCGCCTGCGTGAACGGGGGCTGCGATGAGGTGCGTACGGGCGCTGCTGCATGACAGGGGGGGACTGGCCTGTCTGCTGTTCCTGGGCATCGTGCTGCTGGCAGCCCTGCTGGCCCCGTGGCTGGCGCCCTGGGATCCGCTGGCCGTGGACGGCAGCCGCAAGCTGGCCCCCTGTGGGCCCGAGCACTGGCTGGGCACGGACAGGCTGGGGCGCGACATCTTTTCCCGTCTGCTCTACGGGGCCCGGGCCACGCTGGGCGTCTCGCTGCTGGCCATGGGGGCCACGGTCTCGCTGGGGGCCCTGCTGGGCATGCTGGCGGGCCTTGTGCGCGGACGGGTGGAGGCCTGCCTCATGCGTTTGTGCGATGTGATGCTCTCCTTCCCCGGCGAGGTCATGGTGCTGGCCATCGTGGGCATGCTGGGGCCGGGGCTGGAGAACGTGGTGCTGGCCTGCGTGGTGGCCAAGTGGCCCTGGTACGCACGCATGATGCGGACCGTCACCCTCCGTTATGCGGACAGGGACTTCGTGCGTTTCGCGCGCGTGGCGGGCTACGGCACGGGCCACATCATCCGGCGCCATCTGCTGCCCTGCGCTGCCGGGGAGATCAGCGTCCTGGCCACGCTGGATACCGGCGCGGTGATCCTGATGGTCTCGGCCCTGTCCTTCCTGGGGCTCGGCGTGCAGCCGCCTACGCCGGAATGGGGCATGATGCTGGGCGAGGCACGCGAGGTGATGGTCCTGTACCCGTGGCAGATGCTGCCGCCCGGGCTGGCCATCCTGCTGGTGGTGGCGGCCTGCAACTATCTGGGCGACAGCCTGCGTGATGCCCTGGACCCCAGGCACGCCATGCACAAGGAGCCTGTGCTATGAATCATGGACATAGGACGCCGTTGCTGGAACTGCGGCATGTCTCCGTCACGGAGGGCCTGTCCGGCAGGCCGCTGGTACGGGCCGTGAGCTTTTCGCTGCAACGCGGGCACTGTCTGGGCATCGTGGGCGAGAGCGGCAGCGGCAAGAGCCTGCTTTGCCGTGCCCTGCTGGATCTGCTGCCGTCCGGGCTGGTCAGGAGCGGGCAGGTGCTTTTCGACGGCCGCGACCTGAGCCGTCTTGATCCCGCGGGCTGGCGGGAGCTGCGCGGCACGGGCATGGCCGTCATCCTGCAGCAGGCCATGACGGCCTTCGATCCTCTCCGGCCTTTGGAGAAGCAGCTGACGGGGACCTTGCGGGACAGAAGAGGGCTTTCCGCTGCCCGGGCCCGGGAGGACGTCCGCGATGCCCTGCAACGGGTGGGCCTGCCGGAGACCGTCCTGGACAGCTATCCGCACCAGTTGTCCGGCGGCATGCTGCAACGCTGCATGATCGCCCTGACCCTGGCCCTGCGGCCCGTACTGGTGGTGGCCGATGAGCCCACCACCGCGCTGGATGCCTGTCACCAGCAGCAGGTGCTGCGCTGCCTTGCCGACGTGGCCCGCGATGCTTCCCTGATCTTCGTCTCGCACGACCTTGGTGCGGTACAGCAGCTGGCCGATGAGGTGCTGGTCATGCAGGCGGGGCGTTGCGTCGAATACGGACAGGCGGCACAGCTTTTCGATGCACCGGTCCATGTCTGTACCCGGCATCTTGTCCGTACCCGGCTGGCCCTGTGGCGGGGCTTCCGGCGGGCTCTGGGAGACAAATGATGAGCGGCGGGGACACTTTTCTTTCCGTTCGGGATATCTGGAAGACCTACGCCATCCCGCATGGAGGGGGCTCCCGGCCCGTGCTGCGGGGCCTGGACTTCTGTCTGGAGCGGGGCGAGATGGCGGGCCTCGTGGGTGAGAGCGGCAGCGGCAAAAGTACCTTGGCGCGTCTGCTGCTGGGGCTGGAGCCCCCCGACAGCGGCACCGTGTTGCTGGAAGGCCAGCCCCTGCGGCAGTGGCGGGCCCGGGGCGGAAGGCTCTCCGTGGTCTTCCAGGACTACATGACCTCGGTAAATCCGGGATTCACGCTGGCGGAGGTCGTGGACGAAGGTTTTGGCCCGGGCTGCCGTCTTTCCCGTCGGGAGCGGCGGCGGGAAGTGGACAGGCTGCTGGAGCGCGTGGGGCTTTCGTCTTTATTGTCCGGCCACCTGCCGCACGAACTCAGCGGCGGACAGGTACAGCGGGCCTGCATCGCGCGGGCGCTGGCCGCACGGCCGTCCTTTCTGGTGCTGGACGAGGCCGTGAGCTCGCTGGATGTCCCGGTACAGGTGCAGGTGCTGGAACTGCTGCGGGACATCCGCAGCGACATGACCTGCCTTTTCATCACCCATGACCTTCAGGCCGCGGCGCTGGTCTGTGACAGTCTGCTGGTCCTGGATCAGGGGCGTTGTGCGGAGCATCTGCCGGTGTCGCAGCTGGGGAGCGCCCGCAGCCCGCGCTTGCGGCGGATGCTGGAAACGGTGGTCCCATTCCGCTCCGCCTGGGACGGAAGGGGGGGACAGGACGAGCTGCCGGTATAATAAAGGGCTGAACGTTAGGGGCGTGCATGGCGCTCCGGTGTGGAGCAGGCGGTATAAAGAGCAGGGACATATGCCCGGCACCGGGGAAGGTGACCGGCCGTACCCTGTCATGAGGCGGGACAAGATCGAGTGATCGTGCCGCAGGGAAAGAGGCAAGTAGCAAGGCAAAACAGCCGGTCCCCGCGCGACGCGGCAAAGGAGTATATGATGGAGCAGAGTGTCACCATCCCCAAGGATGCCGTGACGGCCCGGCCCGGGCTCGACGGGCGCATCCGGCGCTACTGGACCCGGCGTTCCGATGCCTTCGGGCAGGTACGCCGTGAGGAATTGCAGAGTGACAAGTCTTCCCTCTGGCGGGCGGAGATCCTGCCCTGGCTGCCGCACAGGGAAAATGGTGCGCCCTTGCGCATACTGGATCTGGGGACGGGCGCGGGATTTTTTGCCATCCTGCTGGCGCAGACGGGCTGTGAGGTCACGGGCATCGACCTGAGCGAGGGGATGCTGGCCCAGGCCGCCGCACTGGCCGATGAGGCGGGCTGTACGGTGGACTGGCGCTGCATGAGCGCCACCGAACTGGATTTTGAGGAGTCGTCCTTCGACGGTGTCCTGGCCCGCAACCTGACCTGGACACTGACGGATCCCGAGGCGGCCTATGCGGAGTGGTTGCGGGTGTTGCGCCCCGGCGGCGTGCTGCTCAACTTCGATGCCGACTATGGGGCGGTGGATTTCACCCGGCTTGCCGACGAGAAAGGGCAGCATGCCCATGCCGATGTGGACAGTGCCCTGTTGCAGGAAGGCGAGGACATCCGCCGGGCCCTGCCCCTGAGCCGCCGGCAACGGCCCCAGTGGGACATGGAAGCTCTGGCGCGGGCGGGCTTTGTCCGTTGCAGCTGCGATACCGGGCTCAGCGGGCGGATCTTCGTCCGGCGGGACGCCACCTACAATCCGGTGCCCATGTTCGCCCTGCGCGCGTATCGTCCCTGATCCCTCTGTGGCGGGGGGGGCAGGGGCATGCCGTCTGCGGCTCCGGTTCGTTAAAAAATAAAATAAGGGGATGCCCGTGGGCATCCCCTTGTTCGTTTCTTTGCCATCCTGACGGATGCAATGGCTGCGGATCATGCCGCTCCTGGGAGCTGGCCATGCCATAAGGCGTTAGGCGTTTTCGGCCTGCCGCTTTTCCTTGCGAGCCTGCTGGGCCCTTTGGACATTGCGCCGCATCTTGGCTTCGAAATTCCGGGACATCAGCTTCTGCTCGGAAGGATAGCCGCAAAGGTATTTGTACTCTTCCACATTGATGCCGTGGTTGGCCAGATGGCGGGAAGTCAGGGAGCAGGCCGCCTTGCCGCACAGGCAGCAGGTGATGGTGTTGTCGGTGATGGCTTCCGCGGGATTGAAGACCAGATCGGCCTTGGTGAAGATCTTTTTGGGGGCCGGGGCGGGCTTTTTTTCCTCTTCCACGGGGAGGGGCTCGGCCACGGGGGGCAGGGCGGCAGGTGCGGCCTCTTCGGCCTTCACAGGCTGCTCGGCCTGCGCATTGATGCGGCGTTCGATGGCCATATTGAGAAGTTTTGCCTTCTCGTATTGCTCCATGATGAATTCGATGGGCTGATCGCTATATTTGTTGAAAATAGCATTAAAAATATCTTTGTCTTCCAGAGCCATAAATTCCCTCCTTTTATTCATATGCCAGAGGTGAACGTATATGAGCAATACTTGTATGGCAAGCCTTAATCCTTGATTTTAAGATTATAAATTATTTGATAATCCGTTAACAGGGATGATAATCGTTGTATTTGTCGAAAATCCATAGCTGTCTATGGGGTCAGTCAGAATGGTGGAAGACTTCGGCTCTTCTTGGCCATTGGAGCAAATAGAAGTTTTGTTTACTGGATCGTTTTCAATTTTATCTTCGTGAACGTCCCTGAACCTCAAAAGAAAGTCCGCTCAGCTCAAGGCTTTGCGGACTTTCTTGGATTTCTGTGGACTATGATGTGGCGGAGAGGGTGGGATTCGAACCCACGTACCGGCTATTAACCGATAACTCGATTTCGAGTCGAGCGCGTTACGGCCAACTTCGCTACCTCTCCGCTCTTTGATGCTGTGCATGCACAGCAAGGCCGAAGGCATTATTTAGTCTGTTTCGGTGAAAAAAGCAATATGTTTTCTTGCAGCCCCGGCGCTATCAGGCATCGTCCGTCCTGGTCTCGGGCAGCCAGTGCTCCAGCACGGTCTCTCTGTGGGTGTCCAGCAGGTCCAGGACGGGCCGTGGCACCAGAAAATCCACGTTCAGGCCGTGCAGCCAGCGGTGGCGGATGCGCGAAGCGCTGACCGAGATCCACGGCAGGGGCACGAAGTGGACCAGCCCGCCACCGGGCAGACACATGCGGCGGCTCCCGGGCAGGACAGGCTCGCAGGGCCGGGCCCCGGGCCACATGCTTTCCGTGTCTGCCAGGAAGTTTTTTTCCTAGCCTTCACCGCGCGGCACCACCACCAGCTGGCAAAGCTCGGGCAGCTCCAGCCCCCGGTGCCAGTGGGGCAGCAGGGCATAGTCCGGGTTGCCGAGGATGAAGAACAGGGGGCGTTCGGGCGTCTCTTCGCGGCAGGCCTGCAAGGTGTCCCAGGTATAGGAAAGGCCGGGGCGCTCGGCTTCCATGCGATTGCACGAAAGGCCGGGCAGGCCGTCCAGACAGGCTTCCACCATGGCGGCACGCAGATCGAAGGGCAGCAGGCCGCTCACCACCTTGTGCGGCGGTGTGGCGCAGGGCATCAGCTCCACGCTGTCGGCCAGGGGGCGCAAGGTCTCAGCCATCTCGATGGCCAGACGCAGGTGCCCCACATGCGGCGGGTTGAAGCTGCCGCCGAACAGGGCACGGCCCGCTGCGCGCTTCCCGTCCATGTCTATTGCCGCACCTGCCCCTGACCGAAGACCACAAACTTGGTGGTGGTCAGCTCCTGCACGCCCATGGGGCCGTAGGCGTGGAGCTTGGACGTGGAGATGCCGATCTCCGCGCCAAGGCCCAGCTGGCCGCCGTCGTTGAAGCGGGTGGAGGCATTGACCGCCACCATGGAGGCATCGGCTTCACGCAGGAAGCGCATGGCGTGGCCATGGTCGTTGGTACAGATGATCTCCGTATGGTTGGAACCGTAGCGGGCGATGTGCGCCAGGGCCTCGTCCATGTCGTCCACCACGCGGACGGCCAGGACCAGGGCGTGGAATTCCTGGCCCAGATCGTCGGGGCTCTGGGCCTTGGCCGTGGGCCCCAGCAAGGGCAGGGAAGCGGGGCAGGCGCGGAACTCCACACCGGCCTCGCCCAGGCGCCGGCCCACACGGGGCAGGAAGGCCGCGGCGCAGTCCTTGTGCACCAGCAGGCATTCTAGGGCGTTGCAGACGCCGGGACGCTGCACCTTGCCGTTGAAGACGATGTCCAAGGCCTTGTCCAGGTCCGCGTCCGCGTCCACGAAGGCGTGGCAGACGCCCTTGTAATGCTTGAGCACCGGCATGGTGGCGGCTTCGGTCACGGCACGCACCAGACCTTCGCCACCGCGCGGGATCATGACGTCGATGTACTGGTCGAGTTTGCACAGCTCGGTGACGGCGGCGTGATCCGTGGTCGTCACCAGCTGGGCCGCATCGGCGGGCAGGCCGGCTTCTTCCAGGGCCTGGCGCAGCAGGGCGGCCAGAGCGGTGTTGGAGTGCAGGGCCTCGCTGCCGCCGCGCAGGATCACGGCATTGCCCGCTTTCAGGCAGAGGATGGCCGCGTCGATGGTCACGTTGGGGCGGGCCTCGTAGATCATGGCGATGACGCCCAGCGGCACGCGCATGCGGCCCACCAGCAGACCGTTGGGGCGCTGCCACTGGCTGTCCATGGCGCCCACGGGATCGGGCAGACCGGCCACATGCAGGCAGGCGGCGCGCATGTCCGCCAGTACGGCGGGATGCAGGGTCAGGCGGTCCATGCGGGGGGCGTCCAGGCCCCGGGCGCGGGCCGCGTCCAGATCCTGCGCGTTGGCGGTGCGCAGCTCGGCTTCCCGCTCTTCGAGCAGGGCGGCCAGACGGGTGAGGGCGGCGTTCTTGGCCGCGGGGCTGGCTTTGGCCAGCAGGCGGGCGGCTTCCTTGGCCTTTTGGCCGAGCAGGGTCATTTCTTGTGCCAAAGTCATACGGGCTCCTTGGGTTGGCTCGTCTCTCTATACGCTGCCGCAGGGAGGAGGGCAAGGGGACGGCCCCCGCACGGGATGACGCCGGGCGTCCGGATTTCCTCCTTTTTTTGCAAGAGGGGCGCCCGGTGGAGAGGCCTGTTGCGTCTCCTGTTCCCGGCGTTTGCCCCTCCGGGAGGGAAAACGCCCGCTCCGGGGATTCCCTACTGCCGGCAGGGGGTTTTTCTTTGACAGAAGGCCGTCCCCTATCCTACATAAATAGACCGCACCGTGACAGCTCCGGCGACCGCGGGCGAAGCTTTTGCAAGGAGCACCGAAAGAAATGAATCCTGTCAGACCTCAGAATACCCCTGAATCTCCTACCCTGCTCAATGACCTCAAGGCTGAGGTGAGCGCGGAAAGCGCACCGCTGCTGCAGTTCATCGTGCGCAACAGCGGGCTGATCGTGGGCGTGGTGGTCGTCCTTCTGGTGGCCCTGGTAGGCACCGCCGTGTGGCGCTGGCATCAGGGCGGCCTGCAGGCCGAGGCCCAGACCGAACTGGCGCGTATCGGCATCACCATGAAGGGCGGGGATCGCCTCAAGGCGCTGGACGACCTGGCAGCCAAAGCTCCCGAGAACATGCGCTATAGCATCTATCTGATGCAGGCCGAGTTCGCCATGCAGGATCAGGACTACAGCCGGGCCGAAAAGGCCTACGCCACGGCGGCCAAACTGGATGCCGACGGCGCCATGGGCCTGATGGCCGCTTTGGGCCAGGCCGGCGCGCTGATCAAGCTGGATCGCCCCGCTGATGCCGTGACCCTGCTGCAGGGCCTGGAGAGCCGTGCCACCGAAGATGGCCGCGCCACCCTGCGCATGCTGCTGGGCGAGGCCGCCGAAGCGGCGGGCAAGACCGATGTGGCCGTTGCCGCCTATGAAGCCCTGGCCGCCTCGCAGCCTGGTCTGGACGGTGAATTTTACCGCTCGCGCGCGGAAGCGCTGGGCGGTGGCAAGGCCGCGCCCGTGAAGGACGGCGCGGAGAACAAGTAAGAACGTTGGCGGCCCCTCTGCCGACGCGCACGGGCCGGGAGGACACATGAGCAAACATCCTCTGCTGCACGGGGCGCGTGGCGAGCGCCACGTTTTGCTGGGCAATGAAGCCATCGTACGCGGCGCGCTGGAAGCCGGCGTGAACATGGTCACCTGCTATCCTGGCACGCCTTCTTCCGAAGTGCCGGATACCTTTTACAAACTGGGCGGCGAGGGCCGCTACAAGATCGAGTACGCGGTCAACGAGAAGGTCGCCTTCGAAGTGGCCGCCGGTGCGGCCTTGGGCGGTGCCCAGGCCCTGGTGACCATGAAGCACGTGGGCCTCAACGTGGCGGCCGACCCGCTGTTCACCTCGGTCTACACCGGTCTGCCCGGCGGTCTGGTGGTGCTCTCCGCCGATGACCCCGGCTGCCATTCCAGCCAGAACGAGCAGGACAACCGCTATTACGCGCGTTTTGCTTCCCTACCCTGTTTCGAGCCCGTGTCCGCCCAGGAAGCCAAGGACATGACCCGCGAGGCCTTCCGTCTGGCCCGCGAGCTCCAGCAGCCCGTGCTGCTGCGCACCACCACCCGCGTCAGCCACATGCGCGGCAACGTGGAGTTCGACGATCTGCCGGCAGGGCCCGCGCCCATCGTGGACTTCCAGCGCAATCCCGGCCGCTTCGTGCCCGTGCCCGCCGTGGCCCGTGGCCGTCACCGCTCCCTGCTGGAGATCATGGAAAAGGCCCGCGCCTTTGCCGAGTCCAGCCGCTTCAGCCGTGAGTACGGTCCCGAAGGCTGCCGCCTGGGCATCATCGCCAGCGGTGTGGCCCGCAACTATCTGGCCGACGCCCTGGCCTCCGGCGGCTGGGAAGAGCGCGTGCGCGTGCTCGAACTGGGCATGACCTGGCCCCTGCCCGAAGGCCGCATCGAAGCCTTCCTGCAGTCCTGTGACCGCGTGCTGGTGCTGGAAGAAGGCGAGCCCCTGCTGGAAGGCAGCGTGCGCGCCCTGGCCCAGAAGTGCGGCTGCAAGGCCCGCATCGAAGGCAAGGACGAGACCCTCACCGTGCTGGGCGAATACTCCACCACCCTGGTCCTGCGCCGCGTGGCCGACTATCTGGACTGCCCCTGCCCGGTCAAGGCCTCTTCGCCCGTGGTCCGCGAACTGCCCGTGCGTCCGCCGAACCTTTGCGCCGGCTGCTCCCACCGCGCCGTCTACTACGCCGTCCGTCACACCTTTGGAGACGACGCCTACTATTCCAGCGACATCGGCTGCTACACCCTGGGCATGCTGCCGCCCCTGCGCATGGCCGACTTCCTGGTCTGCATGGGCTCCTCCGTGTCCGCGGGCAGCGGTTTTTCCCGGGCCTCCGGCAAGCCGGTGGTGGCCTTCATCGGTGACTCCACCTTCTTCCATTCCGGCATGACCGGCCTGGCCAACGCCGTGTTCAACAAACACGATATCCTGGTGGTCATCCTCGACAACGGCACCACCGCCATGACCGGCCACCAGCCCAACCCCGGCATGCTGCAGGACATCCTCGAGCGCGCCGCCGAATCCGGGAGCGAGCTCATCGACGCATCTCCTTCTCTGCGTCTCAAAGGCCTCTCGGTAGGCCAAATCCTCGGTATCGAGTTCGATCGTGCTGCCCATCCCGAAGGCAACTGGCGCACCCGCATGAACGCGCTGCTCAAGCAGCTTGAACCTTACGGAACCGGCCTCCTTATAACCGTGGATGAAGTCCGGGCCGACGTGGACGAGATGAAGCAGCTCGCCACCGTCTACCAG
>OGZI01003476.1_pt1 | contig 11055 bp, 10 predicted proteins | sample 1576711 | NCBI WGS metagenome assembly OGZI01 (sample SAMEA3541482, study PRJEB24748) | human gut metagenome | biome: human gut; feature: human-associated habitat; material: faeces | place: China | collected 2012
TGAAATTCGGGTGCAACTGGCGGAAAATCGGCCACAAAAGCAGGTGCAGGAAAGACTCCGAGAGGACATAATTCTCTTTAATTAACAGAATAAATAACATTTTCCGCTTCTTTCATATCCATTTCACCGGCGATCACCATTTCTGCCGCCTGTTCCTGAAGGGACGGAAAACCTCTTTCTCTCTGATAATACCGGATCTTCTCAGCAGCTTCCCCATCCCTTATCATATTTCTCCCTTTTTCATCCAGCTCCAGCATTTCATAGACAGCGGTTCTATGGCTGTAACCGGTAAACTGGCATTCTCCGCATCCAACAGCTTCCCATACCTCTTCTACTTCTTCACCTGTAAGTTCCCGGATCAGATGTCTGGTCCCGCTTTCCGCTAATACCTTTCTCTTACAATGGGGACAGAGCACTTTTACCAGACGCTGTGCCACCACGCCTGTAAGTGCTGCTGCGATCATATAAAATGGGATTCCCATATTTTTCAAACGGTAGATCACTGATACACAGTCATTAGTATGCAAAGTGGAAAGCACCAGATGGCCGGTGACGGCAGCTCTTACACCAATATCCGCCGTTTCTTCATCTCTCATTTCGCCTACCATGATCACATCCGGATCCTGCCGGAGAATAGAACGGAGTACTGCTGCAAATGTCAGCCCTGATTTTGCATTGACCTGTACCTGCGTCACTCCGGGGATTACCTTTTCCACCGGGTCTTCTACTGTAACGCGGTTGATCTTCTTGGCGCCCAGACGGTTTAATGCTGCATAAAGAGTGGTAGATTTCCCACTTCCTGTAGGCCCGGTTACCAGGATGATACCAAATGGGGCTTTTAACATTCTGCCGAATATCTCTTCCTGTGTTTCGCTCATTCCAAGACGGCGTATATCCATAAGATTACTGTCTCTGTCATTTCCTAGCAACCGCAGCACCACGGTTTCTCCATAAACCGAAGGCAATGTGGAAATACGCAGGTCTGTAGTGATCTCCTGGCTTTCATAGCGGTATTTTCCATCCTGGGGAAGCCGTTTTTCTGCAATATCCATTCCGCCCATCAGCTTTAATCTGGTAACTACCGGGCGGTGATAGAGCATTTCCATCTCTGTATACAGCCCCAGATCCCCGTTAATGCGAAAACGAATGGTAAGATAATCTTTCCCCGGTTCTATATGAATATCACTGGCATTTCTTTTATAGGCAGATTCGATCAGCGTATTTACCAGACGGATCACCGGGGCACTTTCACTTTTTTCTTCGGTTGCTTTTCCATCTTCATTTTCATGCTCAGCTGTACTTCCTATGCCTGCAATAGCCGTTTTCATCTGGTCCAGGGAAGTCAGGACCGGCCGAATCACCATTCCTGACAAAGCCTCTGCCTCATCTAAAACATGAGGATCAACAGGAAATGTAAACGCTGTTACCAGCTCTCCTTTTGCAAAACATACAGGGAAAACATTATTTCTTCTGATAAAAGATGCAGGAAGAGCAGCTAACGCCGCCGGATCTGCAGGTTTCTCATCTAAACAGACTACGTCATCTGCTTCCTTCTCACTGAAACATTTTAAAATCCCCGCTTCTGTGGTATACCCTAAAAGGAGCATGATATCTGTAAGGCTTTTGTCTCTGTGGTCAAACTGTACCTTTTTCACACGTTCCAGCTGTGCTCTGGTGATGATGCCTTTTTCCACCAGCATTTCTTCTACATTGGTCTTTACTGACATGGTTGCTCCTTTCCCTCATAAATGTTATACTGCTTACATTCAATAATACAGGTGATGACAAATGAACTCTTTTATCTTTATTTCTGTCCTGTGCAGCTGCCTTCTTCTTTATAGTGCATGGACCGACGGAAGAGAAGGCTATATACCGGACCAGGTCAGCATTCTGATCTTTGTCCTGTCACTTTTCAGTGTGTTAAACGGATACGGTCCCGGATTTTTAATCCGCATAGCAGGTGCATTTTTCTGCGGCGGTCTTTTGGAACTGATCCGCTTAATAAGCAAAGGCGGTATTGGTATGGGTGATGTAAAGCTGATGACTGCCTGTGGCTTCTATCTCGGAATTGTTCCAGGCATTTTTGTCCTGATGCTTTCCTATATGCTTGCAGGCCTCTTCTGTCTTCCTGTTCTGCTTTTAAAAAAAGCCTCTTTAAAGACCAGGATTCCCATGGCACCATTCTTCGCAGCTGCCATGATCCTGATGCTCTTCTTTGAAAAACCCCTGCTCGCCTGGTACTTTTCCCTATGGAATATTTTCTGTATCCCCTAAGGGGACTTCACTTTCCAGGTGCATGGAAAAACCACCTGTTTTTGTCCATGTATCTACAAAAGCAGTCCCCCTGACAGGATATGCCTTTAAACGGATGCGCACAGTACAGGGATCACCATTTTCATCTGTGTAACTGCCTTCTCCTACCGTCATATATTCTTTATCTTCCAGCTCTTCATATATATCATTTTCTTTATCTATAACACTTTCTTCATCTATATCATCATTTTCTTCATCTGCTTCCAGATCAGAACTGTCATTTTCAAACTCATCCATCAACAGGCCAAGTGCTTCACTTTCGCCCATACGCACTGCTTCACAGAAAGAATTATGGATCATTCGGGCAGTAAGACGTGCTTCCATGTAAGCCCGGTTTTTCAGGGCTGCACGGATATGATACTTAGAAGCCGCCATATAACCACAGGACAATATGGATAAGAGGGTAACAAAGAAGATCACATACAAAAGGCTTCCACCTTCTGTCCGGCTGATCTTCTTATTTTTCCTGTGAAATCTCCTTTTCATAGGTTTATGTCCCCTCCATCTGTTCTGCTTCCTGCTGACCATAAAGAGCCGGCAGTTCTATTTTCCGGGTATGGATCTCTTCTTCCTTATATAAAATGGTGATATATACCACTGCTATTTCCGGTTCTGTATCAGAAAAATCCAGTTTTACCCGGTAATCGCCAGCTGATCCCTGGTCAATGTCTTCTTGTGTAAGGCTGTTCCAATCTTCTCCTTCCAGATAATACAAAACATCATCTTTTCCCGGATCTATGCGAAAAGAAGCAGACTGCTCCAATCTGGATGTGATCTTAAACGCAGCTGCATCTCCCATGCTTTCCGCCTGATATAACTGCATATGTTTTCTGTACACCGTCAGCTGACTGCCAAAAAAGCCGGACGCCCATACAGCCACCACCGCGCTGATAGAAAGAACGGCGATCAGCTCCAACAGCGTAAATCCTTCTTTGCTTTTCATGGATCTCCCCTTTTGTAATAAGTCATTCCATCACCGTTTTCATCTGTTACTTTATATCCGGAAAATACTTCCAGGGCATCTCCTTCATTCCCCAGAAAAATGACTTCAAATGTTTCACCTGTTGGGCTTCCTTCACCCTTTTGGGCAAGGGCTGACAATTCATAAGCGCCCTGTACCAGAGAATGCTCTCTGGCAAGAAGTTTTCCATTTGCAGCTGTCATGGCAAGAAATGCTCCTGCCACAGAAAAGAGGATTGCTGTACTGACCACCACTTCTACCAGGGAAAATCCAGCCTGTTTTTCCTTATTTCTTCTGTTCATGGCAATATGACACCTCCATAAATCCCTTCAGGTTTTCTTCTGCCTGTTCCAGTTTCAGGGAACTGATGCACAACGCACTGCCTTCTTTACCTATGTTATCCACAAAAGCAGCCGCCTGATCTCTGGTTGTACACAAAAATTCCAATGACAACGTGGTATATACATACCCTTCTGTTTCCATTGCTTTTGTCTCACCGGTATTTAAACTTACAAGCTGTACCTGGGATGCCCCGGCCAGATCCTGAAGGCGTATATCCATCTGGTCAGGACTCATATCAGCGAAATAAATCTGGCCCTTTCCTGCATTTTCAAGCTTTTCCAAAAGCCTGCTGTTATCTTTCTTATTTCCCGTTCCTTTTGCCCTCACACGGATCTCCAGGTCTTTTCCCTCTTCCCATTCCCAGAGGATCCTAAACATTTCCGGTCCTGCCCATAGCTTGTAAAATCCGGTCCAGAGCAGAAGAAGCATCAACACAGTTACCAGAAAACGTTCTCTTCTACTAAGTCTCATGACCAGTCTCCTTTCCAGACTTAAAAAGGATCTCACCATGAACCTTCGTTTCCTGCTTCTGCCAGCGGCTCTGATCCATTATAAATCCATTTTCCTCCATTATCCGGATAAACCCTGATATATCCCTGGTATCATCCGTTAAAATCTTTATGCGGATCCTTCCGTCTTCTGCAAGAAACTCCAGGGATTCCAGTTCCATTTCCGGCTTTAAGGCATTATCAAGGCTGGAAAATAATGTAGGATCAATAACAGCATTTCCGGAAATCTCCCCCATCTCATTAACCAGTCCTTCCAATTCTTTCAGCTGTGCCTCCAGCTGCTTCTTTTCCTCTTCCTCATAAACTTCCTGACGGTCAGCATACATTAATTCCAGATGGTGCAGCTTCCTATGGGTATAAAACCGGATCGTAAGAAGGCTGACAGCTATCACAGCAAATAAAATAAGACTGATACATACCGGTTTTAGCGGAAATCCAGCATCTGTGATCCGCACCCATAGATTTTCATCATCTATATAATCAGTTCTTTCACTGAACTGAAGGTTTTTCAGATTCTCTGCCCTGACCTGTTTTTCCCACAGGGTGCCATGATTTAAAGCTTCACATGGAACTTCCAGCAATCCGCCTAAATATCTGGCACATGATCCTGGTGCTATAAGACAGTCATTCTGGATCAGGACACCTCCCAGTTTAAAGCCTTCATCATTATTTTTACGTATCCTGCAGATTCTTAAGATCTGGGCCTGCAATTCTTCCATTAGAACACATTCTTCTCCCATTTTTGAGAAGATTCCCGGCTTCAGCTCCAGTTTTTCCCAATAATAACAGCGGCCGTCCTCTATTTCATACAGGCCTATAAAATCTTCTGACAGATGGACCAGCACCATGGGACTTTCTTCCATACCATACTCTTTGGGATCTGGAAAGGATGCCACAAAGGCAGGTGACGGAAGGATTTCTTTTAAATGCAGCTTGACCCGTGAAGCAGCTGATCTTACTGCCCACAGCCAGCTTCCCGGCGCTGTATAGACCACGCCCCGCAGCATTCCTTCCTGAGAAGAAGGAAAGAAATCGGCTGCCAGAAGCTGTTCCTCTTCTCCGCCCAGGATCAGAAGCTGTTTTTCCGCCATCTGAAGTGCTGTACTTTTCGTGGAAGCAGGAAGGTTTACCACATGGATCCCCACTTTTACTCCCATGATCACAGTTACCTTTCTGCCTTTTAAGTTATAAACCTCTGACAGGGATTCCATGGCACTTTCTACGCCTTCCAGCCCGGCTACAGGTCTGAAACCCAGAAAGTAATAACCACCTGATCTGCCTGGCGCTCTCCGGATATAATATAATTTGTCTTCTGTAAGATAGACGAAATGTTTCACTGCATCGCATCCTCCCTGCAAAAATTTCACAGCAGTTACAGCAGGGCCGAATACATGTTAAATACCGGCAACATAATGGATAAAACAATAGTTCCCACAATGCCTGCCATCACTAAGATCATACACGGTTCTATCAATGTTACCAGCCTCTGCGCTGACTGTTCTGCCGCTTTTCCATAATAAACTCCCGCCTGCAGCAACACCGACTCCAGTTCTCCTGATTCTTCGCCTGCTGCCACCATGGAAAGAAATACGGGATGAAAGATCCTCTGGCGTTTCAGTGCCGCTGAGAGACTTTCTCCTTTTTCCAGACCATTTACTGCTTCCTGTATTTTACGCTCCACCCATGTATTTCCCATAACACGGCCGGTAATGGCCATACAGTCTATGATCCCGTTTCCACCGCCATACAAAACAGAAAATGCAGAAGCAAAACGGGATGTATAAATAGTCTTAAGCAGGCCTGCTATCACCGGTATATGGAAAAACAGGCCATCCACCCTTAACCGCAGCTTGGGAACAGCCGATAACAAGGCAAATACCAGAAAAACAACTGGTATCCAAAGACAGTACAGGATCCAGTCCTTTTGTAAATGATCTCCTGCCGCCATCATAAAACGGGTAATAGCCGGAAGCTCATATTCTTCCAATATATCTGCAAACTGCGGAAGTACGGTTGTAAGAAGAAAAACGGATGCGCCTATACTAGCCAGTAAAAGGATAAAAGGGTAGATCATGGCAGTCCGCACCTTTCCTTCCATTTCTACTTCTTTGGCATAATAGACGGACATTTTCTGTAAAATATCATCCAGTGTACCGCTTGCTTCTCCTGTCTGTATCATATATATAAGGAGTTTTGGAAAACACTTTCCCATGGATCCCATTGCTTCTGAAAGTGTCTGACCCCTGTGGATCTTCTCTTCCAGCCTGGCAAGAAGGGCCTTCATTTCCCGGGTAGGTGCTGTTTTACAGGCTGTTTTCAAAATATCTGACTGTGGAACACCTGAAGATAACATAGAACTGACCTGGCTGCAAAAAGGCGGCAGCCATTTTAATGGGACTGTAAAGTGTCTCATGGAAACAACTCTGTCTTCATTTTGCAGGAAATAACAGTAAAGACCGTCTTCTGCCAGTGATTTCACCAGCTGGGCCTCATTTTCCCCTTCCCTTATTCCTTTATATTTATGTCCTTTTCTATCTTTTGCACGGTATCTGTAAAGGCTCATCTGTTTTCTGCTCCTTTTAGTGGCGGTACTAACGAAAGAACCGGCCTTACCTGAACAGCCTTGTTCAGGTAAAACCGGCACATCCTAACGGAAACAATTTTTTTCAGACACATATTCAAAGCCAATATCAGACAATGTTTTCCTGATATGGAGTTCATTCAGATCCAGGATCTGGCACATTTCTCCCAGGGAACTGTAGTTATCTCTCAACTGGGTATTTATATAACTTAGTAATATCATAGGATCTTTAGGCAGTGTACTCATACAAACGCCATCCTTTCCCGAACTTTATAAATGATCATTCATGCTCATCTATGATTACAGGGAATTATATCATCTGCGACTTTTCATTTCAACTGTAATCTTGTAATTTCAGGAAGATTTTTGGGATTAAAATATAGGAATATGTGGGGTTATTCACTATATAATGTATGTTATATGCATTGTATAATACCATAATCAAAGACCCAAAAATACGATGCACGCTTGCTTACCAGAGGATTTTTGAACTTGGGATCTGCCAAAAAACATGCCTGAGAAGCCTTTTTGGAAAAAATGAGCAGAACACATAACAAGAAAAACCGCTGCGAAACATTTTTACCTGTTTCACAGTGGCTTTATCTATTTACTCTGCTTTTGCACTGAGATGATCTCCCTCAGGCGCAACATCGATCACAATAGCAGAACCTTCGCTTACCTGATCTGCAAGAATGATACGTGCAGCCAGTGTTTCTACATTTTTCTGCAGATAACGCTTCAGAGGACGTGCACCGTATACAGGATCGTATCCATGATCCGTAATGAAAGTCTTGGCAGCATCTGTCAGACGCAGCTTTAACTCTCTGTCAGCCAGACGCTTATTCAGGTCTGCTACGCACAGATCAACAATACGACTGATATTATCCTTAGTCAGAGGCTTAAACAGGATCATTTCATCCAGACGGTTTAAAAACTCAGGTCTGAAGTGGGCTTTCAGATCACCCATAACCATATTTCTCGCTTCTTCACGGATATTGCCGTTTTCATCAATTCCCTCCAACAGATACTGGGAACCAATATTGGAAGTAAGGATGATAATGGTATTCTTAAAATCTACAGTACGCCCCTGGGAATCAGTGATACGGCCATCATCCAGTACCTGTAACAGTACATTAAATACATCCGGATGTGCCTTTTCTACTTCATCAAAGAGAACAACGCTGTAAGGTTTACGGCGTACAGCTTCTGTCAGTTGGCCACCTTCATCATAGCCAACATAACCTGGAGGCGCTCCGATAAGACGAGCCACAGAATGCTTCTCCATGTACTCACTCATATCAATACGCACCATATTGGACTCATCATCGAACAATGCCTCTGCCAGTGCCTTTGCAAGCTCTGTTTTACCTACACCGGTAGGTCCTAAGAACAGGAAAGAACCAATAGGCTTTGTAGGATCCTTGATACCTGCTTTGGAACGGATAATGGCATCTGTAACCTTTTCTACTGCCTCGTCCTGTCCTACTACACGTTTGTGAAGGACTTCATCCAGGTGTAAGGTCTTGCTGCGCTCACTTTCTGTCAGCTTTGCAACCGGGATACCTGTCCACTTGGATACAATACGTGCGATCTCATCTTCTGTTACACTTTCATGTACCAGGCTGAGGTCTTCATTTTTAACCTTTTCTTCCTCAGCTTCCAGTTCTTTCTGTAACTGAGGCAGTTTACCGTACTGCAGCTCTGCAGCCTTGTTCAGATCATATTTCTGCTGTGCATCCTGAATCTGGCGGTTCACAGCCTCGATCTCCTCACGGAGACTGGATAACTTATCTACACTGGCTTTTTCATTCTGCCACTGGGCTTTGCCTGCAGCAAATTTATCATGAAGTTCTGCCAGTTCTTTCTGTAAGTCTTCCAGACGTTCTTTGCTCAGTCTGTCCGTCTCTTTCTTAAGAGCCGCTTCCTCGATCTCCAGCTGCATGATCTTACGTGACAATTCATCCAGTTCTGCCGGCATACTGTCAAGTTCTGTCTTAATCATGGCACATGCCTCATCTACCAGGTCAATAGCCTTATCTGGAAGGAAACGGTCGGATATATAACGGTCGGAAAGCACTGCCGCGCTTACAAGCGCAGAGTCTGCGATCTTTACGCCGTGGTAAACTTCGTAGCGCTCTTTTAAACCACGAAGAATGGAAATAGTATCTTCAACTGTAGGCTCTGCTACCATAACAGGCTGGAAACGACGTTCCAGAGCAGCATCTTTTTCAATGTACTGACGATACTCATTTAAGGTAGTTGCACCGATACAGTGAAGTTCGCCTCTTGCAAGCATAGGCTTTAACATGTTTCCGGCGTCCATAGAGCCTTCTGTCTTACCTGCGCCTACAATGGTGTGCAGCTCATCGATGAACAGGATGATCTGTCCTTCGCTCTTCTTTACTTCTTCCAGAACAGCTTTCAGACGTTCCTCAAATTCACCTCTATATTTAGCACCGGCTACCAGAGAACCCATATCCAGGGCAAACAGTTTCTTATCCTTCAGGCCGTCAGGAACGTCACCACGGACAATCCTCTGAGCCAGGCCTTCTACAACAGCTGTTTTACCAACACCAGGTTCACCGATCAGGACCGGATTGTTTTTCGTCTTTCGTGAAAGGATACGGACTACGTTACGGATCTCGCTGTCACGGCCGATGACCGGATCCAGCTTCTGATCTCTGGCACGTTCTACCAGATTGTAGCCATATTTCTGTAATGTATCATAAGTTGCCTCCGGATTATCGCTTACCACTCTCTGATTTCCTCTTACAGTGGAAAGTGCCTGAAGAAACTTTTCCCTGGTAATGCCATAGGTTTTAAACAGATCCTTCATTTCCTTAGAAGGCTGTTTTAACAGAGCCAGGAAAAGATGTTCTACGGAAACATATTCATCTCCCATGGCCTTGGCTTCATCTTCTGCATTGATCAGGACTTTGTTTAAGTCATTGCTGATATACAGCTGTCCGCCACCGCTTACCTTGGTCAGTTTCTCTATGGCCTGCTTTGCCTCGTTTTTAAACATGTCGCCCTGAATGCCCATCTTTGTGATCAGCTTCATGATCAGGCTGTCATCTAACGTCAGCAGGCTGTACAGCAGATGCGGCTGGTCGATCTGCTGGTTTCCATATTCATATGCCAGCTTTTCGCAGTTCTGAACTGCTTCCATTGATTTCTGTGTAAATTTATTGATATTCATATGCCCACTCCCCTTTCCGGAACAGTGTGTTTGTTATCTTGTTTTTTGTTCTATGCGTACTATAACACTTGTTGTTAGCACTGTCAAGAGTCGAGTGCTAATTTTTTGTAAAAAGTTTTTTTATTAAAAAATCCCCCGTCTATTTCATAAGACGAGGGGTAATATTATAAGTTGATCTGTTTTTATTTTAATCTACATTCATTTCTACACTGCTTTCGGCTGCAGTCTGCCCATTTTTCCACGGTCCTCTTCTGTAGAACATAATGGATAATGTTGTTGCAACACACCAGCCTACCGGCCATGCGCACCAGATACCTGTTGCTCCCAGTGCTGTCTTAGAGAATACAAAGGCAAGTACAACACGAAGGATCAGGTCTGTAAAGGTTGCTACCATAAAGTTCTTCATCAGTCCGGCACCTCTTAAGATACTATCTGCTACCAGCTTTGCAGAAACTACAAAGTAGAACGGAGAAAGGATCTTTAAGTAAATGATACCTGTATGCATTGCCAGTTCTGTAGGCTCGTCCATAAAGAGCTTTAAGACAATGTTTCCGCCGAAGAAGTACAGTAAAAACAGGGGCAGACTTAACATCCATACCATTTTAACACCGGCACGGAAGCCTTCTTTGATACGTGGCATTTTTCTTGCGCCCAGGTTCTGTGCTGCGTAGTTGGAAATACCATTTCCAAGTGTGGTGAAAGAAGTGATGACCAGGTTATTTAACTTGACAGCCGCTGAGTAACCTGCCATAACAGGGGCTCCAAATCCGTTGATGATACTCTGGATCACAATGTTTCCAAGAGAGATAAAACTCTGCTGTAAGGTACTTGGCACTGCGATCACTACGATCTGCATTAAGATCTTTTTATCGAAAAATGGTGCTTTTTCTTTTCCTTCGATCTTTGCAAGTCTGCGGAAGATAACTACCATTGCAAGGATACAGCTGATACCCTGACAGAGGAAGGTTGCCCATGCAACACCTGCAACACCCATGTTAAATCCTTTTACAAACCAGATATCTACTGCGATATTGAAAGTAGAGGAAGCAGCCAGGAAATAGAACGGTGTCTTGGAGTCTCCCAGTGCAGAGAAAATACCGGTTGCAATATTATAATAGAACACGAACGGCAGGCCCCATGCATAAATATC